>Ga0164290_1001335_pt1 | contig 39602 bp, 42 predicted proteins | sample Micstemetagenome_FD_108782 | JGI IMG/M metagenome (GOLD analysis project Ga0164290, IMG submission 108782) | Contaminated culture microbial community from soil near Moab, Utah, USA - Microcoleus steenstrupii SON62 (Illumina Assembly) | ecosystem: Environmental > Terrestrial > Soil > Soil crust...
CGAGGAATGTTTGGTAAAAACAAACGAACACGATTAACCAGGCAACATTGAAATAGCCTAATGTCAAACGAAATAGACAGTAAACAGAAATTATTTGAGTAAATAAAAAGCCCGGTTTAAACCGGGCTTTTGTATAATTAAAGTTTGGTTGTTTTAAAGCTTAACTACTTTCCTAGTCTTCAACGCGTTGATAGAATCAATTTGTTTGCGTACTTCAACCCGTGCTTTATTGATGTCTTCTACAGAGCAATCAGGAATAGGTGAGCAGCTCACTTTTGCTTTAGATAACTCTATGTCTTTTTGTGCTTTATTCAGTTGTGTTAGAACCAGATTATAACTTCTTTGTATGCTATCTAAAGTTGCTACTGTTAATGCTTCATTGATGGTTTCTTTCAGCTTTGACAGGTCTATTTCTTTGTATCCCGCCTTGATGTTGTTTTCCAGGTTCTTCCAGTTAATCTTTTCTACTTCGGTCAGGTATTGATGCCTGGCAACTAACTTTTCTTCCCTGGTCATATCATCACCAATTGTTTCAGCAACTATCGGCCACTGCGATGTCAGCATCTTTTTGGTATTGGCAACTGTTGTTTTTACATCTTCTTTTTCTTCAGCAGTTAAAGACGCATCTACATCATCTTGTGCCACTTGCATAAAGTTTTCGGGTAATGCATCTTTTATTGCCTCTTCAACTAATGGTTGTTTTTGAGGCGCTATTAAAGAAAACATTACCGTGTTATCCTGTGTATTATGATCAATTTTTGCAAATTGTTGCTGCTGCATATGAACAGGCAGGGGAGTGATTGATTGTACCGGTGCATCATTTTCCGGACTGAAAAGGCTGAATGGATTGCTGAAGTTTTCGTAGGCAAATAAAGACCTGTTCTTTTCTTCTTTAATGATTAATACAGAATTAAAGACGAGGATGCAGAACAATGCAGCTAAGAAACCGGCAAAATGATTCAATTTCATTCCGTTGTTTTTCTTTTCCATACCAACGATTTTTTCAATGCGGTTTAGTAAATAATTTTTCCCTGTGGCAGCTATGGCTAATATCTGGTGTTGAGCAGCAACTTTCTCCAAAGTAAGCAAGGCAGAAGCATAGCCAACTTTGTCGTAACCAAATTGTAACACCAGTTCATCACAACAATTTTCTCTTTCAGTTTCTATGTTCTTAATAAAGAATTTAATGAAAGGATTAAAATACATCAGTGTATGAATACAACTTACTACCAGGTTAACCAGGTAGTCATAACGCCTGATATGAGATAGTTCATGCAAGAGAACAGCTTCAACTTACGCAACAGATAAATTATTCAATATGGCAATCGGCAACAAGATAACCGGCTTCATATAACCAACGGTTACAGGAGATTTTACCAGGTCAGAAAAATACAGTACTACTTTCTTTTGTATACCTATTTGTGCAGCTACTTTTTGTACAAAGAACCTGTAATTCAAACTAGCTTTCTGAACACCTTCTTTACGGATCTTCTTTACAAACTGCCAGTTGCGGAACAATCGATAAGAAGGGATCAGCAACAAGGCCAGGTAAGCAACGGAGGCAGATGTGAGTACCACCTGCAACAGGTTGTTAGACTGAGTGATGGTATTCTTGATAAAAGCAACAGATGTTGTTGTATCGTTGGTGTAATAATAAATGAATGAAAAAAGGAACCATCCGAACCCTATAAGCACGGCAGCTACGGAAAACCGGTACTTATGATCGGAAGTAAGTTTGAAGACAGAAGTGGTAGCCAAGTACAGGCACCAAAGCAAAGCCATTTGCCAAAAGCTGTTAAGGGTTGCCCAGCCAAGCGATTGCAGTACGTGGGACTGGCTCAAGTCGGCCATATCATTTGGTTTTCAGGTTGTCAATCAGGTTTTGAATCTTCTCCAACTCCTCAGCGGAAACCTTTCCGTCGCCGCCACCCAATGCCTGCAAAACTAACTGTGTAGATGATCCTCCGAAAAGAGAATCGATCATTTTATTTAAAAGGTGTTTTTGGGTCTTTTCGCGGTTTACAGCAGGTTGATAAATATGCGTCCGCATAGACTCGTCTCTTTTCACTAACCCTTTTTCATGCATAATCTGCATCAGCTTAAGGGTAGTGGTATACCCTGCGTCTTTGGTTTTAGCTAGTTCTTCGTGCACCTCACGAACCGTAGCAGAATCTTTTTCCCAAAGAATGGATAGAATTTCTAATTCGCTTTCTGTTGGTTTAACGTATTTGGCAGCCATAAAAAACAAATTTCCTCACGAATATACGACCATTTTCGTATAACCAAAGCCGCTTAACCATAATTTATTTCCGTTAACGGAAATTAGGATTAACGAAGCTGTCGATTTTCTTCCCTTAATTGCTTTGCAGTTTTGCTGCTCCCGTCATGGCTCCAACCAGGCGGCTGAATAAAATAATTGATTCCATTTTTAAAAGACCCTGATCGAATGGCTGCAGCAAATAATTCTTTCCATGTCTTCAGGGCAACAACAAAAGGATTGAACGAACCAATGTTCTTTGTCAATCCATATGTAGGTCTTTCTTCTTCAGGTTGAAAGGTTCCAAACAATCGGTCCCAGATAATCAAAATACCACCATGATTTTTATCGAGATACTTTAGATCGCTGCCATGATGCACCCGGTGATGAGAAGGAGTATTCAGAACGAATTCAAGTGGCCTTGGTAATTTGTTGACCATTTCAGTATGAATCCAGAATTGATAAATAAGGCTGATCTGCTGCATGAATAGAATCCAGATAGGATGAAATCCAACTAATGGCATCCATGCCCAGAAAAGAAACGAACCTGTAGCATTGCCCGTCCATGTTTGCCGCAGTGCAGCTGCCAAATTATAATGCTGCGAGGAATGATGCACCACATGCGAAGCCCAAAACCAGTTCACATTATGCGCTGTTCGATGAAACCAATAATAAGAGAAATCATCAGCGAAAAAAAGCAAAACCCAATACCACCAGATTGTATCGTTCAGGTTGAAAATTCGAAATTGATACAGCAGTGTAAACAATCCGAAGATCATTGCCTTAGTAGCAAAGCCAATGATCACATTACCAATTCCTAAAGCCAGGCTGCTGAACGTATCTTTCTTTTCGTACAGGTCTCTGTTCTCCCTATAAGAGAACCAGGCTTCCAGGGAAAGCAGCAGAACAAAACCGGGGATGGCATAATAAAGCAGTGCAGGCGGCATTGAACTAAGGTACTAAAACAAGTTTGCAGTTACGAGTTTGCAATTAGATATAAATCTTTTAGAACAAAGTATGGAAGTTATAAAACTGTCAAACCTAAGTTTTCCGCCAGCTGGCGGAGGACAGGGGGAAAAAGAAAGTCCCGCTTTGGTGGCGGGACCTCTTGTATTCTCACAGTAAAGCAAAAAAGACTAATTAAAAGGGACTGCATTTTTTGTGTTCACTGCAGCCGTCGGTTTAATAGACTGTACAGGTTGCACTTTCGCTGCATCATCGCCAGAATTATTTCTATGAATTGAAGCAATGGTTGGTGCAATTACGAGTGAAACAATAGACATCAACTTAATAAGGATGTTCATAGATGGGCCAGAGGTGTCCTTAAATGGATCACCTACAGTATCACCTGTAACAGAAGCCTTATGAGGATCGGAACCTTTATAATATTTCTGACCATTGATGTCAACGCCTTTTTCAAAGCTCTTCTTTGCATTATCCCATGCACCACCGGCGTTGTTTTGGAACATTCCCATTAAAACACCGCTTACAGTGGCTCCGGCAAGGAATCCGCCTAAAGCTTCAGGGCCTACTAAAAAACCAATAATTATAGGCGAAATAATAGTGATTGCACCCGGCAACATCATTTTCTTGATAGAAGCTTCAGTTGAGATAGCCACACATTTATCATACTCAGGCTTTCCTTTTCCTTCCATAATTCCGGGAATTTCGCGGAACTGGCGGCGCACTTCTTCCACCATCGCCATAGCCGCTTCACCTACAGCACGAATGGCTAGGGAAGAGAAAATGAATGGTATCATACCACCCACAAAAAGAGCTGCTAATACATCAGCTTTATAAATATTAATACCGTCCATTTCAAAACCGTTTGCCTGTACTACGCCTACGTAAGCCGCAAACAGAGCTAAGGCAGTTAAAGCTGCAGAAGCAATGGCAAAACCTTTACCGGTAGCAGCAGTTGTGTTACCTACTGCATCTAATGTATCAGTCTTTTCACGAACCTCTTTTGGCAGTTCGCTCATTTCAGCAATACCACCGGCGTTATCGGCAATTGGGCCAAAGGCGTCGATTGCTAACTGCATAGCTGTTGTTGCCATCATACCTGCAGCGGCTATAGCCACACCATATAAACCTGCAAAATGATAAGAACCATAAATACCACCTGCTAACACTAAAATTGGTAAGAAAGTAGATTCCATACCTACAGCTAAACCGCCAATTACGTTTGTGGCATGTCCGGTTGCAGACTGACGGGTAATGCTCATTACAGGACGTTTACCCATTGCAGTATAGTATTCTGTGATGATACTCATCAAGGTACCTACCACTAAACCTACAAGAATAGCATAGAACACATCCATCTTATCAAACTCAAAACCTCTTAAATACATATTACCATCAGGTAAGATCAGGTCGCAAAGGAAATAAGAAGCAATTGCTGTAAGGATAATGGAACCCCAGTTACCCATGTTCAACGCATTCTGAACAACCGATGTTTTGATACCAGATTTATCTGAAATCCTTACAAACCAGGTTCCTACAATAGAAAACAAAATACCAACACCGGCAATCAACATTGGTAATAATATAGGAGAGAAGCCTTCAAATCCATCACTCAAAGCAACAGGGTTGTTAAGTACATCTGTAGCACCAACTTCATGGCCTAATACGATAGTTGCTAATACAGTAGCAACATAAGAGCCAAACAGATCGGCACCCATACCGGCAACGTCACCCACATTATCACCGACGTTATCGGCAATAGTCGCCGGGTTACGAGGATCATCTTCCGGAATACCGGCTTCTACTTTACCTACAAGGTCCGCACCTACGTCGGCAGCTTTTGTATAGATACCACCACCAACACGGGCAAATAAGGCAATAGACTCTGCGCCTAAAGAAAAACCGGTAAGCACTTCAATAGCTCTTGTTACGGCATGATCTGTACCCAACGCATCAGGAGCTAACCACTTTAATAAAACAATGAACAAACCGCCTAAACCTAAAACTGCCAAACCGGCAACACCCATTCCCATCACGGCACCGCCTGTAAAAGATACATTCAGTGCTTTTGAAAGTGATGTACGGGCTGCATGGGCTGTACGAACGTTTGCCTTTGTAGCTGCTCTCATGCCGATATAACCAGCCAAAGCGCTAAAGAAGGCGCCTATAATAAAGGCAACAGCAATAAACCAATGCGATTCTTCGCTGCGGCTGCCCATAAAACCTAATAATAATGCTACAATAACGCCAAAGTAGGTCAGTATTTTCCACTCGGCTTTCAGAAAGGCCATAGCACCTTCGGCTATGTAATTGCCAATTTCTTTCATGCGGTCTGTACCCGCATCTTGTCTGCTAACCCACGCAAATTTCCGAAGAGTGTACAAAAGTCCGATCAATCCCATAACCGGGACGAGATAAACGTAAGATTCGAATGAATTCATGATTGGAGTCTTAGGTTAAATTTTTTTTAACGGACGGCAAAGATAGGGGTTGAGCCCGATTTTGAACAGGTGCTTTCAGAACGTTCTGCCGACGGGTTATGTAATAAAAAACCCCTTTCAATTGAAGGGGCAACTATTAAATAATGGGAGTGGTGATCTAAACTCTTCCTGTCCTTAACCGATCTGCAATTGCTCTTTCCAGGTCATCTGGCAAGGTCGATGCATCATCATCAATAGGAGCCAGCCGGCCTATCGTTGGATCAAATGTAAATATGTGCTCGGGGCCACCATTGTAAGTCACACTGTACCTTCTTTCCGCATTAAACTCAAAAGGCCTTATGCTGATCTGGTAAGGCGTTCTGTCCACTAAAATTTCAAATCTGTGTTCCGCCATAGCTGTTTTTTTAGTTTGGAGAACAAAAAACAGTCCATTACCCAAGGTAGAATTCGCTGATTTTTATTGGCAGTTACATTTTTTAAGCACTATTTCATTACGCTAGGCTATAGAGCACTTATAGTAGAGTTATATTGGACATATAGTGGAGTTATAGTGGAGTTGCTTCAGGTATTGTCCCATCTCACTGGCATCCATGCCCATTGTAGCTTCTGATCCGGGCATTAACCATACCTTAATGTATGGCTATAAAAAAAGCCTGTATCACTACAGGCTTAAAAGAATTGAGCAGGCTAAATTTAGAACGCCTTCAAATTGTCTTCCTTTATCTGTACTTCGGTAACTTTCCCATACTTGCTGGCTATCTTCCGAATGTCTTCAGCTTTACCTACCATTATAAATTGCAGGTTCTCTTTAGGAAAGTATTTAGCTACAATCTGCTTTGCTTTATCAACTGTTAGTTCATCTACATTCTTTTGAAAATTGTTGATGAATGATTCATCAAAGCCATACCAGAACATCTGAGTCAATAATCCTGCTAATTGTCCTGAAGTTTCATAGTTAGGAGGAAACTGTCCTTTTACATAATTCTTAGCCGAAGTCAATGTGTTTTCATCAATGCCTTTAGTATGTAAGCGATTGAAAACTTCTAAAGCCTTATCAATTGCTGCTTCAGTATTTTTTGTAGCAGTGAAAGTTGAGATGCGAAACGTACCTGCATTCTTTAATGGTGAGAAGCCACTGTTAGCTCCATAGGTTAAGCCTGTATTCACACGCAATTCATCATTTAGCCAGGATGTAAAACGTCCGCCTAAAACAGTGTTTACTACTTCAATAGCAACATAGTCAGGATTGCTGCGGCTGATACCGGCACCACCAATGTAAAACGTGGTTTCTCTTGCATCATCTTTATTCACCAGCAACACTTGTGCATTGCTAGCTTTAGATACAGATTTTGAAGCAACGTTTGGAGGAGTCGTTCCTTTTGCCCAACCGCCGAACATTGATGTAAGCTTAGCCTTCATCTCTTTTGCATTGAAATCACCTACTACTGCAATAGCAGCACCATTAGGCATGTAGTGTGACTGATAGAATTTTTTTGCATCATCAGCAGTAAGACTTTTTACTGTAGCAATGCGACCGCTTGTTGGATTAGAATAAGGATGATCGCCATAGATGACTTGATTGAAATAATCGCCGATTACATTGCGGGGACTTTCCTTTGCTTGTTCTAACCCAACCAAAGCTCTTTGTTTCTCTTTCTCAAATTCTGCTTTATCAAATGACGGAACAGTCAAAACATCTTTAATGATGTTCAATACTTTTTCTCTGTCCTTTGATGCAAACTTGGCACTTAAGCCAGATGACTCTTTGGAAGCATAAGTAGACAACGTAGCTCCAATAAAATCCAGCTCTTCTTCCATCTTGCTTTTAGTCATGTTCTTAGTTCCATGTCTCAAAGCCAAAGCAGTTAAATTAGCTAAACCAGACTGTTGGCCATCATAGATAGCACCGGCAGGGAAGATAGCCGATACGTTTATCATCGGAACTTCCTTTTGTTCCATCAGGTAAACGGTAAGACCATTCTTCAAAGTAAACTTCTCATAAGCAGGCACCTTGAAGTTTTGTGCTTGTGCGATACTAGTGATCAGCACAACAAGTAAGAAGGATATATATTTTATGTGTTTCATTTTAGAAGATTGTAAAGTGATAAATCATTTTAGCTTCGAGCTTTGAATTTCGAGCTGCGAGACCAGGAGTTCAACTAAACTTTACAGTCTCGAAACTCGTAGCTCATAACTCGCAGCTTCTTTAATCAACATTTGATTGAAGAACACCAACCGTTCTGTTTGACTTCTTCAGGTATTGATTGGCTACGCGTTTAATATCATCAACGGTAACTTTCTCATATTCCTTTGGTGCATCAAACATTCTTTTATAATCGCCAAAGAATACTTCGTATGTACCAATGTTGTTTGATTTACCGTTGATGTTTTCTATCTGGTTATAGAAAGTGATCAGCTTCTGATTTTTGATCTTTTGCAATTCAGTAGGAGTGATACCTTCTTTCTTCACTTTCTCTATTTCTTCATAAATAGCCTTTTCTAATTCCTCAACTGACTTGCCTTTATTGGCTACTGCATTTACGGTCATCAAAGTGGGATCAAATGCTTCGCCGAAGTTGACAAATGCAGATGTAGCTAATTGTTTTTTATCTACTAGCGCAGAATATAAACGGGATGATTTTCCACTTGATAAAATAGATGCTAAAACATCCAAAGCATAATAATCTTTATGCTTTGCTTCAGGCACATGATAACCAATAGAAAGATATGGCGTAGCCACTTCTTTTTGTACCATGATTCGTCTTTCACCTTTTTGTTCCGGTTCAACCAAATGCACCGGTCTTGGTGCTGGTTGTGCAGGAATAGGTTCTAAATATTTTTCAGCTAATGCTTTTATCTGATCATACTTCACGGCACCAGACATAACTACTACTGCATTGTTTGGAGCATAGTAAGTGCGGAAATAATTTTCCAGATCTTCTTTAGTCCAGTTTTTAATATCAGGTTCATAACCAATCACCGGCCAGTGATAAGCACCTTCCTGAAAAGCAGTTGCCTGCACATTTTCCCATATCATTCTCCAGGGAGAATTCTCTAATCCTGTACTTCTTTCCGAGATCACAACGCCTCTTTCACTTTCCACCATTTTAGGATCAATAGCCAGGCTGGAGATGCGATCCGCTTCCAGATCGAATATGACTTCTGTTGCAGATGCAGGGAACCAGTTGGTGTAAACTGTTACATCTTCTGTAGTGTACGCATTGTTGGCGCCACCGTTGTATTCCATAGTCTGGTCAAACAATTTAGGTCCATACTTCTTTGCACCGTTGAACATCATGTGTTCAAAGAAGTGTGATAGGCCGGTAACACTGGGATGTTCGTTTCTTGATCCAACACGATAGAAAATATACATGTTGGCGTTGGGAATGGAATGATCTTCCAGCACCAGGAACTTCATGCCGTTCTTAAGCGTAAAGGATTTTACATCCTCTGCCTTCATTTGAGCAAAAAGTTGTGTGCTGAGAAAAATAGAAAAGAATAGCACTACTTTTTTCATATAGGAAACAATTGAGGATTGGAAGATATTGATTTCAGAAAATAGGTTGTGCAAGAAAGTGTTAAGCGGAGCTTTCACGCAGCGAACGCAGAGGAGAAACGGCGCAGCGATTCGGCGTTGCGCCGCCGCTTCGTTGCGTTCGCTGCGTGAAAAATCAAAGTTCAATCAATTGAAAAGGATGATTCAGCTTTTGCAGTTGCTCTTGCAAGCGTTTGCAGTTGGTATCAGTAATAAAGATCTGTGCATCTTCGTCGGCACTTACTCGTATCAATAAATTGCCTATCCGTTCTTCGTCCAGTTTTTCAAAAACATCATCAAGTAACAGGATAGGCGATAGTCTTTTCTCTTGTTTCAATATTTCTACTTCGGCAAGTTTTAATGCAAAAAGAAGGCTTTTACGCTGTCCTTGTGAGGCAATGGATTTGAAAGGTTGGTTGCCTAAGTGAAAGAGCAGATCGTCCCGATGAATGCCACCTGATGTGCGTTGTATCACCAGGTCTTTTTGCCGGTTTTGTTGAAGCAGTTCTGCAATGTCGGTCTCATGGATCTCACTATCGTAAATGAGGTTGATGGGCTCATATTTCTGACAGATATCGTTGTATAACTGCTTAACAATCGGAAGGAATCGAAGCAGAAACTCTCTTCGCTTTTCAAAAATGATGTTGCCTTCTTTTGTTAGTTGCTCGTCCAGAATATCAAGGACAGATAAATCTCGATTGTAACCCTCATTAGCTGAACGCAAAAACGAATTACGTTGCTGTAAGATCTTGGTGTAATTAATTAGAGCTTGTAAATAGTCATGATCAAGTTGGGAGAGAAGCGTATCAATGAATTTTCTGCGGTCTTCGCTTCCGCCAATGATGAGTTGCACATCATCTGGTGCAATGATGACACAGGGATAGCGGCCTATGTGTTTGGAGAATTTTGTATAGAGTTCGTCATTGATGGAGAATTCTTTTTTTCCAGTTTCTCTTAAAATGCAAACAGCTTTTTCAGGCTTATGGTTGACCTCAAAATGCCCTTCTATTCTGAACCCTTCATGCCCATGATGAATGTTGTTGGTGTCAAGGCGGCTGAAATAACTCTTCGTAAAGCATAGATAATGAATGGCATCAAGCAGGTTAGTCTTACCAACACCATTGCGGCCGCAAATGCCAACAATTCTTTCGGTAAAAGCGAATTGCTGTGTAAAGTAATTTTTGAATTGAAAGAGTGATATGGAATGGACTTTTAATGACACTCAGTTTTCTAAGTTTTTAAAAATTAGTAACGCAAAGAACACAAAGAAAGCGCAAAGCATCGCAAAGAAAACAAGTCACGTCATTGGGAGGAGCATAATGCGCCTCGTAGTTGACGTATGATTTGCGACGAAGCAATCTCCTGCTACGAGGACGTTTCTTAATTGGGGAGATTGCTTCGTCATCCTTGGCACAAAGGCAAGGCTGCGTACCTCGCAATGACGTGCAACGTGCTGAATAGAATTACAAAAAGCACAAGAGTGCGACGCAAGGAACGATGAAAGTAGCAATGCTGCTGACTACCTAACAAATCCCTAAAATTGTCCCTCTTTTCGGCTTAACTACAAACTACCCACCACAAACTACCAACTAACCCCTCTTTCCCTTATTTTTGCCGCTCAAAATTGGAGCCTTGGCTACAAAATATACCAAAGAGACTTATTTGTACTGGTACGAGCTAATGCAGCTCATTCGCCAGTTTGAGTTGGCTGCAGAAGAGAAATATAAAATGGAGGGAAAGATCCGTGGCTTTTTCCATGCCTATGTAGGGCAGGAAGCAATTGCTGCTGGATGTATGACAGCAACCCGCCCGGAAGACCCGTTTATCACTGCGTACCGCGACCATGGTTTGGCTATTGCCAAAGGAATTTCTGCCAACGCTTGTATGGCGGAATTATATGGTAAGGCAACAGGTTGTGCGAAGGGAAAGGGTGGTAGTATGCACTTCTTTGGCAAGGAACAAAACTTTTACGGAGGGCATGGTATTGTAGGTGCACAGATCGGTACGGGAGCTGGAATTGCTTTTGCAGAACAATACAAGGGTACTGATAATGTTTGTCTGACCTTCTTTGGTGATGGTGCAGCACGACAGGGGATGTTGCATGAAACCTTCAACTTGGCAATGCTTTGGAAGCTTCCGGTGATCTTTATTTGCGAGAACAACAACTACGCAATGGGGACATCGGTAAAAAGAACATCCAACATCACCGATATTTATAAACTGGCTGATGCGTACGAAATGCCGGCCGATGTAATTGATGGCATGAGTGCTGAAGCTGTACACGAAGGAGTAAGCAGGGCTGTGAAAAGAGCAAGAGAAGGTGACGGCCCAACATTACTGGAGATCAAAACCTATCGTTATAAAGGTCACTCAATCTCAGACCCGCAGAAATATAGAACGAAAGAAGAAGTAGAAGAGTATAAGTCGAAGGATCCGATACAGATGTTGCTGAAGACGATCTACGATAATAAGATAGCTGCCGAAGACGAAATCAGGCAGATCAACGAAAGAGTGGATATTGCCGTTGCAGAATGTGTAAAGTTTGCAGAAGAATCACCATGGCCAAATGATGATGAAGTATTGAAAGACATCTATGTTGATCAGAACTATCCATTCATAACCGATTAAAAAATCCACCATAATACAATTTCAATCATGGCTGAAGTAAAACAGGCAGCACGTCCTAAACAAGAAAATGAAGTAGTTGTTGAACGTGCAAAAGATTTCTGGTCGCAATACAGCAAACCCATTTTAATTGGTTTGGGTGCTTTGATCTTGCTGCTTGCGGGTTGGTTTGGTTATAAGAAGTTTGTAAAAGAGCCGGCCGAAATAAAGGCTAACGAAGCCATCTTCAAAGCAGAAGACCATTTCTTATTAAGAGATTCATTAAATGCGGGAACTGCAAGCGAATTAGCCAAGGTGGCTGATAAATATGATGGTACAAAGGCGGGTAACCGTGCAAAGCTTTTGGCTGGTGCTGCTTATCTGCGTTTGGAAGATTATAAGAATGCAGAAAAATATTTGAAAGGAGTAGACCTTGAATCTAAGATGGTTCAGGCTAAGGCTTACAATTTATTAGGTCATGCTTATGCAGCACAAGGTAAAAACAAAGAAGCTTTAGATGCTTATAAAAAAGCGGGACATCATTTTACTGCAGATGATGTAAATTCTCCGGAATACTTATTCAATGCTGCTTTTTTGGCTCATAAGGTTTTAAACAACAAAGAAGAAGCGACCAAACTTTACAGAGAGATCAGGAAGAACTATCCTAATTCGGCTCCGGGTTTTGAAGCCACTAAGTTTTTAGCTCAATTAGGCGTTTACGAAACAGAAGAATAATACAGATACATGGCAGATGTAGCGAATAGTAAATTATTACAAGCGATTGAGGGCATCCAACAAGTAAAGGATGCCCTTGTTGTTTTGATTAAGACCGAATGGAACGCCGGAATTGTAGATGAGTTGGAAAATGGAGCCATTAGAACTTTACAACATTATAGTGTCTTATATAAAACCATCATTGTTCCCGGTGCCGTCGAAATTCCTTTTGCTATCAAGCAATATTGGGCGGCGGACCATAGGCCCACAGCTTTCATTGCACTAGGTGCTGTAGTAAAAGGCGATACGCCACATTTTGATTATGTATGTCAATCTGTAACCGATGGTATTACACAACTGAATCTCTCCCTACCTGTGCCTGTAATTTTCGGCGTACTAACGGTTAACAATGAAGAGCAGGCCAGGGAACGTATTGGTGGCAAACATGGGCATAAAGGAGAGGAGGCTGCCATCACAGCCTTGAAGATGATGGTTTTGAATCAACAATTTAAGGAAGGCTTTAAATGAACGTCCAGTTATTTATTCCCTGCTTTGTAGATCAGTTATATCCGCAAACAGCTTTTAACATGATCAAAGTTTTAGAGAAAGCTGGATGTAGAGTAAATTATAATCCTGCGCAAACCTGTTGCGGTCAACCTGCCTTTAATGCAGGCTTTTGGGACGATGCCAGAGCCGTTTGCGCAAAGTTCTTAAAAGACTTTACGATAGACCAACCTATCGTGGCACCAAGTGCCAGCTGTGTTGGTTTTGTTCGCAATTACTACACGAAGCTTTTTGATAACTCGTCTTATCATAACGATGTAAAAGCAATTAGCAACAACATATTTGAGTTGTCGGAATTTCTGGTGAATAAACTAGGTGTAACAAATTTTAATTCCACATTAGAAGGTAAAGCTACCTATCATGACTCCTGTGCAGGATTGAGAGAGTGCAAGATCAAAAATGAACCCAGACAACTGCTGCAAAATGTAAAAGGGTTAGAAATTGTTGAGATGGAGGATGTAGAAACCTGCTGTGGTTTCGGCGGCACGTTTGCTGTTAAGTTTGAGCCCATATCAATTGGAATGGGAGAACAAAAAGTAGAACATGCCTTGGCAACAGGAGCTCAATATCTTATTTCAACTGATCTTTCCTGCTTAATGCATTTGCAAGGTTATATTGATAAGAAAGGGCACAATCTGAAGACACTACATATTGCAGATGTGTTGGCAAATGGATGGTAGGCCCCCTTCCGACTTCCCCCGGTAGGGGAAGCCATCAAAGCACATAAGCTAACTAATTTGATTATTCTTATAGAAATGAAAAAGCACTCTAATGAAGAGTGTTTTTATTATTTAGTGAATGATTTTACAAGCGAGGGCTGTGTGTCGGTGGCCCTTCCTACCGGGAAGGGTCGGGGATGGGCTTAAAACCCAAAAGTTTGGACACCTGAATGAAACTTAGCTTCATGTTCTAACAACCATTTCTTTCTCCATAAACCACCTGCATAACCTGTAAGAGACTGATTGCTTCCAATTACCCGATGGCAGGGAACAATAATAGCCAAGTTGTTTCGTCCATTGGCAGATGCCACAGCTCTTATGGCTTTTAAATCGCCATATTGTTTTGATAGCTCATTGTAGCTTATAGTCTTTCCGTAAGGAATCTTTAATAGCAGTTCCCACACTTTTGATTGAAAGGGTGTGCCGTGTTGTTTCAGTGGCAGTGTAAATGCTTTTCTACCACCCTCGAAATATTCATTGAGTTCCCTGGTACATTGCTGTAGTATAGGATGATCTTGTTCTGCTTCATTCTCATCTTCAGTAAAAACTAATGCAGACAAATGTTCACTTGTGCATTGCATTTTCAATTTACCTAAAGGAGAGGAATAGTATAATGTAAATGTTTGCATCAGCCCATCTTTGTTCCGTTTGAAACGGCGTGATCTGGTCTCAATAAAACTACATCATTGTTCTCATCATAAACACCCAATACCAAACATTCGCTGAAGAAATTGGCAATTTGCTTTTTAGGGAAATTGACAACGGCAATAATTTGTTTACCTATAAGTTGCTCGGGTGAATAATGCTTTGTGATCTGAGCAGAAGATTGCTTTATACCAAGTGGGTCACCAAAATCAATTGTTAGTTGGTAGGCTGGCTTTTTGGCTTTGGGAAAAGGTTCGGCCTTAATGATAGTGCCAACCCTTACATCAATTTTTTCGAAATCCTGCCAGCTAATAAGGTTTTGTTCCTGTTGCATGAATCAAAAGTAGGTAGATGCATCAATCTAAAAGATTAGCCAGTTGCATTAATTCCTCTTTCTTGTAAAAGTCCTTTTCGTTATCAAAACATTTGGAGGTTTCCTCCAACAAATGCTGGATTACCCTTTTGTTTGATAGGGGCTTGAAGTAAGACTGAACCGGAGGAACCGATATCCGCTTGAAGTAAGCATTTACATCTTTATGCGTAAATACCATACCATTTGAAGGGTCAATAAAGAACTCAATCTGCGACAGATAATCGTCTGTACTTTCACTGCTATAGCCCGGCTTAAAATAAGCCAGTACAAACTGCTTTGGAACAGCAATAGCTCTTACAGGAATATCCAACAGTTCACATACAATAAGATACAGAATGCCGTTGCTCACCTGGTTGCCTCTCTTCGATTCAATGACCTTGTGAATCAAAAACTCATTCACCTCAGCATAAGAAACTTCGCTGCTTTTTAAGTTGTAGTAACTATATAGAATACCGGTAACAATTCGTATTTGCTCAAGAGGAGTGAGGTAGTTGTTTAGCTCCAGCCAAATGTTCCTGCGGATTTTTTCAACTTCTAACAAAACAGGGCTGGTCGTTAATTCGGGATATTGAAACTTCGAAACAAGCAAAGAACCAATCAACAAATCATGATGTCCCGAAATATTCCATTGCCGGATGTCTTCTGAAAGATCGGTGAAATGGAGTTTGTGAATGATCAGTTCAATGCGTCCTTGTATTTGTTCGTTTGGTGTTGTTTCCCAAAGATGTTCAAGGTTGGGAATGATGGTCTTTCCATATCCGACAATCTTACTAGATACAGCACCAAAAACTTCCTCATCCGGATCGTCTATCAGGTTAAATAATGCGGATATTTCTTTTGATTCTTCCATTCTGCACAACGTCCTTTTTATTTTTTCTTTTTCGGAGCTGCCCTCTTTGTAGCTCCTTTCTTTGCTGCGGCTTTTTTACTGAAGGCGCCAGGCACCTGGTCTTCAACCATTCGCTTCACGTCTTCAACATCTATATTAACCAACTCTTCTGCGGTATATTTTTCGCCGTTGGTCTTTTTACCCAACTTCAACATTTTTTTACCAAAGCGAACAAATGGACCCCATCGGCCATTTTCAACCGATATTTTTTCTTCAGGCCATTGTTTGATATAACGGTTGGCTTCTTTATCTATTTTTTAGCGATCAGCTCATCAATATCTTTCTGCGTTAACGCATCAAAATTGTAAGCCCTTGGAACATTAATAAAAAGATCGTTCCACTTGATAAACGGACCAAATCTTCCTTTGCCTTTTGTAACAGGCATACCTTCATACATTGCAACAGGAGCATCAGCAACCTCTTTTTCACCGATCAACGCAATGGCTTTATGCATGTCCACATCTAAAGGTTCAGTGCCTTTCGGAATGGAAATAAATTGCTCACCGTATTTTATATAAGGGCCAAATCTTCCAGCATTAACGGAAACTTCCTGTCCATTATGCTCACCTAATGTGAGAGGAAGTCTGAACAAATCCATCGCTTCTTCCAAAGTGATGGTTTCAATACTTTGTGTTTGTTTCAATTTGGCAAAGCGGGGCTTTTCTTCATCTTCTGTTGTGCCTATTTGTACCATTGGACCATAACGTCCCATGCGGGCAATAACCGGTTTGCCACTTTGCGGATCAACACCTAATTCTTTTTCGCCCTTGGCTCTTTCAGCTGTTTCAATCGTTTTTTCTACGTCTTCTTTAAAAGGATTGTAAAAGTCATCGATCATTTTGTTCCAACGCATTCTTCCCTGGGCCACTTCATCAAACTCTTGTTCTATACGAGCTGTGAAGCTATAGTCCATGATATCATCAAAATACTGCTTTAGAAAATCTGTTACTACCAGACCAAGATCAGTAGGGAAGAGCTTTGATTTTTCGGCGCCTGTGTTCTCTGTTTCTGTTTTTTGAGAGATCCTGTCATTATTTAAAACGAACACAGTAAAGTTCCGTTGCACACCCTCTTTATCTCTTTTCTCTACATAACCTCTTTTTAAAATAGTAGAGATAGTTGGGGCATAAGTAGAAGGTCGTCCAATGCCCAATTCTTCCAATTTCTTAACAAGAGAAGCCTCGGTATATCTTGGAGCCGGACGGGTAAAGCGTTCAACGGCTTTCATTTCCCTGAAGTCAAGTTTTTGTCCTACACGAAGCGGCGGTAACATGCCTTCTTTTGTTTCTTCACCATCACCATCTTCATCATCTACATCTTCGCGATATACTTTAATAAACCCATCAAACTTTAATACTTCACCTTCTGCAGTTAATTCTGCATTGTTTGTGGACACACCAATTTTTGCAATTGTCTTCTCTAACTCTGCATCGTCCATTTGCGATGCCATTGTACGTTTCCAGATAAGTTCATACAAACGACGCAGATCCGGGTCTCCCACCGTTGTCTTTGACATATAGGTTGGTCGGATGGCTTCGTGGGCCTCCTGAGCTGATTCGTTCTTGTTCTTATATCTACGTGCCTGGTGATATCTATCTCCAAAGGATTCAACGATATTTTTACGAATATCTTCCATTGCTGTTTCACTTAAGCTTACGCTGTCCGTACGCATATAAGTTATATGCCCGTTCTCGTAAAGCTTTTGTGCAAGCAACATCGTTCTGCTTACACCATAACCCAGTTTACGGCTGGCTTCCTGTTGAAGGGTAGAGGTAATGAAAGGTGCAGCCGGTGTACGTTTGGCCGGGTTCACCTGAACATCTTTGACAGTGTAATTAGCACCTATACATTCTTTTAAAAATTGTTCGGCATCAGCGGCTTTTGAAAACTTGGTACCTTCTGCTTTAAAAGGAAACGTTTTACCAGATGTATCAGGAGCAGTAAAGGAGGCTTCCACTTTGAAGCTACTTTGAGGTGTAAATGCATTGATCTCTCTTTCTCTTTCGGCAATCAATATTACAGCAACGCTTTGTACACGACCCGCACTTAAATTATTCTTCATGCTGATCTTGCGCCATAACACGGGACTCAATTCAAAACCTACAATTCTGTCTAAAACGCGGCGTGCCTGCTGGGCATTCACCAGGTTCATATTTACAGTGCGAGGATTTTTAACGGCTCGTTGAATGGCAGGCTTAGTGATCTCGTGAAAAACAATACGCTTTGTTTTTTCAGGATCTAATCCCAGCACTTCACACAAGTGCCAACTGATAGCTTCTCCTTCACGGTCCTCATCCGTTGCCAGCCAAACCTCATCACTCTTTTTCGCCAGTTGCTTTAAGTCTCGTACAACTTTTTGTTTGTCTTCAGGAACAATATAGCGGGGCTTAAAATTATTTTTCACGTCAATACCCATGTCATCTTTTTCAAGATCACGGATATGACCAAAGCAACTCTTGACCTCGAAATCGGGGCCTAAGATCTTCTCTATAGTTTTTGCTTTTGCTGGCGACTCAACGATCAACAAATTCTTCGGCATAGCTCTTTTTCTGTTCGTTTTTACCCCGAAGTTTCGGGGCTGCTAAACATGCAAGTATAACGCAAGAATAGGAATTTTTAGGTAAGAGCTATTTTTTATCCTGCCGGTTAAATGGATTATTTTAATTGTGCTTCTATTTGTTTTGCCAACTTCTCAGCCCATTTTTTATATTCTTTCGCTGAAGGATGCAAGCCGTCCTCTGCAACCAACTCTTTATCATTTTTTACTTCTTTTGAAGCTTCTGTAATTTCTACAAAATGCGTTTTGTACTGGATGGATAGAGCTTTGGCAACACCATTAAATACATCAATCTGTTTTTTGATTTTTTCTGTGTCCATATTTTGCGCAAATGGCGTTGCGCCATAATCAGGGATAGAAACAATAATGACATGCTTTGCTTTACCATCTGCCAATTCAATGGCTTTTTTTAGCAGTTCTTCAAAGTGTTCTTTGTATTCTATTACCTCCCTGCCGCGGTATTGATTGTTCACACCGATTAATAGTGTGACAAAATCGTATTTAGAAAGAAAGCGATAGTCTTTCATGCCGGCTTCCAATTCATCGGTTGTCCAGCCTGTTTTAGCAATAATCTCCGGGGCAGAAAAGTTATAGCCTCTGTCACGCAGTAATTGCACAACCTGGTAAGGAAAGTTGTTTTTTAATAGAACGGCTTCTCCAATTGTATAAGAATCTCCCAATGCTAAATACGTATATGTTTTTTCCATTGCACCTTTTGTTTGAGCGTTTACTAAAATTGGTAAGAAAATAAATAAGACGAACGACCTTATCATAAAAATTCTATTATGGCTTTCGAGCATTTATTGTCACGATAAATTCTGCGATGACCGAGCCCTTCGGTGATCATAAACTTAAAATTTGAATAATTCTTTTGAATAATTGGTACGACATCTTTTAATGGTGTCATTTCATCATTCTTATCCTGCAAAAACAAAACCGAAGAATTAATGTTCTGCGCTGCTCTCGCTACCGAAAACCAGGAAGGAGGTTGACCACCTAACGTTTCAATCCGTTTATCAAATTCCTTTCTTACTTCTTTATCAAGTTTTAAAAAACGAAAAAAGGAATCGGCAGCAGTGGTTGTTTCGCAGGCAGGTGCAATGAGTACCGCTTTCTTTTCCTTGTTATCCTTCATTTCTTCCAGGGCAAGGATAAGAGCCAGACCTCCTAATGAATGAGCGATGAAACTATTAACAGGTCCATATTTTTCATTAACTGCATGGATCATATTTTTATATAGCAATACATTTATTCGTTTGCCACTGCTTCTGCCATGGGCCGGAGCATCAAAGGCCAATACTTCGTATCCCTTACGTATCAGTGGCCTTACATACCGGTCAAAGTTTATTACACTTGATTCAAAGCCATGAAGTATCAATACTTTTTTTTCAGCAGGATGATTCCAGCGATAACCTTGTAATCTATTACCTTTTAAACTAAAAGAAAGCCGTTCGGATTTTTCAAAAATAGGCGGCAGCTTCTTCCTGTTACGGTATTGTGGTGTGCAGAAAAGTTCAAAGGCTTTCTCTCCAGCCTTTCTTTTGGAGATGGCCGAAAGAAGTTTAAATTTTGTGCGGATATATTTTAATGCAAGACGTTGAGTAAGCTTCATAAACAAGATTAAAGATAGAGATGGAAATAGTAATCATAGGAACCGGAAACACTGCAACAATTTTGGGACGTAAGCTAAAAGCTGCCGGACATACCATTGCACAGATCTATGGCAGAGATACCAAAGCTGCAAGTGAACTCGCTTATGAATTAGATACCGAATCAACCAATTATTGGAATATAGTGACTCGGACTGCAGATGTTTACATCATTGCGGTTTCCGATATCGCTATTGAAGATGTAATTAAAGAGTTACAATTACCGGATAAAACAATTGTTCATACGGCTGCATCTGTTTCTAAAGATGTTCTGAAGGCCTCCAATCATTATGGTGTTTTCTATCCTTTGCAAAGCTTGAAGAAAGAATCAACCTACCTTCCTGATATACCAATTGTTATAGATGCAAATGATGAACAAACGCTGGCGGAATTATTAAGACTTGGCGAAAGCATTTCTTCAATGATGGTGCAAGCCGGAGATGATCAGCGTTTGAAAATGCACCTGGCAGCGGTTTTCTGCAACAATTTTGTAAACCATATTTATGCGTTAATGGAAGATTATTGCAGAAAGGAAGGTATTGACTTCACACTTTTGACACCTTTGATAGAAGAAACTGCATTGCGTATAAAAGAGATGGCTCCTTCGAAAGTCCAAACAGGTCCTGCCGTACGAAATGACAGCAACACAATTAAAAAACACCTACAATTGCTGCAATCCCATCCTCACTTAAAAAAAGTTTACGAGGTTTTGACCAGCAGCATCCAGCAGGCCGCCATTTCCTAAGTTTCCTGATTTCAAAACAAAGCAATACGATCTGTGGTTACTTTTGCAGCCGAAACGAAAAAACGAGATGTATAGCATTAAGATCAATTTTGAACAAGCCGGATTAGAGCCTGTGACATTAAATGAAATAGAACCGGGGCAAAGCATACTGGAGGTTTGCCTGAAAAACGATATTGAACTGCATCATAATTGCGGAGGCGTTTGTGCCTGCAGCACTTGTCATTTATATGTATTGAAAGGGGAGACCCATTTAGAAGAACTGAGCGATAAGGAAGAAGATTTTATTGACAGGGCAGTTAATCCAAGATTAAACTCCAGACTGGGTTGTCAATGTTTGCTGTTGGACGGTGAAGGAACGGTTGAAGTAACGCTACCCGATCAAACACAATTTTTAGGAGAATAGGTCAGCAAAAAGAAATTTGTTTTAATAATATCAACTTAAGATATGAATCAATTTGAACCACCCATTCATTGGAACGATTACGAGGATATTGCCTTGAAACTATATGAACGTTTTGGCGATGAGTTTAGTGAGAGCAAGATCTATCGTGTTCGCTTCACCGACCTGTTAGAGTGGGTATTACAAATACCTGGCTTTGTGGGAAAGAGGGAAGAGTCGAATGAAGGTCATTTGGAGATGATACAAAGCAGTTGGGTGTATGAATGGAGAGACAATCAGAAGTAGTTTATTAGTTGAATGGTTAATTTGTTTATTAGGACAAATTATCACAATCAACACAACCAACACAGTCAACCAATGAACGTACTAGAGCACTTTCAGGAAATAACTACATTTATTTTTGATGTTGACGGTGTGTTGACAGATGGCACAGTGTTATTGTTAGAGAACGGTTTGCAGGCGAGACAAATGAACATCAAAGATGGTCTGGCCCTTCAAATGGCATTGAAAAACGATTACCGGGTAGTGATTGTTTCCGGTGGGTCTTCGGAACCTGTTATTACACGTTTGCAATACCTGGGTTTGAAAGAGGTGCACTTAGGTATAAAAGATAAACTACAGTTTGTGCAATCTTATATAGAACAAAATTCTCTAGGTTGGCATGAAGTATTGTTCATGGGTGATGATTTGCCCGACATTCCAGTTTTAGAAAATGTGGCTATGCCCTGTTGCCCTGCAGATGCTGCCGTAGAAGTTCAAAAGGTAAGCAAATACATTTCGCCCGTGAAAGGTGGTAATGGATGCGTAAGAGATGTGATTGAAAAAGTACTTAAGCTCAACGGTCACTGGAATTATCATCCTGAAATTTCTTCCCGCTGAAATCCCTTCATATATTAGGCAGATGAATTTGATCGGGGCATTTTTGAAACTGGTACGATGGCCTAACCTTTTGTTCATTGTGCTAACGCAGTCCCTGTTTTACTTCTGCATTTATTTACCTATTTATAAAACGCAACCAGATATACAAAGACTAATCTGGTTGATTGTTGCTTCCGTCTTCATTGCTGCTGCTGGTTATATCATCAATGATTATTTCGACCTGAATATTGATCAGGTAAACAAGCCTGATAAAAACGTTGTAGATCGTGTCATTCACAGAAGGTCAGCCATTCTTTGGCATATCATGCTTAGTGCCTTAGGTATTTTGGCAACGGCAATTGCAGTAGGATTTTCTAAATGGTATTTGATTGTGGCTAACATAGGAGTGGTAACTCTATTATGGTTCTATTCAACTTCTTTTAAAAGACAATTGCTTATTGGTAACATAGTTATTTCCATGCTTACAGCCTGGACAGTATTGATCTTATTTTTTGCATTTACCAATCCATCAGATGCAATTGGTGCAAACAATGAACTATCAAAACGATTTTTCCGGGCAGCCTTTTTATATGCGGGTTTTGCTTTTGTCATAACCCTTATTCGTGAAGCCGTAAAAGACATGGAAGATCTGGAAGGAGATGCACGGTATGGTTGTAAAACTTTGCCCATTGTCTCAGGTGTACAAACTACAAAAGTGTATACAGCTGTTTGGATTATTGTTTTGATAGGTGCTTTAATTGTACTGCAACTTTATGTTTTGCAGCTAGGATGGTGGCATGCTGTAGTTTACAGCACACTACTAGTAATTTTTCCACTTGCGTTAATATTAGTCAAACTTTTTGGTGCCAGTTCTAGTCAGCATTTTCACAGCCTGAGTAATTGGAGTAAGCTGGTAATGTTTACCGGTATTTTATCTATGATATTCTTCCTGTTTTATTTTTAGTTATGGCAAAATATGTTTTGGCTTCGCAATCGCCCCGCAGAAAGCAATTGTTGGAATGGGCAGAAGTGGACTTTGAAATCATCATAGCAGATATTGATGAATCATACCCGTCGGATTTACAGCCTGACGAAGTAGCCATTCACATTGCCTATAATAAAGCAAAAGCCATTAATGATAAGATCAACAACGACAGAACGATTATTGCCGCAGATACTATAGTTGTTTTAGGCAATGATATCATTGGCAAGCCAAAGGATAGGAAAGAGGCGGTTGAAATATTGCAGCGCTTAAGCAGCAACCATCACAAAGTCATTACAGGAGTGAGCATCATTGGAAAAGGCAAAGAAATTTCTTTTGCTGATGTTACCGATGTAGAGTTTCATCCTCTTACAAAGGAACAAATAGAATTTTACGTGGATAAATACAAACCTTACGACAAAGCAGGCGCCTACGCCATACAGGAGTGGATTGGTGTGGTTGGTATCAAATGCATTCACGGCGATTTCTACAATGTAATGGGCTTGCCTGTAAGTAGAGTCGTTCAAGCCTTGCAGCAATTTTAAAATGATGCTATCTTGAAGCATGACCGAGCGGCTGCTTCAATACATCTGGCAATTTGGATACTTCAATAAATTGAACTTACAGACGACATCTGGAGAACCGTTAGAAATTATTTTTCCTGGTAAATTAAATACTAACCAGGGAGCTGATTTTACAGATGCCCGCATCAGAATAGGCCAAACCCTTTTCGCTGGCTCAGTCGAGCTGCATTTAAAAACATCACAATGGAGCATTCATGGACATCAGCACGATGAGAATTATAAAAACGTAATTCTTCATGTGGTGTATGAAGATGATATCAAACAAAACGACATACCTGCCTTAGAATTACGGACACTGGTTTCTAAAATTTTACTGGAGCGATATGCCTTCCTCATGAATACAAGTTCCTTTATAGCTTGTGCATCCTCTGTATCAGGTGTAAAGACAATTACGTGGGCTGCATGGAAAGAAATGATTCTGATAGAACGGCTCACCCGCAAATCTCAAAACATTTTGAAACTTTTACAGGAAAGTAACCAACACTGGGAAGAAACGTTTTGGTGGGCTCTTGCCCGCAATTTTGGTTTAAAGGTGAATGGAGAAGCCTTTGAAGCGATGGCAAGAAGCATTCCTGTAAGCTTGCTGGCAAAGCATAAGCACCAAATCCATCAAGTTGAAGCATTGCTCTTTGGCCAGGCGGGATTATTAAAGAACGATTTTGTTGAGGACTATCCAAAACTTCTCAAGCGGGAATATGAGTTCCTTCAAAAGAAACACAGCCTCAAACCAATCAGCTTGCCTGTTCATTTTTTAAGAATGCGGCCTGTAAATTTTCCAACAGTTAGATTGGCTCAACTCGCTATGCTTATACAAACTTCTGCACACTTGTTCTCAAAAATCCTGGAGATAGAGAAAGCTGCAGAAATTAAATCATTAATTAGCGTAACCGCTAACGATTACTGGCACTATCATTATCGTTTTGATGAGGCTTCCTCTTTCAAAAAGAAGAGGTTAGGAGAAGATATGATAAACAATATCTGTATCAACACTATTATACCGGTAGTATTTGCGTATGGTTTGTATCATAAGAATGAAGCCATCAAAACAAAAGCCATCCGCTGGCTGGAGGAACTTTCTGCAGAAAAAAATAGTATTACAGATGGATTTACAGCATTAAATATTGCTAACCAATCTGCTTACGATTCTCAGGCACTGATAGAATTGAAAAATGAATACTGCGCCGCAAAACGTTGTTTGCAATGTGCGGTGGGCAATGCTATTTTAAAAACTTCCTGAGTTATTTAAGGCTCCTGCATTTTTTGTAACTGCCGTTAGCTGCCTGGTCTGGGGTTAAAGCTCTTGCACAGGAGGAAAGCAGAAAAAGGATGGAGCAAAGAATCAAACCGTAAAGTGTAATAGTCTTGTTTATCATAGTTAAATAGTTTAGGTCAAAACTATTAACTGCTACAAGCCTTGTCAAGAGAAAAACTTTGGTCTTTCGAAAGGGATTTCTCTTCGTAAATCAACCCCAGTCGCCCCAGTTAATATTCACTTCAATATCCGGATGAATACTGTGCTGAACGGGACAGGTGTTTCCGGTGTGCTTTAAAATCTGTTTGGTTTTATCATCAATCTCTTTAAGATGATCAGGTATGTGAAAAGTGATATTAATACCGCCAACCAGCCTGGGCTCTGCCTTCATAATTTTCTCTACATCCAGCCTTACATCATTCAAATCAAATCCCATGGTCTTAGCCTTAATACCCATTACGGTGATCATGCAGGTGGCAAGGGAGGTAGCCATCAGGTCTGTTGGAGAAAAACGTTCTCCTTTACCATTATTATCTACCGGTGCATCGGTTTCAAAAGAAGAGTTAGAGCGAAGGTGAGTACAGGTGGTTCTTAGATCGCCGTTATAAACTACAGTAGACGTCATACTTTTTGCCTTAAATTTACGTTTCAACCGTATTAATATTCTATCGTGAAAAAATTAATTCTAATTCTCTCTTCCACTATTTTCTGTTTGTCCGTATTAGCACAGGATTCAACCGGTAAAAGAACAAAAGCATCCAGAAAGGATGAAAAGCGGCAGCGTATCAGTGCTATGGTGAAGCAGGAAGAAGAAGGCGTTCTATCCTATACAAAACAAACTGTATTTGGATTACAATTGCGCACCAATGGTTATGGCGCCTGGTTCGAATTGGGCCGCAGGCGCACACCCAGATGGACAAACCTATATTCTTTTGAGATTACTGAGATCAAGGACAGGAAAGAAGAAAAAGTGTCCAACGTTGATGGCACATCTTTCTTTGGCAGCACTTTGATTTATGGTAAGATCAATAATTTTTATCAGGCAAAGCTTGGTTTTGGGAGGCAATATATTTTCGGCCAAAAAGGTAACAAAAATGGAATTGCAGTAACAGGTGCCCTAAATGCCGGCATTTCTGTGGGTCTTTTAAAACCCTATTTATTAAGAACGGGAAATGACAGCTTATTGAAGTATGAGGATAATCCGGCTCGCTTCTTAGATATAAAGCAGGGTGATGGTGCGGCTGGCTTTACAAAAGGCTGGAATAGCCTGAAAATAAAGCCTGGTCCATTTCTTAAAGCAGCTTTACGCTTCGATTTTGGCCGCTACAACGAATCTATCCAGGCTTTGGAAATAGGTCTTAGTGCCGATTATTATAGCCAAAAAATCCAAATTATGGCGCCGCTTACCGGTACTTATGCCACAGAACCAAAGAGTTTGTTCTTTCAGGGACATATTGCTTTTGTTTTTGGCAACCGTAAATAAGATCACAGATTTCAGGATTTAAAGCGGATTTCACAGATTAATTAAGGAATTTTGTTGGATTATTTGACCAACAGCGTTGCTACTATCATCGTCTGTTGTGTCACTCACTTCAACGTTCAGAATTCTATTGAGCATTGCTCAACCATAACTATGAGCGGTGAACTATGAACTAAAGTACCATGAGTAATTGTTCTTCTGCAGCACCTGCTGAACCTATAAAAAAGAGTAAACCGGATTGGCTTCGTGTAAAACTTCCAATAGGTGAGAGTTACAAAAACGTTCGCAACCTTGTTGACACCCATAAACTCCACACCATTTGCGAAAGTGGTAATTGTCCTAACATGGGCGAGTGCTGGGGAGCCGGCACAGCTACTTTTATGATCCTTGGCAACATCTGCACCCGCTCGTGTGGCTTCTGTGCAGTAGCAACCGGCAGGCCCGATGCTGTTGATCGGGATGAACCGCAACGAGTGGCCGAAGCCATCAACCTGATGAAAGTAAAACATGCTGTTATTACTTCTGTTGACAGGGACGAACTGAAAGATGGCGGATCTATCATTTGGCACAATACAATTAAGGCTGTTAAAGCATTGAATCCCGATACAACTTTAGAAACCCTGATTCCTGATTTTAAAGGAGCCAAAGATCAAATACAACGCATCATTGATGCAGCACCGGAAGTGGTTTCTCATAATATAGAAACAGTTGAGCGGTTGACAAGACAGGTTCGTATACAGGCCAAGTATTGGCGCAGTATGGAAGTGATCAAGACATTGAAAGGGGGTGGCATGCGTACAAAAAGCGGTATCATGTTGGGCCTGGGCGAAACAAAAGAAGAAGTGATTCAAACACTAAAAGACCTTGCGGCAAACGGTTGCGATGTAGTAACCATCGGGCAATATCTACAGCCTACTAAAAAGCATTTGCCTGTTCAACGTTTCGTGCATCCTGATGAATTTAAAGAGTACAGAGTGATAGGGTATGAGTTGGGTTTAGATTATGTAGAAAGCGGTCCGCTAGTTCGTTCATCCTACCACAGTGAAAGACATTTGATACCAGGGTATGGTAAAGCAGCATGGCTAAAAGAAAAAGAGAGCATGATTGCTTAAATTTGGGCTATGGGCTTGCCATACAAAATATTACCACATTATACTTATGATGATTGGGTGCGTTGGGAAGGACAATGGGAATTAATAGAAGGCCATGCTATTGCAATGAGTCCTGCTCCTGTTCCTGTGCATCAACGAGTGTCGGCACAACTTATCACACAACTCACGATAGCTCTTCAAAAAGCTAACTGCGAGCATTGCAGAGTTTATAATTTTATTGATTATCTGGTGAAAGAAGACACTATTCTTCAACCTGATGTTCTTATAATTTGCCGAGAGATCACAAAAAAATACCTTGATTTTCCACCTTCACTTGTTGTTGAAATCTTATCACCTTCCACAGCTTTAAAAGATCGACATACAAAATATGAGATTTACCGACAGCAAGGTGTGTTGTATTATCTTATTGTTGATGCAGATAAGCAACTAATAGAAGTTTATCATTTGGTTGATGGGGAATATCAATTACAACCATCAACTACAACACCTGGAATTACATTTGGCGCTGATTGCACTATTATACCAGACTTTCAAAACGTGTTTGAGTAATGGCTTTTTTCCGTTGTTTGTTTTTATTGCTGTTTCCTGTTGTTTCTTTTTCCCAATTAAAATGGCAGAATGTCGATTCACTTTATGGCCCTCTTCCAAAATCGGTTCATGTATATTTTACCGATCAGTCACTTGATACAGGAAAGTTCCGTGCATTTTATCTAATTGCAGATCTAAAAGATAAAAAGCTGGAGTTTACAACTGATACTACCCATAAAAGACGATTCACGCCAACTCAATTTTGGGAGAAGAACAATCAGTCTTTGGTCGTTGTGAATGGAACATTCTTTTCGTTCGAAACAAATCAAAATTTGAATTTGGTAGTTAGAAGAGGAAAAATTATTTCACATAATCAGCAAACCATCCCTCTGAGGGGTAAGGATACACTTAAATATGTTCATATCTATCCTTCTGCCATTGGAATTACAAAAAAAAGAACTGCAAGGGTTTTCTATACCTATACCGATTCGTTTAAACGCAAGCCTTATGTTATGCCGACTGCCAGGGATCCCGTTATAAATGCGAGCAGCGTATGGACAAGGGACTCAGCAACTTACTATTCTTCTATTATTTCTCACAGCGGAACAACTCGTATTTTACAAAAGTGGAAAGCATATACAGCAATTGGCGGTGGTCCCGTTTTGTTGCAGGCCGGGCTAATAAACATTACAAATAATGAGGAGAGAAAATTCGGCGGCAAAGCCATTAACGATAAGCATCCCCGCACAGCAATGGGATACACTAAAGACAACAAGTTGATCATACTTGTTGTGGAAGGTCGTAACTCCAGTGCAAGTGGAGCAACATTACCACAACTAGCTCAAATCTTAAAAGACCTTGGTTGCGTAGAAGCTTTAAACCTTGATGGCGGCGGCAGCAGTTGTTTACTCGTCAATGGAAAAGAAACAATAAAGCCCTCCGACAAAGGTGGTCAAAGGGCTGTACCGGCCGTGTTTATGATAATGAGTGATGAGTAATGAATAATGAGTGATCATACTCTGGTCTTAGGATATTTTACTTCGGTAAAACTTTTGCAATAACATGAACTCATTACTGATCACTCATTACTCATCCTTTCAGTTCCCACACTAACGCACTGGCACCTAAAATAGCTGCATCGGCTTCTTTCAATTCACTAAAGATCAATCGTACTTTATTTTGAAAAATGGGAAGCAGGTTTTTTTCCATGTGCTCTTTCGTTGGCTGCATAATTAAATCTCCTGCTTTAATCACACCACCAAAGAGAATAATCGCTTCAGGGGAAGAGAACATAATAAAATCGGCTAGTGCTTCACCTAATACCTGGCCAGTAAAGCGATAAACTTCTGCTGCAATCTTATCGCCTTGTATAGCACAGTCAAATACTTTTTTTGAATCTATTTCATTGGGATCGTAATTACGTAGCATACTTGCTTCACTACTTTGTTCCAACATTTCTATTGCGGTTAATGCAATACCCGTTGCTGAACAGTAAGACTCTAAAGAACCATGTAAACCCGTTCCCCAATGTTTTCTTCCCCCCGGACGAACAGTGGTATGTCCTAACTCACCTGCAAATCCATCGTGGCCAAGAATCAAATGTCCATTGGCAACAATGCCACTTCCAACACCTGTACCCAAAGTGATCATGATAAAATCTTTCATGCCTCTGGCAGCCCCATACATCATTTCACCAACGGCAGCAGCATTCGCATCGTTAGTGAGGGCAGAAGGCAAACCAAAACGTTCGGTAACCAATCGTGTCATTTCAATAATGCCTTTCCAGTGAAGGTTAGGCGCATATTCAATGGTTCCGCGGTAGTAGTTTCCGTTTGGTGCACCAATGCCAATCCCTTTTACCTTGCTATCCCCATCAACACTATTCATCACAGGAGTTAAAGTATCGTACAACGCCTCAATGAACGATTCAATAGTGGGATAGTCATCCGTTTTGATTTCGCCTTTTTGCACAATTTCTCCGCGATGGTTTACCAAACCCCATTTTGTATTGGTGCCTCCAATATCAATTCCTATAGCAAGCTGATTCGATAGATCAATCATCTCAATAATTATTTTTTATCTCTTGTTACATCTAGTGATCCTTCAGGAAATGTTTCTAAAGCCTGCAGGTCTTCATCAACTTTTGTTTCGTAATCAATTCCCTGTTTTCTCAAAATGCCTTTCACTGCAAATGCAAAGAAGGCGAGATAAGCAAAGCAAACCACCGCAATCCAATATGATTGGTGAATACCGTATCCTTCTACATCTGAATTTGTTTGCAGATAATCGGCTAGCTTTCCTTGAATGGGAGGAATGATACCACCACCCAAGATCATCATAATTAAAAATGCAGAGCCCTGTGTTGTGTATTTGCCCAATCCTGCAATAGATAAGTTGAAAATAGCAGGCCACATGATAGAGCAAAACAAACCGCCACTTAAAAACGCATAGATTGCAACTGTTCCTGTCGTCATGATACCGATGATCATTGCCAGCATTCCCAAAGTAGAGAAGATCAACAATGTTCTTGCAGGTTTGTCCTGGCTGATATAGAATGCAATGATCTGAACTACTACTCATACAACGTAATAATATAAAGGCGACATGTCATACTTGGCTAGGGAGTTAATGCCGATTAAAATTCCGAAGGCAACCAACGGAACAACAAACTGCAAAATCATTTTCGTGTTGTTCGCTAACTTGAAAGCACTAATTGCACCGGTCCATCTGCCAATCATTAAACTTCCCCAATACATAATGATATAAGGAGTGGCTTCAGAAGCCGAATGACTCCCAAAATCTGAGTACTTAAGTAATTCACCCAAATTACTTCCTATCGTTACCTCAACACCCACATAAGTGAAGATGGCAAGCATGCCCAAAACCAATTGCGGATATTTCATGGCTCCCCAACCTTCCGGTTTTCTTTTTGCACTTAGGTTTGATAAAAGCAATCCTACTACCACAACAGCCAATGCGCCAAACAACCACTTCATTCGATACGTTTCCAACTCATGTTTTTCAGTATCAGAGAGTGTGGCTGGATCTGTTTTATAACTATCAAACACAGGAACAAACATTACAATAAGCAATCCTGTAATAATAAGAAGAGCTATCAATGCTTTATTAGCCTTTTCAGTTCTTTCTGTTGAAATTCCCGATGGAACTCTTTTCGAAAAAAAGAATAAAGCGGCAGCTGCTAAAAACAAGGCACCAACACAAGAGTATAAAACAATTACTTTATCTAGACTCAATGACTTTATCTGTTCATCGGTAATCGCAGCGGTACTTCCAAATAAAGCAAGGGCAACAATTAATGGCCCGACTGAAGTACCAAAGGAATTGACACCACCGCCAAGATTAACACGACTTGTTCCGGTTGCAGGATCGCCTAACGAAATAGCAAATGGTTGTGCTGCTGTTTGCTGCAAAGAAAAACCAAGAGCAACTATGAATAAACCAATAAGCATTCCTGCGAAGGCATTGGCATTTACTGCAATGATCATTGCCACCGCACCCAAGGCTGAGAAGAGCAAACCATAAACAATACTTTTTTTATAACCCCATTTTGCCACCAGATCATTACCGCCAAAGGCACCGTAAGCAAACAACACTAAAGCACCAATGTAATAAGCCAGGTAAAAAGCAAAGTCTATCAACTGGCTTTGAAATTGGTCAAGATTAAAATAGTGCTTACAAAATGGAATAAAGACACTGTTACCTGCAGCAATGAATCCCCAAAAGAAGAATACAGTAACCAATGTGCTTAATGCACCATAGTTAGTAGGAATGGGGCTGCTAGCTGAAGATTGTGCCTGAGGGCGGTTAGAACCAATGGATGTGGCCATAGTTTGGTTTTGAATTTGATGAGTTATTGGCACTCAAAATAAATACAATTGTTGATTTAATAACGTAATGATAATAAGTGTTGAAAAGTTGCATTTTGTAATTACACATTTAAATAAATGGTCAGGTTATAAAAACTTATTAATTTGACTATTGGTTGAACATAAGAGTATGGAGATTATACATGTATCGGCAGAATGTTATCCTGTAGCAAAAGCAGGCGGGTTGGGCGATGTAGTGGGAGCACTTCCTAAATATCAAAATGAATTAGGGCATGTAGCCAAAGTGGTGATGCCCATGTACCGCACTAAATTTCTTTATCAGAACGACTGGGAATTGGTTCATGAAGGCTACCAGAACATGGGCAGCCATCATTTCAAATATGCTGTCATAAAAGAAAAGACCAACCTACTTGGTTTCGATCTTTACTTGGTTGATATCAACGGTTTGTTGGACAGGGAGAAAATTTATGGTTATGATGATGATACGGAACGGTTCCTGGCTTTTCAGATAGCAGTTTGCGATTGGCTTTCAAAATGGCAACACAAGCCCGATATTATTCATTGCCATGATCATCATACGGGTCTCATCCCGTTCATGATCAAATATTGTTTTGACTTTAAGCACCTGGCAGACATACCAACGGTATTTACCATTCACAATGCGCAATACCAGGGATGGATCGGTTGGGATAAACAATACTTGCTTCCCCCTTATGATAGTTGGCGTTGGGGTTTGCTGGATTGGAACAACACCATCAATCCATTGGCAAGTGCTGTGAAATGTGCATGGAAGGTTACAACGGTAAGCAATAGTTATTTAGATGAGTTACGTTATTCTGCCAATGGCCTGGAAAACTTGCTTCAGTTCGAGCAAGGGAAAAGTGTCGGCATCTTAAATGGAATTGATACAGATGTTTGGGACCCTTCTAAAGATAACCTGATCATTAAGAACTATGATGATCATCAGGTAAAAGAAGGCAAGCGAAAAAATAAAAAAGAACTGGCTCAAATGTTTGGTCTGGATCCCGATAAACCCCTGATCACTTTTATTGGGAGATTGGTAGGTGAAAAAGCAGCGGACATTTTGCCTGAAGCTATTCGTAATTCTATTTATCAGCATCACGGACAAGCTAACTTTTTAATTCTTGGTTCAGGAGATACGCAAGTGGAAAACAGGTTAGAAGAAGTAAAAAGCCAATTGGGAGGATATGTGAACACTTATATTGGTTATAATGAATCATTGAGCCATTTAATGTATGCTGGTGCAGATTTTTTACTAATGCCCAGCCGTGTAGAACCTTGCGGACTCAACCAGATGTATGCATTGCGTTACGGCACAGTTCCAATGGTACGTAGTACAGGGGGTTTAAAAGATACTGTAAAAGATTTTGGTGATTGGCAAGGATATGGCATACGGTTCAACCATGCAAGTGTAAATGACATTTCGCATTCTGTTGGTCGGGCTATCGATCTTTATTACAACAAACGGGATCTTTACAATTGGATGCGCAGCTATATGATGCACATTAACCATTAGTGGGACGCATCGGCGCAGGATTATATAAAAGTTTATGAATCATTAAAGAAGTAATGGAGAATTAGGAATGGGTAATGGAGAATTAATTGCAACAGTATGAGAAAACAAAACGTATTAAGAGACAAGAATTTTGCTTTCGCTTTACGTATTGTGAAGTTGTACCAATATTTGAAAAAGAGTCACAATGAGTTTATCCTATCTAAACAAATCTTGAGAAGCGGAACCTCAATTGGAGCATCTATAAGAGAATCTGAGAATGCTGCAAGCCCAAAAGATTTTCTGCATAAACTAACAATTGCTTTAAAAGAAGCAGATGAAACAGCTTATTGGTTGGAGTTATTATATAGATCAGAATTTTTGGAAGAGAAATTATATGACTCGCTGCAGGTTGAATGTAACGAACTCATAAGCATCCTGACGGCGAGCATTAAAACACTGAAGGCCAAGAATTCTCAATTATCAAATCTCAATTCTGAATTATGAAAGAAATGTTATCAGTTATTTTAGGAGGAGGAGCAGGTACAAGATTATTTCCGCTGACAGCCACACGTTCAAAACCGGCAGTCCCCATTGCAGGTAAATATCGTCTGGTAGATATTCCTATTTCAAACTGTTTGAATTCGGGCATTACAAGAATGTTTGTGTTAACGATGTATAATTCTGCATCGTTAAATCGTCATATAAAGAATACGTATCACTTTAGTGCATTCAGTTCTGCATTTGTTGATATCCTCGCTGCAGAACAAACACCAGACAATCCGGGTTGGTACCAGGGCACAGCAGATGCAGTGAGGCAAGGTCTTCGTCATATTGCTCCATTCGTTTCTGATTACGTTTTAATTCTTTCCGGGGACCAATTATATCAAATCGATTTTCAGCACATGCTTGCCCATCATAAAGAAACCGGTGCTGATATAAGTGTTGCTACTATTCCTGTCACAGCAAAAGAAGCTTCCGAGTTTGGTATTCTGAAAACAGAGAATGACATGATCACATCTTTCACTGAAAAACCAAAATCGGGTTTGGAAGATTGGGTAAGTGATACCGGAAGTGAAATGCAATCGCAGGGAAGAGAATATTTAGCTTCAATGGGCATCTATATTTTCAACCGTAACCTTTTATTTGATTTGTTATTGAATGAACAAAAGGATGCGGCAGACTTTGGAAAAGAGATCATCCCCCAATCTATTAGCAAATACAAAGTAGCCTCTTATCAATACGAAGGTTATTGGGAAGACATTGGGAATATCAGGGCTTTCTTTGATGCCAACCTTGCCCTAACGGCAGACATACCAAAGTTCAATTTGTTCGATAACGAAAGAGCCATTTATACCCGTGCCCGCATGTTGCCGCCGGCAAAGATCAGCGGTACCTCTTTCATAAATACCATCATTGCAGAAGGGTCAATCATTCACGGTTCGAGAGTTGAAAACTCCGTTATCGGCATTCGTTCACGAATTGGACATGATAGTGTACTCGATTGCACCTACCTGATGGGCAATGATTATTTCGAAACACTCGAAGAAATTGAACACGATCACGAACGAGGCATTCCCTTATTGGGTATTGGTAACCGTTGCTATATAAAAAATGCTATCATAGATAAAGATTGCCGCATTGGAGATGATGTGCGGATTATTGGCGGTGATCATTTGCCCGATGGAGATTCGGCATTGTACACAGTGAAAGAAGGAGTGGTGGTAGTGAAGAAAGGAGCTATTCTTCCAAATGGTTTTACCATTGGTGAATAGTCATCAACATTTATTCAACATTTAGAATCAAAATTTTTGGGAGTGTACTTCGTACACAAAAGGTTGTTATCTTAGGCCATCAATTCTAACGATTGCTTATGGCTATTCAATCTTCCACTGCCTTAAAACAAGGACGATTACCCAAGCCCAGACTTTCTGTTGCACAGATCTTTACAATGAGTTTTGGATTCTTGGGAATTCAGTTTGGATTTGCTTTACAAAACGGAAATACCAGTAGAATTCTGCGATCTTTTGGCGCTGATGTTGAACACTTGCCCATGTTTTGGATAGTTGCACCACTCGTTGGTATGATTGTCCAGCCAATTGTTGGCCATTATAGTGACAGAACATGGAATAGATTAGGAAGAAGAAAACCTTATTTTCTGACAGGCGCAATTTTATCTTCCGTAGCATTGATCTTTTTGCCAAACTCCGGTGCTCTATCGGCTATTGTCCCTGCACTTTGGATTGGAGCTGGAATGGTAATGATTATGGATGCTTCTTTTAATGTTGCTATGGAGCCTTTTCGTGCACTAGTAGCAGATAATCTACCTGACAGTCAAAGAACCTCGGGTTTCAGCATTCAAACATTTTTGATCGGAGCCGGTGCCGTAGCTGGATCATATTTGCCGGAATGGCTGGCAGATTTAGGCTTTAGTAAAGAGGCTGGGGCAGATGCAGTGGCTGATAATATTAAGTACTCATTCTACATTGGTGCGGCAGTTTTCATTATAGCTATTTTAATAACTGTATTCTTTAGTAGAGAATATCCACCTAAAGAATATGAAAACTACCATGGAAAACCCGAACCTCAGGAACACAAAAAAGGCCTGCTGACGATTTTCTCTGATTTTGGAAAAATGCCTAAGACAATGCGTCAATTAGGTTTAGTGCAATTTTTTAGTTGGTTCGCCTTATTCAGCATGTGGGTATTTACGACCGATGCGGTTGCCACACATGTTTATGGTTTATCTGGAGATTATGCTAAGTCGGTTGAGTACAATGAGGCAGGAAATAAAGTAAGTGCAGCATTTGGAGTGTATAATCTTGTAGCTATGTTTTATGCTCTTTGTTTACCCTTTGTGGCCAAGTATATTGGAAGAAAGCTAACTCATGCTGTTTCACTCTTTGCAGGAGGAATAGGCCTTATTTCAATTTTCTTTATTAAAGATCCTTCTTCATTAACCTATTCGATGATTGGAGTGGGATTAGCATGGGCAAGTATACTGGCAATGCCTTACGTAATTCTCTCTAGTTCTATCCCTCCGGGCAAGTTGGGTATTTATATGGGGATCTTCAATTTCTTCATTACACTTCCGCAGATTGTAAATGGATTATTTGGTGGCTGGATAGTAAAACATTTATATGGCGGGCAACCTATTTATGCCATTGTGCTTGCTGGCATTTTTATGATTTGCGCAGCTATCAGTGTGATTTATGTTTATGACCCGGCTTCAAAAAAGAATGACGAACTAAAACAACCATATGAAACAATTGAAAATATTTAAGCTGATTTTTGTTTTTGCTTTTTTTTCAGCATCTGCACAGAATATAGATGTTTATCCAACACACTGGTGGGTTGGTATGAAGAATCCAAAGCTTCAATTACTAATTCGCTTAACTGATACGGATAAAGTTATTCCTAAAAACAAACTGGTTTTTAATTCAAGCAGCAAGGACATTAAAGTTGTAAAGGTTCATCATCCGGAAAATCAACGTTATCTAATTGTTGATTTGGAGATTGCTAAAAATGCGAAACTCAGACAGCGAAGTTTGAGTTTTATGGTATTCAGCCTGCTAAATGGTCTTTCAATTATCAATTAAAACAAAGAGCCGGAGGCATCGGTGTTACCAGAAATAAAGGTGTTACTCCAGAAGACTTCATTTATCTCATCATGCCGGATCGTTTTTCAAATGGTGATCCTTCTAATGATAAGGTTCCCGGCATGAGAGATCAATCGCTTAGGCGTGATACAATCTTTGAAAGACATGGGGGCGACTTAAAAGGCATTCAAAATAAATTGGATTATCTGCAGGACTTGGGCGTAACAGCTTTGTGGCTCAATCCAATCATTGAAAATGATATGCCTGAGCGAACAGAGCATGGATATGCATTCACCGATCATTATAAAGTGGACAGAAGATTAGGCGGCGAAAAAGCGTATCTCGATTTAGTAGATGCATTACACAAAAGAGGGATGAAGATCATCCAGGATGCCGTATACAATCATGTTGGTACTGAGCATTTTCTTTTTCGTGATATGCCGGATAGCACCTGGTTTCATAAATGGCCAAAGTACACCCAAACAACTTATAAAGAGCAGCCGCTTTTCGATCCTAATTCATCAGCAATTGACAGGAAGTTAATGAGCGATGGATGGTTTGTTCCTTCTATGCCCGACATCAATCAAAACAATCCATTCTTTGCAACGTTTTTAATTCAACATGCTATCTGGTCAACAGAAGAATATGGCTTGGATGGTTGGAGAATTGATACCTATTCGTACAACGACCTGGAGTTTATGAACCGTTGTAATAAAGCGTTGATAGATGAATTTCCCAAGCTGCATTTATTTGGTGAAACCTGGGTGCACGGCATGATTAACCAGGCATACTTTGCTAAAAACACTTTAAACGTCCCGTTCAAAAGTAACCTGCCTGCTGTTACCGATTTTCAAACCAACATGTATGGCATTCTGCCGGCTTTGAAGGAACCCTTCGGCTGGACAGAAGGTGTGAACAAGCTTTATACAACCCTTGCATCTGACCTTATTTATGCCGATGCTACTCAGAATGTAAACTTCTTGGACAACCACGATAAAACCCGCTTTTTTACCGAGATCGGTGAAGACTTTCAGAAGTATAAAATGGGAGTGGGGTGGTTGCTTACGACACGAGGTATACCACAATGGTACTATGGTACAGAGATCTTAATGAAAGGAGCGACAAACCCCGATGGTTGGGTGCGACTGGATTTCCTGGGCGGTTGGAAAGAAGATAAAGTTAATAAGTTCACTAAAGAGGGTAGAACACCGCAAGAAGATTCAGCTTATAACTGGGTTCGAACAATTGCTAACTTCAGAAAGAACTCCTCTGCAATAAAAACAGGAAAGTTTATGCAGTATGTTCCTGAAGACGGTGTCTATACTTACTTCCGTTACAACGGCAAGCAAACAGTTATGATTGTAATGAATACCATGCCTGCAGAAAAAACAATCAACCTTGATCGTTTCAATGAAAGAACAAAAGGATTTAGCTCTGCAAAAAATATTTTTACATCAGAAGGAGTTCAACTAAATGGTAGTTGGAAGATTCCTGCCAAAACTATTTGGATCATGGAGCTTTCTAAATAACAAAGTTTAAATACATGCTTCGTCCATAGGTGCCCCAGTTTTTAATGGCATCATGTATGGATTGAAGCATGGCTTTTCTTGTTGTCTTCTTGCCTTTTGTTGCAGGCTTCACTGCCGCAAGGTTAATTCCGTTCACTTCTACTTTAGTAGCAAACCAGGTAGTGTGTAGTCTGGGTACGCCAACACCTAAGATCATTCCGGGCAACCCGTGTATCGTCTCCGGGCCGCCATTCACCAATATTTCATCAGTATAAAAAGCAAATACGGCAATGGAATCATCAACAATGCCTACAGCTTTGCGGCATTCATAGCCAGCAATCACCCTTGTATCTGCCGTTAGCTTCCATTTAATTTTTAACAAGCTGTCATCTACTAAAAACGTTTCTTCAAACACTGGTTTTTGAGTAATGGTTCTTTTTGCAGCGTAGTTATTATAGGTGATATTTTTATCCCCAACAGGCTGGTACCAGCTTCTTGCATCTACTTCAACCTCTCTTCCTGTTTTATAAACAGAAGCGGTTGAATCGCCAATAAAATCAAAATAAGAAACAAAGGTCTCTGGCCAACGGTCTTTAAATCGTTCAAACCATTCAGGGTCACGGTCTTTTATAAGCTGTCGTACATAAACCGTTTTTTCAAATTCAACTTTTATGGCATTATGAAAGGTTTGTGCAAACACACCTTTTGCAACTAATATTGAGAGAAGGAGAAATATCTTTTTCATACAATTAGTTTTGACCAGGCATTTTATTGAACGACCATTCAAATTTCAACATAAAATACCGGGCTATTCTTTGGTAACGGTCTTCTGAAATAAAATTGGTGCTGATAACACGGTTGAAACCCTGGTTTTGATTTAAAATGTCATTTGCTATCAACAATAATTTGCCTGTGTTCTTTTTAAAGATCTTACGAGATAAAGTAGCGTTCCACACGGTATAATTCAACGCATCTCCAAAGGCATCCGTTTTTTGCCTTAAGTTGATATCCGCTTCAGAGGTCAATTCAAATTTTTTAGCAATGGTTAGCCCCCCTTCCAAACGTCCGCCATAAGTGAAGAATTGGTTTTTTACATTACGCCTTACAGATGAAACAGAATTGTTGTATCCTACCTCAGGCGAAATATAAACATTGAACTTTTCGGGATAGTCGTAGCGTAACCCAAAGCCGGTTTCTATCTGTGCCGAGTTTGTGGTGTTCTTCAATAAATTGATGAAGTTTACATTGCGTCCTCCATAGCCATTAGCACGGATTGTTTTAAC
>Ga0164290_1001336_pt1 | contig 39596 bp, 39 predicted proteins | sample Micstemetagenome_FD_108782 | JGI IMG/M metagenome (GOLD analysis project Ga0164290, IMG submission 108782) | Contaminated culture microbial community from soil near Moab, Utah, USA - Microcoleus steenstrupii SON62 (Illumina Assembly) | ecosystem: Environmental > Terrestrial > Soil > Soil crust...
CGGGCAGGATCCATCCCTGCCCTCGAGGACCCCCGGACTCTCCTCCGCCCGGGCTTCATCGCTCGACCACAGCCCGCCGACATCGAGGAACGTGGATCCGACGCCCTCCCCACCGACGGGATGCCCCTATCCTACACCCCCTCCGCCCTCAGGCGGGTTCGTGACGCTGCCGGGGAGTCGATGTCGGGGAAAATCAGACGGTTAGGTCTGACAAGTTTGAAAGAGAAACATTAACTTGCAGCGCAGCAATTGCGGTTGTGATGAACCAGCAGGCGGACCGGGGGGCGCTCAGAGGGGCAGGACGCCTGTGCCCTCGACCTCGACGGGGCCGGTCATGAAGACGTGGCCCGAGGCCTCGTCCCATTCGATCTGAAGCTCGCCGCCGTCGGTCTCGATCACAGCGTGGCGGCCGGTCAGGCCGCGGCGGGCGGCGGCGACGAGGGCGGCGCAGGCCCCGGTGCCGCAGGCCCGGGTCAGGCCGGCGCCGCGCTCCCAGACGCGCAACCGGATGCGGTCGGGGGCGAGGACATGGGCGAAGCCGACGTTGACCCCCTGCGGGAACAGCGGGTGATGCTCGACCAGCGACCCGGAGCCGCGCACGAAGGCGTCGTCCAGACGGTCGGTGAAGAAGACCACATGCGGATTGCCCATCGAGACCGCGCCGGGGGTGTGCAACAGGGGGGCGTCGATGGGGCCGAGCTGAAGCTCGATCCCCCGGGTGTCCATCTCCTCGGCGAGGGGCACCTCGGTCCAGTCGAGTCCGGGCGCGCCCATGTCGACGCGGATACTGCGATCGCCGGCGCGCGTGGCGGTGGTCGGGCCGCTGAGGGTGTCGATGACCACGGAGCCCTTGCCGGTCGATTGCATCAGCAGCCAGCCGACGCAGCGCAGGGCGTTGCCGCAGGTCTCGACCTGGCCGCCGTCGGCGTTCCACACCCGCATGAAGGCGTCGGCCCGGTCCGAGGGCTCGATGGCGATCAACTGGTCGCAGCCCTGACCGGTCTCGCGGTCGGCGACGGCGCGCGCCTGTCCGGCCGTCGGAGCGAACGGCGTCTCGAGCGCATTGACGACGACGAAGTCGTTGCCGGCGCCGTTCATGCGGACGAAGGGGCGGGTCATCACAGCCGCATATAGAGGTTGGCGGTTCCCTGTGCGAGCCAGCCGCGTTATCGCTGGATCATGAGCCGTGAGACCGCCTCGACCGACGCCGGGCCCGCCTCCGTTTCCGCGGAGAGGGAGACCGGCTGGCGTCTGCGCGCCAGGCTGCGGGCGCTCTACCACGGCGCCTCGCCGGTGGCGGTGCGGTTCCGGCTGGCGGTGCTGGTCATCGATCTGGCCATCATCGGCTTCTTCATCGCCGCGCCCCTGCTGCGCGGCGAGGGGCTGATCTTCTACATCATCGACTATGTCATCGCGGCGATCCTGTTCGCCGACCTGGCGGCGCGGGCCTCGGCCTATTCGAACATCCGCGACTGGCTGAAGAAACCGATCGTCTGGATGGATCTGTTCATCCTGGCGACCCTGCTGTTCCCCTTCTTCTTCAACCTGGGTTTCCTGCGGGTGCTGAGGCTGTGGACGCTGATCCATTCGGACTTCTTCTGGCGCACCATCGGCCGCCGCTATGACGACACGCGGGTTGAGGACATCGTCAAGGCGCTGGCCTCGCTGGTCACCTTCGTCTTCGTGGCCACCGGCTTCGTCTACACCAGCTTCATGGGCCGCTATGAGGGCATCAGCGGCTATATCGACGCCCTGTATTTCACCGTCACCAGCCTGACCACCACCGGCTATGGCGACATCCTGCTGCCGGGGGACTGGGGGCGGATCGTCTCCATCCTGATCATGCTGGGCGGGGTGACCCTGTTCGTCCGCCTCGGCCAGACCCTGCTGAGGCCGAACAAGGTGCGTTATCCCTGCGACCAGTGCGGGCTGCAGGTGCACGATCCGGACGCGGTGCATTGCAAGGCGTGCGGCAATCAGCTGTGCATTCCGGATGAGGGGCGGTGAGGGGAGGCAGCAGGCAGCAGGCAGCAGGCAGCAGGCAGCCGGCGGCAGGCAGCAGGCAGCCGCCGGGTCCCGCCGGCAGTGCGGTCAAGCTCCGTCACCCCTGCTGCCTGTTGCCTGCTGCCTGAAATGACAAAACCGTAACCTCCCTCCGCCGCGCCTTGCCGCCTTCCTGACCGCGGTTAAGGTGCCGGCCGACCGATTGTCAGGGACCCCGTATGATCCGCACCGCCGCGCTCGCCGCGCTTCTCGCCTCCACCACCCTGTCGAGCGCCGCCATGGCCCAGTCCACGCCTGTTCAGTCCCCGGCCGATGTGTCGGGCGCCGGCTTCGCAACCTCGGACGCGACCGATCCGTATCTGTGGCTGGAAGAGATCGAGGGCGAGCGGGCCATGGCCTGGGTCGAGGCGCAGAACGCGCGCTCGCTGGGCGTGCTGCGCGGCGACCCGCGCTTCGAGACCCTGCATCAGCAGGCGCTGGAAATCGTCCAGGCCCGCGACCGCATTCCCGGCGTCGGCTTCAACCACGACGGCAGCCTGACCAATTTCTGGCAGGACGCCGAACATGTGCGCGGGGTGTGGCGGACCACGACCCTGGACAGCTACCGCCTGGCCGAGCCGCAGTGGGAGACGGTGCTGGACCTCGACGCCCTGTCGGCGGCCGAGGGCAGGAACTGGGTCTGGAAGGGGGCCAGCTGCCTGCCGCCGGACGAGACCCGCTGCCTGATCGACCTGTCCGACGGCGGCAAGGACGCGGTCACGGTGCGCGAGTTCGACCGGTCGACGAAGACCTTCGTCGAGGACGGCTTCGTCCTGCCGGAGTCCAAGGGCGGGGCCGCCTGGCTCGACGCCGACACCCTGCTGGTCTCGCGCGACTTCGGCCCCGGCACGATGACCAGCTCGGGCTATCCGATGATCGTCAAGGTGCTGAAGCGCGGCCAGACCCTCGATCAGGCGCAGACCGTCTTCACCGGCCAGCCGACCGACGTCTCGGTCTCCGGCTCCACCCTGCGCGACGCCGACGGCGTGGTGCGGGCGACGCTGATCAACCGGGGCGTCAGCTTCTACGAAGGCGAGACCCATCGTCTGAACGCGGACGGTACGACCACCAGGCTGGAGCTGCCGGCCCGGTCGACCATCAACACCCTGGTGCGGGGCCAGGTGGTGGTAACCACCGATCAGGACTGGACCGCCCCCTCGGGGCAGGAATTCCGGACCGGCGACGTCATCGCCTGGGACCTCGAGCGCTGGCTGGCCGATCCGGCGACGCCGGCGCGGCTGGTCATCCGGCCGGGCGAGCGCGAGGCCGTCGAGGGCATGAACGCGACCCGCAACAGGCTGGTCGTGGCCATGACCGAGAACGTGCGCGGCTCGGTCCATGTCTATGAGCCCAATCCGGCCGGCGAGTGGAGCCGAACCCGGCTGGACCTGCCGCAGAACGTCACCGTCGGCGTCGGCTCGGCCAGCGAACAGGACGATCGGGTGTTCATCAGCGTGGCCGGCTATCTGACCCCGTCCAGCCTGTATCTGGCCGATGCGGCGACGGGCGCGGCGCCGGAGGTGGTCAAGTCGCTGCCCCCGAAATTCGACGCCGCCGGCATGGTGGTCGAACAGTTCGAGGCGACCTCGGCCGACGGGACGAAGATTCCGTACTTCGTCGTCCACAAGGGCGGCATGCCGATGGACGGGTCGAATCCGACCCTGCTGTACGGCTATGGCGGCTACCAGGTCTCGCTGCTGCCCGGCTATTCGGCCACGGTCGGCAAGCTGTGGCTGGAGCGCGGCGGCGTCTATGTGGTGGCCAACACCCGCGGCGGCGGCGAGTTCGGGCCGCGCTGGCACCAGGCGGCGCTGCAGCAGAACCGCCAGCGCGCGCACGAGGATTTCCAGGCGGTGGCCGAAGACCTGATCGCACGGGGGGTGACCAGCCAGCCGCGCCTCGGCGTCATGGGCGGCTCGCAGGGCGGGCTGTTCATGGGGGCGATGCTGACCCAGCGGCCGGAGCTGATCAATGCGGCGGTCATCCAGGTGCCGCTGTTCGACATGCTGCGTTTCCACAAGCTGCTGGCCGGCGCCTCGTGGATGGACGAGTACGGCAACCCCGACATTCCCGAACAGCGGGCGTGGATAGAGGAATATTCGCCCTATCAGCGGCTTGAGGCGGGCCAGCCCTATCCGGAGGTGTTCATCCACACCTCGACCAAGGACGACCGGGTCCATCCGGGCCACGCCCGCAAGGCGGCGGCGCGGCTGGAGGAGCTGGGTTATCCGGTGCTGTTCTACGAGAACACCGACGGCGGCCATGCGGCGGGGGCCAACCTGCGCGAGACGGCGCGGCGGCTGGCGCTGGAATACACCTATCTGACCCGGCGGCTGATGGATGAGCCGGCGGCGGAGTAACCCCCTCCACCATCCTTCGGATGGTCCCCCTCCCCCTGTGGGGGAGGATTGGTTTTTGAAGTGCGGAGTTGAAAATGCGCCACCTGATCCTGTCGGTCTCGATCCCCGCCCTGCTGCTGGCCGCCTGCGCCACGGGGCCGTCGGATGAGACGATCTACGGCCTGGCGCCCGACCGGGTCGAGGGGCCGCTGGAGCCGATGACGCCGGTGGCCGCGCCGCCGCACTTCCCCGCTGACCTGACGCCGGCCGGGGTGCGGGCCGCCGACGATCATCTGGCGCTGGAAGAGGTCGAGGGGGCGGAGGCGATGGCCTTCGTGGCGGAGTCGAACCGCAAGGCGCTGGGCGCGCTGGAGGGGGACCGGCGCTATGAGACCTTTCGGGCGCAGGCCGAGGCGATCCTGACGGCGAGAGACCGGATTCCGACGCCGTCCTTCCTCGGCGACGGCCTGGGCAATTTCTGGCAGGACGCGACCAATCCCAAGGGGCTGTGGCGGCGCACGACGCTGGAGTCCTATAGCTCTGCGAATACCCGGTGGGAGACGATGCTGGACATCGACGCCCTGGCGAAGGCCGAGGGCCGGGACTGGGTGTGGAAGGGGGCCGACTGCTTGGCGCCGGACGAGACCCGCTGCCTGGTGTCGCTGTCCGACGGCGGCAAGGACGCGGTGGTGGTGCGGGAGTTCGACACCACGACCGGGCTGTGGGTCGAGGACGGCTTCATCCTGCCGGAAGGCAAGCACCGGCTGGAATGGCTGGACCGGGACACGCTGCTGGTGGCCACGGACTTCGGGCCGAATACGCTGACCGAGAGCGGCTATCCCTTCATCGTCAAGGCGCTGAAGCGCGGGCAGACGCTGGCGCAGGCGACGGAGGTCTATCGCGGCGACATCGGCGACGGGGGGTATGGGGTCAGCCCCTCGGTCTACCGTGACAGGGACGGGCGGATCGAGGCGGTGCTGTTCCATCGCCCGCTCGACACCTTCCGCGCCGAGACCTGGCGCCGGGTCAACGACCGGAACGTCAGGCTGAATCTGCCGGAGCGGGTCAGCGTCCATGGGACCATGGGCGGCCAGCTGGTGTTCTCGCTGGACGAGGACTGGACCGCGCCCGGCGTGAGCCTGCCGGCCGGCGCCCTCGTCATCGCCAGCCTGGACCGGCTGTCGCAGCCGCAGATGACCGCGACCAACGGGGATCCGGCGGTCATCTTCTCGCCCGGCGAGCGCCAGTCGATCGACAGCGTGCGGGTCTTCTCCGACAGCGTCGTGGCCGTGGTTTCGGACAATGTCGTCGGCACGCTCAAGCGTTTCGAAAGCGGCGTCCGGCGCGGCGGCCACGCCGACTGGAGCGCCACGGACATCGCCGTGCCCGCCAACAGCGCCGTCGGCCTGGGCGACAGCTCCAAGGCCCGGGGCCAGGTCTTCATTTCGACCCAGGGATTCCTGACGCCGCCGACCCTCAGCCTGGCCGGGGTTTCGGCCGCGAGCATCACCGAACTCCGCTCCGCCCCGGCCAAATTCGACGCCTCGACCCATGTGGTCGAGCAGTTCGAGGCGACCTCCAGCGACGGGACGAAGATCCCCTATTTCGTGACCCGGCCGCGCGACATGGCCATGGACGGGTCGGCGCCGACGATCCTGTTCGGCTACGGCGGCTTCCAGGTGTCGTTCCCGCCCGCCTACAAGCCCGAGATGGGCAAGCTGTGGCTGGAGAACGGGGGGGTCTTCGTCCAGGCCAATATCCGCGGCGGCGGCGAGTTCGGCCCGACCTGGCACCAGTCGGTGCTGAAGGAAAACCGCCAGCTGGCCTTCGACGATTTCGCGGCGGTGGCGGCGGACCTGCACCGGCGGGGGATCAGCTCGCCGCGGCGGACCGGCATCTACGGCCGGTCGAACGGCGGGGTGCTGACCTCGGTGACGATGACCCAGCATCCGGAGCTGATCAATGCGGCGGTGATCGAGAGCCCGCTGATCGACATGCTGCGCTATCACGAACTGCCGGCCGGGGCCTCGTGGATGGGCGAGTACGGCGACCCGCGCATCCCCGGAGACGCGGCCTTCATTGCCCGTTATTCGGCCTATCAGCAGCTTCGTCCGGACACGGAGTATCCGCGCGTCTACATCACGACCAATACGCGCGACGACCGGGTGCATCCGGGCCACGCCCGCAAATTCGCGGCGCGGCTGGAGGCGATGGGACACGACCATCTCTATTATGAGGAGACGGCGGGCGGGCATTCGAACGACGCCGATCCGGTGGCCAACGCCCGGCGCTGGGCGCGGCATTATGTGTATCTGAGCCAGCAGCTGATGGATTAGGGGGGCGGGCATTCCTCCCCCGAGCGCAGCGGAGGGGGAGGGGGACCGCGCGAAGCGCGGTGGAGGGGGGCTGACCCCGGTCACCGGCGCGTGGACCAAGGCCCCCTCCACCGCTTCGCGGTCCCCCTCCCCCTGCGGGGGAGGGTCGAGGATTACGCCGGTTCGACCAGCTTCAGCTTCGCCTTGGGCTTGTCCGCCTTTTTGGCCAGCTTGCCGGCCTTGCGGGCGTCGCGGGCGGCTTTCTTGGCGGCCTTGAGCTCGGCCCTGGCGGCCTCGGGGACGGCGTCGGCGGCGCCGGCGAGTTCGGCGAGACGGGCCAGGAAGCCGTCGCGCTTGGCCTTGGGCAGCAGGGCGAGGATGCGGCGGTCGGCGGCCTCGACCTTCGGGCGGGCGGCCTCGAGGGCGGCGGCGCCGGCTTCGGACAGGCGCACGGCCTTGGCCCGGGCGTCGATGGTCGAGCGTTCGCGCTCCAGCAGACCCCTGGTCGTCATGCGGGCGACCAGATCGGCGAGGGTCGAGCGGTCGATGCCGGTGGCGCGGACCAGATCGGTCTGGGTCAGACCGGCCTTGTGCGAGACCGCCTCGAGCACGGCGAACTGGCGCTGGGTCAGACCGTCGGCCCCGGCCTCTTCGGAATAGATGTCGAGCGCCAGCTGCAGGGCGCGGTGCATCAGATGGCTGGGCGAGGCCGCCAGGCCGCCTCGTCTCGCCTTGTTTCCGGACTTGACCATCGACCGTATCCCCTCGGTTCGACACCATGGGTAGCAGCCGCGCTTTACGGTTTGACGACGAACGATCCGCGGGCGGGCGGTTTGTGTCAGGGGGCCCGGTCGGGCTCCGCCGGGGCCATCGGATCGACCGGTTTGTCGGTCGAGGTCAGGTTGCGCATGATCAGCGGGATCTGCGACAGGCCGAAGACCGAGGAGGCGATCCACAGCACGCCGCGGAAGCTGACCCAGACGTCGGCAGGGTCGATATCGCCGCGGCCGAGCTGCTGCGCGCCCCAGGCGACGAGGGCCTCGCTGCGGATCAGTTCATTGGTGAGGGCCACGGCCGCGAAGAACAGGCCGTAGCGGAAGGTCAGGGTGCGCCAGGCCCGGGCGTTGATCGGGATCACCGTGCCGAGCAGCGCCCGCAGCGGCTGTTTGCCGAGCATCAGACCGCCCAGCAGGGCGATGGCGAGGCTGGCGTTGAGGATGGTGACCTTGAGCTTGACCCACAGGCCGTCGCCCGTGAGCAGGGTCAGCAGGCCGAAGACGAGGGCGAAGCCGCCGACGAGCAGCGGCAGCAGGGCCAGCCGCTTCTCGACGATCAGGCCGACCGCGACGCCGACGGCCGAGCCGGCCACCAGGAACCAGGTGGCGTTGACCAGGGCCTCGTCGCCGTCGAGGCCGCGCAGGCGGAAGAAGAGAAAGCCGAGGCCGAAGGCCAGCAGGCCGCCGAAATCGACCAGCTGACGCAGGTTCGATTCCTTCCGGGCGGCGGGCGCGGGGGCGGCGGGTTCAGTCATGCGTCAGTCCTCAAGCCCCACCAGAGACCGTGAAAAGGCCCGGGCGTCGAAGGGTTGCAGGTCGTCGACCCCCTCGCCGACGCCGATCAGCTTGATCGGGGCGTCCGAGGCCTGGGCCACGGGCACCAGAACGCCGCCGCGGGCGGTGCCGTCCAGCTTGGTCATGACCAGACCGGAGACATAGGCGGTGCGGCCGAAGATCTGTTCCTGGGCCAGGGCGTTGCGGCCGACGGTGGCGTCGAGCACCAGCAGGGTCTCGTGCGGGGCCTCGGGATCGATCTTCTTCAGTACCCGGACGATCTTGAGCAGTTCGTCCATCAGGGCGGACTTGTTCTGCAGCCGGCCGGCGGTGTCGATCAGGACGACGTCGAACCCTTCCGCCTTCGCCCGGGTGTAGGCGTCGAAGGCGAGGCCGGCGGGGTCGGCCCCGTCGCGGCGGCTCTCGAAGGTGGCCCCGGCCCGCTCGGACCAGACCTTGAGCTGTTCGCGGGCGGCGGCGCGGAAGGTGTCGCAGGCGACGACCATGACCTTGGCGCCCTGGCCGGTCAGGTCGGCGGCGATCTTGCCCAGGGTGGTGGTCTTGCCCGAACCGTTGACCCCGACGAACAGGGTGACGAAGGGTTTGGGGCCGTCCAGCGGTTCGTAGCGGGCCTCGTGACTGACCAGTTCGGCGGCCACGGCCTCGGCCAGGGCCTCCTTGACCTCGCGTTCGTTGGCGCCGGCGCCGAAGCGCAGTTCGCGGAAGCGGGCGACGATGCGGTCAGTGGCGGCCGGGCCGAGGTCGCTTTCGAGCAGATGCTCCTCCAGCCCCTCGAGGGCGGCCTCGGACAGGGGCTCCTTGACGAAGGCGGCGACGACCTGCTCGGTCATCTGTTTGGAGGAGCGGGAGAGGCCCTCGCTGAGGCGGGACAGCCAGCCCTTTTTCGGCGCGTCGTTCATCAGGTGGCTTTAGCGGGGCCGGGCCGATGCGTCACCAAATACTCCGCTCATCCCGGCGAAAGCCGGGACCCGGTTCTTTGGATGAGCCGTTTGGGCCTATATGAGCATAACCGGCGATCCCCAGGCGCCGGCGTCATGCTGGACAGAACTGGGTCCCGGCTTTCGCCGGGATGAGCGGAAGAGATGAATGGCTGACGCGTTCCACTCCCCCACCACCCACGGCTTCGTCCGCGTCGCGGCGGCCACGCCGGTGGTGCACACCGCCGATCCGGTCGCCAACGCCGAGGAGCATATCGCCCTGATCCAACGGGCGGGCGAGCAGGGCGTGGAACTGTTGGTCTTTCCGGAGCTGAGCCTCAGCGGCTATGCGATCGACGACCTGCTGATGCAGGCGGCGCTGCTGGACGAGGTGGAGCGGCAGATCGAGCGGGTCGCGCGTGCCGCCGGGGAAGCGGGCGTGGTCGCCGTGGTCGGCGCGCCCCTGCGAAACGGCGACCGCCTCTATAACTGCGCCGTGGTTATGGCGAACGGGGCTGTGGCGGGCGTCGTGCCCAAGACCTATTTGCCGAACTATCGCGAGTACTACGAAAAGCGTTGGTTCTCGCCCTCATCTGACACGGATGACTGGCATATCGGCCTGAACGGCAAGTCCGCGGAGTTCGCCTCGACCCTGATCTTCCGGGCATGGAATCGACCCGACTTCGCCTTCGCCGTCGAAATCTGCGAGGACTATTGGGCCCCCCTGCCGCCGTCGACCCGGCAGGCGTTGGCCGGCGCCCGCATCCTGCTGAACCTGTCGGCTTCAAATGTCGTCATCGGCAAGGCAGACGAGCGCGCCCTGCTCTGCGCCAGCCAGTCGGCCCGGGCCATGGCGGCCTATGTCTTCGCCGCCTCGGGCTGGGGCGAGAGCACCACCGATCTGGCCTGGGACGGTCAGGCGACGATCCACGAACTGGGCGCCTGTCTGGCCAGCGGCGAGCGGTTCTCGATGGACAGCCACCTGACCATCGCCGATGTCGATGTGGAACGGATAGGGCTGGAACGGCTGAGGACCGGCACCTTCGCCGACTGCGCCCGCCGTGAACTTGAAGCCGCCGAGTATACCCACATCGCCTTCGAAGCCCGGGACGGTACGTCCGCCAGTGATCTGATCCGCCCCCTCGACCGCTTCCCGTTCGTGCCCGACGACCCGGCGCGGCTGGACCAGGACTGCTACGAGGCCTTCAACATCCAGGTGCAGGGGCTGATGCGGCGGATGAAGGCGACCAATGGCGAGCGGATCGTCATCGGCGTCTCGGGCGGGCTGGATTCGACCCAGGCCCTGCTGGTCGCCTGCCGCGCCTTCGACCGGCTGGGCCTGCCGCGCACCGGCATCCTCGGCTACACCATGCCCGGCTTCGCCACCTCGGAGGGGACGAAGTCGAACGCCTGGGCGCTGATGAAGGCGTTGGGGGTGACCGGGGCCGAGATCGACATCCGGCCGACCGCGACGACCATGCTGGAGGCCATCGGCCATCCGTTCGCCAGGGGCGAGCCGGTGCACGACATCACCTTCGAGAATGTGCAGGCTGGGCTGAGGACCGACTATTTGTTCCGCCTGGCCAACCAGAACGGCGGCTTCGTGCTGGGCACCGGCGACCTGTCGGAGCTGGCGCTGGGCTGGTCGACCTATGGGGTCGGCGATCACATGAGCCACTACAACGTCAATGGCGGGGTGGCGAAGACCCTGATCCGCCACCTGATCCGCTGGGTCGCCGACCGCGAACTGGTCGGGGCCGAGGCGGCGCCGGTGCTGCGCGGCATCCTCGACACCGAGATCTCGCCCGAACTGGTCCCGGCGAAGGACGGGGCGATCCAGTCGACCGAGGCGACGGTCGGCCCCTATGCGCTGAACGACTTCTTCCTGTTCTACGTCACGCGCTTCGGGCTGAAGCCGTCGAAGGTCGCGTATCTGGCGCATCAGGCGTGGAAGGATGCCGGGGTGGGCCACTGGCCGGCGGGGACGCCGGAGGACGAGAAGGTCGAATACGATCTGGCCACGATCAAACACTGGCTGCGGAAATTCCTCGTCCGCTTCTTCCAGACGTCGCAGTTCAAACGCTCGGCCATGCCCAACGGGCCGAAGGTGGTCACCGGCGGCTCGCTGAGCCCCCGCGGCGACTGGCGCGCGCCGTCGGACGCCACGGCGCGGGTGTGGCTGGATGAGCTGGAAGCGAATGTGCCGGACTGAAGGGGTGGCTAGTGGCTAGTGGCTAGTGGCTGGGGCCAACGCCGGCGGAGCCGGGCCGCCCGCGCGCCCTTCCGCCGGCTGGAGCGGCCACCACTAATCACTAGCCACTAGCCACTAGCCACTAGCCACTCCTACGGCAGCTCCCCCAGGAACGGAAAGATCGCCGCCTTGGCTTCGGGCTCGTCGAGCATGGGGGCGTGGCCGACGCCGGGGACCTCGACGAAATCCATCTTCGGGGCGCGCTTCTTCATCTTCGCGGCGATGGCCTCGCTGAGCAGGTCCGAGGTTTCGCCGCGCACCAGCAGCACGGGGCGCGCCTTCGCCAGCCGTCCGAACATCGGCCACAGGTTGGGGACCAGGGCCCTGGCGCCCGCCGCCCGGATCGGCACGGCGATGTCCGGATCGTAGTCGAGCACCGGCGCGCCCTCCGTCCCGATCTTGAAGGTGCGGCGCGCGAAGGCGTCCCAGTCGGCGTCGGTATAGTGGGGGAAGGCGATGGCGTTGTGCTGTTTCACATAGGCGGCCGCCTCGGCCCAGCCGGGGGTGTCGACCGGCTGGCCGGAATAGGCGGCGATGCGGGCGAGCCCCTCCTTCGCCACCTCGGGGCCGATGTCGTTGAGGATGGCGGCGGCGACGACCTTCGAGCGGATGGCCGCCAGGGCCATGGTGATCAGCCCGCCCATGGAGGTGCCGAGGAAGACGGCGCGGGAGACGCCCGCCTGGTCCATCAGGGCCAGGACGTCCTGGGCGTAGTTGAGCGGCTGATAGGTCATCGGGTCCGGCGCCCGGTCGGACTGGCCGCGGCCGCGCACGTCGAGGGCCAGCACCCGGCGGCCGCTCTGGGCGATCTGCGGGGCGATGGCCTCGAAGTCGGCCGAGTTGCGGGTCAGGCCGTGGATGGCGATCACCGGCAGCTTCGCCGGGCCGGCGGCGGCGGCGTAGTCGCGGGCGTAGAGGCTGAGGCCGTCGGAACTGGTCCAGCGGCGGTCGGCGAAGGTCTGGGTCATGCGGACTCCGGCAAGGCGTTGACCGGAGTAATTCACCGCCGGACGAAATGCTTCAATGGCCGAGCAGGTCTTTTACGAAATGATCGAGATTTCCGCCCTCGAAGCGGAAACCGGGGACGCCGGCGCGGCGGGCGGCCTCGAGATCGGACGGCTGGTCGCCGATCAGGAAGGACCGGGCCGGGTCGATGCGGTGCTCCTCGATGGCGCGCAGGATCATGCCGGGGTTGGGCTTGCGGTCCGGATGGTCGGGATGGCGATAGCGCTCGTCGATCGCCTCGGCGTGGAAGGGGCAGGCGTAGACGGCGCCGATGACCGCCTGTTTCGCCGCCATGCGCCGCACCAGCAGGACGTTGAAGGCCTTCATCTGGGCTTCGCTGAACAGGCCGCGGGCGACGCCGGACTGGTTGGTGACCACGACGCACAGATAACCGAGCTGGTTCAGCCGGCGCACGGCCTCGCAGGCGCCCGGGGTGAAGCGCAGATGCTCTTCCAGATGGGGATAGCCGGAGTCCTCGATCAGCACGCCGTCGCGATCGAGGAAGACGGCGGGTACGCCGGATGTCATGATGCTCCGGGCATACGGCGCCGTACGCTGTCGTTGCAAGCCGTCACGGGAAGTGACCCGCGCCGGTTTGGCTTGGCGGCGGCCGATTTGCTAGGGAACGCGGCCCCGAGCGCGCGAACGGAGACCCCGGCATGACCCTCCCCTTCATCGACCTTCAGGCCCAGAGGCTGAGGCTGAACGGCGCCATCGAGGCCGCCGTGCAGGCCGCCGTGGTCGGCGGGGCCTGGGTGATGGGACCGCAGGTGCGGCAGTTCGAGGCGGATCTGGCGGCCTTCGGCAGGGCGAAGCATGCCCTGGGCTGCGCCAACGGGACGGATGCGCTGGCCCTGCCGCTGATGGCCTGGGGGATCGGACGGGGGGATGCGGTGTTCGTGCCCAGCTTCACCTTCGCGGCCACGGCCGAGATCGTGCCGTGGTTCGACGCCGAGCCGGTGTTCATCGACGTCGACGCGACGACCTACAATATGGACCCCGGCCATCTGGAGGCGGCCATCGAGGCGACGCTGAAGGAAGGCCGGCTGAAGCCCCGCGTGGTCATCGCCGTCGATCTGTTCGGCCAGCCGGCCGACTATCCGGCCATCAAGGCGATCTGCGACAGATACGGGCTCAAGCTGATCGCCGATTCGGCCCAGGGGTTCGGCTGCACCATCGACGGCGAGCACCCGCTGAAATGGGCCGACATCACCACCACCAGCTTCTTCCCGGCCAAGCCGCTGGGCTGTTGCGGCGACGGCGGGGCGGTGCTGACCAATGACGACGACCTGGCCCAGCTGATCGACTCGATCCGGGTGCACGGCAAGGCGGTGGCGCGGGATCTGGAGGGCAAGACCTTCGACCACGATCCCAAATATCTGAACATGCGCATCGGTCTGAACAGCCGGCTCGACACCATCCAGGCCGCCGTCCTGATCGAGAAGCTCAAGGTGTTCGGTCAGGAGATCGAATGGCGCAACCGGATCGCCGCCCGCTACAACGAGGGCCTGCGGGCTCATGTGGCGGCGGTGCCGGACGTGCCGGCGGGCAATGTCTCCAACTGGGCCCAGTACACCATCGAGCACGAGGACCGGGACGGGCTGGCGGCGCATCTGAAGGAACAGGGCGTGCCGACGGCGGTCTATTATCCGATCCCGCTGCACCTGCAGCCGGCCTATGACATGTATCCGCGCGGGCCCCAGGGCCTGCCGGTGACCGAGCGGCTCAAGGACCGGGTCATCAGCCTGCCGATGCACGCCGATCTGGACGAGGCGACCCAGGACCGGATCATCGCCGCCGTCGCTTCGTTCAAGGGCTGATCCGCATGACCCAGCACCAGCAAGTCCTGAAGTTCGGCGTCGCGGGCGCCGGCGTCATGGGACGGAACCACGCCCGCGTCCTGACCGACATCCGGGACGTCGAGCTGACCCACGTCTTTGACCCCGACGCGGCTGTCGCCGGGGGCGTGGCCGCGGCCTATGGGGCCAGCCCGGTGACCACGGCGGAGGCCTTCGTCGCCGCCGGACTGGACGCGGCCGTGGTGGCGACGCCCAACCGGCACCACGCCGACCTCGGGGTGGCCCTGCTGGAGGCGGGGGTGCATGTGCTGGTCGAAAAGCCGATCGCCGCCACGGTGGAGGACGCCCGGCGGATGATCGACGCGGCCAAGGCCAACGACCGGGTGCTGATGGTCGGCCAGGTCGAGCGCTTCAACCCGGCCGTGGACGCGGTCAAGCGGGCCATCGACGGCGACGACATCATCTCGATCCAGATCACCCGCGTCGGCCCCTTCCCGCCGCGCATGGGCGAGGTCGGGGTGGTCATCGACCTGGCGGTGCACGACATCGACATCATCCGCCACCTGACCGACAGCGAGATCGTCGAGGTCCAGCCGCAACTGGCCCGCACCCGCGCCGAGCGCGAGGACACCGCCCTGCTGCAGTTCCGGCTGGAGAACGGGGTCATCGCCCACATCACCACCAACTGGGTGACCCCCTACAAGGTCCGCACCCTCCAGGTGGCGACGCGCAACAAATTCGTGGTGGCCGACCTGATCACCCGCCAGGTGACGGAATATTTCGGCCAGCAGGCCGACGGCTCCTACCAGACCCGCGCCGTCAACAGCTGGCCCGCCGAGCCGCTGAAGAAGGAGCTGGAGGCCTTCGCGCACGCGATCCGCACCGGCGAGCCGCCGGCGGTGACGGGCGAGGACGGGCTGCGCAATCTGGAAGTGGCGCTGAGGTGTCTGGGGGAGGGCTGAACCCTCCGCGGGGCCCGGGCGTTATTCGGGCATGAGCGAGGTTCCCCTCACCCCAGCCCCCGGAGACGAGGCCGAACCTGGCACGCCCGGGACCGGCGAGAACATCTGCCCCGGCTGCAACGGCACCGGGCTGGTCGGCGACCGGCCGTGCCCGACCTGCGAAGGGTCAGGACGGGTCGTCGAGGGCATCGGCGGGGGCTGACTAGCCCACCACCTGCATCCCCAGCCATTCCGCGATCAGGGCAGGCTTTTCCGCGCCCTCGATCTCGACCGTGACCTCGTGTTTGAGCAGCCAGCGGCCGCCGCCCTTGTCCTCGACCGAGAGCAGCTTGAACCGCCCGCGGACGTTCGACCCCGCCCGCACGGGGGCGAGGAAGCGCAGCTTGTCGAAGCCATAGTTGACCCCCATCACCACACCCTCCAGCGGCGGCACGGCGTCGTAGGTCATGGCCGACAGCAGGGAGAGGGTCAGGAAGCCGTGGGCGATGGTTCCGCCGAACGGGGTGGCCTTGGCCGCCTCCGGGTCGATGTGGATGAACTGGCGATCCTCGGTGACCTCGGCGAAGGCGTCGATGCGGGCCTGGTCGACGGTGATCCAGCGGCTGACCCCGATCTCCTGTCCGACCAGTCCGGGCAGGTCGGCGACGGGGGTGGGCGTTCCCTTGCGTTCGGTGCGGCTCATGGGCGGGGCTCCTCAGGCGATCGGGGTGAAACGGTCTTCGATGATGGCGGCGAACAGGGACGGATCGATGTTGCCGCCCGAGAGGACGACGGCGGTGGTGCGGTCCCGCGTCTGGACCCTGCCGGCCAGCAGGGCGGCCAGCGACACGGCGCCGCCCGGCTCGACGACCAGTTTCAGCACGCGGAAGGCGTAGCGCACGGCCTCGGCCACCTCGGCGTCGGAGACGGTCTCGACGCGGTCGACGCGGCGGTTGATCGGGAAGGTCAGTTCGCCGGGCCGGTCGGTCATCAGGGCGTCGCAGATGGTGCCCCGGGCGGGGGCGTGGGTCAGCCGTTCGCCGGCGGCGATCGACAGCTGGAAATCGTTGTAGTCGCGCGGCTCGACCGCGATCACGGGGGTGTGCGGCGACAGGGCGGCCATGGCCAGGTTGACGCCGGCGATCAGCCCGCCGCCCGAGGCCCCGCAGACCAGCTGGTCCAGCGGCGCGGCGCCGAGCGCCCGGGCCTGTTCGACGATCTCGAGCCCGAGAGTGCCCTGGCCCTCGATGACGAAGGGGTCGTCGAAGGGGCGGACGAGGACGGATCCCTTCGAGGCGGCGATCTCCTCGCCGATGGCCTCGCGGCTCTCGGTATAGCGGTCGTACATGCGGACCTCGCCGCCGAAGGCGCGGACGCCCTCGACCTTCACCGTCGGACTGTCGGCGGGCATGACGATGACGGCGCTGGACCCGACCATCCGCGCCGCGGCGGCCACGGCCTGGGCGTGATTGCCCGACGAATAGGCGACGACGCCGCGGGCCTTTTCCTCTTCGGTCAGGCGGCTGATGCGGTTGTAGGCGCCGCGGAATTTGAAGGCGCCGGCCAGCTGCAGATTGTCGGCCTTGAGCAGGACGCGGCCGCCGAGATGGGCGTTCAGGGCCGGGCTTTCGATCAGCGGCGTGCGGACGGCGTGGCCGGCGATCTGGCGGGCGGCGTCCTGGACGCCGGCGAAGGAGGCGATGTGCATATCCCTCCATACCCATTCCTCCCCCGCAGGGGGAGGGGGACCGCCCGAAGGGCCGTGGAGGGGGATCCGGGGGGCGAATAACCGTAAAGGGGGGCGGCCCGAGGCCCCCTCCACCATGCTTCGCATGGTCCCCCTCCCCCAGTGGGGGAGGAATGGTCTAGCGTGGGGACATGAACCGTCTCATCCTCGCCATCGACCAGGGCACCACCTCGACCCGGGCCATCGCCTTCGAATGCGCGCCGGAGGGCGGCCTGCGCCCCGTGGCGGTCAGCCAGATCGAGCTGGAACAGCATTTCCCCCGGCCGGGCTGGGTCGAACATGACGCGGCCGAGATCTGGTCGGCGACGCTGCAGACCTGCCGCGAGGTGATCCGCAAGGCCGGCGGCGTCGGGCGGTTCGCCGCCATCGGCATCACCAACCAGCGCGAGACCTCGGTGATGTGGGACGCGGCGACCGGCGAGCCGCTGCACAGGGCGATCGTCTGGCAGGACCGGCGCACGGCGGCGGCGACGGCGAAACTGGCGGCGGCCGGGCATGAGCCGATGGTGCAGGCGGCGACGGGGCTGATCCTCGATCCCTATTTCTCGGCCTCCAAGTTCGCCTGGCTGCTGGACGCGGTTCCGGGGGCGCGCGAACGGGCGGAGAAGGGCGAGGTCAAACTCGGGACCATCGAGACCTGGCTGATCTGGAAGCTGACCGGCGGGGCCAGCCACGTCACCGACGCCACCAACGCCAGCCGCACCTCGCTGATGGATCTGGCCACGCGCGAATGGCGGCCCGACCTGGCGGAGCTGTTCAATGTCCCGATGGCGGGACTGCCGCATATCCGGGATTGCGCCGATCACTTTGGAGATTGCGACCCGTCGCTGTTCGGAGCCGCCCTGCCGATCCACGGTTCGGCGGGCGACCAGCAGGCCGCGCTGGTGGGACATGGGGCGCTCAAGGCCGGCGACGCCAAGATCACCTATGGCACCGGAGCCTTTCTGGTCGCCAATGTCGGCGCGACGCCGGTGGCCTCGACCAGCCGCCTGCTGGGGACGCTGGGCTACGCCGTCGGCGGGCAGGCGGCGTATGCGCTGGAGGGGTCGATCTTCTCGGCCGGCTCGGCGATCCAGTGGCTGCGCGACGGCCTCGGAGTGATCACGGAGTCGCGCCAGTCCGAGGCCATGGCCCAGGGACTGAAGGACAACGGCGGCGTCTATCTCGTGCCCGGCTTCACCGGTCTGGGCGCGCCGTGGTGGGAGCCGGAGGCGCGCGGGACCATCACCGGCCTGACGCGCGACAGCGGCCCGGCCCAGATGGTGCGGGCGGCATTGGAGAGCCTCGCCTACCAGACCCGCGACCTGCTCGAGGCGCTGGAGCGGGACGGGGCGCCGAGGCTCAAGGTTCTGAAGGTCGACGGCGGGGTCACCGCCAACGCCTTCGCCATGCAGTTCGTCGCCGACATCTGCGAGGTCGTGGTCGAACGACCGGCCTTCCAGGAGATGACGGCGCTGGGCGCGGCGCGGCTGGCGGCGCTGGGCGTCGGCCTGATCGGCGATCTGGAGGACCATCCGGTCGAGGCGCCGGCGCGCTGGACGCCGCGCATGGGGGCGGAGGAGCGCGAGCGGCTGCTGAAAGGCTGGCGCGGGGCGGTGAAGGCCGCCATCATCGCCGCGCAATGAGCCAGCCTGACCTCGAAGACCCGCAAGCCGCCTTTTCCGGAACCCGCGAGGTCGACCCGCGCCATGCGCTGAACGAGGCCCGGCTCGGCCAATGGCTGGCCGACAACGTCATGGGCTATGCGGGGCCGCTGGCCATCCGCCAGTTCAGGGGCGGCCAGTCGAACCCGACCTATGAGCTGACCACGCCCGGCCGCACCTATGTGCTGCGTCGCAAGCCGCCCGGAACCCTGCTGGCCTCGGCCCATGCGGTCGATCGGGAGTTCACGATCATCTCGGCCCTGCACGCCCAGGGCTATCCGGTGGCGCGGCCCTGGGCCCTGTGCACCGACGACTCGGTGATCGGCTCGATGTTCTACGTCATGGACAAGGTCGAGGGCCGGGTGCTGTGGGACCTGAAACTGCCCGGCATGACGCCGGACCAGCGGCGCGCCATCTATGACGCCCAGGTGGATACGCTGGCGGCGCTGCACGCCTTCGATCCGGTCGCGATCGGCCTGGGCGACTACGGCCGGCCGGGCAACTATTTCGAGCGACAGGTCGGGCGCTGGACCAAACAGTACCGGGCCTCGGAGATCGGTCCGATCCCGGCCATGGACCGGTTGATCGAATTCCTGCCCGCCACCCTGCCGCCGGAGGGGCCGACCCGGATCGTCCACGGCGACTTCCGGCTCGACAATCTGATCCTCGCTCCCGACACGCCGAAGGTGCGGGCCGTGCTGGACTGGGAGCTGTCGACCCTCGGCGATCCGATGGCGGACTTCTCCTATCTGCTGATCGCCTGGGTGATCCCGGCGACGGCGCGGAACGGCCTGGCGGGCGCCGACATCGAGGCCCTGGGCATTCCCACGGTCGAGCAGACGGTGGAACGGTACGCGGGGCTGACCGGAACGGCGCCGGAGAATCTCGACTGGCTGTTCGCCTACAATCTGTTCCGGCTGGCGGCCATCTGCCAGGGCATCGCCGGACGGGTGCGCGACGGCACCGCCGCCTCGGCCCACGCCAGGACGATGGCGGCCCAGGTGCCGATGCTGGCCGAAGGCGCGCTGGCCTTCGCGAAGAAGGCCGGGGCCTGATCGACGCCTAGTTGGTCAGGATCTGGACGCGGGTCCACAGGGCGCCGCGATTGACCACATCCACCCTCAGCCGCGCCGGGGCCTCGGGCGACAGGGTGCAGACCGGATAGTGGTCGCCGGAGCCGTCGGCGCAGAGCACCCGGCCCGAGGCGTCGCGAACCGTCAGATCGACATTGGTGTCGCCGTCGCCGATGGCGGCGATGCGCAGGATCTCGGAGCCCCGGGCGTCGATCTCGAAACTCCAGCTGGCCCGGGAGGCCAGCCGCCGGACCGTCGATACGGGGCCTTCGCCGAACGGGGACGACTGGACCCCCAACGCCGGCGGCGGAGGGGGCGGGGGCGGGGGCGGAGGCGGCGGGGGCGGCGGAGGCGGCGGGGGCGGAGCCGCAGGCGCAGGGCGGAACGGGGCAGGCTGGCGCGCGGCCTCCCGATCGGCCCGCTCCCGTTCGCGCGCCTCTCGTTCGGCCCGGGCGCGCTCGGCCGGCGTGGCGATGCGGGAGCCGGTGACGACGATCTCGTCGGCCGGCGCCTGGGCGGCGCGAAGGGCCGCGGCCTCCTGTCTCAGGGCCGCCGAGGACAGGACGGGCTCGACGCCCGCTTCACCGCCGGCGCCGGCGCGCAGCGGCACCTCGTCCAGCATGCGGGCGGCGACCGACAGGGCCTCCGGATCGCGGCGCGCGCGGCCCCAGGCGGCCAGTTCGGCGGCGATGACCACCCGGGCCACGCCCTCGGCCTCGGGCGACTGCGCCGGCGCCGGCGGGACCTGCCGCGCCAGGACGGCAGGGGCCGGCATGGCGCAGGCCAGCGCCAGGGCGAGGATCGTCATCAGACGAAGGGCCGGCATCATTCAGGCGCCTGTGTTTTCCACCCAAGGATGAGGGCGGGCAAGCTTGCACTCTGGGGGCGGGGGTTCAAGCGACGCCAGTGACGAAAGCTGACGGGTCAGCGCGGCGGCAGGACCGCGCCGTTGAGAATACGGCGGTCGGTCCGGGCCTGGACCAGGATGGCGACGGCCTCGTCGTCTTCCAGTCCGGCGGGCAGGTCGTAGAGGGCGGACCGGCCGGCCCAGGCGCCGAGGCTGCGCACCGAGCGGACGACATTGACCTGACGCACCGTCTGGCCGCGGTTGTCGCCGCGATCGATCTCCACCGTCTGCGGTCCGGGACGATAGACCACGGCCACCACCTCGGCACCGCCTTCAGGGACGCGGCCGGAGCCGACGCCGACCTGGTCGCCGGCCTCGCGGAACTCGATCTCGGGCGGGAAGACGCGGCGGGCGGCCTCTTCCTCGACGGCGGCCTTGAGCGCCGCCTCCTCGACGCCGGCGACCTGACGGCGGCCGTCGATGACGATCTGGGGCGTGCCGATGGCGCGCAGCTTGAGCGGCCGGCTGTAGGCCCGCTGGCGCTGGGCGAATTCGGGGCGGGCGAAGGTGTCGGCCCAGCCGAGGTAGTCCCAGTAGTCGACGGCGTAGGTCAGGGCGATGACGCCCGGCGTGTCGGCCAGGGCCTCGATGCGGGTGTTGGCCTCCGGGCAGCCGGCGCAGCCCTGGGCGGTGAACAGCTCGACCACCACCGGTTCGGCCGGGATGTCGCCGCGCGCGGCCGGGCCCGACGGCTGGGCGATGGACCCGGCCGCGACGGAGGCGGCCATCACGGCCGCCGCGGAGAAGATCCAGCCCCTCGTGCGCATGGCGCGCACCATAACCACGGTCGCGGAGGCCGCGCCGCTCATTTTCCCGTGAGGGGTCAGACGCGGATGTCGAGCAGGGCGCCGGGGCGTTGCGGGCGGTCGTCGGGAGCGCGGGTCGCCGGGGGCGCCAGGGCGGCCGCGGGACGGGCGCCGGGCATGGCCTCGGCCGGTGCGCCGACTCCCTCGAGGGCGGCGCGGAAGAAGTCCGAGCGCGAGGCGCGCGCCGGCGACGGCGGGCTCTGTGCCGGGAACAGGGGCGAGGGAACGGGAGGACGAATCGCGCTCATGCCGACAGGGTTAACGAAAACCGTCGGAAATGGGTTAACGGCGGCTGCGGGTCAGCGTTCTGCGGCGGTCGGCAGCGGACGGGCCGGCGCCTGCATCGAGGCGACCAGCCGGTCGATCTCGGCCTGCTGGGTCAGCGGGCCGGAGAATTTGCTCGTCACCCGGCCCATGGCGTCGACGGCGAAGGTCTCGGGCGCGCCGGTGATGCCGAGGTCGAGGCCGGCCCGGCCCTCGCGGTCGACCAGCACCATGGAATAGGGATCGCCCAGTTCGTCGAGGAAGGCCCGGGTGGCGGCCGGATCGTCCTTCCACGCCACGCCGACGACGGCGACGCCCTGCGCCTTCAGCGCCATCAGCCCGGGATGTTCGATGCGGCACGGGGCGCACCAGCTGGCGAAGACATTGACCAGCATCGGCCGGCCGACGCCGGCGGTCTTGAGGTCGAGCACGCCCGGGCCGGCCTCGGCGCCGGTCAGCATGGGAAGGACGGTTTCCGGGATCGGCTGGCCGACGAGGGCGTCGGGCCGGTATTCGCTGGTCCGGTTCTCGGCCAGGGACCGGCCGGTGAAATCGCCCAGCCGGATGGCTGCGAAGGCGACCAGGGCGACGAGGGCCAGCAAGGGGATGACGGCGAACCAGCGGTTCATCGATCAGTCCTCCGCCGGCCGGTCGGCGTCGAGCCGCTTCAGCTCCGCCGACCAGCGCCGCGCGGCAAGGAGGGCGCGGGCGGCGAGGGCGCCGAGCACGAGGGCGCTGATCGCCCAGGCGGGCCAGACGAAGGCGGCGTACTCGCCCATGTCGAGGTCGGGCATGGTCAGGCCTCCATGGCGCGGCGGGCGCGGATCGACAGCACCCGGCGGCGGACGATCTCGGTACGGACCGCGGTCAGCCAGACGGCGAGGAAGAACAGACCGTAGGCCGTCATCATGGTCAGCAGCGGGGCCAGATAGACCGGCGGCATGGCCGGTCCGTCGGCCCTGAGCAGGGAGGCGGGCTGGTGCAGGGTGTTCCACCAGTCGACCGAGAATTTGACGATCGGCAGATTGATCAGGCCGACGAGGCCCAGCACGGCGGCGGCGCGGGCGGCCTTCGCCTCGTCGTCGATCGAGGCGCGCAGCGCCATATAGCCGATGTAGAACAGGAACAGGATCAGCACCGACATCAGCCGGGCGTCGCCCCAGGCCCACCACGCCCCCCACATCGGCTTGCCCCACAGGCTGCCCGTGATCAGGGCCAGGGCCGTCAGGGCCGCGCCGGGCAGGGCGGCGGCGCGGGCGGCGGCGTCGGCCAGCGGATGGCGGAAGACGAGGGCGAAGAAGCTGGATACGCCGAGGGCGGCGTAGGCGGCCAGGCCCACCGAGGCGGCGGGCACATGGACGAACATGATCCGCACCGTGTCGTACTGGCGGAAGTCCTCGGGAACCGAAAACGCCAGCCAGGTCGCCACCGCCAGCAGGACGACGGCCAGCCCCCAGACCACCGGCATGAGCGGGCGGGTGAAGCGCAGGAAGCGGTCGGGATTGGCGAGGCCGAACATCAGAAGCGCTCTTTAGGGGGTGATTGCGCCGGGCGCTACTTCGGGCCTTCGCGGAGGTGGCGCGGCTTGTCGCCGCCCCCTCCGTCGTGGCACAGCAGCGGCCCGAAGCGGAGCAGTGTCATGAGCGACGACGTCACCAAAGACAGCAACGGCAACGTCCTCGCCGACGGCGACAGCGTGACCCTGATCAAGGACCTCAAGGTCAAGGGTTCGGGCGGGGTGACGCTGAAGCGCGGGACGCTGGTGAAGAACATCCGCCTGACGGGCGACACGGACGAGATCGAGGCCAATGTCGAGAAGGTCCGCGGCCTCGTGCTCAGGACCGAGTTCGTCAAGAAGGCCTGATTTCAGGGGCGCTATCGCTCGCCGCGCGGCGGCTCGCTGCTTGAGCGCGTTCTGCGCCTAACCCTGCGCATTCCGGATCGCCGCCGCCCCGGCGAAGGGCGTGACCACGGCGGCGAACAGCACCCAGGCCGCGAGGAAGGCGAGCGCCGGGTCCGGCGACAGGCCGTTCAGCGCCCGCTCGAGCGCCCCCGCCCCGAACACTACCGGCGGTATGAACAGCGGCAGCACCACCACCGCGATCAGCAGGCCTCCGCGCTTCGAGCCGAGTGCGAGGGCCGCGCCGAGCGCCCCGGTCAGGGCGAAGCCGAGGGCCCCGATCAGGGCGGAGGCGGCGACCAGCGGGGCCTGTCCCGGAGCGAGGCCAAGGGTGATGGCGGCGACCGGCGCGGTCACGGCCAGCGGGACGCCGACGGCCAGCCACTGGGCCCCGGCCTTGGCCAGCACGACCAGTTCCAGCGAAACGGGGCCGAGGGCGATCAGGTCGAGCGCCCCGTCCTCGAGATCACGCTCGAACAGCCGCTCCAGGGACAGGATCGACGACAGGGCCAGGGCCAGCCAGGCGATTCCGCCCGCCACCGGCTTGAGCCCGGCCGGGTCCCCGCCCGCCGCCAGCGGCACCAGCACCGTCAGGCACAGGAAGAAGCCGCAAGCCAGCAGCGGCCCGCCCCCGCCAGACCAGGCGAGGGCCAGCTCGCGCCGGAACAGGATCATCAGGGCCTTCACCGCCCGCCTCCGATGTCGACCGTCCGCGCCGCCACCGGCAGCGGGTCGTGCACGGCGGCGAGGATGGCCCCGCCCTTGTCGACATGGGCCTGCATCAGCAGGCCGAGCGCAGCGCGCCAGCGGGCGTCGAGCGGGGCGAAGGGCTCGTCCAGCAGCCAGACCGGGCGCGGCGCGGCGACCAGCCGGGCGAAGGCGAGGCGGCGGCGCTGGCCGGCCGACAGCTGGCGCACTTCGAGGTCCAGCAGCGGCTCCAGCGCCAGGATGTCGACGGCGGCGGCGGTCCCGGCCGCGTCGGCCCCCAGCCACTGCGCCTGGAAGTTCAGTTCCTCCCGCGCCCGCCGCGCCCCCTTCAGCCCGTCGAGGTGGCCGAGCCAGTGGATGTGGCGGCGACGCGCCTCGGCCGGCTCGGCGTCGGCGAAGGCGATGGTCCCCGCGTCAGGCCGGATGAAGCCGGCGAGGGCGCGCAGCAGGCTGGTCTTGCCGGCCCCGTTGGCCCCTGTCAGCGCCACCGCCTCGCCGGCGGCCAGCGAGAAGGACAGGTCGCGGAACAGCACCCGCTCGCCGCGCGACAGGGTGAGGTCGGAAACACCGATCATCCCTCTACGCCCCAGTTGCGAGCGTCTCTCAATGACCCTGTCGCCAACGTGGATACATGGACCTGACGGGGAACCATCGCTATATCCGGCCTCGCCGCAGCAGGCGTTCGCCGCGCGCGGCGGGGACCTGTGCGCCCCGCCGTCTGTCGCGCGATCGCGCAACCGGATGTCCGGGCGGCGTTGACCAGAGGAACCTCTCCCATGCCGTCGAACGACAGCTTCAAGACCCGTCAGGACCTTTCCGTCGGGCGCAAGAAATACGCCTATTACAGCCTTCCGGCCGCCGAGGAAGCCGGGCTGGCCGGGATTTCCCGTCTGCCCCGCTCAATGAAGGTGCTGCTGGAGAACCTGCTGCGCAACGAGGACGGCGTCTCGGTCACCGAGGCCGACCTGCGCGCCGTCGCCGCCTGGATCGACAACAAGGGCTCGGTCGAGCACGAGATCGCCTTCCGCCCGGCCCGCGTGCTGATGCAGGACTTCACCGGCGTGCCCGCCGTCGTCGACCTCGCCGCCATGCGCGACGCCATGAGCGCCCTGGGCGCCGATCCGACCAAGATCAACCCGCTGAACCCGGTCGACCTGGTCATCGACCATTCGGTCATGGTCGACCATTTCGGCACCCCCGGCTCGTTCAACCAGAACGTCGAGCGCGAATACGAGCGCAACATCGAGCGCTATAAATTCCTCCGCTGGGGTTCGACCTCGTTCAACAATTTCCGCGTCGTGCCCCCCGGCACCGGCATCTGCCACCAGGTCAATCTCGAGAACCTGGCCCAGACCGTCTGGACCGCGGCCGAGGGCAAGGCGACCCTCGCCTATCCCGACACCGTCGTCGGCACCGACAGCCACACCACCATGATCAACGGCCTGGCCGTGCTCGGCTGGGGCGTCGGCGGCATCGAGGCCGAGGCGGCCATGCTGGGCCAGCCCATCCCGATGCTGATCCCCGAAGTGATCGGCTTCCGCCTGTCCGGCGCCCTGCCGGAAGGCGCCACCGCCACCGACCTGGTGCTGACCGTCACCCAGATGCTGCGCAAGAAGGGCGTGGTCGGGAAATTCGTCGAGTTCTTCGGCCCCGGGGTCATCAACCTGACCATCGAGGACCAGGCCACCATCGCCAACATGGCCCCCGAATACGGCGCCACCTGCGGCTTCTTCCCGGTGTCCCAGGCGACCCTCGCCTATCTGACCGCCACCGGCCGCGACAAGGCCCGCGTTGCGCTGGTCGAGGCCTACGCCAAGGCCCAGGGCCTGTGGATCGACGAGACCTCGGAAGACCCCGTGTTCACCGACATTCTCGAGCTGGACATGGGTTCGGTCGTGCCGTCGCTGGCCGGTCCCAAGCGTCCGCAGGACAAGGTCGAGCTGACCGTCGCCGCCCCCTCGTTCGAGACGGCGCTGGGCGAGGTGTTCAACCGCCCGGTCGACGCCCCGCGGGTCAAGGTCGAGGGTGAGAAATTCGATCTCGGCGACGGCGACGTGGTCATCGCCGCCATCACCTCCTGCACGAACACCTCCAACCCCTCGGTGCTGATCGCCGCCGGCCTGGTGGCGCGCAAGGCCCACAAGCTGGGCATGAAGGTCAAGCCGTGGGTCAAGACCTCGCTGGCCCCCGGCTCGCAGGTGGTCACCGACTATCTGACGGCCGCCGGCCTGCAGTCGGACCTCGACGCCCTCGGCTTCAACCTCGTCGGCTACGGCTGCACCACCTGCATCGGCAACTCGGGCCCGCTGTCGGACAGCATCTCGAAAGCCATCAACGACAACGGCCTGGTCGCCACCAGCGTGCTGTCGGGCAACCGCAATTTCGAAGGCCGGGTGAACCCCGACGTCCAGGCCAACTATCTGGCCTCGCCGCCGCTGGTCGTGGCCTACGCCCTGGCCGGCTCGATGCGGATCGACATCTCGAAGGATCCGGTCGGCCAGGACAAGAAGGGCAAGGACGTCTTCCTGAAGGACATCTGGCCGACCTCGGCCGAGATCGCCGCCATCCAGAAGAAGTCGGTCACCCCGGCCATGTTCGCCAAACGCTACGCCGACGTCTTCAAGGGCGACAAGCACTGGCAGAACATCAAGGTCGAGGGCGGCCAGACCTACGCCTGGGACGACAGCTCGACCTATGTGCAGAACCCGCCCTATTTCGAGGGCATGACGATGGAGCCGGCCCCGGTCGCCGACATCGTCGAGGCCCGGGTGCTGGCCATCTTCGGCGACTCGATCACCACCGACCACATCAGCCCGGCCGGTTCGATCAAGAAGTCCTCGCCGGCCGGCGCCTGGCTGACCGACCACGGCGTCGACGCGCTGGACTTCAACTCCTACGGCGCCCGCCGCGGCAACCACCAGGTGATGATGCGCGGCACCTTCGCCAACATCCGCATCCGCAACAAGATCACCCCGGACATCGAGGGCGGCGTCACCCGCCACTTCCCGTCGCAGGACACGATGTCGATCTACGATGCCGCCATGAGGTACCAGTCCGAGGGCCGGCCGCTGGTCGTCTTCGCGGGCAAGGAATACGGCACCGGCTCGTCGCGCGACTGGGCGGCCAAGGGCACCCGCCTGCTGGGCGTCCGCGCCGTCATCGCCGAGAGCTATGAGCGCATCCACCGCTCCAACCTGGTCGGGATGGGCGTGGTGCCGCTGCAGTTCAAGGCCGAGGGCTGGGTCCGTCTGGGCCTGACCGGCGAGGAGATCGTCACCATCCGCGGCCTGTCCGACATCAACATCGGCAAGCTGCGTCCGCGTCAGGACCTGTGGGTCGAGCTGTTCCGCCCCTCGGACGGCAAGATGGCCCGTTTCCCGGTCCGCTGCCGCATCGATAACCAGACCGAGCTGGACTACTTCAAGGCCGGCGGGGTCATGCCGTATGTGCTGCGCAACCTGGCCGGCGGCGCGCCGGAGGCGATCGCGGCGGAGTAGGTGGAGGCGGGTCGCATGCGACCCGACGACGACGCCGGACGAGACCATCAGGGCCGGCGGAGCGATCCGCCGGCCCTTTTTCGTCGGGTCGGGTCAGCGGACCCCGGCCCGATCGCACAGTCTCTCGCCGAAAACCTCCGCAGCGGCCGTCCGCCGCAGGGTCAGGTCGTCGCCCATGGCCGGGAGATCGGCGCGGATCCGGTAGCGGGCGATGACCCGGCCGCGGCTGTCCTGCAGGTCGACCGATCCGGGCAGGGCGACCCCTCCGTCGTCGGCGCGCAGATCGCCGTCCCGGTCGAGGGCGTGGATGAAGACGACCGCCCGCACCGGAGTCCGGCCGCCGAAGCAACTGGCCCCGTTGCGGAAGGCCGGGATGAAGGCGTCGGAGAAGGCGTCGGGCGGATTGTAGAAGGCGCTGCGCACCTCCACGTCGTCGATGAACAGGTCGTTCGCCAGGGTCGGATCGAGGGCGATCTCCTGCGGCGGGTCCATATCCCAGAACTCGGCGGCGCAGCCGGCGAGGCCGGTTCCGGCGAGGACCGCCGCCAGGGCGAGGGCGCGGGTCGTCCTCATCTCAGCCCCGTGTGGCGTTGTGCGGCCCCCGCTCGCGGGGATTTCGCCCGAAGGCCTGTTCGCAGAGCGAGCGGCCGAACTCTTCCGAGACCATCATCTGGCGGTCGCCCAGCAGCCCGGCGAAGCGGCCGCCGGCCGTCGTCGCCACCGAGATCGGAAAGCGGCCGACGACCAGATCGCCCCGGCCCGGATCGACGAACTCGACCGTGCCTTCCAGGGTGTGCATGCCCTGGCCGTTCAGCAGCATGTCGAGGCGGCCGGCGCGTTCCAGCCGCTCGACATGGATGCGCACGTCGATCGGGGCGGTGCCGTACATGCAGCGGCCCAGCTCCTCGCGGACCTCCTCCGAGAAGGTCTCGGAGAAATCCTCCTCCGCGTTCAGCCAGCCGCTGGACATGGTGATGGAGCCGACCTGGGCGGTTTCCTGCAGGCCCGGCGGCAGCTCCATCGGCGGGCCGCCCTCGACGACCGGCGCGCAGGCCGAGGAGGCGATCAGGGCGGCGACGGCCGCGGCGGCGAATACGGACTTCATGGCAGGCCCCTGTGGTTGCAGTGACGCTTAAGCCGCCGCGGCCGTGAACGCCGGATGAACCGCGTTCGGTCGGAGATGAAATCTCTGTAATCCGAACTCGCGGGCCGTGCGACCGATTCTGACCCACCGGCGTGCCACACTGTATCCCACGGTCGGGGAGGCCGCGGGCGGTCGAGAGAGTCTACTTCGCCGATGTCAACGAAATCAGCGGCTTGGGGCGAAACGGGTAGACGAGGTAGACGGGATTGACTCCCTTCCAGGAGTCTACTTCGTCCGCCTCACCGCCCGAAGACCTCGACCCCGATCTCGCCGGCGGGGGTCAGCCAGGCGCGCTTCATGCCCTGGCTGTTGAACGGCTGGGCGATGCAGCCGTGACGGTCCAGGGCGATCAGGCCGCCGTCGCCGCCGAGGGCGCCGATCTCGTCGATGACGCCTTGCGCCGCCTCGGCCAGCGACTCACCGGCGGCGACGCGCCAGCTGACCTGGGCCGTGGCGGCCACGCGCATGAAATACTCGCCCTGGCCCGTGCCGGAGGCCGCGATCCGGTCATCGGCCCAGGTTCCGGCGGCCGGGATGGGGGTGTCGCCCACTCGCCCCGGAAGTTTGCCGAACACGCCCGCCGTCGAGGTCGCCGCCGCCAGCCGTCCGTCGGCGTCCAGCACGCAGCAGCCCACCGTGCCGTGGCTCAGCGTGCCCGGCGGATGGTTGTCCTCGCCCTGGCCGGCGCGGGTGAACCACGCCTCGGGATCCTCGACCCGCTCGAGCCCCTGTTCGGCGCAGAAGGCCGCGGCCCCCTCGCCGACCAGCATGACATGCGGGGTGTGGTCCAGAACGGCGCGGGCGGCGCGGATCGGATTGCGGAACCCCTGCAGCGCCGCCACCGCGCCGGGCCGGCGGCCGTCGCCGTCCATCAGGCTGGCGTCCAGCTCATAGGCTCCGGCCAGATTGGGCGAGGCGCCTCGCCCGGCGACGTACAGGCCGGAGTCCTCCAGCATCACCACCGCCTCGACCGCGACGTCCAGCGCCGGGGCGCCCGCGTCCAGCCGCGCCTTCATCGCCTCGACCACCTCGCGCATGTGCGCGACCTCCCGGTCGTAGTTGCGCTCGCGCCGGGCGCCCGCGCCGCCGTGCAGGATGAGGGCCGTCATTCGGGATCGTCTCCGCATCGCCTCTTTCAAACAGGCGGGACGCTGATTAGCCTCAAGCCGAGGCGCGCGCCACCGGGGCGGGACGCCTTTGCGAAAGAGACCCTCCCCATGCGCGCAGTCCTGTCCAAGGCTCCCGGCGGCCCCGAAACCCTGGTGGTCGAGGAGGTGCTGGATCCCACGCCGGGCAAGGGCGAGGTGGTGATCGAGGTCCGGGCCGTGGGCGTCAACTTTCCCGACACCCTGATCATCGAGGACAGATACCAGTTCAAGCCGCAGCGGCCCTTCTCGCCGGGCGGCGAGGTGGCGGGCGTGGTCGAGGCGCTGGGCGAGGGCGTGACCAATGTCCGCAAGGGCGACCGGGTCATCGCCGTGCCCGGCTGGGGCGGCATGGTCGAGCGGCTGGCCGTTCCCGCCGCCTCGGTGATGAAGATCCCCGACGAGATGGATTTCGAGACCGCCGCCGCCCTGGTGATGACCTATGGCACCTCCTACTACGCGCTGAAGGACCGGGCGCAGTTGAAGGCGGGCGAGAGCCTGCTGGTGCTGGGCGCGGCCGGCGGGGTCGGCGTGGCCGCGGTCGAGCTGGGCAAGGCCATGGGGGCGCATGTCATCGCCGCCGCCTCGACCAACGACAAGGTCCAGTTCGCTCTGGAGGCCGGGGCCGACAATGGCCTGATCTATCCGACCGGCAAGATGGACAAGGCGGCGCAGAAGGAGCTGTCCGGCGAGTTAAAACTGGCCTCGGGCCGCGACGGCGCCGACGTGGTCTATGACGCCGTCGGCGGCGACTATTGCGAGCCGGCGCTGCGGGCGATGGACTGGAACGGCCGCTATCTGGTGGTCGGCTTCCCGGCCGGGATTCCGGCCCTGCCACTGAATCTGACCCTGCTGAAGTCGGTGTCGGTGATCGGGGTGTTCTGGGGCGCGGCGGTGATGCGCGACCCGGCCGCCCACGCCGCCAACATGGCCGACCTTTTCCGCTTCTGGAGCGAGGGCAAGATCAAACCCCGGGTCAGCCAGACCTTCCCGCTGGAGCGCGCCCACGAGGCGATCAAGGCGCTGGGCGACCGTTCGGTGATGGGCAAGGTCGTGGTCAGGGTCGGGGACTGACGTGGCCGGATTTCACATCGGACGCCATCTCGAGCCCGCCGCGATCGGCCCGGTGTTTCGCCGCGCCGGGCGGCTGCACGCCCCGGATTTTCTGGACGCCGCGAGCGCCGCGGAACTGCACGGGGCGCTGACGTCGTCCACCGACTGGTCGCGGTCCCTGTTGCTGGGGGACAAGCCGTTCGTCGTCACGCCGGAGAAGTGGGACGCCATGCCCGCCGACAAGCGGGCGGAGGTCGAGGCCGGAATGCTGGCCCAGGCGCGGGCCGGGTTTCACTACGCCTTCCAGACCTGGCCCGTGTCGGACGAGGTCGAGGCCGGGCGGCGCACGGGCCATCCGGCCGAGGCCTTCTATGATTTCCTGAACAGCCCGGTCTTCCTCGACTGGATCCGGGCGACGACCGGCGACGACCGGGCCGCCTACTGCGACGCCCAGTGCACCCGCTACCGCCCCGGCGACTATCTGAACGGCCACACCGACGAGGCCGAGGGCAAGAACCGGCTGTTCGCCTATGTGATGAACCTGACGCCGGGCTGGCGGGTGGACTGGGGCGGCCTGCTGTAGTTCATCGATCAGGACGGCCATGTGGCCGAGGCCTATACGCCCGCGTTCAACGCCCTGAACATCTTCAAGGTGCCCCAGCCGCATGCGGTGTCCCTGGTCGCGCCCTTCGCCGGCGGCGACCGGCTGGCGATCACCGGCTGGGTCCGGTCGAAAGGACCCTAGTCCTTCAGCCGGTCCAGCGTGTCCCGGGCGCTCTGGCGATGCCGGCTCTTGATGTTGGCTCCCAGGGTGGCGATCAGGGCGGCGATGACGGCGGCGTCGTCGGTGAAGCCGATGCCGGCGAAGATGTCGGGGATGGCGTCGAAGGGCAGGACGAAATAGGCCAGCGCTCCGAGCATCAGCCCCTTGGCCGCCGCCGGCGTCTCCGGATCCCGGGCCGCGAACCAGACCGACAGCACCTGCCCGGCGAAGGGGATGCGCGACGCCGTGCGCCGGATCTTGGGCCAGAAGCCCTTCTGCACCCGCATCTCGTTGACCCGCTGCACCGAGGGCACAAGGGCCCGCGACGGGTCCAGCGCGTCTTCAGGCTGCATCGGTTTGGCATTCGTGGTCATGGCGGCTAAATCCCCGCGACGTTCTCAAGGTTCACGACAGATATAGGGGCTCCGGCCATGAAACTCGACGGTTCGATCGCGGCGGTGGTGACAGGCGGCGCCTCGGGGCTGGGCGAGGGCACGGCGCGCGCCATCGCCGCGACCGGCGCCAGGGTCGCCCTGTTCGACATGAACGCCGAGCGCGGAGAGGTCATCGCCGAACAGCTCGGCGGCGTCTTCTGCCACGTCGATGTGACCGACGACGCCTCGGTGGCCGCCGGCTTCGAAAAGGCCCGCGCCGCCCACGGCCAGGAGCGGCTGACCGTCAACTGCGCCGGCATCGCCACCGGCCAGAAGACCGTCTCGCGCAAGAAGGACACCGGCGAGATCCGCGCCCACGACATGGCCCAGTTCGAACGCACCGTGCGGGTCAATCTGTTCGGCACCTTCCGCGTCCTGTCGCAGTCGGCGGCCGGCATGGTGACGCTGGAGCCCATGGCCGACGGCGAGCGGGGCCTGATCGTCAACACCGCCTCGGTGGCGGCCCAGGACGGCCAGATCGGCCAGGCGGCCTATTCGGCCTCCAAGGGCGGCGTCTACGCCATGACCCTGCCGGTCGCCCGCGACCTCGCCCAGGAAGGCGTCCGCTGCAACACCATCCTGCCCGGCATCATGTGGACGCCGATGATGGCCGGCATGGACCAGAAGATCCAGGACGCCCTGGCCGCCGCCATCCCCTTCCCGAGCCGTCTGGGCACGCCCGCCGACTACGCCTCGCTGGTGCTGGAACTGGCCCGCAACGTCTACATCAACGGCGAATGCATCCGGCTTGACGGCGCAATTCGTCTGGCGCCCCGCTGACGCGGGGATGCGCTTCGCGCGGGGACTGACGCTCGCAATGCGGTTGCTCGCTGCCTGAGCGCCGAATTGTGCAGCGGGGGGCTTGCGAGGGATCGGGCCTTCCCGCTATACGCCCGCCTCCGACTGAAGTGCGGGCGTAGCTCAGTGGTAGAGCACAACCTTGCCAAGGTTGGGGTCGAGAGTTCGAATCTCTTCGCCCGCTCCAGTCGATCCAGGAAGCCCGGTCATCGCGACCGGGCTTTCTTGCTTTCTGGGGTCCCCGTGCGCGCCGACGCTGGACCGCCGCCTCCGGCCAAGCTAGTCGCCCTTTCGGGGAAACCGGGCCGTTCCGGTTCGCCGTTTGCAGGGTATCTCCCGAACGGCGCCGCGGGGCGCCAGAACGGGACAGTCGGGGCGCATGTTTCTGGAAGGCCAGGTCAACTGGGTGTGGGTTCTGGGGGGGCTGGCGGCCGTCGGCTGGGTCGTCGGACTGATCGGCCTCTGGATGGCGGCGACCAACCGTTCGCGCCACGTCAATGCGTCGGACCAGCTGGATCTGGTCCAGCGCGTGGCCGAGGATTCCCAGAAGCGGCTGTTCGAGACCCTCAACGCCATCCCCGTGGCCCTCGTCGAGACCGACCGCCAGGGCAAGTTCGTGTTCGCCAACAGGGCGGCCCACCAGTTGCTGGGACGCCGCGACGCCGAGCTGATCGGCCTGCGCTTTCACTCGGCCACCTGGGGCATCACCTTTCCGGACGGGCGCCCGATCCCGCCCGACCTGCTGCCGAGCGCCCGCGCGCTCCGGGGCCAGACCGTGAAAGGCTTCCAGCACCTGCTGGCCAACCCGGCCTCGCGCCGCAAGATGCTGGTCTCGGTCACGGCCATGCCGATCGAGAATGAACTGGGACAGATCACCGGCTCGACCGCCGCCATCGTCGAGACCGAGGGCCTGATCACGCCCGAAGTGGTCGTGGCCGACCGGCCGGCGGTCGAAGACGGACTGACCCGGCGGGTGTTCGACGCCGCCGCCAGCGCCCTGGTCGTGGTCGGACCCGACGGACGGGTGCGCGAAGCCAATCGCACGGCCCTGCTGGTGCTGGGCCGCGACACGGCCGAGGGCGATTTCGCCGACCTGTTCCTCGACGAGGACGAGCGGGTCGAGGGTCGCCAGTCGCTGCGCGCCGGCCTGTCTGCGCCCGCCGGCGAGGCCGAACCGATCATGTCGCGCCGCGGCGCCGACGAGGGCATCCGCTGGTCGATGCTGCCGCTGACCGACGCCGACGGCCGGGTCGACGCCCTGCTGCTGGCCGGCGAACGGGCCGGGTCTGCTTCGACCGTCGTCGAGGCGGACGAGCCGCCGTCCGCGCCCGACGCCGTGACCGATGAGGCCCTGCGCGAGGAGGCCGGGGCGGCCCGCGCCGCCGCCGCCGAGGCGCTGGCCGCCGCTGACGCCGCCCGCCGGGAGGCCGGGGAGGCTCGCGCCGCAGCGGCCCGGGTCCGCGAGGAAGCCGAGGCCGAGCTGCAGGGCGGGCGGCGGATGGAGAACGTTGGCCGCCTGACGGGTGGGCTGGCCCATGATTTCAACGCCGTTCTCGGCGTCATGACCGGGGCGCTGGATATGATGCTGCGCCAGGCCGACGATCCGGACCGGGTGCGGCGGATCGGCCAGGCCGCGCTGGCGGCCGGCCAGAAGGGAGAGCTTTTGACGCGGCGTCTGACGGCCTTCTCCCAGGGCGACGATGAGCCCGTGCTGCGGGTCATGGACGCCGGCGTACTGTTGCGCGGCATGGAGAGCCGGCTGCGCGAGCTGGCCGGTCCGGGCGTCGATCTGATGATCGAGGGGCCGTCCGAAGCCGCTCCGGCGCGCATCGACCCCGTGGCCTTCGAAGGGGCGGTAAAGGCCCTGGCGCGCAACGCGGTCGAGGCGATCGAGGGGCAGGGATCGGTGGCGGTGCGGCTTGAGACCCTCATGGAGGGCGGCCTGCGGCTGAGCGTCCGCGACAGCGGCCCCGGCATGGACCGGGATCTGGCGGCGCGGGCGGTGGAGCCGTTCTTCACGACCCGTGAGGGCGCAGCGGGGCTGGGTCTGTCGCAGGCCTATGCGTTCGCCCGCCAGTCCGGCGGCGTGCTGTCGATCGACAGCGCCCCCGACCGGGGGGCGGAGGTCTCGATCACCCTGCCGGCCGCCCCCGCCTGAGCGTCTGTCCCGACCCCTCGCCCCGCTGGCGCTGAAAGCGTAGCAGTGTAGAATGGTTAACGGGCCGTGGGAGGGTCGATCATGAAGCTGTTGCGTCTCGTCGTGGTGCTGGCGGTTCTGGCCTATGCCGGATGGCTGGCCTGGCCGTTCCTGTCGCCCTTCTTCGAAGGCGCTGGTCCCGAAGCGGCGGCGATGCGCGCCGGCGCCGAGGCGCAGGGCGGGGGCGAGCTGTTCGGCTTCCTGCCGGCCTGGGCGCTGTGGGTCGGGGCCATCGGCCTGTATCTGATCTCCGCCCTGATGCTCGGAGCGGGGAATGCGAAGGCGGCGGTGGCCTATTTCATCGCCTTCATCGCCGATGCGGCCCTGAGGCTGGCCCTTGCCCGGGAGGGCGGGGAGGCCGCCCGGTCGGGTCCGGCCACGATGACGGCGCCGGAGGCGGCCTCGAGCCTGCCGATGGACCCGATCTGGCTGACCCTCGGCGCCCTGCTGGTGCTGGGCCTGCTGGTCGTGATCGCCAGCCGTCGCATTCGCCGGCCGCGGACGCCCGGCCAGTTCGCCTACTAGTCAGCGCCGGAGCGCCTATATCGGACGGGACGGTTGACGCGCACCCGCGCGCCGCTAGGTTCCGCGCGCTCCCCCGCGCCTCACTGAACGAGAGTCCCCATGGCCGAAGCCGCATCCCCCAGCCCCGCGTATGACGTCGTCATCATCGGCGGCGGGCCGGGCGGATACAACGCCGCCATCCGCGCTGGGCAGCTGGGGCTGAAGGCGGCGTGCGTCGAGATGCGCGAGACGCTCGGCGGCACCTGTCTGAATGTGGGCTGCATGCCCTCCAAGGCCCTGCTGCATGCGTCGGAGCTGTTCGAGGCGGCGACGACGGAGTTTCCGACTCTCGGCATCGAGATCGGCGCGCCGAAGCTGAACCTCGGTCAGATGATGGCGCAGAAGGCCGACAGCGTGACCGCCCTGACCAAGGGCATCGAATTCCTGTTCAAGAAGAACAAGGCCGACTGGATCAGGGGCCGCGGCCGGATCGTCGGCAAGGGCCAGGTCGAGGTGACGGCGGCCGACGGCTCGAAGACGGTGCTGACGGCGAAGGACATTGTCATCGCCACCGGCTCCGAGCCGACGCCGCTGCCCGGCGTGGCCTTCGAGGACGGCAAGGTGGTGGATTCCACCGGCGCCCTGTCGCTGCCGGCGGTGCCGAAGCATCTGATCGTGGTCGGGGCCGGGATCATCGGCCTTGAGCTGGGTTCGGTGTGGCGGCGGCTCGGCGCCCAGGTGACGGTGGTCGAGTATCTGGACCGCATCACCCCGGGCATGGACAGCGACGTCGCCAAGGCCTTCCAGCGCGCCCTGACCAAGCAGGGCATGAGCTTCAAGCTCGGGTCGAAGGTGACCGGGGCGAAGACCTCGAAGGACGGGGTCGAACTGACGGTCGAGCCGGCCGCCGGCGGGGCCGCCGAGACGCTGAAGGGCGATGTGGTGCTGGTCGCCATCGGGCGCCGTCCCTACACCGAGGGGCTGGGGCTGGAGACGGTCGGGGTCGAGACCGACAAGCGCGGGTTCCTCGCCAATGACCACTTCAGGGTCGCGGACGGGGTCTGGGTCGTCGGCGACGTCACCCACGGGCCGATGCTGGCGCACAAGGCCGAGGAGGACGCCGTGGCGGCAGTCGAGCTGATCGCCGGCAAGGCCGGGCACGTCGACTACAATCTGGTCCCCAGCGTGGTCTACACCACGCCGGAAGTGGCCTGGGTCGGCCGGACCGAGGACCAGCTGAAGGCGGATGGCGTGGCCTACAAGGCCGGCAAATTCCCGTTCAGCGCCAACAGCCGGGCCAAGATCAACCACGAGACCGAGGGTTTCGCCAAGGTGCTGGCCGACGCGGCCACCGACCGCATCCTCGGCGTCCACATCTTCGGTCCGCAGGCGGGCGAGATGATCGGCGAGGCCTGCGTGGCCATGGCCTTCGGCGGTTCCAGCGAGGACATCGCCCGCATCTGCCACCCGCACCCGACCCGCTCGGAAGCCGTCAAACAGGCGGCCATGGGCGTCGACGGCTGGACCATGCAGGCCTGACCCGGTCTCCGCCTCAGGCCCTCGGATGGGCCGAGGCGTAGGCGTCCAGAAGACGGGCGGCGTCGACGGCGGTGTATTTCTGGGTCGTCGACAGGCTGGCGTGGCCCAGCAGTTCCTGGATCGAGCGCAGATCGGCCCCCGCCCCCAGAAGGTGGGTGGCGAAGCTGTGGCGCAGGGCGTGGGGCGTGGCGCTGGCGGGCAGGCCGAGCCGGCCGCGCAGCCGCTGCACCGTGGCCTGGACGTGGCGCGGACTGAGCGGGCCGCCGCGGCGGGCGCGGAACAGGGCGTCGTCGGGGGCCAGCGGGAAGGGCTGCAGGGCGAGGTAGGCGTCGACGGCGTCGCGGACAGCGGGCAGGACCGGGGCCAGCCGGGTCTTGCCGCCCTTGCCGGTGATGCGCAGGGACTCTGGCAGGGGGGCGTCGGCGCGGGTCAGGGACAGGCCCTCGGAGATGCGCAGGCCGCAGCCGTAGAGCAGGGTCAGGACGGCGCGGTCGCGGGCCGCCTCCCAGGGTTGGGCGTCGGGGTCGGCCTCCGGCTCCTGCATGAGGCCGCGGGCCTGGTCCTCGGTGACGGGGCGGGGCAGGGAGGTCTTGACCCGCGGGCCCCGGACGAGGGCGAGCTGGGGGGCGGGGACGCCGCAGCGGCGGTCGAGGAAGCCGTGGAAGGTGCGGATGGCCGACAGGGTCTGGCTGATCGAGCGGGCGTTGAGCGGGCGGTCCCCGGAGCGACGCTCGGCGAGGTGGGCGCGCAGTTCGGCCGGGGTGACGGTTCCGAGGTCGGCGATGCCCGGCGTCTCGCCGCGATGGCGCTGGAGGAAGGCGAGGTACTGGCGGCCGATATGGCCATAGGCCTCGAGGGTGCGGGGCGAGAGCCGGCGCTCATGGGCCAGATGTTCGAGCCAGGCGGCCAGCGCCTCGTCGGCGCTCAGCTGAGAATGGGCCATCGTTCGGCCGTGCGCTCGACCACCCGGGCGATGAAGGCGACCAGTTCGCAGCCCATGGTCGGGGTGAAGCCGTCCTCCTCGGGCGAGCCGAAGGCGCAGAGGGCGGGGCGGGCGCCCGGTTCGTCGCCGGGGAAGACCGGGGCCATGCGGATCAGGGCGACCGACTTCACCTCGTGCTCATTGGCGCCGAACAGGTTGAGGCCGTCGAAATTGGGGCCGAGCCAGGTCAGGCCGTGCTCGCCGAGCAGGCTGTCGACGCCGCCGGGGTCGAGGGATTTCCAGCCGAACGGCACGGCGCCGGGCTTTTCGAGGGCGATGGCCCCGCCGGCGAGGCCGAAGCGACCCTGGGACACGGCGTCGAGACGGCGGGCGAGGTCGGAGGGGTTGCGCGCCTCCATCAGGTCGAGGGCGGCGACGTGGGTCTGGGTCTGGGCGGCGAAATTGGCGCGGGCGATAGCCTCGATGCGCTTGCGGGCGTCGGCCTCGCGCTCGGCGGCGGCTTCCAGCTTGGTCAGGGCGGCGCGGCCGAACTCGACGACGTTGCGGCCGTGCGGCTTGAGGCCGATCTCTTCAAGAAGGGAGCGGTCGTCGAGCAGGGTCTGGGGGTTGGCCTGCAGCCAGGCGCGGATCTCGGGCCAGTGGGGCCCGGCGTCGTCGGCGGAGAGGTCAGGCGATACGCTCACAGACCTCTCCTCGAGGCGACATCAGAGAATGGAGCGTCCTGGGATTGTCGATCCTTACAGGATCGACTGGCCGGTCTTGCCCCAGTCCGCCAGGAAGGCATCAAGCCCCTTGTCGGTTAACGGGTGTTTTACCAAGGCCTTGAAAACGTCGGCCGGGATGGTCGCGGCGTCGGCGCCGGCGACGGCGGCGGCGCTGACATGGTTCGGATTGCGCAGGCTGGCGGCCAGGATCTGCGTGTCGAAGCCGTGCACGTCATAGAGGACGCGGATTTCCTCGAGCAGGCCGATGCCGTCGGCGCCGTGGTCTTCCAGCCGGCCGACGAAGGGCGAGATGAAGGTGGCTCCGGCCTTGGCGGCCAGCATGGCCTGGGCGGCCGAGAAGCACAGGGTGACGTTGGTCTTTATGCCCTTGTCGGCGAAGGCGCGGGCGGCGCGCAGGCCGTCCCAGGTCAGGGGCAGTTTGACGACCACATTGGGGGCGATGGCGGCGAGCTTGTCGCCCTCCTTGACCATGGTCTCGAAATCGGTCGCCACGGCCTCGGCGGAGATCGGGCCCTCGACCAGGGCGCAGATTTCGGCGATGACCTCGGCGATGTTGCGACCGGATTTGGCGATCAGCGAGGGATTGGTGGTGACGCCGTCCACCATGCCGGTGGGGACCATGTCC
>Ga0164290_1001337_pt1 | contig 39592 bp, 29 predicted proteins | sample Micstemetagenome_FD_108782 | JGI IMG/M metagenome (GOLD analysis project Ga0164290, IMG submission 108782) | Contaminated culture microbial community from soil near Moab, Utah, USA - Microcoleus steenstrupii SON62 (Illumina Assembly) | ecosystem: Environmental > Terrestrial > Soil > Soil crust...
AGGCTTGCGCTATCATTGTGGTTACCTCCGTGTCGTGGATGGTGTGGTAACCTCAATGATGCGGCGGTGGCCGCGTTATGGTCAAGCCGTAGCGCGGCCTTTCGATTTATGACCAGGCCTCAGATAGTTCAGGGTGTCGCGATGCTCGGTGAAGACGACGAGCTTCTGGCGCGGCGAGGGCTTCGGCCTGGGCACCTCGCGGCTCGTCGTGTAGGTCTCACGCTCGTCGGCCATGCGGTTGGCGATGGCGGCCGGGGTAAAGATCTCGCCGAGCAGGCTGGCGAGCTCGCGCCACTTGCGGTCCTCGCCGCTGCGGCGCACGCCGAGCGCCAGGCTCTCCAGGCGCCGCAGCGTGACCAGCTCCAGCTTCAGCTCATCGATGGTGCGCGCGGCGGTGGCCTGGTCGAGCACCTCAGCCTCGACCGCCTCGACCTCGCTGTCGGGGGCGTCCTCCAGGTCCTCCAGGTCGTCGGGGTCGAGCTGGCGCGGGCCGGCGATGGCGGCGGCCACCGCGCCGCCGCGCTGGAGCAGCTCCAGCTCGCGCAGCTTCTTCTCCAGCCGCTCGCGGCGGCGGAACAGCGACTGGTAGATCGCCTCGGGCGAGGAGGCCAGGCGGCGCTGGAGCACCGTGAGGGCGAAGCCGACCGTGCCGGCGCGCTTGTCGTTCTGGAGCGCCTCGGCGCGGTTGAACTCCTCGCGGACGTAGCTGGTAACCTCGCGGTAGAGTTGAGCCTCGGCGTCGGAGAGCTTGTAGGGCGTGGTGTAGGCGATGCGCTCGGGGAAGAGGTGGGTGCCGTCGAACTTGAGCAGGCGCTCCTTGACCATGCGCCGCATCAGGTCGGAGACGTCGGCGGTGTGGACGCCGTCGCGGAATCGGCCCTCGAAGCGGTCGCCGTCGAGCAGGGCCATGAAGAGCTGAAAATCTTCCTCCTTGCCGTTGTGGGGCGTCGCGGTCATCAGGAGGAAGTGGCGGGTGAGGCCCCCGAGGACGCGGCCGAGCTGGTAGCGCTTGGTGTACTTGACCTCGCCGCCGAAGAAGGTCCCGGAGAGCTTGTGTGCCTCGTCGCAGACCACCAGGTCCCAGCGGGCGTCGGGGGCCTGGAGCTTCTGCTGGACCGACTCGTCGCGGGCGAGCTTGTCGAGGCGGGCAATAACCAGCGGGTGCTCGAGGAACCAGTTGCCGGTGCGGGCCGCCTCCAGCTTGTCGTTGGTGAGGATCTCAAACGGCAGGTGGAAGCGGCGGTACAGCTCGTCCTGCCACTGCTCGGCGAGCGAGCCGGGGCAGACGATCAGGCAGCGCTGGAGGTCGCCGCGGGCGATCAGCTCCTTGATCAGCAGGCCGGCCATGATCGTCTTGCCGGCGCCGGGGTCATCGGCGAGCAGGAAGCGCAGCGGCTGGCGCGAGAGCATGGTCTCGTAGACCGCGGTGATCTGGTGGGGCAGCGGCTCGACCACCGAGGTGTGGACGGCGAGCACGGGGTCGAAGAGGTGGGCGAGGCGGATGCGGTGGGCCTCGGAGACGAGGCGGAAGCGCCGGCCGTCGCCGTCGAAGCTCCAGGGGCGGCCCTGGCTCACGAGCTCCAGCGCTGGCTCGTCGTCGCGGTAGAGCAGGCGGTTGCCGGGGCGGCCGCCGGCGTCTTTGTAGGTGAGGTCGACGGCGTCGCTGCCGTACCAGGCGACGTCGATGACGGTGACGATGCTGTCGGGGAGAATGCCGCGAAGGGCGGTGCCACGGGTCAACTCTTCCAGACGGGCCATGCGGTCGTCCTCTAGCTACGGCGATAGCCCTGGCGATGGCTCGACCGTGCGTTCGACGATGAGCAGCTGAAAGGCCGCCTCGGGCTCGATCCGCGCGATGGTGGCGTAGGCCTGGGCCAGGCGCCAGGCGGTGCGGCGCTGCATCCCGCCGCGCCGACCGGGATGGAGCTCGGGGTGGAGCAGCCCCATGATTGTCGAGAAGCTGACGCCGGACTCGCGGGCGAAGGCGCGCTGCGACAGGCCGGCCCGGGCGACCAGGTCGGGGAAGCGCTCGGAGAGATGCAGGCGGGTGTGCTTCACAGCAGCGCGAGCCTTTGGTTTAAAACCATTCGTGCCTATTGTAGATCATCATGCGTACCAGTGGATGACAGGAGGGCTTCAATTCTTGGCGAGGCGGTGATGAAATCGTCATTAAATTCAGCTCACTTTCTCTTGTCTAAGCAGGCCGCCTGTGCTACGGTCGTTGACACATACGCTTCAAGCAACGCCGAGCAGAACTACTTGTTTGGCAGGAGGAAAGATGAGCCAGACGCCACAACACGAGCGAGAGAACGCAGTTGTCGCCGCGGTGAGCGAGTGGCTGCGAAGGCAGGGGTTTACGGTGGGGCCGCAGCGCCCGATTGACATCGTGGCGACGCACCCCACCGAGCGGCCGTGGCAGATCGAGGCGAAGGGCACGACGTCCCAAGTAGGTCTCGACTTCCGCACCGGCCTCGGCCAGTTGCTCCAGCGCATGGACGGCTCGGCGCGCTACGGGCTGGCCGTACCAGACACCCTGGCCTTCCGCCGACAGTGTCGCGCCGTAAGCAGCTGGGCACGCCAGGCCATTGGTTTGCACTGGCTGCTGGTCGATGCGGCAGGCTCGGTGCGGCTTATTACGCCAGACACATTGTTGCCTGAAGAGTAGGCCCTTCGTCACTTCTTGGCAGTGCTCGTAGGCGGCGTGTGGCTCACCGAGGAGCTATACGCCGCCAGGTTGTCACCGATGCTCGGTTATAGCTGTGAGGCAAACATCGACAGGTTCTCGACCTCGGGTTGCTCCGGCCGCCGCTGCGCGTGCCCGTGGAGCACCTTCCCTGACTGGTTGAGCAAGCGCTGGAAGTCGCGGTAGCGGGTCAGGCCCTGCTGGCGGCTCGCCAGCATCACGAGCCGTACGCGCTCGCCCCGCGACACGCCCTCCACGTCGAGCCAATCCGTGTGTACACGGTACGGCTTCGCGTGGTACTGGAGCAGGTCGCGGAAAGCGCGTGAGAAGCCCAGCGAGCGCTGGGCCACCATCCGGGAGTTCGCCACGAGCGCGGTGTAGAACTGGGCGAGCCCTTCGGTGATCTCCCGGTCCGCCGCGAGGAAGGCCCGGTCGTCCCACACCTGCCCATCTGCGTCCTGGCCGACGTGGGTGAAGGCGTGGGCGAGCTCGTGGGTGAGCACCACGCCAGTCAGATCCTCGACCGAGCAGCCCAGCAATTGCGAAAACATGCCGATGGAGATCCAGTACAGCTCGATCGAGTGCCCAGCGCTATCGTAGCTGCCCAGGATATCCTCGTTGATCGCGGCGATGCGGGCCTCGAGCTTCAGCTCGGCGACGAGCGTGTGGAGCGTCTGGGCCAGCCGGATAGTTTCCTGGAGCGCCGGGTGGCTCTCGCGGAGGTCGGCCGGCATCGGCGGCCAACTCAGCAGCTCGCCCCAGTGATCTGAGACGAAGCCGGCCCCCTCGGCGAGCCGGGTCAGATAGTGCTGGCCTAGCGCCAGGCGCCAGAGGGTCATATCGATGGTGTCGACGATCGCGGCCAGTGGGCGCGGGAAACCGTCGCTGACCTCGACAGCGATGCGGCTCTGGCTGTCGCGCCCGCCAAACTGCAGGCGCGTCTCGCTGCCCAGCTGATTGCGCAGCGTCTGGTTCCAGTAGCGCTGTGCGTTTATCACGCGCTCTTTGGTGTTCGGGGGCAGCAGTTGGGCGATGCGGCCGGCGGCGGTGTCGACTCGTGTGAGGGAAGGGGTCATTGTGGTAGTAGTCCTCTCACGTAGACGCTTGTGGCGTTGTGCGACGGTTCTACGCCGGCTGCACGGCGGGGTTGAATGCCGACGGATGGAGGTCTGTGGCGTAGCCGTGGGCCAGGGCGCGAACCGTCGATGCGGGAGTTAGCACCACGGCCAGGCCGGTCGGGCGGGGGATAGGCGGGCCGTAACCCTCGGCGCTCCAGGGAAGCACGTGGGAGCCGAGCACGAGGTGGGGCGCAAGTTCAACGCCGAGCGTGACGAACGCGCCGTCCGGCAGGGCGTCGAGCTGCTCCAGGTAGGTGCTCTTGCGGCAGTCGCGCAGGAAGTACGCATCGGTGATCCGCTCGCGGTGCAGCTGCGCGTCGAGGCGGTGGTCGCCAAGCCCCTGATCGGCCAGGATGCGCGTCGGGTTGGCGGCCTCCCAGTGCTCGCGGAATGCGTGGTATTTGGGACGGTTGCACTCATAGCACGGGCGGTGGCCGGCAGCCAGCGCGGTGGCCTCGTCAAGAAAAAAGAGCGAGGTGTACTCGCCCGGGGGCATCGGCTGCTTGACGCGATTGTTGGAGTGGATTTTACAGATGATCCAGCGGGTGACCTGGTAGGGGCGGAGCACGGTCTCGCCCTGGTCGTGGAGGCAGCCGCGGTTGCCCATCACGGTGCCGCGGGCCGGGCTCACGATGACCTCCCCAAAGGGTGTGACGCGGTTCTGGAGTGGCATGGGGTTTCCCACCTCATGAGGCACGTACTGAGTTCCTTGGCGACTATACCACGCATCAGTTACCCTAAACGGGCGCATTTGTGAGGGTACCTGTTCTTACTATTACATGTGAGGCGGGTATATCATAGTCACACGTTTGCCGCTTTTTAGGCCACACTGCGCGCGTAGGACGGTATGGGGCTCCTTGCTGCCGCCTATTGGCGCAGTACGAAGCGATCGAGTAATAGCGGTGAACTATACTGCGCATCATCCCTATCTCGCGGCAACCGTCCATCTGTCGAGGTATGTCCGGCATGCCCTCTACCTTCACCTGGCTTGACTACTCCGAGGCCGACCGGCGGAAGATGCTTGATGTGATCAACGCCTTCCGCGAAAAAGAGACCCGCGACGAGCTCGGCCTCGGCAGCGTACGCGATGCCTTCGCTGACCAGCTCTTCCCTGGCACGTCGACGATCCAGACCAGGGCGCGGTACTTTCTCTTTGTGCCCTGGATCTACCTCAGGCTTGAGCGTGGCCGCGTCCGGTCCAACGACATCACCCGAGATGCCAGGCGCGATGAGGTTCGCCTGATCGAGGCGCTGCTGAATGGGGGCGAGAAGGGGCTGGGTGTCGGCGTGATCGGCTCGCAGGCCCGCTCCAAGCTCCAGCGGCTGCCCAGCAGCGTCTACTGGCTCGGCCTCGGCGCCTGGGGCATCCGCCTCTTCCCCGGCTCGGTCGACCAGTACCACCGCTCGCTAGACCACTTCTACGAGGCCCAGCGCCAGCGCCGGCGGATGCGCGGGCAGGAGGACGACCTGCTCGACGAGCCGGCGAGCGCTAACTGGCACCCGCACCTGCCCGAGCCTCCAGCGGATCTCCTTGAGAAGACAACCTTCCAGCTTACCCCGACCGAGGCGGACTACCTCAGCGAGCGGGTCCGCATCCACACCCGCGGCTCGCTGCTCGCCTTTCTCCTCGAGGGCGACCACGCGCCGGCCGAGGTGGCCTTCCCCTGGGAGCTGCCCGAGCTCGCGCACTTCCCGCCGCCCCTCCGCGAGCAGCTCCTCCACGCCCGCAACTTCTCCGAGGCGACCCACGGTGCGCCCCTGCTCTACAACCTCATGCTGGCCGAGCTCACGGGGAGCGAGGAGCGCATCGCGTACTACCGCGATTGGCTCGCCGAATGGGCCGCGGAGCTCTACGAGCGACGGGGTGAGCTCGCCGACTGGGACCTTGCCCGCTTCTGGCAGCTGGCCTGCGCCAAGGGCGCGCAGATAACGCTGCCGACACGGCGCTTTGTCGAGACGTGGATCGAGACGGTGCGGCAGCCGGGTGCGGCCGAAGGCGTCGCCGACCATCAAGGGCTGCGCCAGCTCGTCCACCAGCGCGAGGTCGCGCTCAAGCGGCGGCTCTCCCGCCTCGAGAACCCGCGCGCCCGCGAGCTGTGGAACGGCCAGTCCGGCGCCGGCCGGCTCGCCTTCCGCTGGGCCCAGGCTCGCCGCATCCTCGCCGATATTCACGACGGCATGGCCGCGAGGTAACCGATGCTTGACCCTTTCCAGCGCCGCCACCTGATCGACGCGCTGCGCCCGCCCCACGGCTACGTCCTCGACCGTGCTATCGGCACGACGTTCTCGCTCGACCTGCTGGCCCTGCTCACCGCGCCGCTTGCCTTCACCTTCTTCGATTACGAGGCGGACGAGACTCAGGGCGGCCCAACCGCCGACCCGCTCGCGCTGCTCGAGGCGCTGCGGCGCTACGCCGACCGCATCGCGATCTTCTGCGACGCGGGCCGGATTGTAGTGCCACGCGCAGCCCAGCTGCTTTACAGCTACCTTGAGGGCTCGGTCTTCGAGGTCAGCGCGCCGGGCGGCGGCGTCTTCCACCCCAAGGTCTGGCTACTGCGCTTCCTCGGCCCGGCGGGCGCGGTGGCCTACCGGCTGCTCTGCCTGAGCCGCAACCTGACCTTCGACCGCTCGTGGGACACCGCCCTCGCCCTTGATGGCGCCCTGCGCCCCGACAACGGCGAGCAGCCGGAGAACGCGTCCCTCGCCGCCTTTGTCGCGGCGCTCCCCGAGCTCGTGATCGGCAGGGCTGTGCCCGAGGCGCTCCGGGCGACAGCGGCGCAGATGGCCGATGAGCTGCCGCGCGTGGCCTTCGAGCTCCCGCCCGGCTTCGATGGCCTTGCCTTCCACCCCCTCGGCCTGCCGCAGATCCCGCAGCACCCCTTCCGCGATAAAACCGAGCGCTCCCTCGTCATCTCGCCCTTCCTCACGGCCGGCGTGCTCAAGACGCTGTCCGAGCGCGGAAAGGGCAACATTCTGATCGGGCGGCTGGAGGAGCTGCAAGTTCAGCCGAAAGATGTGCTGCGGCGCTTCGCCGCGGTCTACACCCTGGATGACGCCGCCGACCCCGAAGAGCCGACTACTGAGGGCGAGGAGGATCTGCTGCCGGCCCTGAGCGGGCTCCACGCTAAGCTTTATGTCGGCGATGCTGGCGACCAAGCCCATATCTGGACCGGCTCGGCGAACGCGACCGACGCCGCGTTTCGCCAGAACGTCGAGTTCCTCGCCCAGCTAACCGGCCCACGTGAGCGCTGCGGCGTGGACGCCGTGCTCGGCGCCGAGCGTGAGACCGGGCTGCTCTCCCTGCTCCAGCGGTTCGACCCCGAAAAGGCGGGCATGCCCCGCGACGAGGTGCAGGATGGCCTCGATTCGCTCGTCGAAACATGGCAGCGCACTGTCGCCCGGCTCGGGCTGAGCGCACGGGTCACACCGACAGCGGACCCTGAGCAGTTCGAGGTGCATCTAGAGTTTGGGCAGCCGGTGAGTTTGCCGCTCCCCGCGTCCGTGTCAATCCTCTGCTGGCCGATCACCCTGGGCACGGGGAGCGCCGCTGTTGTCCAGCTCGATGACCTCGCGGTGGCGACGTTCCCGCACCTCTCCTACGAGGCGCTCACGACGTTCTACGCGTTTGAGATCACGGCCCGCGAGGGAGACAGGCAGGGGCAGGCCCGTTTTGTGCTCAACCTGCCGCTCGAGGGCGCGCCTTCAGATCGCCGGCAGCGCCTGCTTCGCACCATGCTCCAGAGCCGGGGCCAGGTCCTCCGCTTTCTGCTCATGCTCCTCTCCAACAGTGGCGCCGAGCTCGACAGCGTCATCCGCGCGACGCAGGCCCTCTCCGAACTCGGGCAGGCCGGGGCTGCCAATCAGCTCTTCGGATTGCCGCTGTTCGAGGCGATGGTGCGTGCGCTTGACCGCGACCCGGCCAGGCTCGCTCATATCGCCACGCTCGTTGACGATCTGCGTAGTTCACCGGAAACGCGCCAGCTGCTCCCCGACGACTTCGACGCCATCTGGGAGCCGATCCGGGCTGCCTACGCTGAGGTGATGCGCCATGCCTAGCCGACACACCAAGCCTGACACCGCTGCCGTGCTCGCCGGGCTGAAGGACTTCCAGCGCGACACGGTGGACTACATCTTCCAGCAGCTCTACCTCAGCCCGACGCCGACAAAACGCTTCCTGGTCGCCGACGAGGTCGGGCTGGGCAAGACGCTGGTCGCCAGAGGGCTGATCGCGCGGGCGATCGATCACCTCTGGGACAAAGTCAACCGGGTCGACATCGTCTACATCTGCTCGAACATCGACATCGCCCGCCAGAACATCCGGCGCCTCAACATCACCGGCCAGGATGACATCGCCTTCTCGTCGCGGATCACGCTCCTGCCGATTCGAGTACGGTCGCTCAGCGAGAACAAAATCAACTTCGTTTCCTTCACGCCGGGCACCTCGTTCAACATGGGTGGCAACCTCGGCATCGTCGAGGAGCGGGTGCTACTTTACTGGCTGCTCCATCAGGCCTGGGGCTTCAGCAAGCAGTGGACTGGCCCGATGAATCTGCTCCAGGGCACAGCGGGGACGAACCCTTTCCGCTGGCGCATTAGCAACTTTGACCGGGGGGCGATCGACCCGGGCATTGCCCAGCAGTTTGTCGCCGCTCTTGAGCTTGCCGAGCCGACGAAGAAGCTCCGCGAGCGCTTTGAGAATTTGTGCGAGCGCTTCCGCTACACGCGCGACCGCTACCCCGACCGCGAGCGCTGGGAGCGCAACCGGCTCATTGGCGACCTGCGAACCCTGCTGGCGGAGACCTGCCTGTCGGCCCTGGAGCCCGACCTGATCATCCTCGACGAGTTCCAGCGCTTCAAAGAGCTGCTCGACGCACGCCCGGACGATGAGGTCAACCAGCTCGCGCATCAGCTCTTTAACTACGCCGATGTCCACAGTCAGGCGCGGGTGGTGCTGCTCTCGGCCACGCCCTACAAAATGTACACCGTAGCGCAGGAGCGCGAGCAGGGTGAAGACCACTATCAGGACTTCCTGCGCACCGTACGCTTCCTCGAACCCGACCGGGCCAATCAGCTCCAGGGCCTGATCGCCGCATTTCGCCGCGAGCTCTTCCGCCTGCACACGCACGGCGGCCGCGAGTTCGACGCGGTGCGCGTGGTCAAAACCGAGCTCGAGGCCTGTCTACGTGGCGTCATGACTCGCACCGAGCGACTAGGGGCCTCACCAGACCGCGACGGGATGCTGGCCGAGATCACGGGAGGGGCGCGGCTGGAGGCTGAGGATCTGCGGGCCTACCTGACGTTTCAGCGCGTAGCCCGGCAGCTTGGCCAGCCCGATACATTGGAGTACTGGAAGTCGGCGCCCTATCTGCTCAACTTCATGGACGCCTACCAGCTCAAGCACGATTTCAAGGCGGCCAACGAGCACCCGGAGCAGGCCGCCGCGCTCGCCGCCGTGCTTGATAAGGCCGAGCCCGCGCTGCTGCCCTGGCGCGAGGTGACGGCCTACCAGAAGCTCGACCCACGCAACGCGCGTCTCCGCGGGCTGGTCGAGGACGTGGTCGACGGCGGGGCCTGGCAACTGCTCTGGACCCCGCCTGCAATGCCCTACTACCAGCTGGCGGGGCCCTACGGCGACCCAAAGCTGGCCCGCTTCACCAAGCGCCTTGTCTTCTCCTCCTGGCAGGTGGTGCCGAAGGTTGTTGCGACGATGCTCAGCTACGAGGCTGAGCGGCAGATGATCCGGCTGCACGAGGAGGAGCCCGAGAACACGCAGGAGGCCCGCGCGCGCCGGCGGGGCCTCCTGTTGTTCCCGCGCTCAGAGGAGCGGCGGAGCGGCATGCCCGTGCTCGCCATGCTCTACCCGTGCATGACCCTGGCCCGAAACTACGACCCGCTGGTCGTCGCGCAGGGGCTGAAGCAGAACGGTCACTGGCCGGCCCTGGAGGCGGTGGCGGGGCAGGTGCGGGCGGACATCGACAGCGCGCTGAGGCCGCTCATCCTGCCCCACTACCGGCCGGGGCCGGAGGAGCAGCGAGGGGCGGATGACCAGCGCTGGTACTGGGCGGCGCCACTCCTGCTCGACCTGACGAGCTTTCCTACGGCGACAAAGGCGTGGCTGGAGCGTCCCGACCTTGCGCAGGTGTGGGCTGGCACACAGAGCGAAGGTGACGAGGACCACAGCGGGTGGAGCGAACACGTCGCCCACGCGCGCGAGTTTCTCGCCGGCCGGAAGCACCTGGGGCGCCCGCCGGACGACCTCGCCGACGTGCTGACCTTGCTGGCCCTGGGCGGCCCCGGCGTGGTGATACTCCGCGCGCTGTGGCGTATGAGCGCCGTCGTGGCGCCGCAGCAGCGGGAGAAGGAGCGGGTCGAGCACCAGGCGGTACGCGACGCCGCGGGCCAGGCGGCGTGGGGCTTCCGCACGCTGTTCAACCTTCCCGAGGCGACGGGACTGGTCCGCGGCCTCCCCGAGTTGCCCCTGGTGGCGGCCGACGCACCGTACTGGCAGCGCGTCCTGGCCTACAGCATCGCCGGCGGTATCCAGGCCACGATGGACGAGTACGTCCATGTGCTGCGCGAGTCGCTCGGCCTGATCGGCGCGCTGCCAAAGCCGGAGCAGCAGCTCGCGGGGACGATCCAGCAGGTGGCCGACGCGGTTCGCGGCGCGCTCGGCCTGCGTACCGTTGCGCTCGGCGTCGACGACGTGCAGGTCGACCGAGAGCAGGGCGCGGTGCGCCTGGAGAGCCGGCGCCTGCGTAGCCACTTCGCGCTGCGCTTCGGCGACGAGAAGACCGAGGACGGCAAGGGCGAGAGCCGCAAGGAGCAGGCCCGGCAGGCCTTCAACTCGCCGTTCTGGCCGTTTGTGATGGCCACCACCTCGGTCGGGCAGGAGGGGCTCGACTTCCACACCTACTGCCACGCGATCGTCCACTGGAACCTGCCGGCGAACCCAGTGGACCTGGAGCAGCGCGAGGGCCGCATCCACCGCTACAAGGGCCACGCGGTGCGCAAGAATCTCGTTGAGCGTTACGGCCACCAGGACTTCCGAGGGCTAAACGGAGACCCCTGGGAAAAGCTCTTCGCAAAGGCGAGCCGGCGCCGGGCGCCGGGCGACCTCGATCTAGTGCCCTACTGGGTCTTCAAAGGGAGCGCACGGATTGAACGCCATGTGCCCGCGCTGCCGCTGAGCCGTGACCGCGACCGGCTTGAGGCACTGCGGCGCTCGCTCACGCTGTACCGCATGGTTTTCGGGCAGAACCGCCAGGAGGACCTGCTCGCCTACCTGATGGCCAATCTCTCAGATGAGCAGGTGGCTACAGTTATGCGCGAGCTGTGTATTTCCCTCGAGCCACCGCATCGGCTTCCGACGGCGTGAGCGATGGAAGCGTACAAGTTTCATTGCTAGCTATACATAATGAAAATCATTCATACGAACGGGCTTCGCCATCTTGTTCACGCCCTTCTTATAGGCCTGATGCTGGCTCTGGTGCCGGCGTATCAGCGCAGTGCGCACGCCCAGGGGTGCAGTGCGACCTTGAGTTTTGGTGGCAGCGTTCTGTGCACACTCGCGGCGGCAGCCGAGGTCGATCAATTCTCCTTCACAGCTGAGGCTGGCGATGTGGTAATCATCCGCACCAGCCGCACCGGCGGGAACCTGCAGCCAAGGATACGCCTTCGCAATAGCGAGGGCGTTCTGGTGCGTGAGGCCTTCTCCTACAGCATCATCGCCGAGATGGAGGGCGTAGCCTTGGCGAATGATGACACCTATACGCTTTCCGTTGAGGATCGGCAGGGCACCGGCACCGGGGCCTACGCGGTGAGCCTCCAGCGGCTGAACGGCCCTGCTGGGGTGGCTGCGCTAAACTACGGAGCGGCTCAGCCGTCCACGCTGCTACTCGGCAGCGAGATGGACGCGTATAGCCTGAGCGGGCAGGCCGGCGATAAGCTGCTGCTCCGCATGAGCAGCGGCGCGAGCCGTTTCAGCCCGCAGCTCCGGCTCTACCAGCCCGATGGGACGCTGACGTGCTCGGCGAGCAGCTACGGCAACACCGCCGGTAATAGTCAGGTCTGCCAGCTGCCAGTAAGCGGCACCTACCTTCTGCTGGCCAACGAGTGGCGCGAAGGGGAGGTTGGCAGCTACTACGTCTTTGTGCAGCGGCTCAACAACCCTGCTGGAGCGAGCCCGATCAGCTATGGCACCGCCACCATCGGCTCCCTCGCGATGCCCGCCGAGGCTGACTCGTTCACGGTGGACGGCACAACCGGCGGCGTCGTGACAATCCGCATGGCCCGCGCCAGCGAAAATATCCAGCCGGTGGTGCAGCTCTACACGCCGGACGGCACGCTGGTGTGCAGCTCCTACTCGTACGGCCAGGTGACAGAGAAGAACGACTGCCTGCTTCCGCAAACAGGGCGCTACACCGTGCTCGCCTACGATCTGCAGGAGGGCAGGACGGGCAGCTACGGCGTCTTTGTCCAGCGGCTCAACGCGCCCGAGCAGACCGCCAACCTATCCATTGGAAGCCCGAACTCAGGACAGATATCCATTCCCGGCGAGCTGCAAAGCTACACCTTCACCGGAACTGAGGGCGAGGTTGTCCTGGCACGGGTCGCCGCCGCCCAGGGCTTCTCACCAGTAATGAATGTGTACGGCCCTGAAGGCATCGGGGTCTGTGGCGGCTACAGCTACGGCACCGTCGCTGAGGCCGGTCCTTGCATTCTGCCCGCCGATGGGAGATACAGCCTGCTCATCGGCGATTTCGACGACGCGCGTACTGGGACCTACACCTTGCACCTCCAAAGCTTGACCGAGCCGGTAAACGATGTACCGTTGGCATTTGGTCAGACAACTACCAGCACGTTGTCTACCGCTGGACAGCTCGATACCTTCACCTTCATCGGCAATGCCGAGGCAAAACTGCGCGTGCGGGTTGTAGGCGGCAGCCAAAGCATCGACCCGAGCGTGCGACTCTACTCGCCCGACGGCGTCTCGGTCTGCTCGGCCGCAACCTACAGCACTACCATTGAGACGGGTGACTGCTTGCTCCCCGCCGACGGGCGCTACACGCTGATTGTCAATGACTACGACGGTGCAGACACGGGAAGCTACACCGTGCTTCTGACATGTCTGGTGGAAAGCTGCGGCCCAGCCCCAGACGTAAAGCGCATCTACCTGCCGCTACTACAGTGGTAAGCTCAGGAGGTGCTGCTCTTACCCTGGGGTAGTGACGAAGCAAGGCGAGCAGGCCAACAGGCTGGCAATAGTACAGTCGTCATGGTCGACTGTTACCTCATCATGCCCTGCTCTGCCACGAAGACAGGCACGTTGTGGCGTCCTAATCAAAGGCATGTGGAAATAGAAGCGTTTTCAGTAGTTAGCGCTCGTGCAGGATGGTATACTTGCGACCAACACAGTAGAAAACCGATACCGCGCGCTGCCTTGGAGCACCTCGCCTCGTGCTCAGCGTCATCTGTTACGCGGAAGGCAGGATAGCCCGCGAGCAAGTCCAGCACCACGACCAGCAGGAGGGGCCAATGGAGGGCAATACCACGGCGCTGCTCTGGATCACCATCGCCGCGTTCGCCCTGCTCATCATCACCGTTGCCCTGGTGTTCTGGCCCGCCCTCGGCCGGCGCTGGCATGCCTTGCTCTACAACGAGGCGCCGCACCCGCCATCGATGCTAGCTGAAACCTCTCCTCGGCCAGTGGGTGCGTCGCAAGCGCCCCCGCGGCCTGTTGCGGCGCCGGCGCCACCACCCTCTGTCGCGCCTGCGCGTGTCGCGTCTGCCCCTGCCCCTTTCGTGACGCACAACGCCGGAGCTGTGACCGGCCCACCACCCCTGCTGGTTGACGTCCCCGCTTTCCAGGTCGGCCCACAGCACAGGAGCTTCCAAAACACCCCACCGGCACCGCCCCTGCTTGACCTTGACGACCCAACAGTGCGTCGATACGAGCAGGTCGTCGCCGAAGTTGAGCAGACCTTCGCCGCCGTGCGGACGCTGCCCGAGGGGTTCGATGAGCGCAGCAGCATGCGCGTCGAGGTGATGGCCGTCGAGCAGCAGCTTGTGGAGCTCAAAGCCCTACTGGCTGAGGCCGACCCCGGCGGTCGTGCTGGCTACCGGCCGCTGATCCGCGGCGCGACCGAGCGCCTCTCCAGCATCCGGCGCGATGTAGAGGCGATCAGCACGGCGCTTGCCCAGCTCGCTGATCAGGAGCGGGAGCTGCATGAGGCCGCCGTGGCGCTAAGCGACGAGCTCAATAGCATCGCGCACCTGGCGCCCTACCCGATCGCAACCGAGCGAACGTCGGAGCTGAGCGCCAATGTCCTGGGCCAGGTCACGCGCCTCCCCGGCCGGTCGGCACTCCGCAGCTTCAATGGCCTGAAGGTGCGGCTTCGCTTGGTGAAGGAGCTGCGTGAAGCGGTTGAGGGCTGTCGCGAGACTCTGGCAAGCTCACGACGCCACCGTGAGGCCCTGCTGGAGCTGCTCGCCGCCCCCGAGCTCGCTGATGACGCACCATGGCATCGGACCTTGAAGGCGCTCAACCAGCGGAGCCGCGCGGTAGGCGAGGGAAGGACCGGCTCGGATGGCATCGAGGGGTTGATGGCCGAAGCTGACCACCTGCTGGCTCGCCGCCATGCCCTGTTCGACTTTTGCACGCCGATGCCCCAGGGAGGGGTGCTGCTGCCCGAGGAGCGGCTGCCTGCGATCCGCGGTGAGGCCGAGGCCGTGCGCTCGGAGGTGCGCTCGCTCTGGCAGCGGGCTCGCGCCTCTGTCGCCAAATAGGGTGGTCAATGCCCGTGGGCAACATCTTGTAGCTGCACTCACAACGAGTGTCTGCTGATTAGAGGGGAACATCGATGAAGGCGCAGATTGGTCAGCTCCGCGACGAGCAAATCAAAGAGTCAGAGGAGGAGCGGCGGCAGATAGTAGGGGCGATGGTGCTGTTCGACAGCGAGCAGCGCGAGCGTTACTGGCGCGACTGGGAGCAACGCCGGACCGAGCGCTACGCAATCCACCAGCGCGGCCGCCTGTACCCCGCCCGGCACCTGCTCAGCATGGCTGTCGAGCGTCTACGCTACCAAGGCGTCGAGGCCGGCGTGGCCTTCCTGCGCTCGCTTGGCTTTGAGATCGTGGAGCTGGCAGCGGAGCCGCAGCATTTCATTAGCCCGGCGAGGCCGTCTAACCAGTTTGGCTCTCTTACCTTGCCGAAGTCGCGACTCACACCTCAGGTACGCGGGAAGCGCTTGAGTGATGGTCGCCTTCAACCATTCCAGCTCACCCTGGCACCTGCACACCCGCTGGTCAAGCACTATCGCTCGGAGCGCGAGTTCGAGCAAAGTGTGATTGCCCCACTGATGAACGCCTGGGGCTGCCACTTTGAGCCACAAGTGACGCGAATCGTCTACCGGGGCGAGGTAAAGCAGTTCGGTCGGATCGACTTTGTTGTGCGCCGCTACAAGAACGGGAGCCTCGTGACGGTCATCGAGGCCAAGCGCCAGATCCGCAGCCTGGCCCAGCTATACCATGCAGCCTACCAGGCGGAAAGCTATGCCCGTGCGCTCCGCCTTGCCCACTTTGTGATCGCAGCGCCTGAGGGTTGCTGGATCTTCAGCCGCGCCGGCCGAAGCTTTACGCAAGTCGAAGTTCTCGGCGCGGAAGTATGGGACGGTCGCTCTCTTGCGCTGAAGTCACGGCTCTTTGCACTTGCCGGCTACAGTTAAGCGACCAGCGTTCCACCGACTTGTGATGTTCCTGCCGTTTCCCTTTGCGGCTCCATAAAGCAGACTCGTCTGGTGCCTCCTGGCGGCTACGTTTATGCTGTTGTGGCCGAGATGCGAGCCGAAGGAGGAGCGTGGACATGAGCAATTTCTGGGAGACGGTCGGCAAGACCCTCGGCAAGACGGGGCAGGTGCTGGACGACGCCCGCAGGGAGGCTGAGCGGCTTGCCCGCGAGGCGGGGCAGAGCGTGTCCGAAGCGGTCGACCAGGCCCAGCAGGCCTACAGCGGCCAGGCGAACGCCGAGCCGGTCGACATCGGCGCGCTGCCCGAGCACCAGCGGGTCGCCTTCGCCGGCGCGCTGTACGCCCTGGCCGTCGCCGACGGCGCACTGGATAAAGAGGAGCTCCAGCTGATCGTAGACCTCGTGAACCTGGACGGGCTCTCGGCGATGGGCCGGCGAATGGTGCTGGGCTTCGTCGTCGAGCCACCCCCGTTTCTCGACGCCCTCGCACCACTCGCGGGGGCCGACGAGGCGGTGCGCTTCGCCCTGCTGCTCAACCTGATCGAGCTTGCGCTGGCCAACGACCTGCTTTCGCCCCGCCAGGACGCGCTGCTGAAAACCGCTCAGGCCGAGCTCGGCGCGAGCGATGCGCAGTACCGCGCCCTGTGGGGCTTCGTCCGTCAGCTGCGGGCGGTGCGGCTCCGTGGCGTGGATGACACCGCGGCCGCCCAGGTCACGAAGACGGCCGCGGCCGGTCTCGCCGCCGTAGGCGTGCCAATTGCCGCCGTCTATGTTTCCGGGTCGGTGATCGGGCTGAGCGTGGCGGGGATCACCTCGGGCCTCGCCGCCCTCGGGTTGGGCCTGGGGATGGTGCCGGGGATCGGGGTGGCCGTCCTGCTCGGCACGGGCGTTTTCCTGGGTGTTCGCGCGCTGCTCGCCGCGGGCGTTGACGGGGATGCGGGCGTGCTCCGGCGTGCCGTGGCCCAGCGGGCCAGGGCCGTGCTCGCCGACCTGGAGGAGATGGCCGTGCGGGTCGATGAGCGCATCGTCGTGGTGGAGCGCGAGGCCGACAGCACCGAGGCAGGCCTGCGGCTGGCGTCGCTCCACGAGCGGCGACGCGCGCTCCTCCAGATCGCCTCCCGGCGGCGAGCCCTGGCGGAAGCCGTTTAGACGTGTACAAGAGCTGACTTTACTGCGGCGCCACAGGCCGCCGCGGAGCACCACCCGGACTACCTTGACCTACAGGTAGTACTGGTCAAGCCGCGGGCAGAAAGGGATCGTCATGGCAGCACAACCGAAGCTTGTGGCGAAGATCGAGGCGGAGGAGCCGACCCGGCGGCTGGCGGTGCTGATCGACGCGGACAACGCCCAGGCCGCGGTCATCGAGGGGCTGCTCGCCGAGGTGGCGCGCTTCGGCGAGGCGACCGTCAAGCGCATCTACGGCGACTTCACCTCGTCGTCTAGCGCCCAGTGGAAAAAGGTGCTCAACCAGTTCGCGATCAAGCCGGTCCAGCAGTTCGCCTACACCAGCGGCAAGAACGCCACCGACAGCACGCTGATCATCGACGCGATGGACCTGCTCTACACCCGGCGCTTCGATGGCTTCTGCCTGGTAAGCAGCGATAGCGATTTCACCGGCCTGGCCGTTCGCCTCCGCGAGGAGGGGCTGATGGTTTACGGCTTCGGCGAGCAGAAGACGCCCGAGGCGTTCCGGAACGCCTGCCATAAGTTCGTGTTCACTGAGGTGTTGCGGCCGGCCGTCCCCCGCGCGGCCGAGAGCGAGGCGCCGATCGCCATAGCTCAGCAGACACGTAAGAGCGAGCCCGCCCCACTTGCACCAGCGAGCGCAAGCACCTCCGCCCCGGCTGCTTCCACATCTGCGCCGCTAACGCTGGCAGGCGCGTCGAGAGCCCTATTCCCGGCCGAGTTCTTTCGCCAAGCACTGGAGCTGTCGAGCGACGAGCAGGGCTGGGCTCACCTTGGCCTCTTCGGCAGCTACCTGACGAAGCTCAAGCCGGACTTTGACGCGCGTAACTTCGGCTACAAGAAGCTGAGCGACCTCGTGCGCGCCCGTGCCGACCTGTTCGTCGTCGACGAGCGCGAGGTGGCTGGGTCGAAGGTGCTGTATATCCGCGCGAAATAGGGAGACTGGCGCAGGTCAGGGGGTACAACGTGATGGCGGAAGCACTGGGATGTCACCAGCGCCCCGCCATCACGTACCCAACACCGCACAGAGGTGTATCAGTCCTCGGCGGGTAGGGCGAGGGCCGTAACCGGCCTATCACCCGCCTCGAGCCGGAGCAGCTGCGGTCGAGCCGTCACCCGGCCCGAGGGGGATGTCGGCGCCGACACCCCGCGCATTGACGAGTGTATTCCTATGCGCCCGTCCGGCCGCCACCCTCTTTGTCGTCAAGGAGACGATTACTGCCGTGCGCTTCCGCCTCAGCGCGAGGGAGATCAGCCAGCATGGTATGGCGGTGGATTAAGCATTAGAGTGAGCTTCTAATCACCACTCGAATAAGGGGTAACTCCCTCCCACCTTAACGATGTCGTTATCCTCCCAGTCCCTTCCCCAGAACTTATAGCCGTAGAAGGCTGCTAGCTCGAATCCCACCTTAATTGGCTCCACGTTTCGCTCCTTAAACGTCGCCTTAAATCCGACGCTTACCTTCACTTCACCACGAATACCAACACGAGCACCCGCAATCCTCGCATCGAGTTCAGCGTAAACGCGGCCATTGATTGAGCCATAGAGGTTAGCCTCTATCGATGAGGCCTCTATTCCATCATACTCACTGAACTTGAGACATCCTTTTAACTCGCCTCCTAGCGCGCCATATACATCCACCCTAATCAGTGGGTTGCCCGTGGGAAACGAACCACCAAACTCACCTCGTAAGCCACCCGAGAGACAGGCGAAAAATGTTGTTCCTGCATCAGGGGTATCCTCTAAACCAATAGCCATATCCCAGTCCAAGTCCACCTTCGCTATAGGTCGTATCTTGCCCGTTGGGGCATTAATTTCGCGAAGTGTTTCTGGGACAAGGTTTCTATGGAAAAGACCTTTTGTCTTTTGGCCCTTCCATATATCATACAAATTCTTGAGGCTTACCTCGCCACCTCCTTCAGTTTTCGAGAATACATTGTCGATATCAGCACGGAGATCGCGACCAGTAGCCATTTTGATGAGTTGGAACAGCAGGTCGAAACCTTCTGGAACTGTTGGCTTGCACTTGCCATATGTTCCACAAGCCGCATAGCCCAGCACGTCATAGAGATTGGTCGGGTTGCCCTTGACGTAGCCGTACCGGTGCAGGCTCTGCGGGTCGTCGGGCGTGCCGCGGTAGGGGTCGCGGGTGAGCCAGGTGCCGGTCTCGGGGTCGTAGTCGCGGGCGTAGAAGTGGTAGAGCCCGGTGCTCTCGTCGTACTCCTGGCCCGTGTACATGAATGACACGTGGGTGTCCGAGTCGAACTCGCGCGTGTCGGGGATGCCGTAGGAGTCGTAGCGGTAGTTCTTCGCGCTGCGCCCGTTGTCGTGGGCTAGGCCCACCGTGCTGCCCAGGCCGTCCTGGGTGAGCCAGAGCTGCTGGCCGTTGGCCCCGCCGGTGTAGCGATCCTGCGCCAGGACACGGCCGCCCTCGGTGCGGTACAGGTTCAGGTGCTGGCTGTTCCACTCCTGGGTGTAGCCGATCGGGTCGCTGCCCGCGTAGACGTAGCGCTTTGTCTTGGCGCCGCCTCCGCCAACCTCGGTGTCCACCGTCTTGGTCACCCGCCGGCCAAGGCCGTCGTAGACCATCTCGGTGATCTCGGTGGGGTTGCGCCGCTCGCCGCGCACCTGGAACTCCTGGGCCACGGCCAGGCGGTTGCTGCCCTCGTAGCTGTAGACGGTCGCCTCGCGGGCAGCGGCGCGCTCGATCCGGTTGCCGTTCGCGTCGTAGCTGAAGGTGGTCACCGTGCCGGACACCCGCTCCTCTGCCCGCAGCAGCTGGTCGGCCGCGTCATAGGTGTACGCCACCTCGAAGGCGTCGAAGGGCTTCGGCGTGCGCGGGTCGTCGTTGCCACTCCACGACAGCCGGTTGCTTGCGGCGTCGTAGCGGTAGCGCACCGCCACGCCCTCGCTGTCCTCCTTGCTCAGCAGCCGGCGCAGCTGGTCGTAGCGCTGCCGCTCGCGCACCGTGCGCGGCTGGCCGTCGCGGTAGTCGTAGGTCGTGTCGGTGCGCTGGCCCACTGCGTCGTAGACGTAGCTGACCGCAACCAGCAGTCGCCCGCGCGCGTCGCCCTGGCGGGTTTCCACCAGGAGGAGCTGGTTCGCCGTGTCGTAGCGCTGCACAGTCACCGTGCCGTTGCCGCTCGACTGGAGCGTCACCTGCCCGACGCCGTCGCGGGTGTAGCGGGTGACGTTGCCGTTCGGGTTGGTCACCGCCGCCAGCCAGCGGTTGCGGGCGTAGTCGTAGCGCACGCTGCGACCGTCGGGGTAGGTCATGCTGGTGCGGTTGTCGGCGGCGTCGTAGGCGGTGGCGACGCTGCCCTGCGGCCCGGCCTCGCGCACCTGACGGTCGCGGGCGTCGTAGGTGAAGGTGGTGACGCCGGTGCGGTCGCGCACCTCGATCAGGTTGCCGTTGCCGTCATAGCGCTGCGCGACGATCGCCCCGTCGCTGTAGCGTTCGCGCACCACGCGGTTGTTGCGATCGTAGTCGGTGCGCACGACGTTGCCGTTCGGCTCGCGCCGCTCGATCTGGTTGCCCACGCTGTCGTAGACGTAGCGGGCGGTGGTGCCGAGCGGGTCGGTCTCGGCCACGAGCTGGCGCAGCAGGGCGGGCGTGAAGGTGACGCTCGCTCCGTTCGGGTTGGTGGTCTTCACCCGGTTGCCGACCGCATCGTAGGCGTAGGTGGTAGTAACGTTCGTGCGCTCGTTCGGCAGCGAGCTGGCGTTCCAGTTCAGCGTCACCGCGGTCAGCTGGCCCACCGCGTCATAGCGCGAGACGGTCATCACGCCGAGGGCGTCGGTCTCGCGGGTGGTGCGCCCCACGCCGTCGTGCATAAACGTGGTGCTGTGGCCCAGCGCGTTGGTCAGGCTCAGGCGCTGGTTGCGCGCGTCGTAGGTGAAGGTTGTGCTGTTGCCGTTGCCGTCCGTCTGCTTGACGATATTGCCCACGGCGTCATAGACAACGGCTGTCGTATGTCCCTCGGCGTCGGTGCTAGTGAGGCGCCGGCGCAGCGCGTCGTAGGTGAAGGTCGTGCTGTTGCCGTTGCCGTCGGTCTCGCGGATCGGGCTGCCGACCGCATCGTAGGCGAGCCGCTGCACGACCCCGACCGCGTCGCGCACCTCGACCTTGCGGCGCAGCGCGTCGTAGCTGGTGACGACCATGTTCCCGTTGGCGTCGGTCGTCTGCACGGGGTTGCCCACGGCGTCGTAGGCCACGCTGCGGGCGAAGCCCTCGCCGTCGATGCTGCGCAGCTTGCGGCCCAGCGCGTCGTACTCGGTGCTGTTCGTCGCCCCGTTGGCGAAGGTCGTACGGGTCAGCCGGCCCAGAGCATCGTAGGCAAAGGTGGTGACGGCGCCCAGCGCATTCTTCATGGCCGTGCGGCGGCCGAGCAGGTCGTAGCTGTACTCGGTCACCGCGCCCAGCGCGTCCGTCGTCGCGATCAGATTGCCGACAGAATCATAGGCGAAGGTGGTCACGAAGCCGAGGGCGTTCGTCTCGCGCACCTTGCGGTTCAAGGCGTCGTACTCGTAGCGTGTGGTGTTGCCCTCCTGGTCGGTCTGCGCCACAAGGTTGCCGGCCAGGTCGTACTCCAAGGTGACGGTGAAGCCAAGCGGGTCGGTGATTTTCACCACCCGGCCCGTCGGATCATAGTCGGTGGTGGTCCTGTTCCCGTTCGCGTCGATGATCGCCACTTGGCGCCCGGCCAGGTCGTACTCCTGTCGGGTGACCCCGCCCAGCGCGTCGGTGATCGCCACCGCCCGGCGCATCACTTCGTAGTTGGTGCGGGTGGTGAAGCCGAGCGCGTCGGTTACCGCGATCGGGCTGCCGACGAGGTTGTACGCGACCTGAGTGACCCCACCAAGCGCGTCGACGGTGCGGATCAGCTGCCCAGCCGCGTCATAGCTCTTGCTGGTCGTGTGGCCCAGCGTGTCGGTTACGCCGACAACCCGGCCGAGCGCGTCGTAGTCGGTGTTGGTTGTGTGGCCCAGCGCGTCGGTGACGGCGACGGCCCGGCCGAGGATGTCGTAGTCGGTTCGGGTCACGTTGCCAAGCGCGTCGGTCACCGCGATCGTGTTGCCGGCCGGATCGTAGGCGGTGATGGTGGTGCCGCCGAGGGCATCGATCAGCTGGGTAGTGCGGTCGAGCGCGTCGTAGATGTAGTTGGTGGTCGCGCCGTTCGGCAGCGTCTCGCTGAGCCGGTTGCCGGCCGCGTCATAGGTGAAGGTGGTCACGCCGCCGAGCGGGTCTATCGTCTTCACCAGGCGGTTGAGGGCGTCGTACTCGTAGCGCGTCACGTGGCCGCGCGGGTCGGTCGTGCTCAGCCGGTTGCCGGCGGCGTCGTAGCTGTGGCTGGTCACCGCCCCGGCCGCGTCGATCTCGCGCACCACCCGGTAGAGCTCGTCGCGCTCGGAGCGTGTGGTGTTGCCGAGCGGGTCGATTTCCGCGATCTGGTTGCCCATATCGTCGTAGACGAAGCGGGTGGTCCCGCCGTCAACGTGGGTGATGGTGACCAGGCGGCCCAGCTTGTTGTAGGCGTAGCGGGTGGTGTTGCCGGCCGCGTCGGTTTCCGCGGCCCGGTTGTTGTCCTCGTCGTAGCCGTACGTGGTCGTCCGGCCGAGCGGGTCGGTCTCGCTCACCAGGTTCCCGTTCGCGTCGTAGGCCCAGCTGCGCACGCCGCCGAGGGCGTCGGTCTGCTTGACCCGCCGGCCCTGGGCGTCGTACTCGTAGCGGGTGACCGCGCCGAGGGCGTCGGTTTCGCTGAGCAGGTTGCCGGCGCTGTCGTAGCTGTAGCGCGTGGTTCGGCCGCCGGAGGCGATCTGCTCCTCAATCTGGCCCGCGCTGTTGTAGCGCATCTCGGTGCGCTGGCCCAGCGGGTCGATCACGGCTGTGCGGCGGCCCTGGCCGTCGTACTCGTAGCGCGTGACACGGCCGAGCTCGTCGGTCTCGCTTGTCACGCGGTGCTCGCCGTCGTACGTCCAGCCGCGTCGGTTGCCGAGGGCGTCGATCTGCAGCACCTTGTTGCCGTCGCCGTCGTACTGATAGCTGGTGGTGTTGCCGTTCTGGTCGGTGCGGCTGGTGACCTTGTTATCGGCGTTGTACGCGATCTGCTCGCTGCCGCCGAGGGCGTCGACCTGCTCGACCAGGCGGCCCTTCTCGTCGTAGATATAGGTGATCGTGTTGCCGTAGGTGTCGGTGAGCGTGGCGGTGCGGTTCGCGTCATCGTAGACGAAGGCGTTGATGAAGTTCTCGCCGACGCGCTGGAAGGTAACGCGGCCCTGGCCGTCGTAGCGCTGCTCGCCGAGGAAGTCGCGGCCGGCCGGCGTGTCAAGGCGGGTCATGCCGTTGGCGTCGTAGGTGTAGGTGGCCGTCTCGCCCTTGGCGTCAGTGGCGGTGAGCAGGCGGCCGTCGCCGTCGTAGGTGTAGCTAAGGCTGATCGCACCAGGCCCGTCGAGCCGGGTGATCCGGCCGGCCGTGTCGCTGGTTGCCCGCAGCACGCTGCCGTCCGTCGCGCGCACCTCGCTGAGGTTGGCGCCGGCGTAGATCAGCTCAAGGGCGTTGCCGCTCAGATCCTCAACCCTGGTCAGGCGGCCCTCGGCGTTGAAGCGGTAGCGGATCTGGTCGGTTCGCGTCAGCAGGTAGCCAGCGCCGTCGCGCTCCAGCGTGTCGAACCCGTAGGGCGCACGCCCGAAGCCCGTCCCCTCAGCGGGGAAGTTGGCGGTGCGCCCGTCGCCGTAGCGGACCTGGGCGCCAGTGATGAGCAGCGACTCGACCGCGGTCACGCGCATGTCGAGCATCGTGCTCCAGCCCAGGCCGAAGCGGCCCGACGTGCCGCTCTGGCTGTTGTAGAAGCGCCGGATCTCCAGGTCGGGTCCGGGCTGAACCAGGGTCAGGTCGCGGTACTCGTAGATGAAGTTGCCGATCAGGGTGTTGATCGGGTCAGGGCTGTAGCCCACCCAGTCGACCTCGCCGTAGACGCCGCTGTACTCGATCTTGAAGATAAACTCGCTGCCGTCCTCCGGCCAGCGCCCCTCGTTGCCGGCGAAGTCGCGGGCGGTGATATACAGCCGGTGGGTCCCGACGCTGAGCCCGTAGGCGTTCGCCGCATAGCTGCTGCCGCCCCTGGCCGCCATGGGCGCTGTCCCGCCGTCGAGGTGCATCGTGACATCGGCCACCCCGACGTTGTCGGTCACGGTCGTGGCGACGCTGATGTTGCCGAAGCCGTCCTGCGTAATCCTGGGCTGGTTAACGGTCGGCTTGACCGTGTCGGCGGGCGGGGTGTAGGTGCCGCCGCCGGGCAGGCTCACGCCGCTGCAGCCGGAGAGCGTGAAGGTGTTGTAGCCGGCCGGAACGGGCTCGTCCTCCAAGTCTAGGTACCACGTCTGCGGGAAGAAGCCGACCCGGTTGTCGCCGGCGCGGTGCAGATCGACCGAGACCGCCAGATCGTCGTCGGGGTCGAAGAGCTGATCCGGGCTGTAGACGAAGCCCGTGCCTTCCGCTTGCATCCACCACGTGTAGTAGGTACCCGCAGTGATATTTTCCAGGCCCAATTCAGCCCTGCTAAAGCTGGAGCCGTCGGGGTCGAGCGGGTCGGCGATGCCGCCTGCGGCGACCGAGATGCGCTTCTTCTCAATATCCGGCGGGTCGGGGTCGTCCTCGGTCGGCGTGCCGGAGATGAACTCTCGGATCACCGTCACGCTGACGGCACAGGCCAGCGGATAGTGGCGGGCGGCCTGCCAGCTACCGCCGCTCTTCCCGATGAAGCCGCCGACGAAGCGCTGGATTGGCGCCGTGGTGAAATTGCTGTTGTAGTCCCTGTAGTAGTCCGGCGCCGCTTCGTTATCGGTGGAGCTGCGCAGGGGCAGGCCGAGGAAGCTGTCGGGCCCGCCCGCGTTGTCGTAGGCCGTGAGGTAGTTCGGGCCGAGGTAGTACGGCGCTCCGGCTGCGCTGTTGTAGACGATCGCGCCGCCGTTGTCGAAGCGCTGCGCCCAGGCGCCATCCCACTCGTATGCCGGGGCGCTGGGGCAGTCCAGCGCATCCGCGCCGCCAAGTAGGTCATACAGGTCTTGGAATAACGGGTCGACGGGGTCATCACAGACGACCTGGGTAGGTTCGGCGAGCAGCACCGCGAAGTCGGTGAAGTGATCGGTGGTCGCCGTGAGCCGGCCGTCCCCGCTGCTCTGCGAGGGTAGCGGCAGCCAGCGCGCCTCGCTCTCGCTATAGTACGCCAGCGTGTAGGCCGCGTTCGCCTGGCCGGCACGCGCTGTGAAGCGGACCTGCAGGCTGAGCGGTCGCACGAAGCGGCTCACCGGCGCGCCGGCGAGGGTGCGGGCGCTCAGATCGAAGAAGAGCCCGGTCGAGCGCGCGGCGGCGACGGTGGGCGGACTGCTTTCCAGGCGCAGGGTGACGAGAACGGTCTCGGCAACTGCGCCGGCAGGCACGTCCAGCACGATGCGCCCGTCGGCAGAGCGCACCTCGCCACCGTCCGGTGTGATCTCGACTTCTAGCGTGGCAGCCCCGCTGTCCGGCGTGTTCAGAATGGGCAGGAACAGCCGCACACTATTAGCCTGGCGCTGTTTTTGTTGTTCCGGAGTGCTGCCGAGCTGTTGTGCTGCGGCGGGAGCTGGCCGGGCCTCAGGTGTGCGCTCTGCCTGCGTGTCCCACTGCCACCACCAGGGTGCTTCCGGCGGCCCCGCGATTGCTCCCCGCTTGACCTGCGGCGTCGCGGCCGGCGAGGTTTCGGCTCCGAATGCCGCCTGCTCACGCAGATCGGCCTGTGCTGGTACAGAGGCGGTCGAGCCGGCCGGCGCCAACGGCGCGGCCTCCGCCGCACGCAGGCTCGCTGGCCCAAGTAGGGGCAGGAACAAGGAGCCCATCAGCAGCAGCGTGAAAATCCGGTGGAGAAGGCGGTGGCGTGGCGTGGTCATCAACGGGCCTTTCCAGTCAATGGCGTGTGCCGACAGCGCAGGCGTTTGTGAATCGCTGCGTGACCAAGCGGTTGTATGAGGCAGGGCGGTGCCTAAAAGTGATGTTTTATAGTACTAAGTTTTTAGGTATATTGGATGACGATCTTGCAGTAATAAAGTGAATGTTTAATCATCACTGCGGATAAATGCGATTTTATGGAATCTTGCGTGATTGGTCCGCGGCAGAGGAAGCGCAGGTCGGTGAAGGTCTTGCCGCCGATGGGGAGCACGAGCAGCCCGCCGTCAGAGGGGCGGGCGAAGTGGTCATAGAGAGCCTGGAGCGCCGGGCCAGTTGGGCACCGGGGGCATGGCCGGGGGAGGCATGCGGGCGGGGGAGAGGGCGTACTCGTGGTAGAAGGCGTTGACCGGTTAGGTTGTCACACACCTCGTCGAGGCTAGCTCATGGCGGAATGAACGAGCCGTACATGAATCGAGCCCTGTATACTGGAGACGTGATGCGTGGCGATCTGGAGGTTAGATCCTGCGGACATCGCCTGTAGCACACTGTTGCTCTCAGGCGACGGCAAACTCGGTCAGGGGACGCTTCTGGGGGGAGTAGAAGGCGAGGACGATCTCGTCCTTTGTGAGGCCGGCATCCAGGAGCTGGCGCACCAGCTCGGTGTTCGTATTGTCCGCCTCGACCCAGACCTTGCCGTTGCGCAGCCGCATATGGGCGACGATGTGGTGGATACGGCGCACGCCATCCCATCCTGCATTGACGAGCAGATAGTTGTCATGGATAGTGTCGAACACCGGCAGCAGCTCGACCCCCTCGGGGGTCCCAGCCTCGGCGAGGTCGGTGAGAACGCCGGTTATGACCTGTCGGTAGCGGGAAAGTGCGTCCATGTCACAATCCTTTCGACCGTGGTATCGACGACGACCAGGCGAATCTGGAGATCATCGGCGATGCTTCGACCAAACTCCTGGTCGAACACCCCCAGCGCAGCCTCAGTGTCGACCGCCAGATACAGGAGGCGCTCTGGCTCAGTGCGCCTCATCCAGCTGCGGTAGAGGAGATACTGGCCGACGGCCTGTTGCAAATCCGCGATCACGGATGGCCCGCTGAAGGTCTTGATCTCGACGGCGATCCGTGTTGTCCCGCGCTCAGCGGCAAGCACCGGGTCGATGGCATCACGCTCGGCACCGAGGTCGATGTAGACGTCTTTGCCGCCGAACTCCACGCGGTACGGGTCGTGGGTGATGGTCCAGCCTTCAGCGATGAGCGCGGCTTTCACCGCACGATGGTAGATGTCGCGGGCGGGCATGTTTGCCTCCTGATAGATATTATAGCAGCCGCGTACGTTCGGATCACGCTTGTGAATAGGGTGTGGCTTGGCCTGAGCGGCAGGCTTATGGCTGAGATCTCACTTCCTCCAGCCACGCCGTCGCCACCCAGCCCCGCATCCCGTCCTCGCCCTCGACCTCCCACCAGAGAAAGCCATCGCCCGGCTCGCCTCTGCAGTCGAGCACCGAGAGGCGCTCATCAATGCGCAGCTTGCGCAGGGGGAGCTGACCTGTGCCTGGCGAGGGTCGCAGGTTTACGTTTCTGGCCGTCACACGCATGGCGGGGCAGGCGGGCGTGGGCGTTGGAGCTTCGATCGATGGCGGGATGGGCGCACCCTTCGCTATTTGCGCTGTGGCTGACGCTGCGGCTAGCGGCTCCTCGGTAGTCTTAATTGGGCTGCCGGCCGCCACGCCGGTGAAGCTGGCCGCCAGCACAAGGGCCGCAGTGAGCGCCGCGTTACGCAGCGCCTCCACCGGCTCGCTGTCGCGCCAGAGCAGCTTTCGTAGCGTGCCGGTCGTCTCGCGCAGGTGCTCGCGCACTGACCCCAGCCACCCTCGCTTCGCTTGACTGGGCACGAATAGGCGGTGGTCGCTGTGAGGCGTACTGCCACCTATCACAGTAGTGGGGACGGTCGGCGGTGTGGTGGATCGGGTGGATGCGTGCCCGACTGCCGGCGCCGAGGCCTTCGTCACCTGAGCCGGCGGTGGGGGGGGTGACTCAGCCAGCGCAGGTTGCGCCGGCACAGCAGTGGGCGCTGTGGATGCTGGCCCTGCCTCCTGTGGAGTAGGGTACGACGAGGCTGACTCGGCAGGGGGCACTGGCTGCCGCACGCCGAAGCTGAAGGCTATCGTCCGCTCGCGCTGCTCCTTCCATTTGAGCAGCTCGTTCCGCTCCAGCCCTTCGTCGCTTGTGACAAGCCACTCGCCGGTCGGCCAGACGCGCTTCCACTCCCGGTGGATGGCCATGGCTCGCTCCTTGGTGGGTGCCACCCAGAGCGGGACGGGTAGCGGGCCGTGCTGCTGCTGCCACCACGCCGCCCAGGTCCGGTCCTCGACGAGCTTGCGGTAGGTCGCGGCCTTGCCAGCAAGCACAGCCAGCGGCTCAGTGTTGTTGTCAGCCTCGATCGCAAAGCGCAGCCGGCCCTCGTCGACCGTGGCTTGGTCGCTGCTCCAGGGCACAAGGTTGGGCCGACCGAACGCCCCAAACTGCATCACCACCAGCGCGTCACAAACTGGTCGGCGCTGCCCGGGGTTGAGCCGAAGCTCGTGGGCCACAAAGACGCCGCTCAGCCCGCCCTGCTGACCCAGCTCGATCAGCCGGACGATTACGGCTGTGGCGCGAGTGTCGTGGGCGAAGAGGTGCTTCCCGCGTGATGCCGCCGGGCTAGCTGGGTACTGTGCATAACCCTCGATCTCGGCGTGGCCGGCCGGGGTGAGCGACCAGCGGGCGAGCTGGGGCACGGTCACGCCGCGCCGCTCGTCGCGGACACTGCCGCCACGCCGGGCGATGAGGCCGGCGTTGTGCAGTCGAGCCAGGGTTTTCTCGACCGTCGACACGCTCTTGCCGGCAAACCAGAGCCGCTGGATCTGGAGCCGGTCGAGCTCGCCGAGCCAAGCCAGCCCGAGCAGCAGGTTCGGCACATCAACACTGGCCACCGTAATTGGCATCAATCCCCCTCCGTGATGTGGCCGGCGGCGGGGCGCCGCTGGAGCGCCCGTCGCCTCGGTTTTCCTGCGGCCCACGCCGCCGGCCAGAGTATTTAGTCAGGCGTGCTCGGAGTGCCCCGTTTGCTCTTCCTGCTGCGATTTCCGGGGGAGGAACAGCCCTCACCGTGCGTCGCCACCTGCACCACGGTGTGCGTCGCTGCGTCCGCCTCAACCGAAGCACCGATGCGCCAACGGCAAATGAGGAGCAAACCGGGCTTGATCTACGCGCCAGCAGCGTGAAGGCAGCTCGTGCGCCGGCGACAAGTGCAGGCTCGAACCGGCTTGACCCGTCACGCCCATCTTCGTCACTGCCAGCGATCTGCTGGCGGTCTTGGAGTGTCCTACGGCACGGTTGCCCATCGGCGGAGCAGGTATGCCCTCACCGCCGTGTGACCGTCTTCTACAGCGTCCTGCTGCGCTCTTTCTAGGCTCGTCCTGTACCGCTGTCATACCAGAACGCCCTCCGTAGCTTCTGCATACCCCTGCTCGTATGACAACTGGCCCAGGCGGCGCTGCCTATTGCCCATCTTGATGCCCTCAAGCCCTGTCACACGCCGAAGTTCAAGAGCTCATCGACGGCGGCGGCGACCTCCGGGTCTGCCTGATGGGTGGTGACCTGCGCGTTTGGCAGGACGACAGTTACTCCGACGGCGAGTAGCTGGTCGAGCTTGGCCTCGATCGCGGCCAGCCGCCGCTCGGTCGCCAGTGCCTCGGCGATGAGCCGGCGCAGGGCCGGGGCGATGTCGGCCCCGGCCGGCTGCGCGTCGAGCCAGGCCAGGATCGCCGCGCTGTGCGGGTCGCTGGCGGGCAGCGACAGGCTGATCACCCGGCGAGCCATGGCTAGGCCCCCCGCCCACTCGCGGCGGCCATCGCTGCCATCGCGTAGAAGCCGCGGGCGCCGGCGAGCTGGGGCTGGTTGAGGACGTAGGCGTGCGGGAAGGCCCGCCGCAGCGCCTCACCCAGCACGTGCGCCCCGCCCCCGCCGATGACTAGCGCGTCCAGTCCGCGCCCGCCGTTCGGCCAAAGGTTGCGCCCGGTGGACACTACTGTCTCCAGCCCCTTGGTGAGCGCCTCGGCGCTCCCCGGCGGTAGGGTGCGCCGCTCGCCCTCCACGATCAGCCCACCCCGCTGCACGGCCAGGTCGACCTCGTGCGGGTTCAGCTCCATGCCGTAGGTGGCGGCGATGAGCCGCTTGATCTCGCCCAGGCTCTCGACCATCCCGCCCGGCACGCTCCCGCCGCCGGCGTAGCGTCCCCCGCTGAACCAGGCTACGCCGGCGTCGCGGTAGCCGAGGTCGAACACCCCGACCTGCTCGGCCTTGCGCCCGAGGTCGAGGGTGCCGCGCTCGAAGAGATAGGCGTAGTAAACGCCCGCAGGCTCGGGGGCTACGGTGACCTGGGCCGAACCCCAGGGACGGGCGGCGGTCGCCACCGCGTCAGCGAGCTGCTGGCGGGCGGTGGCGTCGGCGAACCAGGCGGCGGGCATCCCGGTGAGGATACGCATCGGCGCGGGCTCGGGCAGCACCTGGCGCAGCGCCTCGCGGGCGAGGGCCACGAAGCTCGGCGAGCGGTAGCGCACCCGGTCGAGAATAGAGACGAGCTGGTTGGGCGCGGTGATGAGCGCGGTTGTCCCGGCGATCCAGGCGCTGCCGTCGTCGACCTCGATCACGCTGGTGCGCGGCGTGCCGAGGGCGCTGTCGACGAGCTTGCCCTCGTGGGTAGGTGCGAGGGCGGCGACTGAGGGGAAGCAGGTGGTCCCGCCCGGCCCCTGAACCTTGGTGTAGCCGTGGCCGACGATGAGGCCGATTGCTGTGGTCGTGGTCATTGCGTTGCTCCTGTTGATCACGCGATGTGGTGGGCGCGGTAGATGGACATATGCGGTCACGTTGCGGGCGTCGTTCTTAGCCCAGCGAATAAAGGCGGCTGCCTGGCGAGGGCGTGCTATACTTCCAACAGCGTGGTGCGAAAAACACACCCGGTCGCACGCTGCTTACAGTTACGCGGCGAGCGCACGAGAAGGAATCCGATATGCACCGAACAATCGATGTTATCGTCCACGCCGACGGGACGATCGAGCCCCTTGAGCCCATCGGGGTCACTGGCGCTCGGCGCGCCCTGCTGACCATCCTTGAGGAGCCAGCAGCGCCTAGCGCCTCGTCGCCAGTGGAAGACCCCGCGACCGCCGCACTTTTCACGCAGCTTAGGGCCGAGGGGCTGATCGCAGTCCCTGATGACATCCCCGCTGATCTTGTCCCACTGTCGCGAGAAGCCCGTGAGGCACTCGCCCGGCGCATCCCGCCTGGCAAGCCACTCTCTGAGATCATCATCGAGGACCGCGAGGAAACGTTCTGATGGCGGTGTTCTACGCGGATAGCAGCGTGCTGGTGAAACGGCACGTCGCCGAATTGGGCTCCCTCTGGGTCGAGAACGTGTGTGACCCGCAGCAAGGCAACCGGATCGTAACCAGCCGACTGAGTATTGTTGAGGTGGTCAGCGCACTCAACCGAAGAGTGCGCGACGGCTCGCTGCCAGCGGCTGACTACCCGCAGCTGCGCGATGACTTTCTGGCCCTCTGCCGCGGGAGCTACCAGCTGATCCAGCCGACGAATCCGGTGCTCGCTCGTGCGCGAACGCTGCTGGAGCGTCACCCCCTGCGCTCGTATGATGCGCTTCAACTCGCCTCTGCCCTGATGGCCAGCGACCGTCTCGCTGCCGACGGCTCCTCGGCCCTCACCTTGCTCGCCGCCGACGGTCGGCTGCTGACCGCAGCGACGGCTGAGGGCCTCGCGGTCGATAACCCGAACAACTACCCATAGCCGGTGTCCGTTCGCTCTGCTGAGGAGCTTGTCCACCCCGTTGTCTGGACAAAGGACGGCACCCACAAGCCCGTGCTGAACTGACTGCGAGCAGACCACACAAGCGCTCATTCGCCTCCTCCTTCGATCCCGGCGCGTGCTGCCTCATCCTCCTCAGCTCTGCGCCGCGCCCAGAACATCGCCTCGACCTCGCTGTCGCACGGCTCGATCTGCTCGCCGCTCGGGCCGCGGGCCAGCCACTTCGACCCCCGCTCGGTCAGCCAGCCGCGCACGTCGCAGCGGTACAGCTGCCAGCCCGCGGGCAGGCCGGCTCGCGCAGTAGGTAGTGTTGCCTCTCGCTCGCGATGCCCTCCTGCTCCTGCACTGGTGGGGTCTGCCCCAGATGTCCCCAGTTCGCCTTCCGCGATGAGGGCCGCTCCTCCTCCCCACTGCTTCTGTTCGCCCGGTTCGCTCTGATTGAGTTCACTCCCCCCGCGCTCTAAAGAGCGCGTGGGCGGTGAACTGGTGAACCGAGAAGGTGAACTACTCGGTGAACTCGGGGTGAACTGCGGTGAACTACTGCATGCTGATGCGGACTGCATGGTGAACTGCTCGCACCCGAAATCGGGCTGAGCCGGGTGAACTGGCGCGACCTCAACGGTGAACTCGGTGAACTCCGCGTCCTGACGCCGCAGTTCGCCGCTTGTTCGGTCGATGTTCACCGCCCAGTTCACCCGCAGTTCGCTCGTCGCCTGGGTGGGTGAACCGGCGAACGCGGTCGCCTGCGCCGTCGCGGCGAGCTCCTGCTGGCCGTCCTCGGTAAGCGTGTAGGTCTGGCGCTCGCGCGTGATCAGCCCGCGCTCCAGCAGCCGGTTGATGCCCTTGTGCAGTGTGCTCTTGCCCTGCTCGGTGTAGTCGAGGACCTGGGTGAAGCTCGCCCCATCGGCGTGCTGGCGCAGGCTGAGCGCCTCCAGGATGGCGATGTGCTTCAGGGTCAGCGCCGCGTTGCGCGTCGTCGCCTTGCTCGCAGGGATAGGCACAACGCTCCCGTTGGCCTCGACCAGCCGGAAGTAGCGCGCCTCGACCGGCTTGCCGTTGTTGGCCTTCTCCCAGGTTAGGGTCATCAGCCCGCTGTCGTCGGCCGCCAGCTTCACCACCACCCGGCAGGCGTTGCGCAGCACGCTGCTCCCGCGCTCGTGCTCGGTCGACCAGCCGGTGTGGTGGACGACGTTGACCGCCGCGCCGGTCGCCTCGCGGATGCGGTTCAGCGCGTCGACGGCGACTGCCATGTCGCCGGTAACGCTCTCCTCCAGGCCGACCATACAGGCGGCCAGCGGGTCGAGCACGATCAGCGCTGGCTGCACCGCCCGCACCTCGGCGCTGAACGCGGCGACGCTGGCCGGGTCCTTGAGCGCGATCGGCCGGGGCCAGAAGTAGAGTTGGCCGACGCCGAGGTTGTGGTGGGCGCACCAGGCGGCGACGCGCTCCTCCTGCTCGCCCGGCGCCTCGGCCGCCACGTAAATCACCGGGGCGACCTGAGCGACGCAGAGCGCCTGGTCGAGCGCGAGCAGCGACTTGCCGCTGCCGCCGGGGGCGAACAGCTGCGAGATCGCGTTGAGCCCGAGCAGGCCGGGGATGAGCCAGGAGATCGGTTCGATCACCTCGCCGAGCCGGCTGGCGTGGACGAGCGTGCCGGCGGGCTTCGCCGGCGCTGCCGCCTCCTCGGGGCCGGGCGGCTCGTCGCCGAGCGGGGCCGGGCCGCGCCAGGCCGAGAGCGGCCAGGCCATCGCGCCCTTGCAGCGCGGGCAGTACCAGCCCGGCTCGCCCACTTGTAGGTAGGGGTAGCGCGAGCGAGCGAGGGCGGTGCTACAGCTGGGGCAGCAGGCTCGTCCATCACGGACGAGCGGGGCGTGGTCGGTGGGCAATACGAAGGGCAGCGGCAGCGGGCTCGCCTTGCCGTGAGCGATGCCGTCGCGGATGGCCTGGAGCTCGGTGGCGACGTGTGCCTCGGGCGGCCGGGCGTAGAACAGTGCCGAAACGACCTCGTCATCAGACAGATGCTGCGGCACAGTTGCTATTAACCCGCCGCCAAGTCGCCCAAGCTCCAGCCGCTTGTTGTGGCGCATCCCCGTGGTCGCGGCCATCGAGGCGCGCATCCACTCTAGCTTCTCGCCAACCCACTGCTTCGTGCGGGCCGTGATCGCAGCCGCACGGGCAGAGCGCCAGTCGTCACCGGCGAGCGGGGCGGCCTCGGTCATTGGTACAGGGGTCGCAGGGGTTTCCGTGGGAGGCAGAGCGGGAGCGGGTGGCTCCGGGGGGCCAAAGGTAGCAAGCAGCTCATCGAGCACCGCCTGCGCATCCTGGGGCTCGTCGGCGCAGCCCTCTAGCCGCTGGCCAGTTAGGGCGAAGCAGCGGCCCCAGGCGTACACCTCGATGCCCTCGTGGTCGCCCAGGATACGCTTGAGTGCTTTGAGGATAACGCCGCGGACGATCACCTTGATACCGGTGCCGCTCGGGCTGACCTCGGCGTAGCCGAGCGGGATGAGCCGGTCGAGCCAGGGACGCGCCCACGCGGCGATTGCGCCGGTCGCGGGGTTGCGGCAGCCGTCGAAGTCCGCGCCGACATCGCCGACCTCGCCGGACTCGCCGTTGAATACAAAGCTGACCCCGCTGTGGCGGCGGGAGCGGTAGGCCTTGAGGGCGGCGCGGAAGGTGTACCAGGTGGCCGAGTCGTTGACGCGGGCGTGGCTGCCGTTGCGCGGGTTGTAGGGCACCTTCTTGAACTTGTCAGGCTTCTTGCGGTCAGCCTCGTAGCGCCAGGTCACCCACTGGGGCCGGCCAGTGAAGTACGCCGGCAACGCCTCGGCGATGACGGGCGGGGCAACGGGGAGCGGGGCATGGGGGAGCTGCTGGGCAGTCACAGCCGGCCTCCTTCCTGCTGAGGAGGCACGACGTTATCTGCGACTCTATCCGCGACTCTATGATGTTCCGGGGGCTTCCGCGAGGTTCCATTGACAAATGTGCCATTTGGCATTAGGATGCGGAAAGTACATTGAATTCCAGATACCGCCGGCCCCACTCCTTCATTCGTAAACAGCAGGTCGTCGGTTCGAGCCCGACCATTGGCTCCACTCGTTAGAGCACCACAACGCGGAGGCCCGGGCCAGCGCTTCGTCGCTGCCTCGGGCCTCAGGCATTCATGTAGCCAATCATGTAGCCAAACGGGCGGAGCAGCCTGGACGCAGGCGGACAAACGGCGAGGAGGTGCTGCGATGACGGTTGACGAGATCGCGCGCAACGTGCAGTTCACCGCCGACCAGCACGGAAAGACCACCGCCGTCGTCCTCACGCCGGAGCTGTGGCGCCAGATCCTCGAGGCCCTGGAAGACGCCGAAGACCGGGCGCTGGTGCGGGCGCTGAAGGATCGATTGGCAACAGGGCCGGCGGCGGCAGGCGCGCTGCACTGGGAGGATGCCTCCAAGGATTGGGTGTGAACTACGACCTATTCCTTGAGCCTGAAGTTCACGCGGCCCGCGAGCAGCTGCCTGGCAATATGCGCCAGCGCGTCCGCCGCACTATCGCTGCCCTCGCCGCATCTCCTCGACTATCGGACAGCGCCGCGATGAACACGGCCGGTCTCGAGCTACGGTACGACGTCGAGCTCCGCCGGATTAGGATGGAGCACTGGCGTATCGTCTACGCGGTCTGCGACGCGGAGCAGTGGGTTTGGGTATTAACCATTCGCCGCCGCCCACCCTACGGCTACGATGATTTAGCAGCGCCTCCTGCCCCCTACTCCCAGATTCTCCCCTCCCTGAGCCGCGTGAACAGCACCGGCACCCACCAGTCGTGATGGTCACGCACCGTAGCCCGTGCCTGGGTGACGGCCCGATCGATGCGCCCGTCGGCCTTGAGCGCCTTGAACAGGGCTGGCGTGAAAGCTGCGGCGGTTTCCATCGAGAGGTTGCCCTGCATCGCGACGACGGCCGGCACTCCGGCCTCGACCAGGCGCGGGCCGAGGGCCGCAGCCACATCTTCCGCGCCCCGCCCGGCGCTCTGGCAGCAGACCAGCACCGCCACCAGCGGGCGCTGGCGCAGCTCGCCGATCCGCAGCGCCAGCTCTGTCCCATCGACCACCGCAGCCCGTCCGTCGTCGCGCTCCAGCCAGAGTCGCGGCTTGCCATCGACCATCGCGCCGTGGGCGACGAGGTAGAGCAGGTCGCAGCCAGCGCGCAGGGCGTTGCCCAGTCCACTCAGTGTGGCCGCGCTCGGGCCGAGCACGCGGGTGTCGAAGTCGCGCAGGGCGGCCCGGGCCAGAGCAACCTCTGTGGGGCCGTCGATCGGCGCGAGGTTGTACGTTGCAAGGTCGCTCGGCGCGGCGACGACACTCAGCGCACGAAGCGCCGTGGGCTTGGGCAGATCGACAGGTGCCCAGTCGGGGCTGCCGAGGTAGCGCGAGAACCAGACCTGCTGGCTGGTGAGCAGCGGCGCGCCAGTGCGCGGGTGGCGCAGCGTCTCCCAGCAAAGCCCATGGAGCTCGGCCGTGGTCGGGTCGAGCCGGAGCTGGAGCCGTAGGGGCACGTGCAGACTCTGGGCGGTGGCGAGGGCTTGCAGCAGCACGTTACGCAGAGGCTGTGAACCGAGAAGCTTTTCAGTGAGATGGGCACCGTAGGCATCTACGTCGGGCCAAAGCGAACGCACTGTAACAAGGTCGAGCGCCAGAGGCTGCGGATGAACCGAGGCGTCGGCCTGGCTGTCGGGGCGGACGAAGCGGGCCTCGGCGCGGTACTGGTCGCCGTCGCGGCTCACCGCGAGCTCCAGGCGCACGGCGTCCAATGAAGGCGCCTGCGGCGAGGCGGGCGACGGGGGCGTGCCGATGATGGTGATCGGGCTGTCGACAATCCGGCCGCCCTTGGCGGCGCGGGTAGTGGTGACGACGGGGCCAGGCGCGTGCTGAACCCGGTGGCCGCTGCGCTCGATCAGGGCGTCCTCGCCGGCCTCGATCGTCGATTGCACGCTAAGTACAGCGTTGCGTTAGTCCGTGACGAAATGCTTCGGCTCTGCGACGCGCAGTACCGCGGATTCGTCAACCAGTATTCGCTACGGATTTATGCAACGCTGTACTAAGCTGCTGGCGGGCAGTGTCAAGGAGACGCTGCCAATCGGTGTGCCCCGGTTCCCGAAGGGCTGCGGCGTAAGTAGGGGCGAGTGCGGCGAGCGGCCCGCCGGCCTCCTGCATCGCGCGCTCCAGACCCGTAACCAGCTCTGCGCGATGAGCCTCAGGTAGCGCACCGGCAAGCTGTGACCCAGCGTGGGCAAGCACTGCTGCCACCAGCCGCTGCACCGCCGGGTCGTTGGCTGCCAGGGCCCCCTCGATCACCTGCTCGCGCTCGGCCTCGGCCTCCAGCGGCAGCGCAACCAGCTTTTCAAGCCAGGTTGAGGTGAGATTGACCGCGATGCCGCCAATGATCACGCCGGCCGCCGTCGAGACGAAGCCGGGCACGCCGAGCAGCGCGGCGAGGGCCACGCCGGCGCCGCTCGCCAGGAGCGCCGCCGGGGCGACCCGGGCCAGGCGCAGGGCTGATCGCTCGCTGAAAAGTGCCTGGAGGCGCGCTTGTACATTGTCCATATTTTTTACACCGCGATTCCGCGCTGCGCGCGGCCGGGGGCAAAGCCCCCGGACCCCCAAGGATTCAGGAGACCAGAAGCCAGAAATCAGAATTCAGCATCCAGAAGCCTTATTCGATGAGCGCTCGGGACCGTATCACCCGAAAGCCCCGGTAGCTGAACCCGTCGCCCGGGACGACTCAGATGCGGGCCCCGCAGCACATTTGATCTAATTGGTCACCGTAGTAAGTGAATGAGAGCGATACCTCGTCGTTAGGTGTAAAATCTTTCTGCGGTGCGATGGCCGTTGTACTTTCCCTGTCCTTGTTCGCCGTAGCAAGCCACTCCAGGACGTTTCCCACCAGATCATCGGCCCCGCACATCGCTCGGCCCAACGGGAAGCTACCAACGGGCGAGGGAGCGCCCACCTGAGTCTCGGCGAAGTTCGCGTGGTCGAGGAGGTTTTCATTGCCCCACGGGAATGGCCGCTGGTCGGTGTGGCGAGCGGCGCGCTCCCACTCCAGCGAGGTGGGCAGCCTGATCTCCTCATCTGCTGGTAGCCAGCCCTTCGTGTGTCCGACATCGGACAGCCAGCGGCAGTAGGCCACGGCCTCGTACCAGGAGACACCGACAACGGGCTGAGCAGTGCTGTTGAACTGCGGATTGTCCCATAGGCGCGGTTGTGAAATAGCCTTTCCTTCCCACGCACGATCTAAGTGATAACGCCTGCCTTCCGGTGATAGAAAAACCTTTCCCTGCTCCGTCCACCAGGGCTTCTCGGGGTCGTAGCCCTCTGGGCCGTTAGCGGCGAGGAAGGCGGCGAACTCGGCGTTGGTCACCGGGTAGCGAGCAATCTGGAAGCTGTGGGGCAGCTCGGCTCGGTGCAGCTTTGCCGGCTCGAAGCGTGGCGCCGTGATCCTGCGCATCACCTCCTGGTCTTCGGCCTCTCCCTCAATCCGGTCGTCGCCGAACCAGAACGGGCCGGGCTCGATCGGGCACCAGTAGCTCTCGACCTTGTCATACTCGCCGTAGCCAGCCGCCTCGCCAGTATTCGCGTCGAGCAGGCGCGGATCGCCTAGCCGGCCGAGCACATGCCCGCCCTCGACGCGGGTCGCTGTAGGCGCCTGCGGATCAGCCAACAACCCGACCAGCGCCGCGCTCACCGCCCGCCAGGCCCGCTGGGTCGCCCCGTTGCGCCCAAGGTCTTGCAAACACTCGCCGGCGAGCACGACCGGTCTGCCACGGGTCTTCTCGTCGGTCGGCGCGGCCAGCAGGTGCAGCAGGAGGCGCTGGGCCTCTTTCTGTGCTACGGACGAGAGCAACACCCGAAAGCCCTGGTTGTTGTTCCTGTTGTTCGGGTTGTTCCTGTTGCGGGCCCCGCAGCTTGCCGGCCCCTACCAGTGGCCGGCCCGCCGCGGGCGGTCTCGGAGCGGCCCATAGCCTCGGCGCCAAAACGCCGTGACTACCACGTTACGGTGTGCCCCCGCCCTTGCCGCGCCACGCGCCAAGCAGGCGCCCGACATGGCCGATCTGCTCGCTGACGTGGGCGTACTGTCCGGATGAGAGCAGCTGCAGATCAAAGCCGAGGCGCAGGTAGAGCCGCACCTTCTGGAGCTCGACGTCGGCCTGCTCCAGCCGCTTCGCCGTGTCGCCGGTGAGCGTTGCTTCGAGGATGCGCTCCTGAAAGCGCAGGGCGGCCCGCATAAGCTCCTGGGTCAGCGTGAAGCGGTAGCGCCGCGACCAGCCGCTGGTGTGGGGCAGCAGCCACTGGAGCAGGTCGTAGGTGCGGGCGAAGATCGGCGACTGGCGGGCCGGAGCGCTCATACGGCACCTCGTCGGGGCAGCGACTATTGTATAGTCGCCGGAAATAAGTTAGGTCAGAGTTGGCAGGGCGGGTGGCAAGTGTTATGCTGAAGTGACGCCGGTACGGAAAGGGCCGACACGATGCGCGAGAAGCAGTTTACCCTGAGCCGAAGCCAACGGGACGCAATGTGGCGACGTTTCAAGCAGACCGACAACCGGCGCATTGCGGAACGCCTTCATGCGGTCCTCCTGCTGGATAGCGGCCAGAATGCGCAAAGGGTCTGCTCCATCCTTCAGATCCATCCCAACACGCTTAAGCGCTGGGTCAAAACCTTCGTCACGGGTGGCGAGGAAGCACTTACAACCCTGAACTACGTCGGTGGCGACGGCACCTTGACCGTCTCTCAGCAACAGCAATTGGTGCAGTGGCTGGATGCCGAGGTTCGCTCAACCGCAGAAGCCGTCGCCTGGGTTGAGCAGCAGTTCGGCGTCTCCTACACTGACAGCGGCATGGTCAAACTGCTCAAGCGCCTCGACTACCGCTTCAAGCAACCAGCTGTCCTCCCCTCGAAAGCTGACCCTAAGAAGCTCTCCAATATTCCAAACGAAGGAGGTTGGCGCTCGTCTTGATAAGACATTCTAGTGCGTCCTAATGCACAACGAGCCCCTCAGCTGTGGTAGCCTGACGTTGCTGAAGCGACAA
>Ga0164290_1001339_pt1 | contig 39543 bp, 55 predicted proteins | sample Micstemetagenome_FD_108782 | JGI IMG/M metagenome (GOLD analysis project Ga0164290, IMG submission 108782) | Contaminated culture microbial community from soil near Moab, Utah, USA - Microcoleus steenstrupii SON62 (Illumina Assembly) | ecosystem: Environmental > Terrestrial > Soil > Soil crust...
CGGCCTGCCCGAGCAGTTCGAGCAATTGGACGCGTTGCTGGCCGAGATGGCGTGAGCGCCCTTCGCGGGACCGTCGCCAGCGCCTAGAATGGCGGCATGAGCCGACTGACCGCCAAGCCGATCGCCATCGCGGCCGACCACCGGGGGGTCGCCTTGAAGGCTCACCTGAAGGCCTGGCTGGAGGCCCGGGGTTATGCGGTGCTGGACCTGGGCGCGGATGAGGCGGACGGGCGGGTCGACGCCATGGACTATGCGGTGGCGCTGGCGGCCGAACTCAAGCTCGGGCGGAGCGACTTCGCCGTCGGCCTCTGCGGCAGCGGCCAGATGATCACCATGGCGGCCAACCGCTTCCCGTTCGTGCGGGCGACCCTGCTGCACAGCCTGGAAGAGGCGGCGCCGGCCCGGCAGCACAGCGACGCCAACTTCCTGGCGCTCGGGGCCGATCTGGTCGATGCGGCAACGGCGGAGGCGATGCTGGAGGTCTTCCTCAGCACCGGGCCACTGGGCGAGCGCTATGCGGAACGGCGCGAGCGGCTGGCGCGGCTGGATGTCGCCGGCCGCTAGCCAAGGATCGCATCCCTGTCTGTCATCCCGGCCGTAGCGGAGCGGAGAGCCGGGACCCGGGGGCCACCAGCACAGCACGCGGCCCCTGGGTCCCGGGTCGCCCTGCGGGCGCCCGGGATGACGGGAATGGGGTGGGTATCAGATCCGGGCGATCCGCAGCAGTTTCGGCCGTTCCAGCACCACCGGCAGGCGCTCGAGCCGGTCGATGGCGTCGGTCAGCACCGACTCGGCGACCGCATGGGTCGTCAGGACGATCGGCACGCCGCCGACGTCTTCGACCGGCTTCTGCAGGAAGCTGTCGATGGAGACGCCGCATTCGGCCAGGGTTTCGGAGACGGCGGCGATGACGCCAGGCTGATCCTTCACCAGCAGGCGCAGGTAGGCCTTGCCGACGCGACGCGTGGGAGCCACCGCCACGAAGGGCGGCAGCTGGCCGGCCGGGGCCTGGAAGACCGGGCGTTTGGGATGGGTCATCACATCGGCGATGTCGGCGGCGACGGCGGCGGCGGTGGGGCCGGCGCCGGCGCCGGGGCCCTGGATGAAGATGCGGCCGATGCGGGCGCCTTCGATGAACAGGGCGTTGGTGGCGCCGCGGGTCTCGGCCAGGGGATGGCCGAAGGCGACCAGGCTGGGGTGGACGCGGACGGCGACGCCGTCGTCGGTGCGCTCGGTCGAGGCGATCAGGCGGATGCGGTAGCCGAGGTCCTTGGCCATGGCGATGTCGAGCTGTTCGACCCCGTCGATGCCCTCGATCTCGGCGGCGGCGAAGTTGGGGGCGCAGCCGAAGGCCAGGGCGGCCAGGATTGAGATCTTGTGGGCGGCGTCGAAGCCGCCGACGTCGGTGGTCGGGTCGGCCTCGGCATAGCCCATGGCCTGGGCGTCCTTCAGGACGTCGGCGAAGGCCCGGCCCTTGGACTCCATCTCGCTGAGGATGAAGTTGCAGGTGCCGTTAAGGATGCCGGCCAGGGCCGAGACGTCGTCGCCGACCATGGCCTCGCGCAGCATCTTCACCGCCGGGGTGCCGCCCATGACGGCGGCCTCGAACAGCAGGGGCACGCCGGCGGCCTCGGCCAGGGCGGCCAGTTCGGCGCCGTGGACAGCGATCAGGGCCTTGTTGGCGGTGACGACGGGCTTGCCGGATTTCAGGGCAGCCTCGACGGCGGCCTTGGCCGGGCCGTCGGAGCCGCCTACCAGCTCGACGAAGATGTCGATGTCGGGGGAATTGGCGAGGGCGACGGGGTCGTCGAACCAGGAGAGCGTGGAGATGTCGACCGGCCGGTGACGGGTGCGGTTGCGGGCGCTGACGGCGGTGATCACCGCGAGGTCGCCGGCGGGGGCGAAGTCGGGGCGTTGAGCGAGGAATTCAAGCAGGCCACCGCCGACGGTGCCGAGGCCGGCGACGCCGATGCGCCAGGTCTTCTTGGTCATACTTCCCCCTACTGAGCCGCGAGCGCGTTGTGCGCCCGGCCCAGGATCTCCGACGAGTTGGCCAGGAACTTCTTCACGTTGCGGGCGGCCTGGCGGATGCGTTGTTCGTTCTCGACCAGGCCGATGCGGACGTAGCCTTCGCCGTACTCGCCAAAGCCCGAGCCCGGCGCCACGGCCACGCCGGCCTCCTCGACCAGCAGCTTGGCGAACAGCATCGAGCCGGCCTCCTTGTACTGTTCGGGGATCGGGGCCCAGGCGAACATCGAGGCGGGCGGCGAGGGAATGTCCCAGCCGGCCTGCGCCATGCTCTTCACCAGCACATCGCGGCGCGACTTGTAGATGGCGCGGATCTCGTCGACGCAGTCCTGGGGCCCGTTGAGGGCGGCGGCGGCGGCGACCTGGATGGGGGTGAAGGCGCCGTAGTCGAGGTAGGACTTCACCCGGGCGAGGGCGGCGCACATGCGCTCGTTGCCGACCACCATGCCGACCCGCCAGCCGGCCATGGCGTAGGTCTTCGACAGACTGTTGACCTCGACGGCACAGTCCTTGGCGCCCTCGACCTGCAGCACGCTGGGGGGCGGGTTGTCGTCGAAGTAGATTTCCGAATAGGCGACGTCGCTGATGACCAGCAGATCGTGCTTCTTCGCCAGCGCCAAGGCGTCCTTGTAGAAGTCGAGATCGACCCATTGCGCCGTCGGGTTGGACGGGTAGCTGAGGATCAGGACGGTGGGCGGCGGGACGGAGTTCTTCACCGCCCTGGAGACGCCCGACAGATACTCTTCCGGCGACAGGGCCGGCACGTGGCGGATGACGCCGCCGGCCATGATGAAGCCGAAGGCGTGGATCGGATAGGCGGGGTTGGGGCAGATGATGACGTCGCCGGGCGCGGTCAGGGCGTTGGCCAGGTTGGCGAAGCCTTCCTTGGAGCCCAGGGTGGCGATGACCTCGGTGTCGGGGTTCAGCTTCACGCCGTAGCGGCGGTCATAGTAGCCGGCCATGGCGCGGCGCAGGCCGATGATGCCCTTGGAGGCGCTGTAGCGGCCGGACTTGGGATCGCGGGCCGTCTCGATCATCTTGTCGACGATGTGCTTGGGCGTCGGCATGTCGGGATTGCCCATGCCGAAGTCGATGATGTCGACACCCTGGCCGCGCAGGCGGGCCTTGATGCGGTTGACCTCTTCGAAGACGTAGGGCGGCAGGCGGCGGATACGGTGGAAATCGGTCGTCATTGGGGGCTCTTCGCCGCAAATCGGCGCTGTAGGAGCAAAGGTTAGGGATGGATAGCCCACGAGGCGGGGCCAACCAAGCCAGCTCTTGGAAGATTATGCCCCCGACGCCCGCAGGTTTCCCTACTTCGGTACCGGGGGCGCCTTAGCTCGCGCCCGGGCGGCGGCGGCATAGGCCTCGGCTTCGGCGATTTCCGCGTCGGTCGGCGGCTGCAGGTCAGCGGCGCCGACGGCGGCCCGGGCGCGGGCCACGAAGTCGTCGTCGGCGTCCAGCTCCCAGGTTGCCGGGGCCGTGCTGTTGGTGACGTAAAGGGCGTCGGCCTGGGCTTCGCCGCCCTCGGACTTGAGGGCCTCGGCGGTGGGCAGGTCGGACGGCGGGGCCGGCAGGGCGGCGAAGGTCGGGAAGTCGCCGGGCCTGGCCAGCACCGCCTCGATGTCAGCCTTGGCCGGCGAGGTGGGGTTGATCTGGACCTCGGAGAAGACCTGGCGGCCCGAAGGCGAGACGCAGCCGGCAAGGCTGAGGGCGCCCAGGACCCCAAGCACCTTCAGGGGGGCGGAAGCGCTGAAGAGGCGCGACAATGGAATGCGGGCTTGGCCGTTCATCTCAAGTCCGGTCATATGCGATGATTGCGGCAAGTGAAAGGGCGAGCCCGCGCCCTTCCAGGTGAGGAAACTATGCATGGCCAATGAAGCCAAGGCCCCGACCCGCAAGGCAGCCAAATCGAAGACCGCTTCGAAAGCCAAGGCGAGCAAGCCGAAAGCGGCCCCGAAGGCGGCAAAGAAGGCGACAGTCGACGCAACCCCGCCCCCTACCCCGCAAATCGAGATGCCGAATTTCCCGCCGATCGCGGATCCGGCCGGCTTTATCCCGAAGGAGCAGCGCGAGCAGTTCGAGAAGCTGTCGGCGAATCTGGCCCGGGCGGCGATCACCGCCCAGGGGGCCATCGCAGAGGCGGCCCTTCGGCAGGCCGATGCGCCGGCGGCGCTGAACACCGACCCCTTCCACGTCGGGCCGGCGTTGACCCAGGGGATGGGCAAGCTGGCGTCCGAGCCGGACCGGATGTTGCGGGCCCAGGCCGATCTGTTCTCACGCTATCTCGACCTCTGGCAGAACACCGCCAAGCGAATGGGCGGGGAGAAGGTCGAGCCGACGGTCGTACCGGCCAAGGGCGACAAGCGGTTCAATGATCCCGACTGGGGCGCCCATCCGCTGTTCGACGTGATGAAGCAGTCGTACCTGCTGACGTCGAACTGGCTGAATGCCCTGGTCGCGGATGTCGAGGGGGTCGATCCGCTGGAGAAGCGGCGGGTCGAGTTCTTCATGAAGATGCTGACCGACGCGGTCAGTCCCTCGAACTTCCTGATGAGCAATCCGGCGGCGCTGCGCGAGGTGGTGGCGACCGGCGGCGAGAGCCTGGTGCGGGGGATGGACCAGTTCGCCGGCGACCTGGCGCGGGGCGGCGGCCAGCTGTCGATCAGCCAGACCGATATGGACGAGTTCGTGGTCGGCGAAAACGTCGCCACCGCGCCGGGCAAGGTGGTCTATCAGAACGACATCCTGCAACTGCTGCAGTTCGAGCCGACGACGGCCGAGGTGCGGGAGATCCCGCTGCTGCTGTTCACGCCCTGGATCAACAAGTTCTACATCACCGATCTTCGGCCCGATAACAGCCTGATCCGCTGGCTGACCGGCCAGGGGTTCAGCGTCTTCGTGACCAGCTGGGTGAACCCGGACGAGACGCTCGCGGCCAAGACCTTCGAGGACTACCTGATCAAGGGCATCTATGACGCCACGACCCAGGTGATGAAGCAGTGCGGCACGACCCGCGTGAACACCGTCGGCTACTGCATCGGCGGGACCCTGCTGTCCTGCGCCCTGGCCCATATGGCGGCCAAGAGTGATGGGCGGATCAATTCGGCGACCTTCTTCGCGGCCCAGCAGGACTTCGCGGAGGCCGGCGATCTGCGGCTGTTCGTCGACGAGGGCTGGCTGAAGGACATCGAGGCGCAAATGGACAAGGCCGGCGGTTTCCTGCCCGGCAAGTCGATGGCCGATACCTTCAATGCGCTGCGGGGCAACGACCTGATCTGGTCGTTCTTCGTCAACAACTACCTGATGGGCAAGGAGCCCAAGCCCTTCGACCTGCTGTTCTGGAACAGCGACCAGACGCGGATGCCCAAGGCGCTGCACCTGTTCTATCTGCGGAACTTCTACAAGGACAACGCCCTGGCGGAGGGGAAGCTGACCCTGGCGGGGGTGGACCTCGACCTTTCGAAAGTGAAGACGCCGATCTATGTGCAGTCGAGCCGCGAGGACCACATCGCGCCGTTCCGCAGCATCTATCGCGGGGCCAAGCTGTTCGGCGGGCCGGTGACCTTCACCATGGCGGGGTCGGGGCATATCGCCGGAGTGATCAACCATCCGGACGCGAAGAAGTACCAGCACTGGACCAACAGCGCCCTGCCCGCGACCGTTGAGGAATGGGTGGCCGGCGCGGTCGAGCATCCCGGCAGCTGGTGGCCGCACTGGGCGGCGTGGCTGAACGAGCGGTCGGGCGAGATGGTCCCGGCGCGGGATCCGAGCAACGGGCCGCTGGGCAAGCCGCTGGAGGATGCGCCGGGGTCGTTTGTGAAGGTGCGGAGCTAGGTTCGCTCTCCCCTATCGAAGATGGGGGAGTGGATGTGGCGAGCGCTGCAAGCGAGCCAAACCGAGGGGGCCACCGCTCTGTCCGGGCTAGACCTGCAGGCGGCGGGCCCGCCTCCTGGTCCGTCGCTGGCGCTCCGAACCGTCCTCCGCCCACGTTGTGGGCGGAGAGCGTGTTCTAGAGGTCGAGCCGGAACTTTGGCCGTTCCCACGTGATCTCATCGACCGGCGGCGAGACGCCGATGTCGATCGCGCCCATGCGGCGGTAGAACTCCGCCGCCTTCGGGTTTGAGCTGATCACCACTGCCGTCGCGCCGAGCGCCCTCGCCCGCTGAGCCATGTGATCGAACAGGCGGCGGCCGACGCCTTTGCCCTGGGCGGCGTTGGCGGTGAAGAAGAGGTCGAGTTCGAGGGTCTCGGGGCCATGCGGGATCAGCTGGTGAAAGCCGAGCATCTCGCCCGCCTCCTCGTCCAGCCAGACCTCGTCGGCCTCGGTGAAGGCCCAGCGCGGCACGAAGGCGGCGATCATCGCCCGCGCCGCCGGAGCTTCGTAGCCGTTGCTGTCCAGCATCAGCGCCGCCAGCGCGGCGCGGTCCTCCGGCCGGGCGCGCCGGATCATCAGATGTGCAGCGGGCGGCCGAAGGCGTCGAGGGCCGCCTCGTGCATGGCTTCGCTCATGGTCGGGTGCGGGAAGACGGTGGCGAACAGGTCTTCCTCGGTGCCTTCCATGGTCATGGCGATGGTGTAGCCCTGGATCATCTCGGTGACCTCGTGGCCGATCATGTGGGCGCCGAGCAGGGCGCCGGTCTTCGCATCGAATACCGTTTTCACGAAACCTTCGGTCTCGCTGGCGGCGATGGCCTTGCCGTTCACCTTGAAGGGGAAGCGGCCGACCTTGAGCTCGTAGCCAGCGGCTTTGGCCGCGGCTTCCGTCAGGCCCACCGAGGCGACCTGGGGGTTGGCGTAGGTGCAGCCGGGGACCGGGGCGGTGAGGGTCGGGGTCTTCACCCCGGCGATGTGTTCGACGCAGTGGACGCCGTCATGCATCGCCTTGTGGGCCAGCCAGGGGGCGCCGGCGACGTCGCCGATGGCATAGAGGCCTGGCACGTTGGTGACGCCGTGGCTGTCGGCGACGACGTGGCCGCGGTCGAGCTTCAGGCCCAGGGCTTCGAGGCCGAGGTTCTCGGTGTTGGCGGCGATGCCGACGGCGACGATGCAGACCTCGGCCTCCAGCGTCTCGGCCTTGCCGCCGGCCTCGACGGCGACGGACACACCGGCCTTGGTCGCCGCAACCCTGGAGACCTTCGCGCCGATGCGGAACTTGATGCCGCGCTTTTCAAAGGCCTTCTGGGCGGCCTTGGAGATCTCCTCGTCCTCGACCGGCATGATGCGGTCGACAGCCTCGATCACCGTCACCTCGGCCCCGAGGGCGCGGTAGAAGCTGGCGAACTCGATGCCGATGGCGCCCGAGCCGATGACGACCAGGGTCTTGGGGCAGGTCTTCGGCGTCAGGGCCTCGCGGTAGGTCCAGATGCTCTTGCCGTCCGGCACGGCGCCGATGGCCGGGATGGTGCGGGCGCGGGCGCCGGTGGCGAGGATGACCGACCTGGCGGTGACGGTGCGGCTGCCGCCGGCTTTCAGGGCGACGACGACCTTGGGGGCGCCGGCGGCCTTTTCGAGCTTGGCCGTGCCTTCGATGACCTCGATCTTGTGCTTCTTCATAAGGAAGGCGACGCCGGCGGTCAGCTGTTTGGCGACGCCGCGCGAGCGCTCGACCACCTTGCCGAAATCGAACGACCGGCCGCTGACCGACAGGCCATAGGCTTCCAGATGGCTCAGCTGCTCATAGACCTCGCCGCTCTTGAGCAGGGCCTTGGTAGGGATGCAGCCCCAGTTGAGGCAGATGCCGCCCAGGTTCTCCCGCTCGATGATGGCCGTCTTCAGGCCCAGCTGGCTGGCGCGGATGGCCGCCACATAGCCGCCGGGACCGGCGCCGATGACGATGAGGTCGAAATCGCTCACGGGATCACTCCGAATTCTGCAGGTACGGCGACGGTCAGACGATCATCGTCAGCGGGTCTTCGATCAGCGCCTTGAAGGCCTGCAGGAACCTCGCGCCGATGGCGCCATCGACCACGCGATGGTCGCAGGTCAGGGTAACGGTCATGACGGTGGCGATGGCCAGTTCGCCGTTCCTGACCACCGGCCGCTGCTCGCCGGCCCCGACGCTCATGATGCAGCCCTGCGGCTCGTTGATGATCGAGGCGAAGGACTTGATGCCCATCATGCCGAGGTTGGAGACCGAGAAGGTGCCGCCCTGGAATTCCTCGGGCTTCAGCTTGCGGTCGCGGGCGCGGGACGCCAGGTCCTTGGCCTCGGTGGCGATCTGGGCGAGGCCTTTGGTGTCGGCCTTGCGGATGATCGGGGTGATCAGGCCGCCGTCGATGGCCACGGCCATGGCGATGTCGGCGTGGTGGTGCATGGCCAGCCCCTCGGGGCTGTAGCTGGCGTTGGCTTCTGGCACCCGCTTGAGGGCGACGGCGACGGCCTTGATGACCAGGTCATTGACCGATACCTTGACCCCGTCCTTTTCCAGCATGGCGTTGATCTTGGCGCGCGCGGCGAGCAGGCCGTCGATCTCCAGATCGATGGTCAGCGGGAAGTGCGGCACGTCGCGGAAGCTGTCGGTCAGCCGGCGGGCGATGGTCTTGCGCATGCCGTCGAGCGGAACGAGGTCGTAGCTGCCGTCCGGAATTCCAAGTTGGGCCAGGGTCTGGACCTGGCGGGGCGCGGCGGCGGCCGACGGGGCGGCAACGGGGGCCGCCGACGGCGGGGCGGCGGGGGCCTTGCCGCGCGCGGCGTCGACGTCGGCCTTGACCACCCGGCCGTGCGGGCCGCTGCCCTTGACCGTGGCGAGGTCGAGGCCGGCGGCCTGGGCCAGGCGGCGAGCCAGCGGTGAAGCCATGACGCGGTCGCCGGACGCGCTCGGCGGGGCGCTGACCGGCGCCGGCGCGGGGACCTGGGCGGGCGGGGCGGCGGCAGGCGGCGGGGCCTCAGCCCTGGGCGCCGGCTTCGGCGCGGGCGCCTCGCCCTCACCGGCCATGCGGGCGATGGGGGTGTTGACCTTGACGCCTTCGGTTCCGGCATCGACCAGCAGGGCCTCGATGACGCCCTCGTCGACGGCCTCGACCTCCATGGTCGCCTTGTCGGTCTCGATCTCGGCGATGACGTCGCCGGCCTTGACGGTGTCGCCGGGCTTCACATGCCACTTGGCCAGCGAGCCTTCCTCCATGGTCGGCGACAGGGCGGGCATGAGGATTTCAATCGACATGGGATTCTCTCAGACGTGCGGCGGACATCATGCGTCCGGCCGCGAAAGGTGGGCGAGGTCGGCCGCGTGGGCCTCCCAGTTCTGGCCGTCGAAGGCTTCAATGCGCAGGTCGATGCCGGAAAGATCGTCGAGGCAGCGGGCGTTGACCGACCAGCCGTCCGGGTTGGAGCGCGGGCGGTAGAAGGCCTTGACGCCGCAGACCTTGCAGAAGGTGTGCTGGGCGATGCCGGTGTTGAATGTGTAGGTGGTGATGGCGTCGGCGCCGCTGGTCAGGCGGAAGCGGCTCTCCGGCACGATGACGTGCACGAAGCCGACCTTCTGGCACATCGAGCAGTTGCAGCTCTGCGCCTCGACGACAGCCGGCAGGGCCGCCTCGAAGCGGTCGGCGCCGCAGTGGCAGCCGCCGGCGTGCCAGCTGTGGGCGCTCACAGCCCGCGCTCCAGCCACCAGGCCTCCGAGCGATAGGGTTCAGGCACCCGGTCGTTCCAGGGATCGACGCCGAGCGCCTCCAGCTCGTCGAACCAGCGCGTACGCAACGAGGCGGGGAGCGCCTTGCCGGACCAGGGATCGAAGGCGATCACGATGGTGCTGCCGCCGCCGTCCAGCACCGGGATGCCGAACTCGCGATGGCGGGGGTCGTAGGTCACGGCGGTCTCGTCGTCGCCGACAAAGCCCATGAGTTCCGGATAGTCAGCCGCCAGCGCCGACGAACCGCCGGGGCCGAACGCCGTGAAGTCTTCCTTCACGTTGAGCGGATTCCAGTCCTCGTCGACGGCGTCGGTCACTTGTAGCTCACCGCCTTGGCCGCCTTGACGATCTTCTCGACCGACGGCAGCGACAGGGCCTCGAGGTTGGCCGCGTAGGGCAGCGGCACGTCTTCCTGGTGGACACGCAGAGGCGGGGCGTCGAGGTAGTCGAAGGCGTGCTCGATCACCCGGGCGACGATCTCGGCGCCGACGCCCATCGAGCCCCAGCCTTCCTCGACGCAGACGATGCGGTTGGTCTTTTTCACACTCTCGACGATGGTTTCGTGATCGAGCGGGCGGATGGTGCGCAGGTCGATGACCTCGGCCTCGATGCCCTCGGCGGCCAGTTCTTCGGCGGCCTTCAGCGCCAGGCCGACCATGCGGCTGTGGGCGGTGATGGTGACGCCCGAGCCCTCGCGGCGGACCTTGGCCTTGCCGATGGGGACGATCCAGTCTTCGACATCGGGGATGTCGAACTCGACGCCGTACATCATCTCATGCTCGAGGAAGACGACGGGGTTGGGATCGCGGATGGCGGCTTTCAGCAGGCCCTTGGCGTCGGCGGCGTCGTAGGGCGCGACGACCTTGAGGCCGGGGATCTGGCCGTACCAGGCGCTGTAGTCCTGGCTGTGCTGGGCGCCGACGCGGGCGGCCGCGCCGTTGGGGCCGCGGAAGACGATCGACGACTTGATCTGGCCTCCCGACATGTAGAGCGTCTTGGCGGCCGAGTTGATGATCTGGTCGATGGCCTGCATGGCGAAGTTCCAGGTCATGAACTCGACGATGGGCTTGAGGCCCGCCATGGCCGCGCCAACGCCGAGACCCGCGAAGCCATGCTCGGTGATCGGAGTGTCAATGACGCGGCGGCCGCCGAACTCCTGCAGCAGTTCGCGGCTGACCTTGTAGGCGCCCTGGTACTGGGCGACTTCCTCGCCCATCAGGAAGACCGTGTCGTCGCGGCGCATTTCCTCGGCCATGGCGTCGCGAAGGGCGTCGCGGACGGTGATCTTGACCATCTTCGCGCCGGCCGGAATCTCGGGGTCCTGCAGCGCCGGCCTGGCAGCGACAGGCGCCGGCGCTGCCGGTTTGGCGACCTCGGCGGGGGCAGGCTCAGGCGCCGCTTCAGCCCTGGGGGCCGGCGCAGGCGCGGGCGAGGCGCCCTCGCCTTCAAGGCGGGCGATGGGGGTGTTGACCTTGACGTTTTCGGCGCCGGCCTCGACCAGGATGTCGGCGATCACGCCTTCATCGACGGCCTCGACCTCCATGGTCGCCTTGTCGGTCTCGATCTCGGCGATGACGTCGCCGGCCTTGACCGTGTCGCCCTTCTTGACGTGCCACCTGGCGAGGGTGCCCTCCTCCATGGTCGGAGACAGGGCAGGCATCAGGATATCGGTCATTACTCGGCCGCCTCCAGGTAGACGTCGGTGTAGAGTTCGGACGGGTCGGGTTCGGGCGAGGTGCGGGCGAATTCGGCGGCCTCGGCGACGATGCGCTTCACCTCCGCGTCGATGATCTTCAGCTCGTCCTCGGTCACCCTGGCGGCGTCCAGCTTCTCGCGCAGGTGGTCGATTGGGTCGCGGGTCTTCTTGACCTCGTCCACCTCCTCCTTGGTGCGGTACTTGGCCGGGTCGCTCATCGAGTGGCCGCGGTAGCGGTAGGTCTTCATCTCGAGGATGTAGGGACCCTTGCCGCTGCGGGCGTGTTCGGCGGCGCGGGCGCCGGCCTCGGCCACGGCCTCGACATCCATGCCGTCGACTTCCTCGCCGGGGATGCGGAAGGAGATGCCGCGCTTGTGCAGGTGGGTTTCGGACGCCGAGCGCTCGATCGAGGTGCCCATGGCGTACTGGTTGTTCTCGATCATGTAGACGACCGGCAGGTCCCAGAGCTGAGCCATGTTGAAGCTCTCGTAGACCTGGCCCTGGTTGGCCGCGCCGTCACCGAAGTAGGCGAAGGCGACGTTGCCGTTGGCCTTGTACTTGTTGGCCAGCGCCAGGCCGGTGCCCAGGCTGACCTGGGCACCGACGATGCCGTGGCCGCCGTAGAAACCGGCCTCGGTCGAGAACATGTGCATCGAGCCGCCCTTGCCCTTGGACGAGCCGCCGGCCCGGCCGGTCAGTTCGGCCATGACTTCGCGGGCGTCCATGCCGGCGGCCAGCATATGGCCGTGGTCGCGGTAGCCAGTGATGATCTGGTCGCCCTTCACGCGGATGGCTTCCATGCCGACCGCGATGGCTTCCTGGCCGATGTAGAGGTGGCAGAAGCCGCCGATCAGGCCCATGCCGTAAAGCTGACCGGCCCGCTCCTCGAAGCGGCGGATCAGCAGCATGTCCTTGTAGTACTTCAGCAGCGTCTCGCGGCTCGTACCGCCAGAGGTCGTGACACCGGTGTCAGAACCTTTGCCCGATGTCTTGGCCTTAGTCGCCCGCGCCATGCATTTCTCCCAGAACCGTTGTCACGGCGGCCTTTTCCTTGCCTGGACCATGAGCCAGGGCGAAAAGTTCGACCCGGATCAGGGCTGAAGACGGATCACATAATCCCTTGGGTCCGCGAAGCCTAGGACAGAACGCGCACGTTCTTCCAAAAGGTCACGCGAAAGGCTGCCATCGCGTAGTAGCCGAGCGCGGGCTTCGAGGTCCATCCTCTCCTGCCGGGTCAACTTCAGCTTTTCGTGTAACTGCGTCTGTTCCGCGCGCCGTTGATTGGACAACAGCCATCCGAGCTCCCCGGTGAGACCGTGGAAGACGAAGTACACAATCAGCCCCAGAAGGGTGATCGTCGGCAGGTAGGGGCGGATACGCGCGAGCATGCGCTGAACGGAGTCCTGGAACTGGAGAGCCCCGCCAGAATCTCATTGTCATGCTTAACGGATTGCTACTCGCGGGTGAGTTCCTGCCGCATGAACAGGAAGATGGTCAGCCCGGCGAAGACGACGATCCACAGCAGCAGGAAGATGGTGGCCAGCTCCGCCCCCTGGGCCGTCGCCCCGCCGATGCCGACCGGTCCGCCGCGCAGCACCTGGGCCGCCAGCCCGGGGAAGGTCAGCAGGGCGTCCCACGGCGGGTTGATCGGGTCTGGCCGGGCAATGCCCATGATGATGGCCTGGGCGAAGGCCAGCAGCAGGGTGACGATGATGGCGGCCACATTGGTGCGGGTCAGCACCGCCAGCAGGGCCGCCACCGAGCCGACGACCAGCAATTCCAGCCAGGCGGCGACGAAGGCGCGCAGGAAGGCCGGGCCGAAGGCGGCGACGTTGATGGCCTCGAAGGCTTCCCCCTCGATGATGGCGCGGACAATGCCGGCCAGGACGCCGCCGATCCCCATGCCGACCAGGGCCAGCGCCGTCGCCCCCGCATAGACGCCGAACTTGGCCAGCATCAGGTTCAGCCGGCTGTTGCGCGGCGTCTGCAGTCGCCAGGTCTCCCAGCGGTAGTCCGTGCCGAAGATGGCGGCGGCGCCGATCAGGAAGAAGATCTGGGTGATCGGCGAGCCGGTGCCGGTCAGGGCGCCGACCAGGTCCGAGCCCAGGTTCACCTGGCCGGGAATCTGGGCCTTGGCCACGAACTTCACGAACAGGGTCGCGATCAGGCCCAGCAGGAAGACGCCGATGCCCGGGACCGTGAAGCCGAAGATGACCTCGCCCTTGTCGCGCCACAGGCGGAACTGCTCGGCCTTCAATGCGTCCAGCAGCATGCTCACGACCTCGTATGGAAGAGATAGGCGCGCTCGAGGTCGCCGCCGACCCAGCGGGCCTCGACGACATCGACGCCCCGGCCCGCCAGGGCGCGGATCAGGTCGGGCGCTTCGGTGCGGGTGATGGCGGCCAGCACGGCCTCGCCATCGGCGGTTCCGCGCTTGCCAAGGATCTCGAGGACGGCGGCCTGGGGCGTGGCCAGGATGCGTAGCTGTTCCCTGGTTTTGCCCAGGTCCTCACTGGCGGTCAGCCTGCCCTTGGCCAGGAAGGCGACCTGGTTGCAGACCTTCTGCACCTCGTCCAGCTGGTGGCTGGCCAGGATGACGGTGACGCCATCGCGGTCGGCCAGTTCGCGGATCAGGTCGCGGATCTCGCGGATGCCGGTCGGGTCCATGCCGCTGGTCGGCTCATCCAGGATCACCGCCTCGGGCCGGGTGATCAGGGCGGCGGCGATGCCCAGCCGCTGCTTCATGCCGACCGAGAAGCCCTTTGTGCGGCGGTCGGCCGCTTCGGCGATGCCGACCCGGCCCAGCCAGCCGTCCACATCCGGCGAGGCGACCCCGCTCTGGGTGGCCAGCATGATCAGGGTCTCACGGGCCGTGAGATAGGGGTGGAAGCGCGGCGTCTCGATCATCGAGCCGATGCGGCGCAGGGCGCGGATGTCGCCGGCCGGCTGTTCCAGCAACCGGACCTCGCCGCTGGTCGGCCGGATCAGGCCCAGCGCCAGGCGGAACAGGGTCGACTTGCCCGCCCCGTTGGGGCCGAGCACGCCAAACACCCCGCCACGCGGAATCTCCAGGCTGAAGTCGTCCAGCGCCTTCACCGAGCCGGCGCCGGACCCGAACGTCTTGGTAAGGCCGATGGCCTGGAGGGCGAAACTCATGGACGCTCCCGACCAACATCGGCCTGTCGTGACCGGCGACTATGGGCGCGTCGGCGAGAGTCGCCAAGGAGGCGGGCTACAGGTCGTTTGAAGGTCTGGATGGCGGTCATCGCCGTGATCGTGGCAAGCGCCTGGGCCAGGGCGCCGGCCGCGCCCCCTGCCCCGCGCCGGCTGACGATCCTGATATCGCTGGACGGCTTCCGGTTCCGGATTCCGCCCAGGAGTGACAAGCAGCCTGATTGCCCGATGAGCGGCGGGCGCTAGATTGCCTGCGGAGCACGATTTGGGGGAATCATGAGACGTCTTGCCTTGGTCGCCGCCGCCTGCCTGTCGGCGGCCTTCGTCACGTCGGGCTTCGTCACACCGGCCTGGGCGGCGCCGCCAACCCGCGCGGCGATGGACGCTGCCTGCAAGCTGGGCGCGGACCCGAAAGCCCCGGGGGATGAAAACTATCCCGGCGGGTTGTCCCCTCGCGGCGTCGGCCTGACGCCGCAAAGCCTTCCTGGGGCCACCACCATCTCCGCGCGGGAAGCCAAGTGCCTGATCGATCGCTACGGCATGGACATCCTGGTGATCGCCGCCGTCAACGATGACGATCGGCTTCCGGGCGCGGTCCTGGGCGCCGAGGCCGCAGGCCTTGATCCGGGCATCCAGCCTATGCTGGCGCAATTCATGACCCAGACCACCGGCGGCAACAAGGCGCACCCGGTCGTCGTCTACTGCCACCATGAGAGCTGCTTCCTGTCCTACAACGTCTCGCTGCGCCTCGTTCAGGCCGGATACACCCAGGTGTTCTGGATGCGCGACGGCCTGAGCGCCTGGAAGAAGGGCGGCTACGCCCTGGCCCCGCGCCCGGTGCGCCCCGGCGAACAGACCCTGTCGCCGGAGTATCAGGCCGAGGTCGCCCGATGCCGGAAGGACTACGGTACCTACACAGCCACCCAGTGGGCTGACCTGATGCACCAGATTCCCACCCAGCAGGAGCAGGACAGAGCCTTCGCAAAGGAGGTCGCCGAGGAGGGGAACATGCTGAAGATCTGCTTCTCCAACATCCAGCGCAACGTCTACGGTGCGGCGGACAAGGCGGACATCGCCCGGCTTGTGGCGGGCGCGGAGGCGGAAATCGCCCGCGTCTACGCCGCCGCGCGTTCGGAGGCCGAAGGCAATCCAGCGAAGTATCTGGCGCTGAAGTGGGACAGCCATAAGCCGGCGGCCCTGAGCAAGACTCTGGCGTCGGTGAGGGCGGCACGCAGCGTCTCGGAAACCTGCGGCAGCTTTGACTTCACCCAGCCGCCGATCGGACCAGAGTACAACAGCTACATCGCCTCGCTCGACGCCCGGCGCAAGCAGTACGGCGCCTGCATCACGAACTATCGGGACAAGGTCCGTTCGCCCGACACCTTCAGCCTGGAGAGCGCCAACACCTGGATCAAGGCCACCCGGCGCTTTACCTGCTCCGCCAGCGGCAACCGGCCCAACTGTCTGCCCGACGGCCCCTTCAACGAGGTCGCCGCCATCGCCAGCGACCAGAACATCGCGCTGGCCAAGCGGAAATACCAGCAGCACAGCGCCGCCTACTCCTGGATCAACGACGAAATCGGCCGGCTGAACAACTGGCTCGAGACCTTAAACTTGCGGGTCGCCGCCTGGAACGCCGCGATCAACAGATGATAAGCAACCCCGCGCCAAGGCGCGAAGATGCCGGCGATCCCCAGGCCGAGGCGCCATGGTGAGGCTACTCCGCTCTACGAGGCCAATATGATCAGGGTCTCCCAGGCTTTGAGATAGGGGTGGAAGCGCGGCGTCTGGATCATCGAGCCGATGCGGCGCAAGGCGCGGAGGGCGAAACTCATGGACGCTCCCGACCATCATCGCCTGTCGTGACGGGCAACTGTGGGCGCGTCGTCGAGAGCCGCCAAGGCGGGTGGGAAACGGTCGAAGGGGAACGCTGCGGTCGCTTCGGCCCCGCAATTGACTTACTTGAGTTTTGGGCGAACTATTTACTCACTCGACAATAAAATGAGGCATCCCCATGGCCTGGACCCGCCCTGCCCTCGTCTCCGCCCTCTGCTATCGCGACCCCCGCACAGCGCTGAAGTTCCTCGAGGAGGCCTTCGGCTTTGAAATCTTCCTGCTGATCGAGGATGAGCAGGGCAATGTCGGCCACAGTGAGATGCGGTTCGGCACCGGCGCGGTGATGGTCGGCAGCGAATGGACCGACGAGCACAAGAGCCCGGCCTCGATCGGCGGACAGATGACCCAGACGGTGCATATCCAGATCGAACCGGAGGACGGCACGATCGACGCTCACTGCGAGCGGGCCAGGAAGGCCGGGGCCGTGATCATCGCCGAGCCCGAGGACCAGTTCTACGGCGACCGCACCTATCGCTGCAAAGATCCCGAGGGCCACATCTGGACCGTCGGTCAGACGGTGCGGACCGCCAGCCCCGAGGACTGGCATCGCGATACGGGCCTGAAGGCGACGATCGTCAAGGCATGAGCGCCGCCATCAATCTCGACCGGACGCTGGCCGCCCTCGCCGATCCGCATCGGCGACGGGTGGTGGAGCTGTTGCGAGAGCGCCCGCGGCGGGCCGGGGAGCTGGCCGAGGCGGCGGGGCTGACGCCGCCGGCGATGAGCCGGCACCTGAAGACCCTTCGTCAGTCAGGCCTGGTCGAGGAAAGTCATCCCGAGTTCGACGCCCGGGTGCGTGTTTATCAACTGAGTGCCGAGCCGATGGTCGACCTGCTGCGCTGGCTGGAACAGACCGAACGGATGTGGAGCGCCCAGCTGGCGGCGTTCAAGGCGCATCTGGAGCAGGACTGATCGTGGCCAGCCGGGTGCTGATTTCCGTCCGGGTTAAATCGACGCCGGAGCGGGCCTTCGAGGTTTTTACCCGGGATATATCCCTGTGGTGGGCGCCCAATCCGGAGTTCGCCTTCACGCCGCGCTCGCCGGGCGTCATGGCCTTTGAGGACGAGGCGCGGCTGGTCGAGCGGCTGCCCGGCGGCAAGGTGTTCGAGGTCGGCAGGGTGACCGCCTGGGAGCCCGGCGCGCGGCTGGCCTTCGGCTGGCGGCAGGCGACCTTTGCCCCTGACCAGGCGACGGACGTGGAGGTGACGTTCGAGGCGGTCGGCGAGGAAACCCGGGTGACCGTCGTCCACACCGGCTGGGACAGCGTGCCGCGCGAGCACGTCGCCAAGCACGGCATGGAAAACAGCTACTTCATGAAGCGTCACGGCGAGTGGTGGCGGGCGCTGATGGAGCGGCTGGGGGAGTGTGTATGACGAAGGATGATGTCCGCGCGCTTTGCCTCTCTCTCCCTCTGGCCGAGGAGCAGCCGCACTTCGATCGCGCCTCCTTCCGGGTGAAGAGCAAGATCCTCGCCACCCTGCCGCCGGGCGGCGAGGAGGTGGTTCTGAAGTTGCTCCCGGAGATCAAGGAAAGCCTGAGACAGTCGGACCCCGATGCGGTGCGGGCCTTGCCGGGCGGCTGGGACAAGGGCGGCTGGACCCTGATCGCCATCGGGTTCATGGAAGACGGCAAGTTGGCCGACCTGATCCGCCTTGCCTGGAGGCAGGTCGCGCCGAAGAGACTGCTGGGGGCAGCGGAATGAGCGAGCAGGACAGTCTGACCGGCCAGCGGCGCAAGGCGGCGGTGGGCTTCATCTTCGTCACCGCGACGATCGACATCATTGCCCTCGGCATCATGATCCCGGTGCTGCCCAACCTGATCAAGGAGATGGCCGGCGGCGACTACGCCATGGCCAGCGAGATCAACCTGATGTTCGCCACCGTCTTCGGGCTGATGCAGTTCTTTTGCGCCCCGATCCTTGGCCTGCTGTCGGACCGGTTCGGACGCCGGCCGGTGCTGCTGACCTCGATCTTCGGCCTGGGGATCGCCTTTCTGTTCATGGCCTTTGCGCCGTCGATCCGCTGGCTGTTCGTCGGCCGGGTGATCAACGGGGTGACCGCCGCCAGCTTCTCCACAGCCAACGCCTACATCGCCGACGTCACCGCGCCGGAGAACCGCGCCAAGGCTTACGGCATGATGGGCGCCGCCTTTGGGCTAGGCTTCACGCTGGGACCTGTGCTGGGCGGCTTCCTGGGCGAGATCGACCTGCGCCTGCCCTTCCTGGTCTGCGCCGGCCTGGCTCTGCTGAACTGGCTGTACGGCTTCTTCATCCTCCCGGAGTCGTTGCCCAAGGAAAAGCGCGAGACCAGGCTGAACTGGAAGAAGGCCAATCCGCTGGGCTCGCTGAAATTGCTGCGCTCGCACAAGGGCCTGCTGGGGCTGGCCTCGGTCGGCTTCCTGTTCCAGCTGGCGCATGTGGTGCTGCCGGTGATCTTCGTCCTCTACTCCGGCTACCGCTATGGCTGGGGGCCGCAGATGGTCGGGTTCAGCATGCTGGCCACGGGTGTTTCCAACATCATCGTCCAGGCCCTGCTGGTCGGGCCGGTGGTCAAGCGGATCGGTGAGCGCAAGGCGCTGCTGGTCGGGCTGGCAAGCGGCGCGCTTGGATTCGCCATCTTCGGCCTGGCCCCCAACGGCTATCTCTACTTCATCGGCGTTCCGATCTTCGCCCTGATGGGCTTCACCGGTCCCGCCATGCAGGCCCTGATGACCAGCCGCGTCGCGCCGCACGAACAGGGCCAGCTTCAGGGGGCCAACGGGGCCATGATGGGCATCGCCGGCATCATCGCCCCCTCCCTGTTCGGGTTCAGCTTCGCCTTCGCGGTCGACCACAATGACACCCTGCACATGCCGGGCCTGCCGATCCTCATCGCTGCGGCGATCATGGCCTGCGGCTTCCTGATCGCCCTGCGGGTCGCCAGGCCGGCGCCGCCGGCGGAACCCCAAGCGGTCTAGCGGTCTTCCCCGCCTTGATTGCGCCGAAAACCTCCCCTTCTTAGAGGCCGGGAGCTGCGAAACATGTTGGAGACCCATGCGAGCCTATAAAGTTCTGATCCCGGCCCTGGTTGTTCTGGCCAGCTGCTCGCCGAGCGAAAAGTCTCAGGCCCAGGGCCTGCCCGAGCCGACCCGCGCCGTACCGACCAGCGCGGCGGCCATGAAGCAGTCCTTCGCCCCGGTCGTGAAGCGCGCCGCGCCGGCCGTGGTCAACGTTTCCAGCCGTCGCACCGTGCGCCAACGCGTCGACCCCTTCTGGGAGATGTTCAGCGGCGGCATCCCCCGCGAGCGCGTCCAGCAGAGCCTGGGCTCCGGCGCCATCGTCCGCGCCGACGGGGTGATCATCACCAACAACCACAATATCGAGGGCGCCGACGAGGTCATGGTGCAGTTGGCCGACCGTCGGGAGTTTCCGGCCAGGGTCCTGCTCTCCGATCCGCGCGCCGATCTCGCCGTGCTCAAGATCGACGTCGGTAACGAGCGGCTGCCGGTGATCGCCATCGACGCCACCGAGGACCTGCAGGTCGGCGACCTGGTTCTGGCCATCGGCAACCCGTTCGGGGTCGGCCAGACGGTGACCAACGGGATCGTCTCGGCCACGGCGCGGTCGAACCTCGGGATCACCGACTTCGGCTTCTTCATCCAGACCGACGCCGCCATCAACCCAGGCAACAGCGGCGGGCCGCTGGTCGACATGGACGGCGACCTGATCGGCGTGAATACGGCCATCCTGTCGCGTTCGGGCCAGAGCTCGGGCGTCGGCTTCGCCATTCCGGCCAGCATGGCCCGGCAGATCGTCACCGCGGCGCTTGGCGGCGAAACGGCGGTCGTACGCCCCTGGCTGGGCGCCCGTGGTCAGGCAGTGACATCCAGCGTGGCCGGCAGCCTGGGCCTGGAGGCCCCGCGCGGGGTGCTGGTGGCCGACGTCTGGCCGGGGGCTGCGGCCGATCGGGCGGGACTTCGCCAGGGTGACGTCATCCTCAGCATCGGCGGCGAGCCGGTGAATGACGAGGGCGCGGTCACCTACTTCTTCGGCAACCTGAAACTGGGCCAGTCCGCTGCGCTGAGCGTGCTGCGCGACGGCCGCGAGCAGACGATCAACGTGCGGGCCGAGAAGGCGCCTGGCCGCGCCGACGGCGGCCGGACCATCGAGGGCCGCAACCCGCTGCAGGGGGCCTTCGTCGCCGAGCTGACCCCGGCCCTCGCAGACGCCAAGGGGGTAGACCCCTTCGTCGGGCGCGGTGTGGTCGTGCTTCAAGTGGCGCCGAATGGTCTGGCGGCGCGAATCGGCCTGCGTCCCGGCGACTTCATCAGGGCGATCAACGGCAAGCAGGTCCGGAGCGACGCCGACGTCGCTCAGGCCACCGCCCAGAACGCCCGCCCCTGGCAGATCACCATCGAACGCGGCGGCCAGACCATCACCTCGAGCTTCAATCTGTAGGCTTGAGACTCTCCGCCCGCCTGCGCGGGCGGAGACAAACAAAAAGGCCCGCCGTCGCCGGCGGGCCTTTTCAATTCGTACCTGTCGGTTCGACTATTCGTCGTCGCCGAAGGTCTGGACCGGACCGGAGTCCTTTCCCTTTTCCGAGACGTCGCGGTCGACGAACTCGATGACGGCCATCGGAGCGTTGTCGCCGTAGCGGAAGCCGGCCTTCAGGACGCGGATGTAGCCACCCGGACGCTCCTTGTAGCGCGGACCCAGGGTCGCGAAGAGCTTGCCGACCTGTTCGACGTCACGAACGGCGCTGATGGCCTGACGACGAGCGTGCAGGTCGCCGCGCTTAGCCAGGGTGACCAGCTTTTCGACGATGGGACGCAGTTCCTTGGCCTTCGGCAGGGTCGTCACGATCTGCTCATGCTTGATCAGCGACGCCGACATGTTCGCGAACATGGCGGTGCGGTGGCTGGAAGTGCGGCCCAGTTTGCGGTGCGCGTAACCGTGGCGCATGTCGGTCTCTCCAAAAACGTCCGGCGCCTCTCGGCGGCGGGGGGTCTTACTACAGGATTTAGATCTGGTCTTCGAACTTCTTCGCCAGATCGTCGATGTTTTCCGGCGGCCAGTTGGGCACGTCCATGCCGAGGTGCAGGTTCATGCCCGAGAGCACTTCCTTGATCTCGTTGAGGGACTTGCGGCCGAAGTTCGGGGTGCGGAGCATCTCGGCTTCGGTCTTCTGGATCAGGTCGCCGATGTAGACGATGTTGTCGTTCTTCAGGCAGTTGGCCGAACGGACCGACAGTTCCAGCTCGTCGACCTTCTTCAGCAGGGCCGGGTTGAACGGCAGGTCGGGCTTGGCTTCGCCATCCGACTTGGCCTTCGGCTCTTCGAAGGTGATGAAGATCTGCAGTTGATCCTGGATGATGCGGGCGGCGTAGGCCACCGCGTCCACCGGCGACACGGCGCCGTTGGTTTCGACTTCCAGAACCAGCTTGTCGTAGTCCAGCGACTGACCCTGGCGGGTCGGCTCGACGCGGTAGGCGACGCGCTTGACCGGCGAGTAGAGGCTGTCGACGGCGATGAGGCCGATCGGCGCGTCTTCCGGACGGTTCTTGTCGGCCGGCACGTAGCCCTTGCCGTTGTTGACCGTGAACTCCATGCGCACCGAGGCGCCTTCGTCCAGGGTGCAGAGCACATGGTCGCCGTTCAGAATCTCGATGTCCGAGGGGACTTCGATCTGGCTGGCGGTCACGGCGCCGGGACCGGTGGCCTTCAGCGTCATGCGCTTGGGGCCTTCCGAGTGCATGCGGAGGGCCAGCTGCTTGATGTTCAGGACGACGTCGACGACGTCTTCGCGAACGCCTTCCATCGAGCTGAACTCGTGGACCACGCCGTCGATCTGGACGGCGGTGACAGCGGCGCCTTGCAGCGACGAGAGCAGAACGCGCCGCAGCGCGTTGCCGAGCGTCACCCCAAAGCCGCGCTCGAGCGGCTCGGCCACCAGACGCGCCTTGCGGTTAGCGTCGGAACCGGTCTCGATCAGCGGCTTTTCCGGGCGGATCAGCTCGTTCCAATTGCGTTCGATCACGGGCAGATATCCTCGAAACACGTGTGCCGGCCCCGCGAGTCGCGGAGCCGGCAAGTTAAAGTCGGTCGCTCGGGCTTAGACCCGGCGGCGCTTCGGCGGCCGGCAACCGTTGTGCGGGATCGGCGTCACGTCACGGATGGTGGTGATCGTCATGCCGGCGGCCTGCAGGGCGCGCAGGGCCGACTCACGACCCGAACCCGGACCCGAGACGTTCACTTCCAGAGTGCGCACGCCGTGTTCGGCCGCCTTCTTGCCCGCGTCTTCAGCGGCCATCTGGGCAGCGTACGGGGTCGACTTACGCGAACCCTTGAACCCCATCATGCCGGCGCTGGACCAGGAAATGGTGTTTCCCTGGGCGTCGGTGATGGTGATCATGGTGTTGTTGAACGAGGCGTTCACGTGCGCCACGCCCGAGGTAATGTTCTTGCGTTCGCGACGTTTGACGCGAGCCGGTTCCTTGGCCATCAGGGCGCTCTCTTATTTCTTCTTGCCGGCGATCGGCTTGGCCGGACCCTTACGGGTGCGGGCGTTGGTGTGCGTGCGCTGACCGCGGACCGGCAGGCCCTTACGGTGACGCAGGCCGCGGTAGCAGGCCAGGTCCATCAGACGCTTGATGTTGACGGCGGTCTCACGACGCAGGTCACCTTCGACGGTGAAGTCCTTGTCGATGGCCTCCCGGATCTGCAGGACCTCGGCGTCGCTCAGGGCGTTAACCCGACGCGCGTCCTCGCTACCGACCTTGGCGACGATGTCCTTGGCGGACTTCGGACCAATGCCATGGATGTACTGAAGCGCGATTACGACGCGCTTGTTCGACGGAATATTGACGCCTGCGATACGGGCCACGTCTGCTCTCTCTTCAGTTGCACCCAAACGGGGCACGCAAAACGAAACGCCACGCCAACCGGGCTCTCGAAAGAGAGTCGGTGAGAGTCGCGCCATTCGCGGAAACGCAGCGTTATAAGCAACGTTTTGTTTCCGTCAATGCCGGAAGCGAATGAATTCGCCCCAGCGCGATAGTTCAGGCCTCGACCTCGTCCAGAGCCGCCGCGATATCCGCGGCCACGCTGTCCATGGTCCCCATACCGTTCACTTCGCGAACTTTGCCGGTGCTCTCATAGTAGGGGAGCAAGGGCGCGGTCTGCTTGTTGTAGGCAGCCAGACGGGTGACGAAGGTTTCCGGATTGTCGTCCGGTCGCCCCTGTTGTTCGAATCGCCCGGTCACCCGGGCGAGCAGTTCCGGTTCATCCACCAGCAGGCGGACAACCCGGTCGATCTTTTTGCCGCGGCCCTCGAGCATCGCGTCCAGGGCTTCAGCCTGGGCCACGGTGCGCGGGAAGCCGTCGAAGATGGCGCCGCCGACGGCCTCTGCCTCGGGCAGACGCTCCTCGATCAGCGCGATGACGATCTCATCAGGAACCAGGTCGCCCCGGGCCATGATGTCCTTCACCTTCAAGCCCAGCTCGGACTCGGCGGCGATGGCGGCCCGCAGCATGTCGCCGGTGGAAAGCTGGACCATGCCACGCCCGTCCACCAGCTTCTTGGCCTGGGTGCCCTTACCGCAGCCGGGCGGCCCGAACAGAATCAGGTTCACGCTAGAAGGCCTCCCCGCCTTACTTTTTGCCGCCGCGCAGCTTGGACTTCTTGATGAGCCCTTCGTACTGGTGCGCAAGCAGGTGCGACTGGATCTGCGCCACGGTGTCCATGGTCACCGACACGACAATCAGGATCGAGGTGCCGCCGAGCGCTCTGGCGCTGTTGGGGGCGCCCATGAAGCTGACCATCATTTCAGGGATCAGACAGACCGCGGTGATGTAGGCAGCCCCGATAACGGTCAGGCGCGTGAGAACGTAGTCCAGGTACTCGGCCGTCCGCTTGCCCGGGCGAATGCCCGGCAGGAAGCCGCCGTACTTGCGCAGGTTCTCGGCCGTGTCGTCCGGATTGAAGACGATCGAGGTGTAGAAGAAGCAGAAGAAGATGATCAGCAGGCCGTAGACCAGCATGTAGACCGGCTGGCCGTGCTGAAGCAGGCGAACGACTTCCGGCACCCACTGCGCCCAGTTCGGCATCTTCGCCGGATCCAGGAAGCCGGCGGCAGTGGCCGGCAGCAGCAGAAGCGAGCTGGCGAAGATCGGCGGGATGACCCCGGCGGTGTTGATCTTCAACGGCAGGAACGAGCTTTCGCCGCCCATCATCCGGTTGCCGACCTGGCGCTTGGGATACTGCACCAGCAGGCGGCGCTGCGAGCGCTCCATGAAGACGATGGCGCCGACGACGGCGACGGCCATGCCCATCAGGGCGACCAGCAGGAAGGGGCTGACCTGGTTGGTGCTGACCTGCTGGAGCAGGCCCCACAGGCTGATCGGCAGGGCCGCGACAATGCCGGCGAAGATGATCAGCGAAACCCCGTTACCGACGCCGCGGCTGGTGATCTGCTCACCCAGCCACATCAGGAACATGGTGCCGCCGGTCAGGCCGACGATGGTCGAAATGATGAAGATCGGACCCGGCACGTCGACGACGTTCGGCTGCGCCTGCAGCGAGAAGGCGATGCCGATCGACTGGAAGATGGCCAGGGCGACGGTCAGGTAGCGGGTGTACTGGTTGAGCTGCTTGCGGCCGGCTTCGCCGCCTTCCTTGCGCAGCTTTTCCCACGGCGGATACACCGAACCTATCAGCTGCACGATGATCGAGGCCGAGATGTACGGCATCACGTTCAGCGCGAAGATCGCCATCCGCTCCACGGCGCCGCCGCTGAACAGATTGACCATCCCCAGGATGCCCTGGGTCTGATTCTGGAAGGTTTCCTGGAAGACGTCCGGATTGATCCCCGGGATCGGGATATAGGTCCCGATCCGGTAGACGATCAACGCCCAGAGCGTGAACCAGATACGCTTGTGCAGCTCCGTGGCCTTCTGAAAGGCCCCGAAGTTCATATTGGCTGCTAGCTGTTCGGCGGCCGAGGCCATCGACAATCCCCTGACTCAGATGAGGCCATCAGATAGGGGCGCACGGAGGATTCCGCGACCCCTAATCGTCGATGGTCTATCAGGCCTCGGCTTCCGCCTTGACCGGACGGGTCTGGGTGACGCTGCCGCCGGCCTTTTCCACGGCCGCGACGGCCGAGGGGGTGGCCGCGTAGACGGTCAGGTTCAGGGCGGCCTTGATCTCGCCCTTGCCCAGCAGCTTCACGCCGTCCTTGGCGCGGCGGATGATGCCGGCGGCCAGGAGCACGTCGGTGTCGATCGCCTTCTTGACGTCGAGCTTGCCGGCCGCGACGGCCTGTTCCAGGCGCCACAGGTTCACTTCAGCGAACTCCTTGGCGAAGGGGTTGTTGAAGCCGCGCTTGGGCATACGCATGTGCAGCGGCATCTGGCCGCCTTCGAAACCGGCGATGGCGACGCCCGAGCGCGCCTTCTGACCCTTCACACCGCGACCACCGGTCTTGCCCTTGCCCGAACCCGGGCCGCGGCCGATGCGCATACGGCCCTTGGTGGAGCCTTCGCGGGGAGCGATTTCGTTGAGTTTCGTCATGGTGGCCTCTCCTTGGAGATCTGGCGCCCGGGGCGTCCCCGGACTCGGCATTGTAAAAATGAGAAAGCGCCCTCCCCTTTCGGGGAAGGCGTTTCAAAGGTCTATAGCGGTCTTAATCGACCACTTCCACCATGTGGCGGACCTTGAGGATCATGCCGCGAACGGAGGGGGTATCCTCCAGGGTCGAGACACGGCCCAGCTTGTTCAGCTTCAGGCCCGCGAGGGTGGCGCGCTGGATGGCGTTCCGACGGATCGGGCTGCCGGTCTGGCGGATGGTGACGGTTTTCTTCTCGGCCATGTCTTAGCCCTCGACAGCTTCCGGCGCGGCCGAAGCCCCGTCGGCGCGGCGGCTCAGGACGTCGCTGACCTTCTTGCCGCGCTTGGCGGCGATCTGGCGGGGCGACGACTGCACCTTCAAAGCTTCGAAGGTGGCGCGAACCATGTTGTAGGGGTTCGAGGACCCGGTCGACTTGCCGACCACGTCCTGGACGCCCAGGGTTTCCAGAACAGCGCGCATCGGACCACCGGCGATGATGCCGGTGCCGGGAGGCGCCGAGCGGACCATCACCTTGCCGGCGCCCCAACGGCCATTGCCGTCGTGGTGCAGGGTCCGGGATTCCCGCAGCGGAACGCGGATCATCGACTTCTTGGCTTCTTCGGTGGCCTTGCGGATGGCTTCCGGCACTTCACGCGCCTTGCCATGACCGAAGCCCACGCGGCCCTTCTGGTCACCGACGACCATCAGAGCGGCGAAGCTGAAGCGACGGCCGCCCTTCACGGTGGCGGCGACGCGGTTGATGTGGACCAGCTTCGCGACGATGTCGCTTTCGGGACCGTCTTCCTGGGGCCGGTCGCGGCGGTCGCGGCGATCACCGCGTTGTTGTTCACGAGCCATGATCGATCCTTAGAAGTTCAGGCCGGCTTCACGCGCGGCATCAGCCAGCGCCTTGATCCGACCGTGAAAGATGTGACCGCCACGATCGAAGACGACGTCCGTGACGCCCTTTTCGATGGCGCGCTCGGCGACCAGCTTGCCCACCTTGGCGGCGGCGTCCTTGTCGCCACCCGACTTGCCTTCACCCTCGAGGGTGGAAGCAGCGGCCAGGGTGACGCCGCGGAGGTCGTCGATGACCTGGGCGTAGATGTTCTTCGAGGAGCGGAACACCGTGAGACGCGGGCGACCGTTGCCGACCTTCTTGAGGCGGCTGCGGATGCGGATCGCGCGGCGCTTGGTGATTTCAGAGGGAGAGAGCGGCATGGCTTACTTCTTCTTGCCTTCCTTGCGGCGGACCTTTTCGCCGGCATAGCGAACGCCCTTGCCCTTGTAGGGCTCCGGCGGACGCAGGCGACGGATCTTCGAGGCGATTTCACCAACCGCCTGCTTGTCGATCCCGCTGATCGTGATTTCGGTCTGCTTCGGCACGACAAAGGTGACGCCCGCCGGGGGAGCCACTTCGACGTCGTGCGAGAAGCCGAGCTGCAGCGACAGCGACTCGCCCTTCAGGGCGGCGCGGTAACCGACGCCGACCAGTTCAAGCTTGCGCTCGAAGCCGTCGGTGACGCCCTGGACCATGTTGCCGACCAGGGTGCGCGACAGGCCCCACATCGACCGGGCGCGTTGACTGTCGTCACGCGGGGCCAGGGTGAGTTCGCCGTTCTCATGGGTGATCACGACGTCGTCGATCACCGTCCAGGACAGTTGTCCCTTCGGGCCTTTGACCGACACCGTCTGACCGTCGAGCGTGAGAGTCACGCTGGACGGGATCGCGATGGGTTTCTTACCAATCCGGGACATCTTAGTAGACCCTGCAGAGGACTTCGCCGCCAACGTTGGCGTCACGCGCCGCGTTGTCGGACATGACGCCCTTGGGTGTGGACAGGATCGAGATACCGAGGCCGTTCTTGATCGGCTTCAGGTCCTTGATCGAGCTGTACACGCGACGACCGGGCTTGGACACGCGGGCAATTTCCGCGATGACCGGCTGGCCGTCGAAGTACTTCAGCTCGATCTCGAACTCCGGGAAAGCACCGGGTTTCTCAACCAGCGCATAGCCGCGGATGTAGCCTTCATCGGCCAGGACATCCAGGACGCGCGCGCGGAGCTTCGACGCGGGCGTCGAGACCTTGCCGCGCTTGCGCATGGCGGCGTTCTTGATACGGGCGATCAGATCGCTCAGGGGATCGTTCATCGACATCTGATGGTCCTCACCAGCTCGACTTGACGAGACCAGGGATCTGGCCAGCGGAGCCAAGCTCCCGCAGCGCGATCCGGCTCATCTTGAGCTTGCGGTAGTAGGCGCGCGGGCGCCCGGTGACTTCGCAACGGTTACGGATGCGGGTCGCGGAGGAGCTGCGCGGCAGCTTAGCCAGCTTGAGGCGAGCCTCAAAACGTTCCTCGAGCGGCAGGCTCTCGTCGTTGGCCTGCTTCTTCAGATCGGCGCGCTTGGCGGCGAGCTGCTTCACGAGGGCCTTGACGGCTTCGTTGCGGTTGACGGCGCTTTTCTTTGCCATGGTTCTTTCCCTCCCGCTTACGTCGTGAACGGGAATTTGAACTCTTTCAGGAGAGCCTTGGCTTCCTGATCGGTTCGGGCCGTGGTGCAGACAATGATGTCCATGCCCCACATCTGATCGATTTCGTCGTAGTTGATCTCCGGGAACACGATGTGTTCCTTAAGACCCATGGCGTAGTTGCCGCGACCATCGAAGCTCTTGCCGTTGAGGCCCCGGAAGTCCTTCACCCGCGGCAGCGCGATGGTGATCAGACGGTCGAGGAACTCATACATGCGGTCGGCGCGCAGGGTCACCTTGGCGCCGACGGTCATGCCTTCGCGCACCTTGAACTGGGCGACCGAGAGGCGGGCCTTGGTCGGCAGCGGCTTTTGGCCGGTGATCGCCGCCAGGTCCTTCATGGCCGCGGTGGCCTTCTTGGAGTCGGCAACCGCTTCGCCGATGCCCATGTTCACGACGATCTTGTCGAGCTTGGGGATCTGCATCTCGTTGGTGTAGCCGAACTGCTCCTTCATCGCAGCGCGGATGCGCTCGCGATACTCGGCCTTCCGTCGGGGCGTGTAAGCTTGATCAACCATTGATCACCTCGCCGGTGCTCTTGGCGACGCGCACTTTCTTGTCGCCGTCGACGCGGAAACCGACGCGGGTCGGCTTGCCGTTGCTGTCGACGATGGCGACGTTGGAAACGTGCAGCGGCGCTTCCTTGTTCTTGATACCGCCCTGGGGATCGCCCTGGGTCGGCTTGGTGTGGCGCTGGACCATATTGATCCCGCCAACGACCAGGCGTTCTTCCTTCGGGAGGACCCGCACGACGTTACCCGTCTTGCCCTTGTCCTTGCCCGTCAGAACGACAACCTTGTCTCCCTTCTTGATCTTCGCGGCCATTACAGGACCTCCGGAGCCAGGCTGATGATCTTCATGTGGTTCTTGGCGCGGAGTTCGCGCGGAACCGGTCCGAAGATCCGGGTGCCGATCGGCTCGGCTTGCTTGTTCACGATGACGGCCGCGTTCTTGTCGAAGCGGATCACCGAACCGTCCTTGCGCTTGATGGCCGAGGAGGTGCGAACGACGATGGCTTGCAGCACATCACCCTTCTTCACGCGGCCGCGCGGGATGGCTTCCTTCACGGAGACAACGATCTTGTCACCGACGTGTGCGTAGCGGCGCTTGGCCCCGCCAAGCACCTTGATGCACATGACCCGGCGGGCGCCGGAATTATCGGCGACTTCCAGGTTAGTTTGCATCTGGATCATGGTTCAAACCTTCCAGATTACGCCGAAGCCTTGGGAAGCACTTCCCAGGTCTTCAGCTTGGACTTCGGTGCGCACTCGACGATGCGGGCGATTTCACCAGCCTTGTAGGCATTGGCTTCGTCGTGCGCGTGGTAACGCTTCGAGCGGCGGACAATCTTCTTCAGCAGCGGGTGCAGGATGGTCCGTTCGACCTTCACAACAACCGTCTTGTCGCCCTTGTCGGAGACGACGAGGCCTTCGAGAATACGTTTCGGCATCTTGTCTCTCCCTACGCCGCTTGCTTGGTGCGGAGCACGGTCTTGATGCGGGCGATGTCCTTGCGGATCTCGTTCACGCGGTGGGTCTTCTCAACCTGGCCGGTCGCCGCCTGGAAGCGCAGATTGAACTGCTCCTTCTTCAGGTTCAGCAGGCTTTCGGCCAGTTGATCGGGCGTCATCGCCCGGATTTGATCGATCTTCATCTCTAGTGCTCCGCGCCGACGCCAGCGTCGATGCGCGTGACGATGCGGGTCTTGATCGGCAGCTTGGCGGCGCCAAGCTTCAGGGCGTCACGCGCGATATCGTCGGCAACGCCGTCGATCTCGAACATGATCCGTCCGGGGTGAACGCGAGCGGCCCAGTAATCCACGGCGCCCTTGCCCTTACCCATCCGGACTTCGGCCGGCTTGTCGGTAACCGGCAGATCCGGGAAGATCCGGATCCAGACGCGGCCCTGGCGCTTCATGTGGCGGGTGATCGCGCGGCGGGCCGCTTCGATCTGACGAGCCGTGATGCGCTCCGGTTCGACGGCCTTGAGGCCATACGAACCGAAGTTCAGCAGGGTGCCGCCCTTGGCGGTGCCGTGAATCCGGCCCTTGAAGGCCTTCCGGTACTTGGTTTTCTTTGGAGACAGCATGTCTTTTACGCCTCAGATCCACGGCCGCGGTCGCGACGCGGGCCACGGGGGCCACGGTCATCACGGTCACGTCCGCCGCCTTCGCCGGCGGGGCCCGATTCCGAGGCCAGACGCTTGTCCAGGGCCATGGGATCGTGATCCAGCACTTCGCCTTTGAAGATCCAGGTCTTCACGCCGATGATGCCGTAGGTGGTATTGGCTTCAGCGAAGCCGTAGTCGATGTCCGCACGCAGGGTGTGCAGCGGAACGCGACCCTAGCGGTACCATTCCATCCGGGCGATTTCAGCACCACCGAGACGGCCGGCCACGTTGATCCGAACGCCCTTGGCGCCCAGACGCATGGTCGACTGCATGGTGCGCTTCATGGCGCGACGGAAGGCGACCCGGCGCTCGAGCTGCTGGGCGATGTTCTCGGCCACCAGCTGGGCGTCGGTTTCCGGCTTGCGGATCTCGACGATGTTCAGGTGCACGTCAGCGTTGGTCAGGGCCGACAGATCCTTGCGGAGCTTGTCGATGTCGGCGCCCTTCTTGCCGATGATGACGCCCGGGCGGGCGGCATAGATCGTGACCCGGCACTTCTTGTGCGGACGCTCGATGATGATGCGCGAGATACCAGCCTGGTACAGACGCTTCTTCAGCTCACGACGGACCTTGATGTCTTCGTGCAGGAGACGACCGTACTCGGCACCGTCGGCGAACCAACGGCTGTCCCAGGTACGGTTGATGCCGAGGCGAAGCCCGACCGGATTGACTTTCTGACCCATCAGGCGGCCTCACCCAGCTCGCGGACCACGATGGTGATCTCGGAAAACGGTTTCTCGATCCGCGAAGCCCGGCCGCGAGCGCGCGGCGAGAAACGCTTCATGATCAGGTTCTTGCCAACGAACGCTTCGGCGACGACCAGGCTGTCGATGTCGAGGTTGTGGTTGTTCTCGGCGTTGGAGATGGCCGAGTAGAGCGCCTTGCGGACGTCCTTGGCGATGCGCTTGTGGCTGAACTCGAGTTCGTTCAGCGCCCGCTGCACCCGGAGGCCGCGGATCGACTGGGCGACCAGGTTCAGCTTGCGGGCCGAGGTGCGCAGGGTGCGCAGCTTGACCATCGCTTCGGTGCCGGGAAGGCGGCGTTGAGTCTTGGGCTTGCTCATCGCTACTTCCTCTTGGCCTTCTTGTCGGCCGCGTGGCCCGGGAAGTTACGCGTAGGCGCAAATTCACCGAACTTCATGCCGACCATGTCTTCCGACACGATCACGGGGACATGCTTCTGGCCGTTGTGCACGCCGAACGTCAGACCGACGAACTGCGGCATGATGGTCGAGCGACGCGACCAGATCTTGATCACGTCCTTACGGCCGCTGGCTTGGGCCGTATCGGCCTTCTTCAGCAGGTAGCCGTCGACGAACGGACCTTTCCAAACGGAACGGGTCATCTCTAGCGGGCCTTCTTGGCTTTGTGACGGCTACGGATGATGAACTTATCCGTGGCCTTGTTCACGCGGGTCTTGGCGCCCTTGGTCGGCTTACCAGCCGGGGTCACCGGGTGGCGACCGCCGCTGGTGCGGCCTTCGCCGCCGCCGTGGGGGTGGTCGACCGGGTTCATGGCGACGCCGCGAACGTGCGGGCGGAAGCCCATGTGACGAACGCGACCAGCCTTGCCGAGGTTCTGGTTCATGTGGTCCGGGTTGGACACCGAACCGACCGTGGCCATGCAGCTGTCCTGAACCATGCGCAGCTCGCCCGATTGCAGGCGGATCTGGGCGTAGCCGGCGTCACGACCGACCAGCTGGGCGTAGGCGCCAGCCGAACGGGCGACCTGGCCGCCTTTTTCAGGCTTCAGCTCGACATTGTGGATGATCGTGCCGATCGGCAGACCGCTCAGGGGAGCGGCGTTGCCGGGCTTCACGTCGACCTTGGTCGAAGCGATGATCTCGTCACCGACCTTGAGGCGCTGCGTAGCCAGGATGTAGCTCAGCTCGCCGTCGGCGTACTTGATCAGGGCGATGAAAGCCGACCGGTTGGGGTCGTATTCCATGCGCTCGACGGTCGCGGGGACGTCCCACTTGCGGCGCTTGAAGTCCACGATGCGGTAGAGGCGCTTGGCGCCGCCGCCGCGGAAGCGGACGGCGATACGGCCACCGCCACCACGACCGCCCTTTTTGGTCAGACCCTCAACGAGGCTCTTTTCCGGGCGACCCTTGTGGAGTTCCGAGCGGTCAACCAGCACCAGCTGGCGACGCGACGGGGAAGTCGGTTTGAAATGCTTCAGAGCCATTTCTCTAGAGCCCCGTGGTGATGTCGATCGACTGGCCTTCGGCCAGGGTCACGATGGCTTTTTTGACGTCGTTGCGACGGCCGATCCGACCACGGAAACGCTTGGTCTTGCCCTTGACGTTCAGGGTGTTGACCTTGGTAACCGTGACCTTGAACAGCGCTTCAACGGCGGCGGCGATCTCGTCCTTCGTCGCGGTGTCGGCGACGCGGAAGACCACCTTGTTCTGTTCCGACAGGATCGTGGCCTTCTCGGTGATCACCGGAGCCAGGATGGTGTCGTAGTGACGAGCGGTAGCGGCCATTACGCAGCTTCCTTCTGATCGGAGAAGCGAGCCGAGATCGCCTCGATCGCCGCCTTGGTCAGAACCAGCTTCCGGCGGCGCAGGACGTCATAGACGTTCAGGCCGGCGTTCGGCAGGACATCGATGTTCGGAATGTTGCGGGCGGCCAGCTTGAAGTTGGCGTCCACTTCCGGACCGGCGATGACCAGGGCGTTGACCAGACCCAGCGAACCCAGGGTGGCGCGCAGGGCGGCCGTCTTGGCTTCGGTGAGGGTGACATTGTCGAGGATGACCAGCGACCCGTCCTTGGCTTTCGACGAAAGCGCGTGACGGAGAGCGAGAGCCCGGACCTTCTTGTTCATGTCGAACGCATGGCTGCGAACGACAGGACCGTGGGCCTTGGCGCCACCAACGAACTGCGCGGCACGGCGCGAACCGTGACGAGCGCCGCCGGTGCCCTTTTGCTTGTACATCTTCTTCGAGGTCCGGGAGACTTCGTTCCGGACCTGGATCTTGTGGGTCCCGGCGCGGCGCTTGGCCAGCTGCCAGGTGACGACGCGCTGCAGGATGTCGCCGCGGATCTCGCCGATGCCGAAGATGGCGACGTCGAGGTCAACGGAGCCGGCCTTGCTGCCGTCCAGATTGATGACGTCGAGTTTCATTATTCAGCACCCTCGGCCGACGCTTCAGCGGCCGGAGCCTCTTCAGCGGGGGTTTCAGCGGGAGCGGCGGCGGCTTCCTGACCGGCCTTGCGGAAGGCGCCGGGAACCGGGGCTTCTTCAGGGCGGGCGGACTTCACCGCGTCGCGGATTTTAACAAAGGAGCCTTCCGAACCGGGAACGGCGCCCTTCACCAGGATCAGGCCGCGCTCGGCGTCCACTTTCCAGACGGTGATGTTCAGGGTGGTGACGGTTTCCTGACCGAGGTGGCCAGCCATCTTCTTGCCCGCGAAGGTCTTGCCCGGGTCCTGCCGTTGACCGGTCGAACCGTGAGCCCGGTGAGACACCGAGACACCGTGGGTGGCGCGCATGCCGCCGAAGTTCCAGCGCTTCATGGCGCCGGCGAAACCCTTACCGACGGTGATGCCCTGGATGTCGACCTTCTGGCCGGCGACGAAGTGGTCGGCGGTGAATTCCGCGCCCACATCGATCAGAGCGTCTTCATCGACGCGGAATTCAGCGATGACCCGCTTCGGCTCGACCTGAGCCTTGGCGAAGTGGCCACGCATGGCGTTGGAGGTGTTCTTCGGCTTCTTCGCGCCAGCACCGAGCTGGAGGGCGACGTAGCCGTCACGTTCCTGGGTACGCTGGCCGGTGACCGTGCAGCCCTCGAGGGACAGGACGGTGACGGGCACGTGCATGCCGGCTTCATCGAAGAAGCGGGTCATACCCATTTTTTTGGCGATCAATCCGGTACGCATCGGTTCGATCCCCTTACAGCTTGATCTCGACGTCCACACCGGCGGACAGGTCGAGCTTCATGAGCGCGTCCACGGTCTGCGGGGTGGGGTCGACGATGTCGAGCACGCGCTTGTGCGTGCGGATTTCAAACTGCTCGCGCGACTTCTTGTCGACGTGGGGCGAGCGGTTGACGGTGAATTTTTCGATCAACGTCGGCAGGGGAATCGGCCCCCGGACGGTCGCGCCGGTCCTCTTGGCCGTATTGACGATCTCGCGCGTTGAATGGTCCAACACGCGGTGGTCAAAGGCCTTGAGCCGGATGCGGATGTTCTGACGATCCATATCGCTCTTTCATTCCCAACAGACGGCGGCCCGCCCGCGTGATCTCGAACCATTTCAAAGACCAGCCCAAACGCCTCGAGAGACGTCCGGATACGCACAAGTCCGCAAAAAACGAGAGGCTCACGCAGGTTGCCCGGCGAGAGCCTTTCCAGCCAGATATCCCCAATGGATGCCTGGTGTTTCTGCGCACCGCGTCTGCCCAAGGGCACTGCCGGTCCAACAGGAGGCGCGCTATTACCCTTCGATTCCGACTGCGTCAAGGCTTGTGGCCTCTTCGTTGAACGGGATCGACGGGCGGAACGCACCGGAGCGCGCTCTATAGAGAGATTCCGGAGCGGCGCCAGTGCAATCCCGCTCCGCATACGAAAAAGGGCCGGCGATGCGCCGGCCCCTCTCGTCTGCATCGCTGCGGGGAAACGACTAGTCGCGCTTCATGTCGAACGGACCGACGTGGACCGCGCCCGAGCCCATGACCGACTTGTCGACCGAGCCGGCCTTGGTCACCCAGACATTGCCGGAGCCCGCGAAGCTGGCGTCCACCCTGGTGGCCTCACCGGCAAAACGGATGTCTCCTGATCCGGCCACCGCCACGTCGACGCTCTCGGCCTTGCCGCCGAAGATGCGGATGTCGCCCGACCCGGCGATGGAGACGTCGAGGTTGCCGTTCAGGGAGGCCATGACGACGTTGCCAGAGCCGGCAATGGAGATATCGGCCGAGCCGGTCACGGCCTTCAGCCTGGTGTCGCCGGACCCGGCGACCGCCAGGTCCAGGCTGCCGACGTCGCCGGCCAGCACGTCACCCGAACCCGCCTGGGCGATGTCCAGCTTCCCGGACACGTTGGCGATGGTCCAGTCGCCGCAGCCGGCGTTGGAGAAGCTGACGCTGCCCGCCCGGCCGATGTAGCCCCATACGGCGCCGGAGGAGCCGATCTCGACGTCCCTGGGCGTGTAGACGATGACTTCCGGCATGTCCTTGTACTGGACCGTGCCGACATTGCGGACGTCGGCTGAGGCCGTCTCGGCCGTGCCGCGGCAGTTGCGGATCTTGTTCCACCTCAGGTCGCCGTCGATGATCGTCCGGTCGCCTTTCTTCTCGACGGTGAGAGTCAGGCGAGGGTCGTGGGTCTTCACGACCACCTGCACGTCGGCGCGGTCCTGCGGCACGACGGTGACGCGGGCGACGGCGTTCTTGATGACGACCCGTGGCTCACGGTCGCCGGCGGAAGCGGCGCTGGCGGACGCGGCGATGGCGAGGGCGGCGAGCCCGGCGGTGGCGATGAGGCGCATTCTGTAGTCCCTCCAGGATGATGAGGGGACGCTAGGACCGGACCGGCCGCAAGACAGCTTAATTCGAGGTCATGACGCAGTGTTCATGCTGCGTCATGGTTCCGGCGAGTGGCGGAAGGGGTGGCTTTGCTAGGCCGCCTTCTTCTTTGCCTGGGCCGACAGCTCGAAGCTGCGCTCGTAGTCCTTGATGAGATTTGGCGCGAGATTGGCCTTCTTCATGGCCAGCGACGCCGCCCACAGGGCGGCACGGGCCATCACCGGCGTCTGCTCCATAGCGGCCGGCTTCAGGCCGTAGCGGCGCAAGACACCATTGGCATAGTGGGCGCCGCGCATCAGCCGCGTCTCCCAGGTCTGGAAGTCCAGCGACAACGAGACATTGAAGACGCCCTGGTTCTCGACCCGGTGCGGTGCGTACAGCGGCCAGGTCAGGGCCTGACCCGGCTGCAACTCGACCACCTGGGCATCGTCGTCGAAGGCCATGCGATAGGGCAGTTCCTCGGCCTGGACCCGCATGATCACCTTCTCGACCGACTCCTGCGGCTGGTGGGCCTCGTCGGTCGGATAGACCCACAGCTTCTTGACCCCACGAAAGTGGAACAGCACCACGCCGGCGGCGTCGAAGTGATACGGCACCTTGGTCTGCGGCGAGGACATGATCAGCTGGCCGGTCACCTTGATCGGCTTGACGCCCAGGTCGGCCGCGATCTCGTCGAACTTCGGCTGGATGTGCGCCCAGAGCTCCGGATAGGCCTCGTGCGCGTCACGCAGGTTGACCCACACCCGGCCGCCCTTGATGGCCTCCAGCAGAGTGGCGCCATCCGCCCTGCCCCGCTCGCCGGTCGCCAGGCTGACCTGCCCCTCGGAGTCGTAGCTGTAGGCGTTGATATCCAGCAGCTCGGCAGGATAGCGGTCCAGGATCATGGCCAGGGCCTCGTCCGAGGCGATGCCGCTCTCGTGGATCTGGTGATCGTAGATTTTCGGTTGCGACAGCCAGCTCATGGTTTCATCCGTCAATCAAAGGCAAAGGGCGGAAGCGGCCAGCAGCAGGCTGGCGGTCGGTTGCGATCGACCGCGACCGGCCATCGCCGAGGCGGCGGCGCTGAGCGCTCTCACCCGGCCGAGCGTCGTGGTCTCGCAGGCGTCGATGATGGCCCAGCGGCGGCGAACACTCTGCGCCAGGCCGCCCGGGGCCAGGCCGGTGATCGCGGACAGGGCGGTCGGGCCGGCGGCCTGGCCGACGCCTTCCCAGACGTCACGGCTGAGGTCACAGAAGTACTTCTTGTAGGCCTCGCCCTCGAACCCGAAGTCGTAGAGGCGCGCGGCCTCCATCTTCATGGTTTCCATGCTGAGCAGCATTCCGGGTGAATAGCGGGCCGCGTCGGCCTCGTAGGCCGGCAGCCAGAAGTGATAGTGGTCGCCGCCTTTGAGGCCGAGCTCATAGGCCATCGGCCGGTCACCGGCGTAAAGCACCGTCAGACGCGCGCCGAAGTCACTGCCCTCGTGGCGGAGCAAATCGCGCAGCATGTCGATCGTCCAGCCACAGGCGAAGATGTCGTGGCGGCGGGTGCGCTGGTACTGCGCCTGCTTCAGTTCGATCAGCCTGTCGAAATGCGTCAGGTCCGTCGTGGACGTCTCGACCCGGATCGGCCCCAGGTCGCGCTCGAACGAGCGGCGGGCCCGCTCCTTGTCCTTGAAGAACTTGCCGAAGTCCGTCCGCCGTCCGGCGTAGTAGGCGTCCCAGCCCTGCGACACGTCCGCCAGCAAGGTCCGCGCCTGGGTCCGCCCCTCACCCCCGGTGCAGGCGCCTGTCCAGCCGGTCGCGGTGTAGCTTCGGGCCCCGACCAGTTCGGCCGCCTCGTCGATGGAGAAGTCCAGCTCCGGACCGGTAATCACCGCATGATAGTCGTTGAGCGGCGCGCCCAGCGGCTGGGCCGCTCCGCCGCGCCGCTGATGGGGCAGGAAGCCGACCACCGTCCCGTTCCGGTGCAGCACCGCCAACCGCGCGTCCGGCGCCGAGCGCCCGGCCACAGCCGTGAAGTCAGGATGAAAAAACGGCGACTCGTAGGCCGTGCTGGCCCCTGTCCAGCCGATCCACTGCGCGCGCTCGGCAGGGGTCAGGGCCTCTGTCCCGATAATTTCGACGCTCAGCTGGCGACCCAAAACGAAACCCTCTTCGTCGTTCTGACGACATTCCCGCAAGGGGTGTGCCAGAGGGTCTAGCCGAGGGGTGACGAAGAGGCCGTTAAGCTGGCGCAGAATTCTCCGGCGATCTTGCTCCCCATTTGAGTGGTATCTTCGGCAGCAGCGTGCCGTCGGCGGCGTGGTGATTGATGATGATGTTGGCGTAGGAGCGCACGAAGGCCGTGCTCTCAATGACCACGGCGTTGCCGGTTATGGTCGAGTCGCTGATCAGCACCTCGGTGCCGAAAACGTCCGCCTTGATGGCCACCCGATTGTCGGCCAGGGTCGAGCCCACCACCGTGACCTTGGCCGTGCCGGCTGCCTTGATCCCCGCGCCGCTCGATGGACCTGTCGCGCGGAAGCCACGGATGACCGTGTCCTCTATCAGCACCGACTGGGCGGCGACGGGGGAGGCGATGAGGGCGGCGCCCAGCAGGGTCGCAAGGGCCCCAGGAAGACACTTGATCATGGGCTTGTTCCTCCAGCCGATCCGTGATCAGCACATATCTGCAGAACTACGCCAACCGCCGTTCCGTGAAGCTGCGCCTGAAACAACGGACAAGGAGTGCTCAGCATGCAGTCGAATTCCTGGCGGGCCACCGGATTGGCGGTCGCCCTGGCGCTCGCCGCCGGTTCTCCGGCGCTGCCTCAGTCGCAGGGCTTTCCCACGGTCCAGCCCATCTGTCAGCCTGCGGGCTCACAGGTCATGACGGTGCGGATTCTTTATACGGCGGGGCGGTGAAGCACGTGCATGTGTTCACGCCGATCGGCGGGGGCGCTAATCGGGTCTTCGTCGCGCCGGCCTTGCCCACCCAGATCTACACCCTCGCCGTTCCGGCGGGGAGCTGGAAGATGATGTACGGGACCGGCGGCATTGTGATGAGCCACTACAACCCGGTCATCGTGGTGCCGCCCTACAAGGTGACCGGCCGCTTCTGCGAACGCACGGCGACCAAGGGCGGCCCCGCCAGCTGAGCCACCCATAGCAAAAGGGCCCGGATTTCTCCGGGCCCTTCGCTTTGTCTCGGCCGTGAAGCTGAAAGCTTACTCGACGATCTTCGACACGACGCCGGCGCCGACGGTGCGGCCGCCTTCGCGGATGGCGAAGCGCAGGCCCTGGTCCATGGCGATCGGGGTGATCAGCTCGACGTCC
>Ga0164290_1001341_pt1 | contig 39238 bp, 39 predicted proteins | sample Micstemetagenome_FD_108782 | JGI IMG/M metagenome (GOLD analysis project Ga0164290, IMG submission 108782) | Contaminated culture microbial community from soil near Moab, Utah, USA - Microcoleus steenstrupii SON62 (Illumina Assembly) | ecosystem: Environmental > Terrestrial > Soil > Soil crust...
CCGACCTGTCCAACTGGCGCGGCAGCCCGTTCAATCGTTGGGCCTTTCGCAACATCGACGCCCTGATGCCGACGGCCCCGATCTGGGCGGGGTCGGCCTGGGACCTGCCGGCGGGAGAGACCGTGGCGCTGGGCGGGTTCGCGTTGCGGGCCGGCGGGCAGACCCTGTCGCTGGAGGCGGTACTGGCGGCGACCGCGACCGACGGGATGGTGGTGCTGAAAGGCGGCCGGGTGGTGTTCGAGACCTATGCCAACGGGCTGGGCCGGCACGACCGGCACATCCTGATGTCGGCGACCAAGTCGGTGGTCGGGCTGCTGGTCGGGGTGCTGGTGGATCAGGGGGTGCTGGATGTCGCCGCGCCGGTCACCGCCTACGTGCCTGAGATGGCCAGCGGGCCGTACGCCGGGGCCACCCTGCGCCACCTGCTCGACATGCAGGCGGGGGTGAAGCTGAGCCTTGAACAGCAGCATGCCTATGGCCTGGCCAGCGGCTGGGAGCCGACGGCGCCGGGCGAGACGACGCAGGGGCTGCATGCCTTCCTGGCCGGGCTGCCGGGGGCGGCGGCCGTGCATGGCGGGCCGTTCGCCTATGTCTCGGCCAATACCGACCTGATGGGCTGGGTCATCGAGCGGGCCTCGGGGCGGGCGTTTTCGGAGCTGGTCAGCGAGCTCCTGTGGGCGCCGGCCGGGGCTGAGGACGACGGGGCCGTCACCCTGGACGTCGTCGGCGCGCCGCGGACGACCGGCGGGATCTGCGCGACGGTGCGGGACTTCGCGCGGCTGGGTCAGCGCGTGGTCGAGGACGATCCGATGATCCCGACCGCCTGGATCGACGATATCGCCACCGGCGGCGACGCCGAGGCCTGGCGGACCGGCGAGTTCGCCAGGGCGTTCGGCGGCATGACCATGCGCTATCGCAGCGGCTGGTATGTCATCGACGACGCGCCGCAGGTGCTGTTCGCCATGGGCATCCATGGGCAGAACCTGTTTCTCGACCGGGCCAATGACATTGTTGTGGCCAAGGTCTCCTCGCTGCACGACGCCATCGACGGCCGGGCCACCGGCCTGAACCACCGGATGTTCAACGAGATCCGGCGGTTGTTGCTCGGCTGACGTCGGCCAGCGCCGCCAGAGCCTCGGCGGCGGCGAGGACCGGGGCTTCGGAGCGCTCGGCCCGGGCGAGGATGAGCGAGCCTTCCAGGTTGGTGATGGCCAGCAGCGCCAGTCGGCCCGCCGCCTCTTCGCCAATCCCGCCGGCCGCGAGCCGCGCCGCCATCTCGCCGCGCCAGGCGGCATAGACCGCCCGCGCCGCCGCCGCGATCTCGTCGTCCTGCGCCGCCTGTTCCAGCACCACGGAGGCGATGGGCGAGCCGTCGCGGAAGCCGGAGGCCCGCAGCCAGGCAGCCATCAGCCGGGCGTATTCGCGCAGGAAATCGCCGGGCTTATCCCCTGCCGGCAGGGCGGCGATGGTCGCCCGCACCGTCTCGCCCGCCGCCGTCACCGCCGCCGCCCCGATGGCCGCCTTGCCGGTCGGGAAGTAGTGGTAGAGCGAGCCCTTCGGCGCGCCGCTTGCCTCGACGATCTGGGCAAGGCCCGTGGCGGCATAGCCCTGGCGCCGGAACAGGCGCACGGCGGCGGCGACGATGGCCTGGCGATGTTTCGGTTTGGCGGACATGCCTTGCGGTCCCGGGCGTTCTGATAAATTATATAGACCGGTCTAAATGAAAGCTGAACCGATGGAAACGCCAGAAGGCTTCGAACCCCATTTCCGCAAAAGCGGCCTGACCGATCCCTGGGAGCCGATCTTCAGCAAGGTGGTTCCCGGCGAGGCGGTGATCCTCGGCCTGCGCATCGGCCCGGCGCATGTGAACAGCCGGGGCCTGGCCCACGGCGGCCTGCTCGCCGCCCTGGCCGACAACGCCATGGGTCTGTCCTGTATCGAACAGTCGGGGCGGGAGACGGTCAGCGGCCTGCTGACCGCCAGCATGACCACCGACTATGTGGGCGTCGCCAGGCTGGGCCAGTGGCTGGAGTTCACCACCAGCTTTGTAAAGATCGGCAAATCGATCTGCTTCGCCCAGTGCTTCGTCACCGCCGACGGCAAGCCCTGCGCCCGGGCCAATGCGACGTTCTCGGTGGTGCGGGCGGCTTGACCGATAGCCACTGACCGCGATGCGGGGCCATCAGTACTGGTCCTTGGGTTCGAAGACTCGCGCTGCCGCCCCCGGGCGTCCTTCTCCCCTTGGGGGAGACGGAGTGCTTCCGCCAACCCACGGACGCCCCCTGCTGCCACAGGTTGGCAACAGGTCGGCTCCGTGACGTTTGTTCGCATCCTGTTCTTGTGTTAATGCCGGGCCTGAGCACTACATATTGCTGTTGCGCCGGGACCAAGGGTCCGGCCTTACGCGTTCTCGGGACATCATGGTCGAACAGCTGAACTTCATCCGCGTGCGCGGCGCGCGGGAACACAATCTGAAGAACGTCAACGTCGACATCCCGCGTGGCGAACTGGTGGTCATCACCGGGCTGTCAGGGTCGGGCAAGAGTTCGCTGGCGTTTGATACCATCTATGCCGAGGGCCAGCGCCGCTACGTCGAGAGCCTGTCGGCCTATGCGCGCCAGTTCCTGGAGCTGATGAGCAAGCCGGACGTCGACCTGATCGAGGGCCTGTCGCCGGCCATCTCCATCGAGCAGAAGACCACCAGCCGCAATCCGCGCTCGACCGTCGGCACGGTGACCGAAATCCACGACTACATGCGCCTGCTGTGGGCGCGGGTCGGCATTCCCTATTCGCCGGCCACCGGCCTGCCCATCGAGAGCCAGACCGTCAGCCAGATGGTCGACAAGCTGACCGCCCTGCCCGAGGGCGAGCGCATCTACCTGCTGGCGCCCGTGGTGCGCGACCGCAAGGGTGAGTTCCGCAAGGAGATCGCCGAGTGGCGCAAGCAGGGCTATCAGCGGCTGAAGATCGACGGGACGCTGTACCCGATCGAGGACGCGCCGGAGCTCGACAAGAAGTTCAAGCACGACATCGATGTGGTCGTGGACCGGCTGGTCACCAAGGAAGGGCTGGAACAGCGCTACGCCGACAGCCTGGAACAGGCCCTGCGCCTGGCCGAGGGGCTGGCGGTGGCCGAATGGGCCGATGTGAAGGAGGGCGAGAAGGAGCCGCGGCGGCTGCTGTTCTCCGAGAAGTTCGCCTGTCCGGTCAGCGGCTTCACCATCGCCGAGATCGAGCCCAGGCTGTTCTCGTTCAACAATCCGGCCGGCGCCTGCCCGGTCTGTGACGGCCTTGGCGCCAAGCTGGCCTTCGACGCCGACATGATCATTCCGGACAAGGACAAGAGCCTGCACAAGGGGGCGGTGTCGCCCTGGGCCAAGGGGCCTTCGCCGCTCTACACCCAGACGCTGCAGGCGCTGAGCCGCCACTACGGCTTCTCGATGGACAAGCCCTGGCACGACCTGCCGGAGCAGGCCCAGTCGGTGGTGCTGTACGGAACGGGCACGGAGAAGATCAAGTTCGTCTACGACGACAACGCCCGCAAGTACGAGGTGGTGAAGCCGTTCGAGGGCGTGTTGCCCAACCTCGAACGCCGCTGGCGCGAGACCGACTCGAGCTGGGTGCGCGAGGAACTGGCCCGCTATCAGTCCGACACCCCGTGCGAGGCCTGTGGCGGCGCCCGGCTTCGTCCGGAAGCCCTGGCCGTGAAGATCGCCGGCAAGAACATCTCGGAAGTGTCCGGCCTCGCCATTCGCCCGGCCAAGGACTGGTTCGCCGGCCTCGAGGGCCAGCTCTCCGACAAGCATATGGAGATCGCCCGGCGGATCCTGAAGGAGATCAATGATCGCCTGCGGTTCCTGGTCGATGTCGGCCTCGAATACCTGAACATGTCGCGCGCCTCCGGCACCCTGTCGGGCGGCGAGAGCCAGCGCATCCGGCTGGCCAGCCAGATCGGCTCGGGCCTGACCGGCGTGCTGTACGTGCTGGACGAGCCGTCCATCGGCCTGCACCAGCGGGACAACACGCGGCTGCTGCAGTCGCTGCAGGGGCTGCGCGATCTGGGCAACAGCGTGCTGGTCGTCGAGCATGACGAGGAGGCGATCATGACCGCCGACTATGTCATCGACATGGGCCCGGCGGCCGGCATCCACGGCGGCGAGATCTGCGCCGAGGGCACGCCGCAGGACATCATGAACAGCCCGAAAAGCCTGACCGGGCAGTATCTGGTCGGCACGCGGGAGATCGAGGTGCCCGAGAAGCGGCGGCCGATCAGCAAGAAGAACGTGCTGCGCGTCGTCGGGGCGACCGGCAACAACCTGAAGGGCGTGACGGCGGAGATCCCGGGCGGCACCTTTACCTGCATCACCGGGGTGTCGGGCGGCGGCAAGTCGACCTTCACCATCGAGACCCTGTACAAGGCGGCCGCCCGGCGGCTGAACAACGCCTCGGACGCCCCTGCCCCGCACGAGAAGATCGAGGGGCTGGAGAACTTCGACAAGGTCATCGATATCGACCAGAGCCCGATCGGCCGCACGCCGCGCTCGAACCCGGCCACCTATACCGGCGCCTTCCAGCCGATCCGCGACTGGTTCGCCAACCTGCCGGAGAGCAAGGCGCGGGGCTATGGGCCCGGTCGCTTCAGCTTCAACGTCAAGGGCGGGCGTTGCGAGGCCTGCCAGGGCGACGGGCTGATCAAGATCGAGATGCACTTCCTGCCCGACGTCTACGTCACCTGCGACGTCTGCAAGGGCAAGCGTTACAACCGCGAGACGCTGGAGATCCTGTTCAAGGGCAAGTCCATCGCCGAGGTGCTGGACATGACCGTCGAGGAGGCGGCCGAGTTCTTCAAGGCCGTGCCGCCGGTGCGGGACAAGATGGAGACGCTGAAGCGGGTCGGCCTGACCTATGTGAAGGTCGGGCAGTCGGCGACGACCCTGTCGGGCGGCGAGGCGCAGCGGGTGAAGCTGTCCAAGGAGCTCAGCAAGCGGGCGACCGGGCGGACGCTCTACATCCTCGAAGAGCCGACCACCGGCCTGCATTTCGAGGACACCCGCAAGCTGCTCGAGGTGCTCCACGAGCTGGTCGACCAGGGCAACACCGTGGTCGTCATCGAGCATAACCTCGACGTGGTGAAGACCGCCGACTGGCTGGTCGACTTCGGTCCCGAGGGCGGCGACGGCGGCGGCGAGATCGTCGGAGTCGGCACGCCCGAACAGGTGGCGGCGATCCCGGAAAGCTGGACCGGCCGCTACCTGGACGTCCTGCTCAAGCGCCACCGCGACCGGGCGGCCGAGCGGCGCAAGAAGCGGGCGTAGAGGTTAGTCGAACACCGTCTGATCGCCGCCCACGATCTGGCGGTAGAGGGTCGGGGCGGGCGTCATGGCGATCACGGCCGTGACGCCCGACACCACCGCGCTCCAGATGTAGTAGGCGATGCTGGCGGGCGGGAACATCGTGCTCATCGAGGTCATGTCCGGCTCCAGCACCGCCTTGGCGGTGTCCGCCAGGCCGAAGACCAGCATGCCGACCAGGAAGAAGGCTCCAGTCCCGACCACACCGACCATGATGGCCATGACCACCGACAGCAGATAGGCCCCAAGCAGCGTGCCGACCCGGCCCTTGGTCAGGGCCCAGGCGGCGCGGATGTCGATCCGCCCGGTGGCGAAGGTCGCGGGGCTGACGAATGACAGGCGGATGGCGACGTAGATCAGACCGCCGAGGGCCGCGAGGAAGGCCAGCACGGCGATCAGTCCGCCGAGGACGGGCGAGATCATGCCGGCGACCGCGCCGAGCAGGGCCGCCGCGATGATGACGGCGAGATAGGCGCCGATCAGGATGAGCGAGATGGCGATAAGGGCCAGCCCCTGGCGCACTTCGTCGCCGCCCAGCTTCATCCAGCCGAAGCCGCGGTCTTCCGGCCGCAGGACGATGCGGCTGGCGGCCGCGTAGAGCACCGCATAGAAGGCCAGGAAGATCGGCGCGATAGCCAGCATGGCCGGGCCAAGCTTTGCATACAGCGGGAACAGGGCCTGTGGGTCGGGGGTCGCGCTTCTGCTGAGCTCGGTGATCTCCGCAAGGGCCGGGCCGGCCAGGGTGACCATGAGAATGGCGGTCAGGATGCTGACCGCCATGCTGGCGATGGCCCAGGCCGGCCAGACCATCGGCTTTTCCCGAAGAATTCTGAAACCCGACAATCCGGCGTCCGTCGCCGAGAGGCCCGGGGTGTTTGTGTCGCTCATCACATCGCTCCTGCGCCTGGGCTGCTCCGCCTGCCGCCTCACCCTGCGTACCAGACCCGCCGTTCCGCGATAGCCAGAAAAAGGGGGCGACAGGTCAGAAATGCCCGGAACGGGCCGTAGTGGTGTTCCGGGTTCCGTCATGTTAGCGTTGTTCATTCGGTCAGCCTGAGGGGCGGACTGGTCCTCCTCGATCCTTAAGTTGAAGAGTTTCCCATGAAGGTCATTTTCGTCGCCCTCGCCTGCGCGACCCTCGCCACGGCCAGCTTCGCCGCGGAGACGGCCAAGCTGGCTGAGCCGCCCAAGCAGGAAACCAAGAAGAAGGACGGTAGCCGGATGGTCTGCAAGAAGACCCCGGTTCTCGGCACCCGCTTCCCGTCGAAGGTATGCCGCACCCAGAGCGACTGGGAAAAGCAGGCCGAGATCGACAAGCGCAATCTGGACGACCAGATCCGCGCCGGCCTGACCACCTGCGCCACCAACCCCTGCAGCTGATCCGCCCGTGATCCTGTATGGCGAGCGCAACCCGGCGCCCAATCCGCGCCGGGTCCGGATTTTCGTGGCCGAGAAAGGCATCGATCTGCCCGAGACCCGGGTGAGGATGCAGGCGCGCGAGCACAAGAGCGACGAGCACAAGGCCCGCAACAGCCTTGGCCAGGTGCCGACCCTGGTGCTCGATGACGGCACGGCGATCTCCGAGAGCGTCGCCATCTGCCGCTATCTCGAGAGCCTGTATCCCGAGCCCGCCCTGTTCGGCCGCACGGCCGTGGAACAGGCGCTGGTCGAGATGTGGATCCGGCGGATCGAATTCCAGCTGATGACCCCGGTCGGGATGTTCTGGCGCCATGCCCACCCCCTGACCGCGGCCCTGCTGACCCAGTTCAATGAGTTCGGCGAGTCGAACCGGGAGCTTTACGCCCGGTCCTGCAGCTGGCTGAACAAGGAGCTGGAGGCCGGCGGTCCGTTCCTCGCCGGCGAGGCCTACTCGATGGCCGACATCTGCGCCCTGACGACCATTGACTTCGCCACCTTCACCGGGCTGGAAATCCCGGAGACGGCCGGCGCCCTGCGCGACTGGCACGCCCGGGTCAGCGCCCGGCCGAGCGCCGGCGCGAACGCCTAGGCTAAACGTAAAGGTCCAGTCGCTGCCGGGTCCCGCGTAGCGCGGGTCGGCTGTTTTCTACCGCTCATGCCGGCGAATGCCGGGACCCAGCTCGTAGAGCTCCCTAGTCGGACTGCGTGCCCTTGGACACGGCCCGGAACATGGCAAGCGAATCCCACCGTGCCTGAAGGCACGCCCCCCTGACAGCGGCGCCCTATGAACTGGATCCCGGCATTCGCCGGGAGGAGCGGATAGAGTGTGCAGTCTGGTAGGCTGACGGGCCCTAGACGGCGGTCTCGTGATCGAGGACGTCGTCCTCGGGCTCTGACCCGGACGCGTCCCCGTCCCGCGAGGGGGACAGCTCGCGGTAGGCGTAGACCACCGTGGCGCAGACCACGCAGAACAGAATGGCCAGCAGGGCCGACTCGAAGATCCGCCGCAGCATCGGTCCAGGACCGAAGTAGTCGATGTAGCCCTGGCCGCTGGGGAACAGGAAGGCGTTCAGCGAGTCCGGGGAAACGCCCAGCACGAAGGTGACCAGCATGGTGACCAGGAAGAAGGCGACGAAGGCCCCGAGGGCGACAGCCAGGGTCCACAGCAGCGACAACAGGGTGCCGGCCAGAAGCTGCCAGAAGGCGCCGTGGGTCATCTTCCAGGAGCCCATGACATCAAGCCGATGCTGGTCGATGGCCACGGGGGCGGTCAGCGACAGGCGGATGATGAAGTAGGCCTGCAGGAACAGCACCGACAGCGGGCCAAGCAAGGCCATGACCCCGGCCAGCCCGACCCTCTCGGCCAGGGGACCGGCCAGGGCGCGGCTGAGACCCAGCACGATGCCGAAGGGAATGGCGGCGACGGTGATGGCCAGCAGGATGGCCAGAAACAGCCAGAACATCCGCGCCTCGTCGGCGCCGAGACGGAAATCGGGATTGTGGGTCTTGCCCAGCATCACCCGGAGAATGGACGGGGCGATGATGCAGAGGCTGGCGAAGGTCAGAAACAGGGCGATGGCCGCCGCCGGCAACAGGTGCAGGGCGAGATCCTGAAGCATCGCCCAGGACCATTCGAACCCCTGCGCCGTCTGCAGCTGGACCAGGCGCTGGGCCCAGGGTGACAGGTTGAACAGCGCGGCCGCCAGGTTGAGCAGCAGCAAAGCGATCATCCACACCGTCACCGGCCGCGGCCGGTCACGGATGAAACGGAAGCCCTCTAGGGACGCCTGGACGGGCGAAAAGGACATCGGACGTGCTCAATCCCCAGTCGCGGGTCGGCTGATTCGCTTCACCCGTCGACAGGCCAAGCTTATGCCAGCATTTCAGGACAACGCGACAGGTCTGGGATGAGTTCAGGCGACCTCTTCAACCGGCGGCACGAGTTCACGGTAGGCCTCGGCGTAAGGGGCGGTCATGGCGACGTTGATATAGGCCTGGACGATCGTCGACAGGGTGATCAGGGCGATCCCCCAGGGCAGCAGGGCCATGAGGCGTTCGGGCGTGAAGAAGGACTCCGGATTGCTCCCGCTCAGGGCCTCGAAGCCACCGTTGCCGAGGACGGCGAAGGCGCCGACGCCGAACAGAAGGCTGAAGATGAAGATGGAGATCACGACGCAGACGATGAAGTTGACCACAGCCATCAGGACCAGGGCCAGGCCGTTGCCCGCGGTCAGTTTCCAGCTTTCGAACAGCAGGAAGCTCTTGCGCTCCCAGCTCATGGCGAAGGCGAGGGAGAAGCGCAGCCCGGCCCAGAGGAGCACGCAGAGCGCCACCAGCCCGGAGACGACGGCGGCGATGACGCCGGCGTTCTGAGACGCCTGGCCGACCGCGAGGCCGATGATGCCGACCACCAGCGCCGCCACCAGGAAGGCGACGACGAAGAGGATGACATAGACGATGCTGACCGCCACGAGCATCAACTCGCCCATGCCGACCCGCATGAAGAACCAGGACTTTTCGGCGGGCTTGAGCATGGCGCGGAACAACGCACCGGTCGTGACCGCGTAGGACAGCAGGCCGGCGATCCACGACAGCGGCGAGACCATGTTCATCTGGTTCTGCAGGCGCATCATCTCGGTCATGTCGGGTTCGGCCCCTGACCGGGCGCCGTGCACGGCCATGGCGAAGAAATCGAGCATGGTCGGCAGGACCAGCAACATCGGCCCGATGGCCAGGGCCAGGGCGACGACACCCCAGACGATCGGCGCGAGCGGATGACGCCCGATGACGCCGAAACCTGAAAACGCAGTCTTGCCGATATTCAGTTTAGCCACGACAGCCTCCCCCGAGGTCCCACAATGATGGTGAAAGACACCACAGCCGCCCGCCGAGCGCCACCGGAAAGCGTTGGCGGTTTCCCAAAGGTCGTTTGGCGACTATCTGTCCGGCCATGACGATGAAACCCATCCATGTAATCGGCGGCGGCCTGGCAGGGTCGGAAGCCAGCTGGCAGATCGCCCAGGCCGGCGTGCCGGTGATCCTGCACGAGATGCGCCCGGTGCGCGGCACCGACGCCCACCAGACCGACGGCCTGGCCGAGCTGGTCTGTTCCAACAGCTTCCGCTCGGATGACTGGCGGTTCAACGCCGTCGGCCTGCTGCATGCCGAGATGCGGCGCTGTGACAGCATCATCATGGCCTGCGGCGACGCCCATCAGGTGCCGGCCGGCGGGGCGCTTGCCGTCGACCGCGACGGCTTCTCGGCCGCCGTGACGGCCAAGCTGGAAGCCCATCCGCTGGTCACCATTGAACGTGAGGAAGTGGCCGGCCTGCCGCCCGCCGACTGGGACAGCGTCATCGTCGCCACCGGCCCCCTCACCTCCCCGGCCCTGGCCGAGGCCATCCTGACCCTGACCGGCGAGGACAGCCTGTCCTTCTTCGACGCCATCGCGCCGATCATCCATCTCGAGTCCATCGACATGGACATCGCCTGGCGTCAGTCGCGCTACGACAAGGAAGGCCCCGGCGGCGACGCGGCCGCCTACATCAACTGCCCCATGGACAAGGCGCAGTACGAGGCCTTCATCGACGCCCTGCTGGACGGGCCCAAGTCCGAGTTCAAGGAGTGGGAGAACGTCCCCTACTTCGACGGCTGCCTGCCGATCGAGGTGATGGCCGAGCGCGGCCGCGAGACCCTGCGCCACGGCCCGATGAAGCCGGTCGGCCTGACCAACCCGCGCGACCCGCTGGTCAAGGCGCACGCCATCGTCCAGCTGCGGCAGGACAATGCGCTGGGCACGCTGTGGAACATGGTGGGCTTCCAGACCAAGCTGAAGCACGGGGCCCAGGCGGATGTGTTCCGGATGATCCCGGGGCTGAAGGACGCCCAGTTCGCACGCCTCGGCGGCCTGCACCGCAACACCTTCCTCAACAGCCCGCGCCTGCTGGATGAGCAGCTGCGCCTGCGGGCCGACAGGCGCCTGCGCTTCGCCGGCCAGGTGACCGGCGTCGAGGGCTATGTCGAAAGCGCCGCCATCGGCCTGCTGACCGGTCGTCTCGCCGCCGCCGAGCGGCTGGGCGCGCCGCTGGCGACGCCGCCGGCAACCACGGCGCTGGGCGCCCTGGCCGCCCACATCACCGGCGGCCATCTGGTCGAGGTCAAGGGCAGCTTCCAGCCGATGAACATCAACTACGGCCTGCTGCCGCCCATGGAGGCCCCGAAGAAGGACGCCTCGGGCGAGAAGATCCCGATGAAGGAACGTGGCCGGGCCAAGAAGCAGCTGATGAGCCAGCGGGCGCTGGACGACCTGGACGGCTGGCTGGGCGCGCGGGCGATGGCGGCGGAGTAGCGCTGGAATCCTCTACCGGGCGGGTCTAGGTTCCGCGGCAATCAAAACGCCTACCGGGGAATTCCCAGCATGAAGACCGCTTTCCGCCTGGTCGCCGGCGCCGCGCTCGCCGCCGTCATGGTCGCCACCATCGGCTACGGCGCCGCCGCCGAAGCCCGCCCCTTCACGCCCAAGGACATGGTCACCCTCGACCGGGTAAGCGACCCGCGCGTGTCGCCCGACGGTCGCTGGGTCGTCTACAATCTGCGGACCCTCGACTGGGACGCCAACCGCGCCGCGATGAGCCTGTGGCTGATCGACCTGAAGGCCAGGGACGGCAAGCCGGTGCGCCTGGGCGCCTCGGACGGCGGCGCTACCTCGCCGCGCTGGTCCGCGGACAGCAAGGCCATCTACTTCGCCTCCAGCCGGGCCGGCGGCGTCAGCCAGGTGTTCAAGGTTGAGGTGGCGACCGGCGCCGTCACCCAGGTCACCGACCTGCCGCTCGACGTCGGATCGTTCGCGGTGTCGCCGGACGACAAGACGGTGGTGGTGTCGCTGAGCGTCGACAAGGACTGCCCGGAAATCCTCTGCAAGAGGAAACTTGCGGCAGACCTGACGCCGAAGTCGAACGGCGTGCTCTACGACCGGCTGTTCATCCGCCACTGGGACGCCTGGGCCGACGGCAAGAACAACAGCCTGTTCGCGCTTTCGATCGGGGCCGATGGCAAGGCCGCCCCGGCCCGGCAGGCGACCCATCTGATGCGCGGCGTCGACGGCGACGCCCCCTCCAAGCCGTTCGGCGACGACAGCGAGTTCACCTTCACGCCCGACTCGAAGTCGGTCGTCTACAGCGTCCGGATCGCCGGCAGGACCGAGGCCTGGTCGACCAACTTCGACCTCTGGCAGGTTCCGCTGAGCGGCGAAGGCGCGGTCAACCTGACCGAGGCCAACAAGGCCTGGGACACCGGCGCGGTCTTCTCGCCCGACGGCAAGACGATGGCCTACCGGGCCATGAAGCGGGCCGGCTTCGAGGCCGACCGCTGGCAGATCGTCCTGCGGGATGTGGCGTCCGGCAAGACCCGTGAGCTGGCTGCCGACTGGGACCGCTCGGCCGACAGCCTGGCCTGGTCGCCCGATGGCAGGACGCTCTACGTCGTTGCCCAGGACATCGGCCAGACGCGGCTGTTCGGCATCGACGTGAAGACCGGCAAGGTCACGGCCCGGACCGGCCCCGGCCACGTCAGCGCTGTCAGCCTGACCCCGACCGGCGCGGTCTATGCCCAGGATCAGCTTGATGCGCCGGCCCAGCTCTGGGTGCAGGATTTCAAGGCGAAGGCCATGCCGCGTCCGATCACCGATGTGAACGCCGAGCAGCTCAAGGACGTCGACTGGGGCGACTACGAGCAGTTCGAGTTCGCAGGCTGGAACAACGAGACGGTGCGCGGCTATCTGGTGAAGCCGATCAACTTCGATCCCTCGAAGAAGTACCCGGTCGCCTTCCTGATCCATGGCGGTCCGCAGGGCAGCTTCGGCAACCTCTTCCACTACCGCTGGAACGCCCAGACCTATGCGTCGCGCGGCTACGCCGTGGTGATGATCGATTTCCACGGCTCGACCGGCTACGGCCAGGGCTTCACCGACTCCATCAGCCAGCACTGGGGCGACCGGCCGCTGGAGGACCTGCAGAAGGGCTGGAGCCACGCGCTCGGCAAGTACAGCTTCCTCGACGGCGACCGGGCCTGCGCGCTCGGCGGCAGCTACGGCGGCTTCATGGTCAACTGGATCGCCGGCAACTGGGCCAAGCCCTGGAAGTGCCTGGTCAACCACGACGGCATCTTCGACACCCGCTTCATGGGCTATTCGACTGAAGAGCTGTGGTTCACCGAGTGGGAGAACGGCGGCACGCCCTATGAGCCGAACACCACCTACGACAAGTTCAACCCGTCCAACCACGTGAAGGACTGGAACACCCCGATGCTGGTGATCCACGGCGGCAAGGACTACCGCGTCCCGCCGGAAGAGGGCATCGCCACCTTCACGGCCCTGCAGCGCCGGGGCGTGCCGAGCAAGTTCCTCTACTTCCCGGAGGAGAACCACTGGGTGCTGAAGGCGCAGAACTCGGTGCAGTGGCACGACGAGGTGCTGGGCTGGCTGGACCAGTGGACGGCGGAGTAGAAATAGGCGCCGCAGCCACGATCCCTTCTCCCGCTTGTCGGGAGACGGTGTCGGCGTAGCCGATGGATGAGGGCAGCACCGGCTTCCGGTGACTGCCCTTTTCTTTGCTCACTTTTGAATTCCTGCGCTGCCCTCATCCGACCTCCTTCGGAGGCCACCTTCTCCCGACAAGCGGGAGAAGGATCAGAGCTTGCCGGTGAGGACCGCCCAGGTCATCCGCAGCCGCTTGCCCAGCGGCCCCGGCTTGCCGCCCGCCGCATAGGGCCTGGCCAGGGCCGCGTGCGCCACCGCCGGGAAGGCGTCGGCGGGCAAGGAGGCCAGAGCCCCCTGCCCGCGTTTGAGAACATCGGCGACGGCGGCCCGGTCGGCCTGTCCCGACCGCGCCAGCCGCAGGGCCCGCGCGGCGTCCGCCACCTGTTCGACCCGGGCGTCCGGATGCAGGCGCAGGGCGGCCAGGGCCATGACCACGCCATCGGTCTCGTCGATGCGGGCCAGCAGGGCCTCGTCGTCCTCGGGCGGGTCCAGGGCTTCGATGTAGCGGTCGGGCAGGCCGGCGACGGTGTCCATCGGCAGGCGGGCGCCCTTCAGCCCCTCCAGCACGGCGTGGCCCCGGGTGTCGCCCCGGGCCATCAGTCCGTCCAGCGCCTCGCGCCACCAGGCCAGGCGCATCTCGGCCACCAGCGGGTCACGGACCTTTCGGCCCACCGCCGACAGTTCGTTGTCGAGGCTGTAGAGGGCGACGAGGTCGGCCCTGGCCGCGGGGTCGGCGACGAAGCGGCTGGACAGCCAGCGGTCCGGGTCCCTGTCGGCGAGGATGGCGTCTTGGTCTTGCATCTGGTCCACGAAAAAGGGCCCGCCGTCACCGGCGGGCCCTTCTCTTAGCTGAGGCCGGAGCCTAGCCGAAGATGGTTTGGCTCATGGTCATGGTGACCAGCATCGGGATCGACAGCAGGGTGTTGGTCCGCGAGAACAGCATGGCCTTCTTGCCGGCCGCCGCCTTGGCGTCGGCGTCGAAGCCTTCCTTGATGCCGAGCGCGATCTTCTGGGCCGGCCAGATGAAGGCCCAGACGTTGAAGAACATGATGGTCGCCAGCCACATGCCAATACCCAGCAGGATATGGCCGGTGTTGGCGAAGCCCTCGGTGGCGCCCAGGCTGAAGGTTTCCAGCAGGTAGCCGCGGTGGGCGGCGAGCGCGACACCGACGATCCAGGTGGCCAGGGCCGCCCAGCGGAACCAGAACAGCGCTTCAGGCGCGACGTACTTGCTGACCGCCGGCTTCAGCTCGGCCGGGATCTGCGGCATGACGCGGATCTGCACGAAGTTGAAGTAGTACAGCAGGCCGATCCACAGGATGCCGAAGAAGACGTGCAGCCAGCGCAGCACGGCGATGGCGAAGTCGGCGGTCGTGCCCTGGTTCGCCGCGAAGTAGGCGTAGACCATGACAAGAGACAGCACGAAGCTGACGATGATTGTGTTGCGGAAGTTGGACAGCAGCGCCGTCATTGTTCGAGCCCCTCGAAAATCCTACCCAGGGGCTCAGCTATAGGACGGTTCGCCTTGACCTGCCAAGACGTCACAGGGCGCGTTTGTCACACCGCGATGAGGGCGGCGGCCATGCGGCGGCCTTCGGAGGCCAGGACGTTGTAGCTGCGCGCCGCCGCTTCGCTGGACATAAACTCCAGACCAAGGCCCCGGGCCCGCAGGCCTTCGCGGATTTCGCGCGGCGGAAGCCCCTGGGTGAGGCCCGTGCCGAGAAGCACGAACTCCACCGCCGGCCCGGCCGCGAACACCGGCGCAAAGTGCTCGAGGGTCAGCGACGCCAGGCTGGCCACCGGCCAGTCCTGGGCCGCGTCATCGAGGATCAGCAGCGAGCCCGGCCGCCAGAGGCCGGCGACCCGAAAGCCGCCGCCGCCCCAGGCGTCAATGGAAGGCGCCTGTCGCATCCCTGCCTCAGGCCCGCGAAGCCGGTCCCAGGACCTGCACTTCGACGTCTTCGTCGCCGCGCACGACCCCGAGCCACATCAGCACGGGGGCGGCGATGAAGAAGGAGGACCAGGTGCCGACAACGATGCCGAAGATCATGGCGATCGAGAAGCCGAACAGGGCCTCGCCGCCGTAGACGGCCAGCACGGTCAGGGCCATCAGGCCGGTGACGCCGGTCATGATCGTCCGCGAGAAGGTCTCGTTGATCGACAGGTCCAGCAGCTCCTGCATGGGCATCTTCTTGTACTTGCGCAGGTTCTCGCGGACCCGGTCGAGGACGACGATGGTGTCGTTCACGGAGTAGCCGATGATGGTCAGGATGGCCGCCACCGCCGTCAGGGTGAACTCCATGTCGGTCAGGGCGAACAGGCCAAAGGTCAATATGACGTCGTGCAGCAGGGCCAGGGCCGCGCCAAGGCCGAACGAGCGGCCGAAGCGGAACCAGATGTAGGTCATCATCATGCCGATGCCGAGCACCAGGGCCAGCAGGCCCTTGTTGAACAGCTCGCCGGAGATGCTGGGACCGACCACGTCGGCGCGGGTGAACTCGACCTTGCCCAGCTCCTTGGTGAGAGCGGCGCGGATCTCGGTCATCTTCTGGGCCGGATTGGCGTTTTCCGGGGTCATGAAGCGGATGTTGGCCGCCGTCTGGCCGCCGGTCGCGTTCGGCTGGCCGATGCCCTGGACCTGGACGTCGTTGACGCCATACGACTTGATGAGATCGACGAGGCGCTTCTGGTCGACGACCTTCGGCGCGGTGTTGATCTCCAGCAGGGTGCCGCCCTTGAAGTCCACGCCGCAGTTCAGACCGCCGCAGGGCGGGGTGAGCGGCACGACGGTGATGACAATCGAACCGATGCAGAGGATCAACGAGATGAGGGCGAAGGGCTTGGCCCAGCGCATCATGCGGAAGTTGGTCTTGATCGGGATCAGCTTGATGAGGGGCCAGAAGCCTTTGGTTTCAGTGCTCATGGGACCGCTCACGTAATCGGGAGGTTCTTGGGCCGCGCGACGCGGAACCAGAAGGCGAGGAGGACCTGGGTGACCAGCACGGCGCTGAACACCGAGGTGAACACGCCGATCGCCAGGGTCCAGGCGAAGCCCTTCACCGGTCCGGCCCCGAGGCTGAACATGATGATCGCCGCGCCCAGGTGGGTGATGTTGGCGTCGAAGATGGTCAGCATGGCGCGGGAGAAGCCCGCGTCGGCCGCCGCCAGGGGCGTTCGGCCTGACCGGATCTCGTCACGCATCCGCTCGTAGATCAGCACGTTGGCGTCGACGGCCACGGCCAGGGTCAGGATCAGGCCGGCGATGCCGGGCAGGGTCAGGGTGGCCTGGGTCATCGACATGGCGGCGACGATCATGATGCCGTTGACCAGCAGGGCGACCACCGAGATGCCGCCGAACAGCAGGCCGTAGGCCAGCACCATGAAGCAGAGCACCGCCACGAAGGCGATCCCGGTCGAGATCAGGCCGGCGTCGACGGCGTCAGCGCCGAGGCTGGCGCTGACCGTGGTCTGCTGCTCGACATTCAGCGGCGCCGGCAGGGCCCCGGCGCGCAGCAGGATGGCCAGTTCGTTGGCGCTCTGGACGTCGAAGTTGCCGGTGATGATGCCCGAACCGCCGGTGATGGCGCTGTTGATGTTGGGCGCCGAGATCACCTTGCCATCGAGGATGATGGCGAAGGGCTTGCCGATGTTGGCGCTGGTCACCGCGCCGAAACGCTTGGCGCCCTCACCGTTCATGCGGAAGGCGACGACGATCTGGCCCGTGGTCGGGTCCATTTCCTGGCGGGCGTCGGTCAGCATCTCGCCAGTGACGTCGGCGCGCTTCTTGACGAGATAGGGATTGGGGAATTGCGGATCGCCGCTGGGCAGGATTTCGGAACCCGGCGGCACGCCTTCGACCTCGGCCTGCTGGGCCGGCATGGATTCGTCGACCATCTGGAAGGTCAGCTTGGCGGTCTGGCCGATCAGCGACTTCAGCTTCTCGGGATCGCTTTCGCCGGCCGCCTGGACGACGATGCGGTTCTCGCCCTGTCGGCTGATCGCCGGCTCGCGGGTGCCCATGTCGTCGACCCGGCGGGTGATGATGCCGATCGATTGCTCGACGGCCTGGGTCGAGACCTCGCGGATGGCTTCGGGGGTGTAGTTGACCCTCAGCTCGGCGTTCCTGCGGTCCACCGTCATGTCCGGTGCGCCGGTCCGGGTCGCCGCGCCCAGCTGGCGAAGGATCAGCCCCTGGATTTCCGCCGCCCGCGACGCGTCTGGCAACACGATGACCAGACCATCACCCACGGCGTTGATATTGGCGCCCCGGATGTTCTTTTCCGTCAGCAGCCGGCGGACGTCCTCGATCAGGTTGGTGACCCGCTCCTTGCGGAGCGCCGAGGTGTCCACCTCGAGCAGCAGCTGCGAGCCGCCCTGCAGGTCGAGGCCGAGGTTCAGCCCCTTCTTGGGAAGAAAGCCCGGAAGCCCGTCACGCACATTGGCGGGCAGCACGTTCGGCATGGCGAACAGAAGGCTGAGAAGCACCGCCGCGATAACGGCGATGATCTTCCAGCGGGAGACGGTCATCATGGTCGGGGTCGCTCCGGGCGAACTTGCTGAAGAGCGATCAGCTCTTGGCGTCGTTGGCGGGGGCGGGCTCGCCCTTGGTGCGGACGACGCCGATCATGGCCTTGACCACCTTGACGGTGACGCCCTGGGCAATCTCGACGCCGACTTCCTTGTCTTCGACACGGACGACCTTGCCGATCAGGCCGCTGGACAGTTCGATCATGTCACCGCGCTTGACGTTGGAGATCATCGCCTGATGCTCCTTGGCGCGCTTTTGCTGCGGGCGCAGGATCATGAAGTAGAACAGGACGATCAGCAGCAGCGGCAGGCCGATGGCCTGGAGAAGGTTAGATGTGTCTCCCATTTGGGCTCCAAAGTCTCTGTTCGGCGCAGCCATGCGGGCGCGCCCTGTTTCAAGTCGGCGGAAACTAGGGCTTGCCCCTGTGGTTTGCAATGAGTGGCCCAAATACGGGCGCTGGCTGTGGCTTTTCGCCGTCACAGTCCGGTAGAAGCGACGGCGAATGACCGATCTGACACCTCTTCTGACCCGCATCGCCGAGGCCCTCGAGCGCCTGGCCCCCGCCGCGCCGCCCGGGATCGACTTTTCGGCCGCCCGTCTGTTCCGCCATGCCCCGGCCAAGGCCGCCTTCCTGGCCGCGCCGGATTATCCCCTGCCGCTGGACCTGCTGGTCGGGGTGGATCGCCAGAAGGCGCGCTTCGTGGAGAATCTCTCCCGCTTCGCCCGTGGCCTGCCGGCCAACCACGCCCTGCTGTGGGGCGTGCGCGGCACGGGCAAGAGCAGCCTGGCCAAGGCCGCCTTCATGGCCGCCGTGGAGAGCTATCCGGCGCTGAAGCTGGTCGAGGTCGACCGCGATGAGGTGACCGCCCTGCCCGCCCTGTTCGACGTGTTGCGGGACCGGTCCGAACGCTTCGTGGTGCTGTGCGACGACCTGTCGTTCGAGGACGGGGCGGCGGCGGCCAAGGCGCTGAAGTCGGCCCTTGAAGGCGGTGTCGCCGGGCCACCGGAGAATGTGCTGTTCGTGGCGACCTCCAACCGCCGCCACCTGATGCCGCGCGATCATGCGGAAGGGCGCGGAATGATCGCCGCCGCCGAGGATGCCGAGGAGGAGGTCAGCGTTTCCGACCGCTTCGGCCTGTGGATCGGCTTCCCGCCGATGGACCAGGCGGCCTATCTGGACGCCGTTCGGACCTATGCCGGCCGGTTCGACCTCAGCGCCGAGAATCTGGACCGTCGCGCCCTGCAGTGGGCGCAGGCGCGGGGGTCGCGGTCAGGCCGTGTCGCCTGGCAGTTCATCCGCGACCTGGCCGGTGAGCAGGAAAAGCCCCTCCCCTAGAGCACGTCAGGCGGAAGTGTACGCGGTTCCGCCGCCCAGACGTGCTCTAAATGTTTGATTCTAGACCCTTTTGATCAGGCTTTGATGCGTACATCAAATCCTGAAAGGGTCTAGCGGGGAAGGACGATCTGGGGATCGATCGCCCGGGCCTTGAACTTGGCCGAGGGCGAGTGGCGCACTTCGAAGTGCAGCTGCGGCCGGGGAGCGTCGCCGCTCTGGCCGACAACGCCGATCTTCTGTCCGCGGGACACACGCTGGTCCATGCTGACGTCGGCCGAGCGCAGGTTGGCGTAGACCGTGGCCCAGCCGTCGGCGTGGATGACGATGACCGTCAGGCCGGAGCCCGGCAGTTCATTGGCCAGTTTGACGATGCCATCGGCGGCGGCGACCACGGGCGTACCGGCGGCAGCGCCGATATCGACGCCGTCATTTCGCTGCCCGCCGGCCCTGGGGCCGTAGGGGACGACCACGGTTCCCCGCACCGGCCACTGGAAGCGACCGGCGGCCATCCGCTGATAGTCTTCGTTGCTGTAGGTCGGCGGCTTGTCGTCAGGCATCAGCGGCGGCAGCGGCCTGGTCGAAGGCGGCGGGGCGACCGGCTTTTGCACGGGCGGCTTGACGACCAGCGGCGTGGCGACGACCGGGGGCTTGACCACCGGCACAGGCGGCTTGGCCACGGGCGGTTTGGCGACCGGGGGTTTGACGACGGGCTTTTCGACCGGCTTTTCGACGGGCGGCCTGGCCGGCGGCAGCTGTGACGGCGGTTGCTGGACCGGCGGCTGCTGGACCGGCGGCGGCTGCACGGGCGGCAGCGCTCGCGGGTCAGACGGGATTTCGACCGGCGGTCGCGGGGTCGGGAAGGCGCGCGGGTCGTCGGGCAGATCCGCCGAGGGCTGCTGCACGGGCGGCTGATAGATCGGGGGCTGCGGACTCGGGCGCGGCGGGGTCGGAGCGTCGACCGTCACGGTGACCGACTTCTTGGTCGGACCGCTGTCCTTGAAGCCCTGCGGCAGGCGCAGCTTCTGGCCCTTCTTGATCGCCGCCTTGGCGCTGATGCCGTTCTCTTCGGCCAGGGCCGCCGGCTTGACGTTGAAGCGCCTGGCAACGGCGGTGAGGGTGTCGCCGCTCTCGACGACATAGGCCTTGCCCTTGCTGGCCGGGCCCTTCAGCACCTGGCCGGGCTTGAGGAGGTAGGGCTCCTTCAGCTTGTTGTCGTCGGCCAGCTGTTTGCGGGTGGTGCCCAGCTCGCGGGCCACGGCGTCGAGCCCCTGGCCCGACTTGACGGTGTGGGTCTTGGGCTTGCCGTCGACGGCCACGACCTTGCCGGCCACGGTGACGACGGTGCGGGTCTCGGTGCGCCTTGCCGGCGCCGGCGCTTCCTCGATGTCGTTCTGAGCCAGCTGGATCGGGGCGGGTTGCGCCTCGGCCAGCGGCGCGAGGTTGGCGACCTTGATGATGCCGCCCTCGTATTCCGGTCGCTGCGGAGCCCAGGCGACGTCGCCCGGCTCCTCGGCCGGCGCGGCCTCCTCGGCGTCCCCTTCCGACTGCGGCGGAGGCGGAGGCGGGGGCGGCTGCGGCGGCGTGTATTGCCCCTCGCGGACCGGATAGGTCGGCTTGGGCATTTCAAAGGCGGTGGGGCCGGTGCCGGCCGCCTGGCCTTCGACCACCGGATAGCGCGGCGTCGGGGCCGTGGCGCAGGCGCTCAGGGCGGCGACGCTGGCCGCGAGCAACAGGGCGCGGGTGTAATACTGGGTCATCGCCGCTCTCTTGATCAGTCGAACGACACACCTGGCTTGATGCGCGTTAAGCCTGCGTTAAGCACACGAAGGCGCCGGCGAATTACGGGGTTCAAAGTTCGCGCGCGACACCGTCCAGCAAAGGGACGAACCGCACATCGCACAGTGTTTCCCGCAGGAAGCCGCCCGCGCCATCGCCCGCATAGCGGATCAATTGCTGGACGGGCCCCCGGCCCACCGGCGCCACCAGAACCCCGTCCGGTTTCAGTTGCGCGAGGAGTCTTGTCGGCTCCTCGGGCGCCGCTGCTGTGACCATAATGCGGTCAAAAGGCGCCTGTTCGGCCCAGCCCTCTCCGCCATCGCCGAACTTGGTGATGACGTTGACCAGTTGCAGGGTTTTGAACCGCGCCTCGGCCTCGGCCATCAGGGTGCGATAGCGCTCGATCGTGTAGACCAGCCGCGACAGCCGGCTGAGGATGGCGGTCTGATAGCCACTGCCGGTGCCGATCTCCAGCACCCGAGAGCGGCGGTCCAGGGTCAGGGCCTGGGTCATCAGGCCGACGATGTAGGGCTGGCTGATGGTCTGGCCGCAGGCGATGGGCAGGGCCGAATCTTCCCAGGATCGCGCCTTGAACAGATCCGGCGTGAAGATCTCGCGCGGCGTCTTCTCTATGGCGCCCAGGACCTTGACGTCGGTCACGCCCTGCTCGCGCAGCGCCAGGATCAGCTTGGCGCGATCCTCACCCTCTTCCTGAGGGGCATGCTCGGGCGGCGAGTTGGACATTCAGGCTTTCGGCGGGGCCCCGCCCAACAGGCCTTTCAGCGCATGGACGGTTTCGTTGTGGGTCAGGTCGATATGGAGGGGCGTCACCGAAATGCGACCCTCATAGGTGGCCTTCAGGTCGGTGCCCTCGGCGGGATTGCTGAGCTGGCCGGAGAAGCCCATCCAGTAGTAGTCGCGGCCGCGCAGGTCGGTGCGCCGCTCGGCCTTGCGGATGTGCATGTCGCGGAAGCCCTGGCGGGTCACCTCGACGGCGGTCACCTCCTCCGGCGGGCGCGACGGGAAGGTGACGTTCATGATGACGTCCTTCGGCCAGCCGATCTCGATCAGCCGTTTGACGATCCCCGGGCCGTAGGTTTCGGCCGTCTCCCAGAAGGGGATGACCTCATCATGGAAGGCCAGCATCGACTGCGACAGGGCGATGGACGGAATGCCCAGGGCCATGCCCTCGATGGCGCCGGCGACCGTGCCGGACATGGTCACGTCCTCGGCGATGTTCTGGCCGCGATTGACGCCGCTCAGCACCAGGTCCGGCGCCTTGCCCTCGACCAGGTTGCGGATGCCCAGCATCACACAATCGGTCGGGGTGCCGGTCACCGCCCATTTGCGGTCGGCCACTTTTCGCACCCGCAGGGGATCGGCCAAGGTCAGGGCCCGGCTGGCGCCCGACTGCTCGTACTCCGGCGCGACGATCCAGACGTCGTCGGTCAGGGTGCGGGCGATCTTCTCGAGGCTTTCGAGGCCCTCGGCATGGATGCCGTCGTCGTTGGTCAGGAGAATGCGCATCAGGCCGCTTCGATGTGCTTGAGGCCGCCCATGTAGGGCTGCAGCACGTCCGGAATGGCGATCCGGCCGTTCTCGTCCTGATAGTTCTCCATCACCGCCACCAGGGTGCGGCCGACCGCCAGGCCCGAGCCATTGAGGGTGTGGACGAAGCGCGTGCCCTTCTCCCCGGCCTTCCTGGCGCGGGCGTCCATGCGCCGGGCCTGGAAGTCACCGCAGTTGGAACAGCTGGAGATCTCGCGATAGGTATTCTGCGACGGCAGCCAGACCTCAAGGTCGTAGGTCTTCCTGGCGGTGAAGCCCATGTCGCCGGCGCAGAGCAGCATGGTGCGGAACGACAGGCCGAGCTTCTTGAGGATGCCCTCGGCGCACTGGACCATGCGCTGGTGCTCGCCCTCCGACTGCTCCGGCGCGGTGATCGAGACCAGCTCGACCTTGTAGAACTGGTGCTGGCGGATCATGCCGCGCGTGTCGCGCCCGCTGGAGCCGGCTTCCGAGCGGAAGCTGGGGGTCAGGGCCGTCATCCGCAGGGGCAGTTCTTCCTCGGCGAGGATCTGCTCACGAACGATGTTGGTCAGCGACACCTCGGCGGTGGGGATCAGCCAGCGGCCGTCGGTGGTGCGGAACAGGTCTTCCGCGAACTTGGGCAACTGGCCGGTGCCGAACACCGCTTCATCGCGAACCAGCAGCGGCGGGCTGACCTCGGTGTAGCCGTTCTCGGTCGTCTGCACGTCGATCATGAACTGGCCGAGGGCCCGCTCCAGCCGAGCAATCTGCCCCTTCAACACCACGAACCGGGCGCCGCTCATGCGGGCGGCGGCCTCGAAGTCCAAGCCGCCGAGCGCCGCGCCGAGATCGACGTGGTCGCGGGCGTTGTTCAGGCGGACGGGGTCGCCGTGACGGCGCTGCTCGACGTTGCCGGCCTCGTCGGCGCCAGCCGGGACCTGGGCGTCGGGAATCTGCGGCAGGCTGGCCAGCAGGTCACGAAGCTGGCCGCCGATGCGGGCCTCGATCTCGCCCTGGGTGGTCATCTCGGCCTTGAGCGCCTCGACTTCCGACATCAGGGCGGCGGCAGCGGCCTCGTCCTTCTTCGCCTTGGCCTGGCCGATCAGCTTGCTGGCGTCGTTGCGGCGGCTCTGCGCGGCCTGCAGGGCGGTGGTCGCCGTCCGCATCTCCCCGTCCAGCGCCAGGATGGCCGGCGTTTGCGGAGACAGCCCACGCGCGCTCCAGCCAGCGTCGAAAGCGGCGGGGTTTTCGCGGATGGCTCGGATGTCGTGCATGGCTCTGGCGGGGCTTGAATGGAGGCGAACTGTCTAGTGTGCGTTGGGGATGGGGGGAAGTCCCCACACCCCCTCCCTCCCCTTTATGGGGAGGGACCGACCGCGAAGCGGTCAGGGTGGGGCCGTCGCGTGACAGAGTGCGCTGCATCCGACCTCCCCACCCGACGCGCAAGGCGCGTCTACCCTCCCCATAAAGGGGAGGGAGAGTCCTAGCCCTTCTTCGCGAAGTAGGTCTCGGCCTCACCCGGGAACGTCCGCGCCTTCACCTCGGCGGCGTACTTCGCCCCGGCTTCGGCGATCTCGCCGCGCAGGTCCGCGAAGCGGCGCACGAACTTCGGGGTCCAGTCGAACAGGCCCAGCATGTCGTCGGTGACCAGGATCTGGCCGTCGCAGCCGGCGCTCGCCCCGATGCCGATGGTCGGCGGCGCGATGGCGGCGGTGATCTCCCGCGCCAGGCCCTCGGCGACGCCCTCGACCACGACCGAGAACGCTCCCGCATCAGCCGTCGCCTTCGCCTCGGCCATGATCTTCGCCCGGCTGTCCTCGTCGCGACCCTTGGCCTTGAAGCCGCCGTCGACCAGCACCGCCTGGGGCCGCAGGCCGACATGGCCCATGACCGGAATGCCGCGCTGGACCATGTAGTGGATGGTGTCGGGCACGGTCGGGCCGCTCTCGACCTTCACCGCCTGGGCGCCCGTCTCCTTCATGATCCGGGCGGCGTTGTCGTAGGCGGTCTGGGCGCTGCCCTCGTAGGAGCCGAAGGGCATGTCGACGACGACCATGGCCTTGCGCGCCCCACGCATCACCGCCTGACCATGCAGGATCATCATCTCCATGGTCACGCCGACGGTGTTGGGCAGGCCATGGACCACCATGCCGAGGCTGTCGCCGACCAGCAGCAGGTCGCAGTGGTCGTCGAGAATCTCGGCGATCGGGGCGGTATAGGCGGTGAGGCAGACAATGGGATCGCCGCCCTTGCGGGCGGCGATGTCCGGCGCCGCGAGACGCCGGACCGCTTCCTGACGATGGGAAGACAACGCTAGAACTCCTGGGTGGCCCGCGTGATCGCGAAGCCGAGGGCCATAACACCCAGGGCCGCCGTCATCCACAGCACTTCCGGACTGATCGGCAGGGCGCCGAGGCTGGAGCTGGCGCTCATCACCTCGGTGAAGGCCTTGCCCACGGCGCTGGCCTGGGCCGTGGCCTCGCTGCCGGCGGCTTTCAGGAACAGGCCCGCACCCATCATCTGGCCGACCCCGACGATGCCGGCGACAATGCCGGCCCCGCCGATCAACAGACGGCGCAGCGACCAGCCGCGCTCCATCCGCTGCTCCAGCAGGCGCGCGAACAGCTCCGCGTCCTGGAAGTGCGGCGGCTCGGCGAACATGCGGTCGAGGCGCGTTTCGAATTCTAGATCAGACATGATCCTGCCTTTCCGCCTCGCGCCCTGCGCCTTGAGTTGGCGCAAGTCGGATCCGGAGCTTATCCAAACCACGTTTGACATGGGATTTCACAGTCCCCAAGGGGGCCCCGATGGTTTCGGCCGCTTCAGCGTGAGAAAGTCCCGCGCCGTAGCACAACGACACACATAAACGTTCCTGGTCGGACAGGCTCTTCATGGCTTCGTCCAGATCGATGCGATCCACGGTGGAGACTTCTCCGCCATGACCTTCGTCGTCCTGCTCCACCTCTTCAGTCATCCGGCTGTCCTTGCGCCAGCGGCGCACGTACAGGCGGGCGGCGATCCGCTTCACCCAGGCGGCGAACGTCCCTTCGCCCCTGAATTCAGAGACCCGCTCGAAGGCGGTCAGGAAAGCGTCCTGCGCGATGTCGTCGGCGGTCGAGGGCTGGGCCCCCATCCGACGCAGCAGACCCCGGACGGCGGAGCTGTGCCTGCGCACCAGCTCGCCGAAGGCCTGGCGGTCGCCCGCCGCCGCGAGGCTGGCGAGCTCCACATCGTGCAGTCCGGTAACAGCCCTTGCCTGGGCCATGGTGTCTCACTCCCCCTTGGAGCCAAAGCCGTCCTAGGACTGCTTGCCCTTGTTGGGGTTGAAGAAGCTGAGGACGACGAAGCTCGCGCCGATGATCACCGGGATGGCGCCGATGCCCATCATGGGATGCAGGGCGCCGTCCGCCTCATAGGAGACGAAGTAGCCGAAGGCGCCGATGCCGACCCCGATGGCGATCCAGATGACGCCGGTGCGAATGTCGCTGAGCGCCGACGAGGGCTGCTTCACGTTCTTGGTGAGGGCGTCGATGACCTCGGGCGGCATCGGCTGGCCCTTGTCGATGGCGGCCCGCAGGGTGTTCTGCATCTCGGCGCGTTCACGGCTCTTCAGCCAGCTCGGGACGATGACAATGGCCGCGATCATGGCGAACATCGAAATGGGGATGAGGACTTCCATGGTGGTGAACCTTCTCTCGAATCTCTGCGGCGCCGCGCTGTTGCGTGCGCCATCTGATCATGAGAGGCGCGAGGGGGGCGCAACGGATGCGGATTTCCGCATGAAATGTTCGTAAGGCGCGAAACCCCCTGCCTCAGGCCTCCCGCGGACGCATGACAAGCTGACCCATGCCGACCAGGCTGAGCGTCGCGATCAGCACCGCCACCCCCGTCGCCATTGATTGCGCCGCCGGTTCCAGCACGGGGGCCAGCACCGGGGCCACGGCCCACAGCACCAGACCGCCGACGACCGCCCCCAGGGCAGCGACCAGCAGGGACCGCTCCAGTTCGCGGCGGGCGATGGCCTTCATCACCGCAGCATTGAACGACGGCTCCGAAGCCGGACGGGCGGATCCCAGAAAGGCGGCGATCTTGTCATCGGGGGTCATGTCCGCTCTCCCAAACTCGCCAGCAGTCTATCGCGTCCACGCGCCACATGCGACTTCACCGTGCCGAGCGGCAAGCCCAGCGCTTCAGCCGCCTCGCCATGGCTCCAGCCCTCGGCCAGGCAGAGGGTCACCACCGCCCGCTGCTCCGGAACAAGTTGGGCCAGCGCCGCCTGCAGCGCCAGCCGATCTTCCGCGCCAAGGCCATCGGGCGCTGCCTGCTCCTCGGTCGCCGCCCAGTCGTGGTCCCTCACCGCCGTGCGACGCGCGCCGCGCGCCGCCGTCTGCGCCTTCTTCCAGGCGATGCCGAACAGCCAGGGCCGGAAGCCCTCGTCGTCGCGCAGCCGGTTCAGGCTCGACCAGGCGGTGACCAGGGCCTCCTGGGCAATGTCGTCGGCCTCGGCCCAGCCATGCGCCCGGCGCAGGAAGCCGCGCAGGGGCGCCTGATGGCGCTCGACCAGTCGGGCGAAAGCGGCCTGGGATCCCTCCCGGGCCGCTCTCACCAGAGCGGCGTCCATCAGTCCCGCCGGGTCGTCAGGAGGGTGACAAGCGAGGCCAGGCAGAGCGCGGCCATCACGAAGGCGACGATCAGGAAGGCGCCGCTGGCGCTGTACATGTCGCTGACCGCCGCGAACCCGAAGCCGGCGGCAAGCACGCCGAACAGCACCACCTGGTACCAGCGGCCCTCGCGACGGCGCAGGCGGCGATAGTGACGGCGGTCCTCACGGTCGCTCCAGCCGTCCTCATTGTCCTCGGCCTCTTCGTCGGCCCTCAGCTTGCCGGCCACGCGGTCGACCAGCGCCTGCGGCGGATCCTTGCCCTGGTCGGTGTAGCTCTTGATCAGGTCCAGGGTGTCGCGGTGGCGCCGGTAGCGCATCACCTGGTCAAACGCCTGGACCACGAAAAACCCCAACGGGAACAACAGCCACCAGAAGGATCGAAACAGGTCTTCCATCGTCTTGCCCTCCAGCCCGGCGCGATCATCGCCCGGTTTCGAGAACTAGTCGCCGCCGAACAGCGGTCTGGATGCAGGGCGTCCAGATTATTTGCCGAACGCCGCCGCGTACCGCTCCGGCTTGAACCCGACCAGCAGCGGCCCGGCTCCCTCGACCACCGGTCGCTTGATCATCGACGGCTGGGCGACCATCAGCGCGATGGCCCTCGCCTCGTCGATATCCGCCCGATCGGCGTCAGGCAGTTTGCGGAAGGTCGTGCCCGCCCTGTTGAGCAGCACGTGCCAGCCCACCTCGCCGACCCAGGCGCGCAGCCTGTCGGCGGTGACGCCCTGGGTCTTGTAGTCGTGGAAGTCATAGGCCACGCCCTCGCCTTCCAGCCACTTTCGGGCCTTGGCGACGGTGTCGCAGTTCTTGATTCCGAACATGGTGGTGGGCATGGCGCGGGCTTCCTGCGGTGACCGGGCCGTCCTCTCCGAATGCGCCCGGAGCGTCAACCTCGTAGGCCGCAAGAACCGGCTGCAACCCGGGCGGCCCGCGACCGTTAGCAGGGAATGAGGCTGTTCCTGTCCTGTCTGACCTTCGCGGGCGCGTTGGGTTGCGCCGACCACGCCCCCGCCCAGGTCCTGACGGACCCGACGCTTGAGCGCCTTCGCGTCTCTCCCGCCGAAAACCGTCTGTTGGCCAGTGTCACGGCGCCAAAGGCGCCAAATGCCTGGGCGGTGCGGGATGCCGCGGCCTTCCGCCTGAGCTGGAAAGGCCAGGACTCGGAATGGGACTTCTCGGCCGCCAGCCGCTTCGTCGAGGAAACCGAGGCCAACGCCCGCGACTTCCAGACGCAGGGCCTGTTCGAAGCCGAGGGCGCGATTGTCCGCCGGATCGGTGACTTTCGCTTCGGCGCTGTCGGCTATTCCGCCCGCACAGTCGGCGACAAGACACGGGGCGGACCCCGGCTCGGCGCCATGAAATGGCTAGGCTCCGCCGCCGGCCCGATTATCGGCTATGACACCAGGATCGTTGGGAAACCGGCGACTGTGGCGCTGCGATGGTATCGCGAGATCGACGCGCCGGGTGAGAACGGCGATACCGTCTCCGCTTCGTTCGCCGTGAGATTCTAAGCATAGTGATTCTCTTTTCCGGGAATTTCGAGTTGCCGATAGAGAATGCCCCTGAGAATTGTTGACGCGGCAAGCGTTTACGACATCGCAATCTAGTGCCGCCTAAAGAGCCTCAAATCTTCGAGAGGCTCCATGAAACATATCGCTGTTATCTCCACCGTCGTCTTCGGTATGGCGATCGCCGCACCCGCCATGGCTGGTGACATCTCCGGCAAGGTCGGCCTTGCCAGTCAGTATCTGGGCAAGGGTCTCGGCAAGAGCGACGAAGACCCGGCCGTCAGCGCCTCGCTGCGCTGGACCGAAGGCGGCTTCTACGCTGACGCCTTCTATTCCCAGGCTGCCTCGTCCAAGGGCGCCAATTCCGAAGTCATCATGACCGGCGGCTATGTCGCCGAATTCGGTGACTACGAACTCGACAGCCAGTTGCTCTACCGGGAAATGATCGGTGAGGATAACGGCGTCGACAGTGGGTACTTCGAGGCCCAGTTCGACCTGTCGCGAGACTTCGGCAAGACCTTCAGCGGCCGCATGCGCGTCAACTATTCCCCTGACACCTATGGCTCAACCGATGAGGCCTGGTGGATCGAGGCCCAGGCTGGCGCCAAGCTCGGCGACAATGACAAGGTGACTGTCGCCTACGGCGTGCGCCGGACCGAGAACGGAACGGACTACGACGCCTGGAATATCGGGGTGAGGCACAAGTTCACCAAGGCCTTCTCGGGCGATCTGCGCTGGTACGACACCGATGGCCATGAGCTCGGCGAACGCTATGAGGGCCGGCTCGTCGCCGCCCTGACCTACAGCTTCTAGTCAGGAATTCAGCGCATGGCCTTCGCCGACTGGAACATCTCCCGCAAAGTCACCGCCGCCTTCGCCGGTGGCGTGGCCATCATGGGCGTGTCGGGCGCCTTCACTGTCTACGAGGTGCAGAACATCAGCACCCAGCAGGAACGGCTGAAGGTCGCCTGGAGCGAGGATGTCGCCATCCGCGAGGCCCGCTTCTACCTGACCCGCCAGGAGAACAGTCTCCGCGGCTGGGTGCTCAGCCAGGACGAGTACTACCTCGGCCGGGTCAACGCCCACCGCGAGAACTTCGGCAAGCGCATTGCAATCCTGCGTGAGGCTTCGGTCGGTGAGGAGGCCGCACTGGCCGAGATCGCCGCCACAGAGGCCGCCGCGGAGGCCTGGTACAAGGGCGCCGTCGAGCAGGCCGGCGAGTTGCTGAAGGCGGGTTCGGTCGCCGAGGCCGGCTCTCTCGTTGGCCGCGAAGGCCGGGCGGACGAGCTGATGGGCGCTGTCGAGGACAACCTCGACAAGGTCGCCGCCATATCGGAAGCCGACATCAAGGCCGAACGCGAGGCCTTCGATACCAGCCTGACCATGACGGTCACCCTGGTTATTCTCGGGGGCGTGCTCGCCGCCCTGCTGGCCGCCGTCGCCGGATGGCTGCTGGCCCGCACGCTCAGCCGCCCGGTGCGCGCCCTGACCGGCGATATGCAACGCCTGGCCCAGGGCGACCTCAACGTTGAGATCGCCAGCGCCGCTCGCGGCGACGAGATCGGCGCCATGAGCCGCGCGGTGCAGGTGTTCAAGGACAACGCCGTGGCCCTGCGCACCGCCTCGAGCGACCGTGAGCGGATGGAGGGCGACGCCCGCTCCACCCGCGACCGCACCGAGGCCGAACGCGCCAGAGCCGCCGCCGAACAGGCTATCGTCGTCGAGGAAACCGCCAAAGGGCTCAGCGCCCTGTCGGCCGGCGACCTGACCTGGCGGATCGACGCCGAATTCCCCGGCGACTACGAGCGTCTGAAGATCGACTTCAACGAGGCTCTGACCAAGCTGGAAACGGCCATGGGCGTGATCAACGACAATGCCACCGCCATCCGCTCCGGGTCGGACGAGATCAGCCAGGCCGCGGACGACATGTCGCGCCGCACCGAGCATAACGCCGCCACCCTCGAGGAGACGGCCGCCGCCCTGGACGAGATCACCGCCACCGTCAAACGCACCGCCGAAGGCGCAAAGCAGGCCGATCAGGTCGTGCGCACCGCCCGCGCCGATGCCGAACAGAGCGGCGTCATCGTCTCCAACGCGGTTTCGGCCATGAGCCAGATCGAGCGCTCGGCCGGCGAGATCAGCCAGATCATCGGCGTCATCGATGAGATCGCCTTCCAGACCAACCTTCTGGCCCTGAGCGCCGGCGTCGAAGCGGCCCGGGCCGGTGACGCCGGCCGCGGCTTCGCGGTTGTCGCCTCCGAGGTGCGGTCCCTGGCCCAGCGGTCGGCCGACGCCGCCAAGGAGATCAAGGCCCTGATCAGCGCCTCCTCCCAGCAGGTCGGCCAGGGCGTCGCCCTCGTCGGCCAGACCGGCCAGGCCCTGCAACGCATCGTCGGCAGCGTCAGCGAGATCACCACGCTGGTGACCGAGATCACCGCCTCCAGCCAGGAGCAGGCCTCGGCCCTCAGCGAGGTCAATACCGCCGTCAACCAGATGGATCAGGTGACCCAGCAGAACGCCGCCATGGTCGAGCAATCGACCGCCGCCAGCCACGCCCTGCGGCGTGAGGCGGGCGAACTGGCCCGGCTGGTCTCGCAGTTCCGCACCAGCGGCTCGGCCCCGGCCGCCCCGGCCCGCCGCCCCGAAGTGATGGTCGCCGCGCCCCGGCCCGCCGCCGCGGACTTCCGTAGCCGCCACACCGCTCCCGCGCTCAAGCAGACCTCGCAGTTCGCAAGCGCGCCGGAAGCTGAAGGCTGGGATGAGTTCTAGGAAGCAGGGGCCCGTCGCGTTTGCGCGCAAACGCGGTGGGCCCCTCTTCATTTTCGCCGGACCTCAGTCCCGCGACGGAATCAAAAGGCCCGCTGCACAGCCGGCCGAGCCATACCCCGGTCCAGCCAGCCCTTGGCGGGCCAGCGCCGGGTGATCGGAAACTCGGCAAGCGTGGTCATGGCGCAGCCGCTCAGAAGGTCGCGGTCAAAGGGTCGGGACCGATACGGCCGGCCTCGGAATCCAGACCGGCGATCGCCGCCTTGTCCGCCTCATCCAGCTGAAAATCGAAGACCCCGAAGTTCTGGACGATCCGCTCGGGCGTCACCGACTTGGGGATCACCACCAGGCCGCTGTCGACATGCCAGCGAATAATGACCTGGGCCGGAGTCTTTCCGTGTCTGGCGGCGATGCCGGCGATCACCGGGTCGCTGAGCAACTGCCCTTGCCCGAGCGGGCTCCAGGACTCCGTCAGCACGCCGCGCGCTGTGTTGGCCTCACGTAGCGCGCGCTGCTGGAAGCGGGGATGCAGCTCGATCTGGTTGATGGCGGGGGCCACGCCGGTTTCGCCGATGATCCGGTCCAGGTGCTCGGCCGCGAAATTCGAGACGCCGATGGATTTCACCCGGCCCTCCTGCTGCAGCCGCACCAGCGCCTTCCAGCTCTCGACGTACAGCCCCTTCGCCGGGGCCGGCCAATGGATCAGGTAGAGGTCGAGATACTCAAGGCCGAGCCGCCCCAGGCTCTTCTCGGCGGCGACCAGCGTCTCATCATGGCCCTGGTTGTCGTTCCACAGCTTGGTGGTGACGAACACATCTTCGCGGCTCAGGCCGGACGCCTTGATCCCCTCCCCGACGCCCTTTTCGTTGCGATAGGCGGCCGCCGTGTCGATGTGACGATAGCCGGCGTCCAGCGCCGTCGTCACCACCTGCACCGCCGTATCGTTCGGCGTCTGCCAGACGCCAAGGCCGACCTGGGGAATGGTGCGGCCGTCGTTGAAGGTCAGGTGGGTCTGCTCGGTCATGGGCGAAGGTCCTGGCAAGGATGAAGGTGGCCCGCGCCGGCCCGCGCGGAAATCGCTCCTGCAGATAGGCATGAGGGCCCCGCGCCGATAGGGTCTCGGCGCCATCAGCGGCCGACGCGCGCTCCCCCATTGCCGGGAGCCATGGCCGTCAGCGGTTGCGGATCAGGCCAACGCCAGTGGTTATCAGCCAAAGGGTCAGACCGACGAAACCGGCGATGGTGGTCAGCGCGAACAACTCGCCCGGCGCCGCGAGCGCCAGGGCCAGCCCCTCGCCCGATCCGGCGATCAGCAGCACCCCAGACAGCAAGCCGACCGGGGCGGCGATGCGACGCCCCTCGCCGGCCTGAAGCATGGCGACCTGGATCACGAAGATGGCGGTCAGCAACTGGCCGATGTGCTCGCCGATCGCCACCCCGCCCCTGGCGTTGAGCAGGTTGAAGGCCTGCTCCGCCGCCGGCCCGCCGTCCTGGGCCAGCGCCGGAACCGCGAACACCCAGCGTGCCAGGCCAACGGCCTGGGCCAGCCCGGCCAGCGCGCCGATCACCGCCGCCCCGACCGCCAGCGCCGGTCGCGTGGCCAGCCGGCGCTGCGACACCGCCAAAGCCGGCGCCATCACCGCCAGGGCCAGGGCGCAGAGCATGAAGGCATGCCAGGTCAGGATCAGCACCGGCCCGCCGGCCACGAACTTCGACAGCGCCTCGGCCGCCGGCCGTCGAAGGATGTCCGGGTAGTCGTAGATGGCCCCCAGCACCGAGAACGGCACATTGAACGCCACCGCCAGGGCGATGGCCGCCACGCCCGTCATCCGGGCTGAGCTCGCCTGCCCGGCTTCAGTCCACTCAGCGGCCCCGCCGCTCATTCCTTGCGCTGCCATCATCATGTCTCCACTTGGTGACAAGGCAAATATCACCGATCGGTGACATGTCAAACACTTTCGTCACTCCCCGGTGACAAACGGTCTGGACGCCCCGTCCGATCCAGCCTACCCAAGGACCATGAGACCCCGCCGATGACCGACGCTCCCGCCCCCCGTGACCGCGCCCGAACCGAATCCGCCATCGTCGTCGCCGCCCGCGAGGTGCTGGCCAGCGACGGGTTCCAGGGTTTCGGGATCAACGCCGTCGCCCGCCGGGCGGGCTGTGACAAACAGCTGATCTACCGCTACTTCGGCGGCCTCGACGGCCTCATCGACGCCATCGGCGCCCAACTGGCCGACTGGATCGGCGCCAGCCTCGACCCCGCCGACGAGACCCCTCCGGCCACCTACGCCGAGATGACCGAGCGCCTGATCCTGCGCTTCCTCGATGCCCTGCGCGGCGACGCCCTGGTCCAGAAGATCGCCGCCTGGGAGATCGCCGACCCCTCCCCCCTCGTCGCCCGCCTGACCCAGGCTCGCGGCGCGGCCATGGCCCGCTGGATGGCCAGCACCCGTGGCGACCTCACCCCGCCCGAAGGCGTTGATGCCCCGGCCCTCAACACCTTCCTGATCGCCGGGGTGCAGCAGCTGGTCCTGGCCGGCGCCGCCGCCGGTCAGTTCTCGGGTGTCTCCCTGTCCACCGAGGCCGACTGGGACCGGGTCCGCGCCGCCGCCCGCCGGATCATTGGCGCCGTCTACGGGGCCTGACGCCGTCATCCCGCTGCCTTCAGCGGTCTCGACGGCGGGGCGACTCTAAGGCCTGCGCTCGACCGTCAGTTCGGTGGTCCACAGTCCGTCCGTCAGGCGCTGGTGGCATTCGCGGACCGTAACCTCGCCATCGAAGGCGCCGCCGAAACCCTGCAGAAGAACCGTGCTTCCAGGGCGAGGCAGGGCGCTGCCCTGGAAGCTGACCCGCCCCTGAAGCCCGGCTTCCAGCGCCAGATCGGCCGCCATGACGGAATCTCCCCAGGCCAGGGTCAGCACCGGCCCGCCGCTCGTGCCCGGGTCGTCCGACGCCGCGCCAAGCGCGTCGATGATCAGCACGGCGGGCGCATCAATGGCGGCCCGCAGCGTCTGACGGTGAATCGCACCGGCGAAGACCGGGGTAAGCGCCGAACCGTAGCCAAGGGACAGGGTCACCGTCACGCCGATCGACAGGTCGCTGCTGTCCCCGGTCGGGAACGATGCGCCGGGCTGACTGTTGGCAAGGGTCAGCCGGGCCCGCGATGGTTGGGCAAGGGCTTGCCAGACCTCCAGATCGACGATCGAGCAGCCTGGATCGATCGGCTGGCCCGCCAGCAGGAGCTCGAAGGCCGCGACCCCGCTTGCCAGATCGACCGGAGACGGCGGCGCCGGCGGCGCCGGCGGCAGGTTGCTGTCACTGTTTTCCAAGGGCGCGCTCCTGATCCTGGCCCCTCCCGGACCCTTCAACGCCCATTCAGGCACAGATTGCCGGCCCCGCACACCACCCCTGGAGTTGCAGGCCCTGGCCTGGACCGCGTCAAAACCTTCCGCCGCCTGAAATCATGGACATTGCCCCTCTCTGGAGGCATTTTCTCCCCGCCTCCCCGGCTCGAACGCTTAAACTGAGAAAAAACATGCCCGCCTATCGCTCGCGCACCTCCACGCATGGCCGCAACATGGCCGGCGCCCGTGGGCTCTGGCGCGCCACCGGCATGAAGGACGCCGACTTCGGCAAGCCGATCATCGCCGTGGTCAACAGCTTCACCCAGTTTGTGCCGGGCCACGTCCACCTGAAGGACCTCGGCCAGCTGGTCGCCCGCGAGATCGAACGGGCCGGCGGCGTGGCGAAAGAGTTCAACACCATCGCCGTCGATGACGGCATCGCCATGGGCCACGACGGCATGCTCTACAGCCTGCCCTCGCGCGAGCTGATCGCCGACGCCACCGAATACATGGGCAACGCCCACTGCGCCGACGCCATGGTCTGCATCTCCAACTGCGACAAGATCACCCCCGGCATGCTGATGGCATCCTTGCGGGTCAATATCCCGACGGTCTTCGTCAGCGGCGGCCCGATGGAGGCCGGCAAGGTCATCCTCAAGGGCAAGGAAGTCGCCCTCGACCTGGTCGACGCCATGGTCGCCGCCGCCGATGACAGCGTCAGCGACGAGGATGTCGCCACCATCGAACGCTCCGCCTGCCCGACCTGCGGATCCTGCTCGGGCATGTTCACCGCCAACTCGATGAACTGCCTGACCGAGGCGCTCGGCCTCTCCCTGCCCGGCAACGGCTCGGTGCTGGCCACCCATTCGGATCGCGAGCGGCTGTTCCTTGAAGCCGGCCACCTGATCGTCGACATCACCCGCCGCTTCTACGAGCAGAACGACGAGAGCGTCCTGCCCCGCAACGTCGCCAGCTTCCGCGCCTTCGAAAACGCCATGAGTCTGGACATCGCCATGGGCGGCTCGACCAACACGGTGCTGCACCTGCTGGCCGCCGCCTACGAGGGCGGCATCGATTTCACCATGGCCGACATCGACCGGCTTTCCCGCAAGGTGCCCTGCCTCTCCAAGGTCGCCCCGGCCAAGTCCGACGTCCACATGGAGGACGTCCACCGCGCCGGCGGTGTCATGGCCATCCTCGGCCAGCTTGAAAAGGCGGGCCTGATCCACACCGACCTGCCGACGGTTCACAGCCCCAGCATGGGCGCCGCTCTGGACCGCTGGGACATCTCCCGGACCGAGAGCGAGACCGTCCGCACCTTCTTCAAGGCCGCCCCCGGCGGCGTGCCGACCCAGACCGCCTTCAGCCAGTCCCGCCGCTGGGAAGAGCTCGACCTCGACCGCGAGACGGGCGTCATCCGCAGCGCCGAACACGCTTTCAGCCAGGACGGCGGCCTGGCCGTGCTCAGCGGCAACCTGGCCATCGACGGCTGCATCGTGAAGACCGCAGGCGTCGACGAAAGCATCCTGAAATTCTCCGGCCCGGCCCGCGTCTTCGAAAGCCAGGACGCCTCGGTCAGCGCCATCCTGACCGGCAAGATCAAGCCCGGCGACGTGCTGGTCATCCGCTACGAAGGCCCCAAGGGCGGCCCCGGCATGCAGGAGATGCTGTATCCGACCAGCTATCTGAAATCGAAGGGCCTCGGCAAAGCCTGCGCCCTGATCACTGACGGCCGCTTCTCGGGCGGCACCTCGGGCCTGTCGATCGGCCACGTCTCGCCGGAAGCGGCCGAGGGGGGAATGATCGGCCTGGTCGAGGAAGGTGACATCATCGACATCGACATCCCGAACCGCAGCATCAGCCTGCGGGTGTCCGAGGCCGAGCTTGAAACCCGCCGCGCCGCCATGGACGCCAAGGGCTGGCAGCCGGCGGCCGAGCGGCCGCGCAAGGTCTCCACCGCCCTGCGCGCCTACGCCGCCTTCACCACCAGCGCCGCCAAGGGCGCGGTGCGGGTGGTGCCGTAGATCGATCAGGTACGCCGACGGCAGATTGCCTCTGGACAGGCATCGAGCCCGCGCTAACTCGGAGCCTTCGGGCGGCGCACCCAATCTGGGCGCCCGACCCACAGGCTCTGGAGTTCCACAAGACATGCGCCTCGCTCTCTCTGTCGCCGTCCTGGCTCTTGGCCAGCCTGCCCTCGCGCTGGCGCAGTCGGGGCCGCCGTCGGAGGTTCCGGACGGCTGGACGATGCAGCTTGGCGGCGCCCTCATCGCCGGCCCGGCCTGGCAGGGGTCCGATGACACGGCCGCCTCTCTTTTTCCGGACGTTCGCGTCAGCTACGGCGACCGCTTCTTCGCCTCCATTCCCGAGGGCGTCGGCTACAACCTGGTATCGAGCGATGCCTGGCGGGCGGGCCCGATCGCCAAGATCCGCTTCGGGCGCGACGAGGAAGACGGCGGTTCTCCCTTCCGCATTTCCGGAGAGAGTGACGAGCTGCGGGGCCTTGGCGACATCGATGCCGCCGGCGAAGTGGGCGTCTTCGTTGAGCGGCGGTTCGGGGAAGGCGCGGCATGGCGGCTGCGCGGTGAAGTCCGCCAGGGTTTCGGCGGCCATGAGGGCGTCCTGGCCGACGCCTCCCTGACCTACCAGACCCGCCTTGGCGCGACCCTGGTCAGCATGGGCCCCCGGGTCAGTCTCGCTTCCGAAGACTATATGCAGACCTATTTCGGCATTGATCCCGCCCAGTCGGCGGGCGCCGGCCTGGCCGTCTACAGCGCCGATGGCGGCCTGCTGTCCTATGGCCTGGGCGCCAGCGTCATCCTGCCGGTGTCGCGCAACAGCGCGGTGACCGTGTTCGGGTCGGTCGAGCGCCTTGGCGATGCGGCGGCCGACTCGCCGCTGATCCGGGAAAGAGGGTCCGAAACCCAGGTCACCATCGGGATCGGCTACGGCTTCCGTTTCGGCCTCTAACCCCTTCTGCCCGCGCACCCAGCCTCGCCAGGTAAAGGCGGCGTAGAACGGCTGCACCCGCGAAAATCCGCCCCGGCGGAGGACTGCTTCATAGAATTACGTCCGCCAGGAGCCGATCGACGCCCGGGTCGGCTCAATGGCAGGCGATGGCCAAGCCAATCACAGGCTGCCGGAGAACTACAGATACACCGCTATTCCCACTCGATGGTGCCGGGCGGCTTCGACGTCACGTCGTAGACCACCCGGTTCACACCGCGCACCTCGTTGATGATCCGCGTGGCGGTCTTGCCGAGCACGTCCCAGGGGAACTCGAAGAAGTCGGCGGTCATGCCGTCGGTCGAGGTCACCGCCCGCCGCGCCAGCACGTTCTCATAGGTGCGGGCATCGCCCATCACCCCGACCGTCTTGACCGGCAGCAGCACGGCGAAGGCCTGCCAGATCTTGTCGTAGAGGCCGGCCTTGCGGATCTCGTCCAGGTAGATGGCGTCGGCCTGCTGCAGGACCGTGACTTTCTCCGGGGTAATTTCCCCGGGGATGCGGATGGCCAGGCCCGGCCCCGGGAAGGGGTGGCGGCCGACGAAGTCGGGATGCAGGCCAAGCTCGACGCCCAGCACCCGCACCTCGTCCTTGAAGAGTTCGCGCAGGGGCTCGACCAGCTTCAGCTTCATGTAGTCGGGCAGGCCGCCGACGTTGTGGTGGCTCTTGATCACCGCGCTGGGGCCGCCGCGGGCGGAGACGCTCTCGACGACGTCGGGGTAGAGGGTGCCCTGGGCCAGGAACTCGGCGCCGTCGATCCTGGCGCTCTCCTTGTCGAAGACGTCGATGAACAGCTTGCCGATGATCTTGCGCTTGGTCTCCGGGTCGGAAACCCCGGCCAGCCCGCCGAGGAATTCCTTCGATGCATCAACGTGGATCAGCGGGATATTGTAGTGGTTCCTGAACAGCGAGACGACCTGGTCGCTCTCGCCCGACCGCATCAGGCCGGTGTCGACATAGACACAGGTCAGCTGGTCGCCGATCGCCTCATGGATCAGCACCGCCGCCACCGAGCTGTCGACGCCGCCCGAAAGGCCGCAGATCACCCGGCCCGTGCCGACCTGGGCGCGGATACGGGCCACGGCCTCGTCCTTGAAGGCGGCCATTGTCCAGTCGCCGGTCAGGCCGGCGATGCGGTGGGTGAAGTTGCGCAGCAGGGTGGCGCCGCGCGGCGTATGGGCCACCTCCGGGTGGAACTGCACGCCATAGATCCTGCGTGTCTCGTCGGCGATGGCGGCGAACGGCGCACCGGGGCTGACGGCGATGACCTCGAAGCCCGGCGGAATGGCGGTGACCCGGTCGCCGTGGCTCATCCACACCGTCTCGGGCTGGCCCATCTCGGCGAAGCCCTCGAACAACGGGCTGGCCTTGGTGACCTCGATCTCGGCCCGGCCGAACTCGCGGTGATGGCCGCTCTCCACCTTGCCGCCCAGCTGGGCGCAGATGGTCTGCTCGCCATAGCAGATGCCCAGC
>Ga0164290_1001342_pt1 | contig 39219 bp, 42 predicted proteins | sample Micstemetagenome_FD_108782 | JGI IMG/M metagenome (GOLD analysis project Ga0164290, IMG submission 108782) | Contaminated culture microbial community from soil near Moab, Utah, USA - Microcoleus steenstrupii SON62 (Illumina Assembly) | ecosystem: Environmental > Terrestrial > Soil > Soil crust...
CCCTGACCCCTGACCCCTGACCCCTGACCCCTGACCCCTGATACCTGATACCTGATACCTGATACCTGATACCTGATACCTGATACCTGATACCTGATACCTGATACCTGATACCTGATACCTGATACCTCAACACAAAAAGCCCGGCAGGATGTGATCCTGCCGGGCTTCAGATTGTTCCAGATCGAATGTTCGCGAGAACTATTCGAGGATGGTCTTGGTGTCGGCGACGAGTTGGTCGATGGCCGCCTTGTCGAGCTTACCCTTCTCGAAGCCCTTGCTGACGGCGACTTCGGAGTCGAGCCACATCATGACAGTGACGTCAGCCTTGTCGCTGATCTTGTAGGCTCCCGGACCTTTGGCGTTTTCAAACGTGGTCAGCGGGACATTCTTGATCATCGACTTGGCAGCGGTTTCTTCCAGTACCGGCTTGGCCTTATCAGGGCTGTCGGAGAGGAGCACCAGGAACGCGGCCATGCGGGCGTCCTTGTTCTTCTCGACCTGGCCATCAATCGCCTTAGCGAGCTGGGCGACTTCCGGGGTCATTTCGCGGGCGAAAATGCTGACCACGGGGCGGTTGCCGTACTGGCAACGATAGCAGAGATCTTTACCCTTGGAAGGGCCGGTGATGTCCGACACGGTGAAGGCCGGGACGAACTCGCCCTTGGGCAGACCCGATTGCAGTTCGGCGGCCATCGCCACGCCACCGACCACCAACACAGCCGCGACCATCGCAGAATACTTGAACATCGATACCCTCTCCTTAGTGAAACGTTCGCAGCGGCCACGCGACCGCACACGCATCAAAGCCTACGCATCTCTTAGCCAGTCGTCGAGTCCCGACTTGAGTTTTTCCGAATTTCTGCCGGGATTTTCGTCTCAACAACTGTTACCGAACCTACGGCAGAACTCTTACAACCGTTGACCAATTTGGTGACTTCTTGAAGAGATTGCCCCCTGGTCCACACGGTTCACGCCCCCCGTCGGCCTCGGCGTTGCCCGAGCAGTCCCGCCAACGCCGGTGTCGGGGGCTGATCGGTTCTCAGGCAGAGGTAGTCGAACCGCAAGTCGCGGGCCAAACCGCGTAACCGAGCCAGATGTTGCTCGAATTCCTGCTGATACGCCTTGCGGATGGCCTTCGGATTCGAGCGCACTTCGCCCCAGTTCTCCAAACCCTCAAACCGGGTCGGCTCGTCGAATGGGAATTCGAGTTCCGCCGGGTCAATGACTTGTAACAACAACACATCGTGGCGACGAAAGCTCAATTGGCGTAAGCCCCGCTCCAACCGCGAAAACTCGTCGAAGAAATCGCTGATGACCACCACGACCCCGCGGCGCGATAACCGCTCGGCGACCACGGGCAGCATCGTCCCCAGTGGCGTTTCCCCCTCGCCGGGTAAATCCTCGAGCAAGCGGCAGGCTTCCCGCAATTGGGCCGCAGTGCTGGAGGGGGGCAGGTAATCTCGCAAGGCGCGATCGAAGGTCACCAGGCCCATTGCATCGTGCTGGCGAACCACCAGATAGGCGATCGAGGCGGCCAGCCAGCGGGCAAATTCGAGTTTGGTGATGGCAGCTCGCGACGATTGATAGGTCATCGACTCGCTGGCATCGAACAGCACGGTACAGGCGAAGTTAGTCTCTTCGTCAAACTGTTTCAGATAGATGCGATCCGACTTGCCGTACACTTTCCAGTCGACATACCGCAGGTCATCGCCGGGAACATACTCTCGATGCTCGGCAAACTCGACTGAGAAACCCCGAAACGGGCTGCGATGCGTGCCGGAGAGGTAGCCTTCGACGATCAGCCGGGCCTTCAGTTCCAGCCCGGCGATTTCGCTCAGCCGCGCGGGATCGAGCAAGTGTGTCGAAGTCTGCATCGGGGACACCATCATCCATCCATGCGAAATGCCCGCCACTCGGCGGTGGCGGCTATTTAACCGTCGACTCTCAACCCTCGGCTCTTCACCACGCCACTGATCGATTTGAATTCGGGATCGGCGGCCGACTCACACCATTCAAAGATGACCGATTCCGCCGTGGTGATGGTGACCCCCGAATCCCGCATCCGAGCGATCGCACATTCGGTGTCACGACTGCGGCGACTGGTAACAGCATCGGCAACCACGGTCACACGATATCCCAAAGCGAGGTAATCGAACGCTGTCTGCAACACGCAAACATGGGTTTCGACACCGGCCAGGATGATCTGATCGCGTGTCGCCGGGTCATCACTCACGCCTGGAACCGCCAGGGCTTCCACGGCGCTGAACCGTTGCTTCGCCGGGCGTACACTGGCAAATCGGGCAATCGGGGGAACCGTCGGGCCAAGCCCCTGGGGATATTGTTCGGTGACGAAGACCGGAATACTCAGGCGGCGGGCGACATCCCCCAGAATCTCGCAGGCCTTGACGACCTCCGGGGCATCGGCCAGCGCGGCCATCAGCCGTTCTTGCAGATCGATCAAAATCAGTTGCGACCGTCCACGGTCGTGCAGTTCTTGACTGCGTAAGTATGTCGACGTCATACCGTCCTGGTTCCTCGGTCGAATGGTCGGATTTCCCCATGCAGTTGAAGTGTAGCACGTCAGGTCAATTTGAACATCGAGAGGGAACGTCGCCTGAGTTCGGTCGCGAGAATTCCTCGTGATGCACAGACAGGAATGTCTGTGCTCCTTGCTTGGGAACGGCTGCGATCGACTCAGAACGTCAGCAACACCTTGCCTGCCTTGCCCGGCGTTTCGGCGGCGGTGACGGCTAGCTGGACTTGTTCCAGCGGGAAGGTCGCATCGACCTGTGATGACAACACTCCGGCGGAGATGAGTTTGCCCAGTTCGCCGATGAGTTTCAGCTTGGCGAGCAGCCCGAGTGTCGTCATATGTCGACTCAGCCAGAAGCCTTCGACGCGGCTGCCGTGGGACATCAGCAGGCGTGACGAAAAGGACAACGGCTCGGACGACAACGTGCCATAAACAATTAACCGGCCCTGCTCTCCGAGACCATGGACCATCGCCGAACCGACCGCACCGCCGACCGGATCGATCGCGAATCTCACGCCCCCCGATCCGGTGGTCTGGTGGACCTGTTCGATCAATCGTTCCAGCGAATCGACGGCCGGATCAAACGGCACCACGGCATCGGCCCCGAGGACTTTCAGTGCCGCCACTTGGCTTGCATTCCGCACAAGATTGAGCGTGCGAAACCCATAACGCTGACCGAGCCGGATCACCATTTTTCCAACCGCCGAATTCGCCGCCGACTGCATCAGCCAGGCTCCTTTTGGAACCGCGAGGAGTTTTCGAGTCAGGATGTATGCCGTCGCGGGGTTCACGAAGAACATCGCGGCCTGAAGATCATCAACCTTGCCGGAAATGGGGATTACCGACTTCGCGGGGGCGATCACCTGCTCTTGCCAGTTGCCGGTGATCGAGTTCAGAACGGCGACACGCTTACCGAGCAGGAACTTGCCGAAGAGGCCCGCATTTGCGGATTCAACGATGCCGACCCCTTCATAGCCGGGAACGGCGGGTAACTCGGGGCGTTTACCATAGGTGCCACGGATGGTCATCAGGTCGGACGGATTGACCGGACTGGCAATCATCCGCACCCGCACCTGGCCAGCGACGGGTTCCGGCACCGGACGCTGGACCACAGAAAGGACTTCTCCCGGTTCACCAAACTGCTCGAACACCACCGCCCGCATAACAACAGATCCTCTGGAAGACAAACGCGTCTTGCAGAGGATACCGTATCACACCAGATCACTGTTAGCCGCGAGACGGAGTCGAGCGCGGTCTTTCAGCCTAATCACGGCGTCGGTGGCAGACTGTAGACGAGATCGTCGTTCCCATCCCCCTGGCCGAACGTCAAACCGTGATTATCGATCCCATTGGTCCCGACCCCATACACCTTCACGGTCTTGCCATCGGTGAGGTAGCGCAGCGGTTCCAGGTTGTACCGATCGATCGGCACAGATTTCAGGTACTTCGGCACCAGAACATCCAGCGATTCCGGATAGGCCCCTTCGCTCTTCTGATACTCGGCGACAGCGAGCAGAACATCGAAGACTTCCCGGCGTGTTGTCGCGCGGTCGTAGGCCTCGCAGGCTTGACCGACTGCTGGAATCAACAGGCTGGCCAGAATGTTCGCCAGGTTCTTGCCCCGGGCCTTGTTCCCACCGAAGACGCTGCTGACGACGCCTTTCACCGAGGTTGAATCATTCCGAATCTGGACCAGTCGTTCATCCAGTTCCCCAAGCACGGCGAGCCGTTCCTGTCGCGTTGGGGCCGATGCGACTTTGGAGAGGTCATCGTACATGCCGTTCATGGTGGTCATCGCGACATTCCAATTGACCGACATTGCGACCAAGGCGTCTGCAAAACCTTCCGGGCTGAAGTAGCGGTCCATCTTATCGATGCCGAGTTGATCGGCATCGAAGGCGGAAAGCGACATCACACTGCCATGCCGACCGCGGGCGATCGCCTGTGTGGCATCGAGCCCGCAGTAGCGTTCGGTGAGATTCATCTGCCGCCCCACATCACCCAGCGGTGGCAACGCCTGCAACTCGGCACGATATTGAGCAATGGTTTCGGCGGTCTGTGCGGAGTGGTTCAACCAGACCGAGTCGGACTGCATGCTCATCGCGTCGATGGCGATGCCGACCAGTCCTTCAATCAACGTGCCCCCACGGGCGATGTGCCGCGACAGCCGATGCAGGCTCATCAGGTCTTGCTGTGATTCGGCCAACCGACCATGACCAAGGTGCAGCATGGCCCGCATTTGCAGTTGCCGGGCGAGTTCCCGCGATTCCTGAATATCGGGCAGCAGCAATTCAATCATCGAGTCTGTCGGATGCCGACGGACCAGTGGTCGATAGTATTTGGGGCGCTTTAGTCCCTCGGTAATCATCGCCAGCGCCTGATCGTTGGTCTTAAGCAACGCCGCCATGTCCGGGAAGTCTTTCTCCGTCCACGGGCGTGAACCCGCTTGTGTCTGCTGATCATAGTAGGCTTGGACCGCCGGGTTGTTGTCACCAAATCGTGCGCGGCCGACATCGCCCATCGACTGGAAATCGAGATCGCCCGGTTGCCACGGCGGTTGCCCCAGTTCCTTCAGCACGAGATTGGTGACCTCGGATTTTCCCTCGCAGGGGCCCATACCACGCAGGAACGGGATCACGGCGTTTTCTTCGGGGCTGACACCGGCTCCCAGTTGCTGATTCAGGGCGGCGACAAAATCGACATAGCCCTCGGAGTCGAGTGGCCCGGTCACATTCGTGGTGGCCTTGGAGGGCGTGATCAGCGGTGGTTGCGGCTCAGTGCTTTTCTCCGCAGCCAAGACGACGCTGCCGCCGAGGAGTCCCAGCGAAACCATGCCGCAGAGCGGCGAAGACCAGCGCGACGACCAATTGATGAGCTTACGCATGACAAATCCCTCATCCAGAACGGAGAGCAGAAAATCTGATGGGCAATACCAACAAGATCACCACAAGACGGCAGATTTGTCTACAGATTTCGGCGCATCATACAGAATTCGCGGGGTTGAGACCGGCCTCGACCACAATCCGGTCCAGTCCCTCGCGCAGAAAGGCATTGACGAGAAAGGGATGCGACAAAGGCAGCGTATGCCCCCCCTGCTCCACCAGCCGGTCGGGTTGCATCCGACCCAGCGGAAAGACAGCGTCGGCCGTGCCGTGCATCTGATACACCGGGCAAGAGAGCGGCCGGCTCGGACCCTCCCAGCTCACGGTCTGCTGGCAGGCCCAGGACAAAATCGGCGACTTCGTTTTGCTGAAATGCGTAAGCAGTTGCCGGGACCGCGCGGGCAACACCGGCCCCAGGGTCTTCAAAGTCGCCCAACCGCACAGCGACGCCCAGCGGTCGGTTCGGGGTGGCAATAGCCAGGCCAAGCGCCCCCACCGCCGCATCCAGCGCGCCAAATCGTGTCGTGATCGCACACTGGAAATGAGAAAACAGCCCCGGGCATCGAGTCGCCCGGCCAATTCCTGTGCGACCAACCCGCCAAAAGACATCCCCCCCACGACACAAGGACCGGTGATCGCCAGTTTCGCCGCCAACCGCTCGGCATAGTGGGGCAACCGTTCCCGACGTTCCGGCACCAGCCACGGTGGCACGATCAATTGTGGAAACGCCGCCCGCTGCAACGCGAAGACCTGAGCATTCGTGCCGATGCCCGGCAGCAGAATCAGTGGCCAGGCATTTGGATCGGCAGGTGTTGGGGACGGTGCGGTCATCGACGAGGCATCATCCCGCACCCGACGGTCATCGTCCAGCCAGACTGCGACTTGGGCTCATGTTGAATTGTGATCTCCCGCCGATCATCATAACGGCGTGTTTGCTGAAATCAGGAAATCGTTCGTGGATAAATTGTCTGATGCCGAAGTTTGCCGTCATTCTTCCCGCCGCGGGAAACAGCAGTCGTTACAAGGGACCGGGCCGCAAGAAGGTGTTTGCGGAGTTGCAAGGTCGTCCGGTGTGGGTCCGTTCCGTGGAGGCCTTCGTCAATCGCGACGATGTCGTGCAGACGCTGGTGGTCATCTCGCCCGACGATGAAGAATGGTTCCGCGAGAAGTTCCGACCGAATTTGGCGTTCCTCGACATCACACTCGTGCTGGGAGGCAAGGAACGGATCGACTCGGTGCAGAACGCGCTCGCGATGGTGCGAGCCGATGTCGATTTTGTTGCGGTGCATGATGCCGCAAGGCCTTTGATCGCGAAAGCCTGGATCAACCAGGTCTTTGAAGCGGCGGCGAAGTCCGGGGCAGCGATCCTGGGCAATCCGGTCACCAGCACGCTCAAGCGGGTCGGCAGCGATCAGGCGATTGCAGCGACGGTCTCCCGCGACCATTTGTGGGAAGCTCAGACACCGCAGGTCGCTCGACGTGAGTGGCTGCTGGAGGCGTATGCCAAACGCGGCAAGCTAACCGCGACCGATGAAGCCCAACTGCTGGAACAGGCGGGCTACAAGGTGACCGTGGTGCCGGGGTCGCCACTGAATCTGAAGATCACGACGGGCGAGGATTTCCGCATTGCGGAGAAGTTGCTGCCGCTGGTCCCCGAAGACCGCAAACTGGGGTTGCTGCACCCGTTTGCGGATGAAGACCCGCGCTGGCCGTGAAGCCCAGGGAATGCATTCCCTGGGCTTCTGAAAGCGCTAGCGCACATTCTTTTTCTTCTTCGCGTTGTTTCCGCCTCCCTCGACCGGGCCGGACATGGGCGGCGTCTCGAAGAACTTGCCGTTGTCGATCAGACGCGGGTCGTTGGTCCGCTTCAGTTCCGCCATCAATTGATCATGCAGTTGCTGTTTGATCGCCGCCATGTCGGGATGAGCGGCGACATTGGTCATCTGGTCGGGATCGGTCTTCAGCACATAGAGTTCTGCCTGCGGACGTTGTCCATAGGCCCGGTCAAAGTAGGGCTTCCATTGGGGATCGTTCCGATGAGTCACCAGCCAGGCTTTCGCGGGCCCAGCGTCTTCATCATGAAAGGTCGCGTAGGTGTTCTCAGTGAGATCCTCAACCGATGGTCCGGGCGTTTGATCGAGATTGTACGGGTTCCCCTGCGGCCAGCGTTCCGGATGGAAGTTGTGAATGTAGAGGTAATCGGCGGTGCGTAAAGCGCGCTGGGGATATGGCAAGTGGTCATCCCGCGCGGTGGCGACGTGCCGTTCGCGTCCGGTGATGACCCAGGTGCGTGAAGGATCGACCAGACCTTGTTCGGTCGATTTCAAGGTCGGCCACAGGCTGCGGCCGGTCATCACCTCGGGCGGTGTGACACCCCCGGCTTCGAGAAACGTGGGTGCCAGGTCCATCAGGTTGACCAGGTCATCCACGACACGTCCGCCGGGGATACCGGGGCCCTTGATCGCCAACGAGACACCGGTGCCGAAGTCGTAGAGATTGCATTTGCCATGCGGGAACCCCGGTGGCCCGTGATCGCCGCTGATGACCACCAGTGTATTTTCCAGTTCACCACGGGCTTCGAGTTCGGCCAGGATGACCCCCAGGGCTCCATCGAAGGCCATCGCTTCACCGAGGTAGTCGGCGAGGTCTTCACGGATCTCGGGCACGTCGGGCAGAAACTTCGGCAGCTTGCCCGCGAGTTGTTCCGGATCGAGCCCCCACAGCGCCTGCCCCGAACCTTTGATCCACTTGCGATGGACATTCGTCGGACCAAACCAGAAGCAGAAGGGTTGATCGGCCGGTTTCGCGGCGAGGAAGTCTTGAAAGTTGCCTCGCACTTCGGCGTAGATTTCGGCCTTGGCGTCGTCGGCCGATTGGCCCTTCGCCACCGCTGCCGTCACCACCTGCGAGAACTGATTCATGCGCCCGCCGTGCTTCTGGTAGGCATGAGCCTGTTGACCATAAGGGGCATCGGCGGGAGTGCCGGGGCTCCACACTTTGTACATCTTGCCAAGGTGATACCCATGCTCCTTCAGCAGCAACGGGAAGGCGGGAATTGTGCTGTCCCACTGAGCCCCTTGCAGAATCGCGCCGCGACCCGTCCGCCAGAAATACTGGCCCGAGAGAATCGAACTCCGGCACGGCGTACACGATGGAGCGGTCACAAACGCCTGCTTGAACAGCACCCCCTCTTTCGCGATACGGTCGAAATTCGGCGTTCGCAGCAGGTCGTTCGGAGTGCCGGGGCCTTCTACTGTGGCATAACAACTGGCGTAGCGACCCCAGTCGTCGGCGAAGGCGAAAAGAATGTTCGGCCGCTTCGGCTCCGCCGCAACCATTGCGGAGGCAGAGGCGATCCACACGACGGCAGTCGTCCACAAGATCTGGAACATGTTGTGCTTCTTGGAGTGAATGTTCGCGAGGACAGAACTCGACCATGAATCGAGCCAGAGTACCGTGTCAGCGTATCGAGGTCTGCGGTTGAGGAAAACCAACCCGATGAGTCAACAGAGAGCCGATCCGAAGTTCCAAGGACCGAACAGCATCAGGATCGGGCGACCTGCTGTTTCAACAGATCCCGGATCTCGGTCAACAAAACTTCCTGAACGGGCGGAGGCGGCGGTGTCACGGCTTCGGCTTTCTTAGACTTCATCAGCCAGCCGAGAAATTTCACGATGAAGATGAACAGGACCGCGGCGAGAATCAGAAAGTTGACAATCTCGGCGAGAAACAAACCCACGGGAATCGACTTGCCATCCAGCACGATGGCCCACTTCGCATACTCCTGATCGCCGGGCAACATCACGCTGATGAGTGGCATGATGATGTTCTTGACCAGCGAATCGACGATCTTGCCGAAGGCTCCGCCGATGATCACCCCCACCGCCAGGTCGACCACGTTGCCTTTGAACGCAAAGTTTTTGAACTCGTCGAACAACGAGAAGACCTGCTTGGTGGGCACGAACGAGGCGCTGGGTTTGACGGGTTCGGAAGACATGACCGGCTCCGGCTGGGGTAGAGTGACTGCGATGTGTACAGAATCGATCGACGTGGCATGCTGGCCCTCACAAGGGGCCGCACCAGTGTTACACTACCGCGAACGGCCTGCCAATGCCGAGACCTGTGAACGGGATGGTCCCTGATGTCCTGGATGATGGTTTTTTGTGTGCTCTACTCGGGATTCGCCGACGAACCCTGGCAGATTGACCGTCCACTCCCTGCCTTGAAACATGGCACAGAGTTTCGTGCCGCGTTGGAACAACCGATTTCGGCGACCTGGAATCAGGCCACCCTCCGTGATGTCGTGCGACGACTCAGCGAAACCCAACAGCTCGGGCTGCTGCTCGATTGTCGGATCGACCCCACCACCCCTGTGCAATTGAATCTGACCGACACGCCTCTATTGCAGGGATTAACGCAGCTTTCTCAGCGCTGTGCTGCAGTTGCCGTCTCGTGCGGGCATACGGTTTATCTTGGTCCAGCGAACTCCGCTATCTGGCTGCGAACCACCGTTGCCCAACGCGATCTGGAACTGGAGCACGATACGCTCGCCATTCCCAAGACGCGCCAGTCCGACTTGCACGCTCGCATGACGATCCATTGGTCAGATTTCACCACGCCGCGCGAGATCGTCGAACAAATCGCCCGGCGATATCAACTCCGCATCGATCACGCCGACCTGATCCCCCATGATTTATGGGCCACCGCCACCCTGCCTTACGCCACGGCAGCAGAATCGTTGTCTCTGGTTTTGAATCCCCTGGAACTCGACTTCCGCTGGACGAACCAAGGCACGGCGATCGAAATCGTCCCCTGGCAAATCCCAGCCACAATAGAACGTCGTTTTCCGCTCAAAAAATCACAACAGGGCCAGCCATTGCTCACGCAACTCCGTGCCGAATTCCCGCAGGTGGAGGGCGAGGCCACGGCACAGCAACTGGTGTTACGCGGGCGGGTGGAAGATCTTGAGGCGGTGCAGGCCTGGTTGAATCCCGGAGTACGCCCGAAGGAAACTCCCCCCGGATTGGCGGCGGTGTTGTCGAAACGACAATTCACACTAAAAGTCGAGAACGTGCCGATCCGCCAGATCCTGGCCGAACTGGAAAAGACCAGCGTACAAATCGAGTATGACGAGGCAGCCCTGGCCGCTGCCAAAATCGATCTTGAGGTGCCGGTTTCACTGGATGTCACCGCCGTCTCCGCGGAAGCGTTTCTGACAGCCGTTTTGAAGCCGTTGCCGCTGCGGTTTGAAATCCGGGATCGGACGATTCGGCTGACTCCGCAACAACCCTGAAACGGCGTTCAAACCCATTCCGCGACGAATGGCCTACGGCTTGGATTCCAGCCGCAACTGAGGCAGATTGCCCCCCGGGATGTCACACAAGGGGACGCTGGATGTCGGCTCCGCGAGGATTTCCGCGAGGGTCGTGTCGCGAAAGGCCTGCTCGACCATCGCCAATGCCTGGTCCATCCGGTGGTGCAGTGGACACAATTTCACACCATGTGCCGACAGGCCGAGCGGACAGGTATGGATCCGCTGGATCGGTTCCACAGCGTTGACCACATCGAGAATTGTCAACTCGGCGGGAGTTTTGACCAAGGTGACTCCGCCCCCCACGCCGCGCTGAGTGTGGACGACTCCGGCGCGAGACAATCCCTGCAACACCTTTGACAAATAGGGTTTAGGAACTTTTGTCGCCACGGAAATCTGGTCGGTCGTGCAGGCATTTGGGGCCCGATCGGCCAGCATCACCACCGCTCGCAGGGCATATTCCACAGTCTGAGAAAACATGCATCCGTTCCGAAGACTTTAATTTGGACTTGGACATCGACTATTGCCGAAGTAGACTATGTATAAAGTGGACAATTCAATCCACTTTCCAGCCTCTGCCCCACGGAGCCTTGTCATGCAGCAGATCGACGAACCACGCCTCGAAGCCGATTTGGGTTATCGCTTCCAGTATCTCACGGAATTCATGGGATTCACAGCCGACGACATCGGAGCGATCCACGGTGCCGCCACGTTGCTGGCACCGGTGGTCCCCGCTTTAGTTGACGCCGTGTATGAAAAACTTCATCAGTACGATGCCACCTGGCGTCATTTTCTGCCGCGTCAGTCGGGCTTTGAAGGAGCCACGCCCATGACACTGGATGAGTTGACTCTGGATCATCCCCAGATCAAGTTCCGCAAGAATCATCTGGGACGTTATCTCGCCGCGCTGGTGACCAAACCCTACGATGGCAAGATGCTGCAATACCTCGACATGGTCGGGAAGATTCATACCAACAAGGCGGGAAGCGCCCAGATTGAGATCCCCCTCGTGCAGATGAACGCGCTGATGGGCTTCGTGGCGGACGCGCTCAATGCCACCATTCTCAGCTTCCAACTCGACCGCGATACTGAAACCCGCACGCTGCGGGCCTTCAGCAAGCTGCTGTGGATACAAAACGACCTGATCGTCAGGCACTATGCCGCCTGATCGACGATTCGAGCATCAGCAAGTTAAGACACAGCTCAGAGATGCCAACTCTGAGCTGTCTGTTTCTGGTGGCTCTCGCACCCGGTCATTTCGTGCCCCAATCCGCGGGCAGCCCGGCCTTGGTGGCTTGCAGAATCTCGCGAATTGCCTGCCGATCGGCTGTGGTCAGGTGGGCGAACTTCTCCGAGGTCTCACGCCCCGACAGCACGTCGTCCAGCTTCTGCCAGAACCGCGCGCGCAGTTCGCCTGGCAAGGCATCGAAGCTCTCAGTGTCAATCAGATAGCTGCACGGATAGCGGAACAACCGGGTTTGCAGGTCCAAATCGCGCAGCGATCGACCTTGCGAATCTCGAGGACCGCGACGGGCAAACTCTTGCGCAAACGGAGATGTGCCCGAGACCGGTTCCGACAAGACTGCCTCCCGATGCATCAGAAAGTATTCCACCAGCGAAGCGGCGGCACTGTTGAGAATGATGTTCGTACTGTCCCAGCGATGCCCCGGCGGTTCCTTCAATTCCACGTTCAAGCGATCTTCGCGATACAACGCAGCACGACTATCGAATGCGGCCCGGGTCAGTACGTTGTGCCCCCCGGCCTGATGTTCCAGCACCATCAATGCCACCAGGTCGCTATGCGGAGTGAGATACGCCGCCGTGCGAATCCGATCGGCCAGATCGGTCACGTTGTAGCCGGAAGCATCGACCGGCGTTTCGTTGTCGGGCCGACCGTGGTAGATGCGGTTGCCGAGGTGTCGCTGCGCGCCATGTTTTCCGGTCACATACCAGCCGCCCCAACGATTCGCGAGCGGTGAGGCATGATCGGTGCGGTAACTCCCCGATGCCAGCAACGGCTGACCACTCGCATCGGGATAGACCGACCGCACCACATGGCCGGGAATGTTCCGCGTTTGCGATCCGCCGTGGCAGATCAGGCAGTTGTCGGTTTGCCGCAGAAACTCCGGTTCGACTTCCGCCGCCTGGTCGAGCGTGTAGAAGACCGTTCCCAATTGCGGGTCGGCGACGGAAACTTCCAGCACATCGCCCTGCTGGCAGAAGCCGATGTAGACATCGTCGTTGAAGTAGAGCGCCCGTGGTGTTCGCGGATTGATGCGCTGCCGTTGCAGACTCGTCTTGGAGAAGACCAGCAACTGACTGCTCACCGGCACGTCCAACGCCTCCAGCACGGCTTTCAGATAGCCCGTTCCTGGTTCCCACGCCAAGGCCGCTTCGCCTGCCGTCAAGCGGGCCTGTAACCGCGAAACGGCATTGACTGGCGTGGTGCGGGCGTAGGCGATCGGCTCGCGATCGAAGTCATCCTGGGCGAAACTCAGGAGCGGGGCCCAGCCGATCGCCAGGCAGATCATGACCAGAAACTTGCGGGGGCAAAGCATCGGGGAATTCATGTTGCGGTCCCTCCACACTAAACTGGACAACAGAATCCACTTTAGGGAGTGTAACCGCATCGGGCGCGTCGGGCAAGAGCTTGGGCGGCGGCGAACTGGACGTAGTGACAGGTTTTGAGATCATCGCCAGCAACTCGGAGAGCCGCTTTTTGCCGTATTTCAGGGCCCAGCGGGCCCAGGCGAATTCCGTGGCGAGCAAGGCGAGTCCGCCGAAGATCACCAGCCAACCCGGCCCGGGGAGCACGAGCAACACGATCCCGAAACCGATCACCGTGCTGCCAATCAGAAAAACCACGATCTTGCGGATCTGCCCCCAGAACCAGAGCGCGGTGCTTTGCCGCAGCGTGGGGCGGGTCGTGATCAATGTCGTCGAGGTCGGCGGCGGAGTCTCTGCGGCATCCATACTTCAAGTATCGTGGCAGAGACCCCACCACAGCAAGGGAGATCGCTATGGTTCGTTCCGGGCGCGCTTAACAGCTTCTTTCATCAGGTCGAAACCTTTGGCGTCGGCGGGGACGTCGAAGTCGCGTGTCCCTTCGCCGATGCTGGCCTTGATCGTGTAACCGCTGAAAAGAGGGGGATGGCTTTCGGTCGGCTGGGTTTCATCTTCTGAAGCGGGTGGCGGAGGCTGTTCAAAGGCGGTGATCCGCACCAGATGGGGGCCACCGTAGATGCCGCTGCCATCCTTGGCCGTATCATATTGTCCATTGATGATCTGAGAGGAGCCAGCCGGACCCTGGTGGCCCGCTTCGGAATCGGGCACGAAATCAATCACGCCGAAGACCACGGGCTGGCCAGCAAATGTGACTTTGCCTGACAAATTTTCCCGCTTCGCTTCACCGCTGCCGCATCCCAGGAGCAGACATATTGCGAGACTCAAACAGACCCACGGCGACCGGCAGCACATCATCAGACAGGCCTTATTCTCAAGAGATACAAACGAACCGAAGCCTGACGCACCAGCGGGCGCGTCAGGCTGAAGTCCAGCCGGACACTATTGAATCAGTTGCTGCGTTTCGTTGTCACCACGACTGGCCGCCGCCTGATAGGTGACGAAGTCAATGTTCTGCGAGACGAAGCGCACGGTTCCATCCCCCATCAGGAAGTGGACGCCGCCGGTGTGCTGGCTGCTGAAGCGCACGTTGTTGAACAAACGGTTCGCCGTCGCGCCTTGATAACCAGAGTAATTGCTAATCGGGTGCGTCACGTTTTTGTGGGGGTAAGTCGCAGCACCCGAGGAACCGCCACTGTTACATCCCTGCACCCAGGGGCGCCAGTTGTCAGCCCAGCCCGCGCCGGGATCGCGCTGGCCTGAGATTTCCCCCATCAGGAACGTATTCGACAAGCCGTCGGTGCAGTCGCCAAAACGGAGCGCCAGATTGCGCGTCAACATGCCATTGGTCGCGATGCCACCATGATCCGTGCTGGCAGAAGCAACTGAGACCCAGTCGTAATTACCAGAGAGAGGCGCAGGCCGGGGACCGATCGCACCCGCAACGCCGTAATAGTTCACCGTCCATTGACCCGCGACATTCGAGTTACGGTCAGCGAGACGGGCACTCGCACAGAAATGCAACGGCGTCGATTCCCGATTCAGCGCCACATTGGTCGTAGAGCCATAGTTTTCGCTGAAGTTGAACCGGCTGTAGAGCGGGGCCTGGTCAATGTACGGCAACAGCAGGACATGAAAGCTCATATTATTTGAGATGACCGTCGCCGACTGTGTGAGACCCATCGACCCATACGGCAACCGATTGAAGTTGTCGTGGTAGTTGTGCAGCGCCAGGCCCCATTGCTTCAGAATGTTTTTGCATTCCGTGCGGCGGGCAGCTTCGCGGGCCTGCTGCACGGCGGGCAACAAGAGCGCAATCAGAATGGCGATGATCGCAATCACCACCAAGAGTTCAATGAGCGTGAAACCACGCGGTCGACGATTCATGGCGGAAACCTTTCCTTGCGGGAACAACACAACGCCCAATCACATCGGGCGAACAAAAACAGAACGCACACACCACACATCCAGCAACACCCGAGCACAGGTCTTGCTGGAAAAAAACTCGTTAGGGATCATTGGCCCGCCGCTGCGGCCCCGTCTTCTCAATCTCCGGCGTGGCAGCGGCCTTCAGATCAATTGTCTTCGGTTCCAATCCGGAAGAAGTAATTTCTGCGGTGAGTCCCGAAGTCGCCGGGTCGCTCACTTCGCGGGGCGTAACCCATTTGTAGGTCATATTCACCGACTCAGACATTTCCGAGTTAAAATCGTCGGGCAGCTTGCCGACCACTTCCCGTTTGACAATCGCCACGCGGTACTTGCCCACGGGTGCCCCATCGCCCGGCTCATAGGTTTTCAACTGGAATTTGCCCGAGGGGTCGGTCACTCCCGACGAGGGCCGCTGAAACTTCGCCTTATCTTCGACGATGGGCTGAAACGCAACAATGGCCCCTTCGAGGGGTTGGCCATCAAGGGTGACGGTCCCTTCGACGCGCACCAGACGAGGTCGGCCGTCGCCGCCGCAGCCTGACGACAAAACGCAGAGGAGTCCGACCCACATCAGGCCGGGTTTCAAGCACGAGCGCATCAAGGAAGTCTCTCAGAGTAGCCGTGAAATCACAGGGAGCTATCGCAGTTAGAAATCACCGATCGGATTACGATCCGCAAGGTTATAGAGATTTTGATAGAGATAGTTGCCCGCACCACCATTCGGGGTGACAGGATCGGCCTGAATATTTTCGCTGACGAACCGCACCGTGCCATCGCACATGAGAAAATGGACGCCGCCCACATGGGCACTGGTCGCCACGGCCCGTGAGACCTGATTTACGGGGACTGTCGGAGGTTGATTCTCAAGAAAACAGTTCGTCGCCGCGTCATTCGTGCCATCGAAAGGAACATTCATGTTGTTCTGGGCCGCGACAATGTGAATCCGAAACTGACAGGCTCTCGTCATGCCCCACGTGGCACCGATGGAGACAAACGGGGCGTCCATCAGGGCCTTTTCGCCCATCAGAATCGTATTCGACGTGCCATCGGTGATGTCACCCATCGGCGTCGCCTTGGGCGGGTTCGGCACGGTCATGATCTGGTTGTTGGCGGCGTACATCAGCGTGCCGAGTTTCTTCTCGTGCTTGTTGACGACATCACCACTGGCCGACGGGCAGAGGAACATGGGAATGGTGGTGGTGAGCAGCTTTTCAACGCTGCCGGCGTTGGCGGTGGTGTAGTCGTTGACGTTGCTCATGTTGGCGGGGTTATTGGGAACCCGCAGCGTGACGCCGACACCAATCTGATTGTACAGCGGGGCCTGATCGACATAGGGGAGCAACATCATCGACCACGGCCAGCCCCCGGCGACATCCTGATTGTTGCCCACGCCCCCGACACTCGCGGAGGGGGGAAACCGCTTGTGGGTATCGTGGTAGTTGTGCATCGCCAGGCCGAATTGCTTCAAGTGGTTGCGGCACTGGGTGCGGCGGGCCGATTCACGCGCCTGTTGCACGGCGGGCAACAGCAACGCGATGAGGATTGCGATAATCGCAATCACCACCAGGAGTTCAATCAACGTGAAGGCCGACCGCCGAGGGCGGTGCGGGGCAAAATCGAGCGACATGGTGTAGTATCCGAGCGACAAGAAAATGATGGACACAACGAACGGGCCGCAATGTCCCAGAAGGTTATGGAAAAGCGATGAAACACTTCAGGGAGCAAAACGACTCGAAAAATGCAGCCACACCTCAGAAAAGAGGTGTGAGAACTGGAACGGATGTAATCGTACCAATATGTTTCCTGCGATTCAATTGTGAACCGGAAGTCGTGTGAGAACTAGGACTTATTGAGGGGCGGCGGCGTCGAGTTTTCTGGGCGGGAACGACCATCGGCGGCGGGCTTCCCAGTTCGGCCATCCTTCTGCATCTGACGCCGTTGCCACAACAGCCCGACCATTAACACGTCCAGCGACCGGGCGTATTCACGCAAAGCGACACTGTACTTCTTGGCGGCCAAAGCCTCCTGGGCTTTCCGAAAGGCCTCTTCCCGTTCCGCTAACTCAACGGGCCAATGTTCATCGACGGCGGCTCGATGCAGTTCTGATTCAATTTTGGCCAGTCCGTGCAGGAAATCGGGAGCCAACTTCGCCGAGGCGGTACGATAAGGACGCCAGATAATGGTGGAGTTGCTGCGATCGTCACGCTCTGCCACAACCGGCAGGCTTTGACGGGGTCGCCGCCACAAGGTGATCCCCGTACCAAGCGTGGCCGCGGCCACCAGCAGCCCCCCGACCAGTGCATGCACCGTCAACGCGAGCAAGAGAAACCCGACGATCGCAGTCAAGGCGAACGTACAAAACAGAACAAAGGTTCCCCAGTCAGCCGCTTCGGTTTCGGCCACGGGAAATGGCAATTCCGCCGCCTCAGCCCCTGTGGGAACATCGCCAGCGCGGACCACGACGACAGTGATATTGTCTGAACCACCGCGCAGATTGGCCAGATGGACGAGTAACCGGCAGGCTTCATTCGGGGGGAGTTCGGAGACGATCTGCCCCAGCTCAGAATCTTTAACGTAAGTTGTTAATCCGTCGGAACATAGCAAAAACGCATCACCCGGAAGTACCGTCGTGGGGCCTTCGATATCGACGTCAACAGTGGGTTCAGGGCCCAACGACCGGGTAATCACATTTCGTGGATAAAGTCGATCGGCGTCACGCGGGTGGACTTTCCGCTGCTGAATCAGTTCCCACACCAGACTGTGGTCGCGCGTCAGTTGGTCGACTTGCTGGCGACGCACCCGGTACGCGCGACTATCTCCCACATGGCCAATGACCGCTCCTAACGGCCCGAGCAGCAGCGTGGTGCAGGTGGTTCCCATCCGCAAAAAGTCGCGGTTGAGCGCTCCGCGCTCGTAGATTTTGTGGTTCGCCGTTTCCAGAGAGGCTTTGAGTGCTGCCAAAGGGTGCTGGTTGCGGAGTTTATCAAACGTATGCGGGACGGTATCGACGGCCATTTTGCTGGCCAGCTCACCAACGGCATGCCCTCCCATACCATCCGCGACGACGAACAGATGCCCGCGTTGCTGCCATTGCTCACGGTCGGGCGCCAAGGTGACGACACACGAGTCCTGATTGTTTTGCCGGCGGAAACCGACATCACTCAGCGAGGCGAACTGAATTTTCTGTTCCCAGAACATAAAACCAGGGGCTCCGAACGCCGGCCGCAAGGTTCAGACAATCGTGCTATTCTAGCCACGAGTGAAAAGGGCGGTAAAGCAGCGGCCCGGTAAAATCTGGCCTTGGCCCAATGTCAGGGCGGAACTAAACTCCCGGTTCTATCACTCGACGAGGGTGCATCGAGAGCCATGGTCGTTCATTACCAACGTCTGCTGCGCTGGGGTTGCCTCTGCCTGACGGGGAGCAGTCTGCTCCTGACAGGTTGCGTGAGCCGTCGCATGACGATCGCCAGCGACCCACCCGGTGCCATGGTGCTCGTGGAAGGCCGGGAGATTGGTTACACGCCCCTGTCGCTCGATTTTACCTACTATGGCACGCGTGAGTTGACGCTCATCAAGGATGGGTATGAAACCCTGACAGTCGCTCAACCGCTGCAAAAGCCCTGGTATCAGGCTCCCGTGGTCGACTTCTTTGCGGACAATCTGAAGCCGGGGCATAAGACCGATCGGCAGCAGTTCCGCTATGCCCTGCAACCCGCACGCATTGTTCCCAATTCAGAATTGATGCAACGCGGGGAACAGTTGCGCGGTGAATCGCGCATTGGTCGCTGACCGATCGCCGGTGCTCAGCACTGGGCAGCCGACTTCGAATGACCTGGCTGAGTTCAAGTGCCGGGTTCCCCACGTGCATCACGGGGAATCTCACCACATCGGTGTCGAATGGAGCGATAGAGCACTTCTGTCAACGAGTTTCTGCCTTGATTCATCTCAGCGAACGGCCGACACTAGGGCGGGTCGCACGGAAACTGAAGCGGCTGTTGAGCAAATCTGTTCGATAAACACGGTGTTTGTGCTGTCTGAACCAGCGACTGGCTCGGGGGACGAGTTCTCGCCTTGTTCGGATTCACCGGATCACTGTGACGCCATCAGGGGGTTTCGCCATGACCATGACGCGCCGATCGGCCCTTGCCACACTGGGAGCCGCGGGAGTCTACGCCTGGGTCGGAGAGTCTACGCTTGCCGCGACGGCGAACGCGGCTGGCATTCCCTTCGCTTTCAGCCTGTATGGCATGAAAGGTTTGCCGTTGGGTCGGGCGCTGCGGGTGTGTGCCGATATTGGCTACAGCGGCGTTGAACTGGCCTGCATGACAGGGTGGCCTTGCGATCCCGCGTTGCTCACGATCGACCAGCGGAAAGAACTCCGCCAGCAGATGGAGGTGTTGTCGCTGGGGTTACCCTGCCTGATGGAGAACCTGCGTCTCGCCGTTCCCGCCGATGAACATCGCAACAATCTTGAACGCCTCAATCTGGTCACGCAGCTCGCCCACGATGTGCAGATCGGTGAACAGCCCCCGGTGATTGAAACCGTACTGGGCGGTCGGCCCGATCAATGGGAAATGCTCAAGGAACCCATGCTGACGGCCCTGGCTGACTGGGAAAAAATCGCGGCAAAAGCGGGGATTGTTATCGCCATCAAAGCTCACATCTCCGGGGCGTTGCATCGCCCGGCCGATGTGGTGTGGATGGTCCGGCAGATCAATAGCCCGTGGATCAAGGCTGCATACGATTACAGCCACTTTGAGCGTCAGGGGTTACCGCTGAAAGAGAGCTTACTGGAAGTGCTGCCCGAGACGGTGTTCATTCATATCAAGGACAACCGCACCCTGCCCGACGGCAAGTTGGAATTCGTTCTGCCAGGCGACGGTGCGACCGACTACGCGGCCTATCTGCGCTACCTGACCGAGGCCAAGTATCGCGGCGCGGTGTGCGTTGAAGTCTCAGCGCAGGTCTCCAACAAACCCGATTACAACCCGATTATAGCCGCTGAACGGTGTTACCTGAATCTACGGGGCGCGTTCGAGCAGGTGGGACTACGGGCGCGAGTCTGACGGAGTCACCTCAGAGGGTACGGCAGTCCTGTTCGCGGGTTGCAGGGCATCGGCCGGTTCCCGGAACGGTTCCGGCGTATTGATGGTGATTGGATCGGGCGTGAAGCACAGGAAGAACAGGCCCAGCGTCAGCCAGCCACTGATCGTGCGGCCCCAACCGATCGGCACACGATCGTTCTGAGTCGGCGGATGTTTCACACCGATGATCAGCAGCAGAAAAATCGCCAGAAAATAGGCGGGAGACTGCGAGAGCACGAGATTCAGCACGCCGAGACCCAGAATCAGAAATGACACCGGGTGGGCCCACTTCCTCAGCAGGCAATAGAGTAAGTGACCGCCATCGAACTGACCGATCGGTAACAGATTGAACCCGGTCAGGAAGAGCCCGGCCCAACCCGCGAACAGCAGCGGATTGAGTTCGACGTCGTGGTTCGGCGGCAGTTCGCCAAATTTGGCTTGCACCATCCACTTGAGCAGCAGCGGATCGTGGAAAGTGATACTGCCGACACGCGGGTCGAACTCAGCGAGTTCGGCCTGTTGGACACCCAGCCAGGCGACAGGAATCGCGATCACCAGGCCTGCCAATGGCCCCATAATCGCGATATCAAAGATCGCACGCCGGTCACCCCGACCTTGCGGTTGCAGAATCACGGCCCCCATGGTTCCGAACAGCCCCAGAATGGGCATCGGTATGAAGAATGGGGGCGTGGCGGGCACACCATGCCAGCGGGCGGTCAGAAAGTGCCCCATCTCGTGGCACAGCAGAATCAGCATGATCGGAAGGGAGTAACTGAAGCCGTACCACAGATAATCGTTCAACGTGGTCTCGGCAGTGACTTTGCCGATGCCCGTACCGGCAAGAAACGTAGACGCACATGTCGCAAGGAACAGGAGAATCGCAATTTTGGTGGTTTGCGACCGCGCACGCTGCACGGGGGCTGTCACCGGAGGTTCCGCGTCATCGAATAAGCCCGGCACGTTGCGATCATCGGCGTCTGCCAGTGTCATAAATTCTTGCTCAACAACGGGAACGACTTTGTCCAAGCGTATTATGTCGGACAGCGTTGCAATTGGCGACCCGCAGGCAATCTCCCCGTGCGATTGTGGCGAGTTTTCCTGCCGCATGGTACACCATACATTCCGCAGAGACTCGCTGGCCTTCGGAGATGGATGCAATGGGCTTATTCAGCACGCGCGACTGGAATGTCATCGCCATCATTTTTGAAAGCAAAGCCATGTACCGGGTGAATGGCAATCGCAGCAAAGGCGGAGCCGCCATCAAAACTCGCGATGGAGCCAAGACACATGCCCGCACGATCTTCTGGGCCGTCTTCGACCAGAAGCGCGCGTTCCTGGAAGGCGACGCCGGACCGGGGGCGAACATCGTTTCTCCGGAAATCGTGCAGCGCCTGAAGCGGGAATTGCCCACGAATCAGACCGTCGTCAACATCTTGAAACTCCTGGAAACGGGCCAGACCGCGATGGCCGCCAAACCGCTGGGGTGGACCGGCTATCCCAAAGTGGAAGCCGCGCCCGAGGAATGATCGTTTACCAACCAGGCGCCTGTTTTAAAGACCATGTTTCGCCCAGACGGCACGCGGGCCCATGCCGCCTGCGAATCTCTGCACGAGTGGTCGTGACCTTCTTTTCTGAAAGCTTGAGTCAACACAGTGAACCGTCCCCCTGCCCCTCCCGTCGATCTCCCACCACCCAGTGCCTGCTTGACTGAAGGCTGGCACTGCCTGCATGTGTATTATCGTGTTGACCAGTCGGCGTGGGATGCGTTATCGCCCGAACAGCGCCGCGCCGGTTGCGAACGACTGCTGCAATGCCTCGACCCGCAGCGCGAAGGAGCACCGCAACGCTTGCAGACCTCGGTCGTCTCGGGTCATAAGGCCGACCTGGGCCTGATGATTATGGACCCCGATCCGCTGAAGATCGATGCCATTCGACAAGGCATTCGCAGCAGTGGCCTGGGGGCTGTCCTGCAACCCACGTATTCTTTCGTCTCGCTGACCGAAATTTCGGAGTACGTGCCTACGCTGGAACAGTATGCCGCGAAGCTCACCGCCGATGGCATGGGCCCCGATCATCCTTCGCACACCGCCCGCATGAAGGCCTACGAACAACGCTTGCCGATGATGAACAAGCAGCGGCTGTACCCCGATTTTCCGGAATGGCCTGCCACCTGTTTCTACCCGATGAACAAGGCCCGGCACCCGCTCGCCAACTGGTTCACCGAGCCCTTCAGCGTCCGTTCGGCATTGATGTCGGAACATGCGACCAGCGGCATCACTTTCGCGGGGAAGGTGTCGCAACTCATCACGTCATCGACAGGACTCGATGACTGGGAGTGGGGCGTGACATTGTGGGCTCGCTCGCCTCAGTATCTCAAAGACATCGTCTACACCATGCGGTTCGATACGGCCTCCGCCAAGTATGCGGAATTCGGGCCGTTCTACGTCAGCTACGTGATGAGCCCTGCGGCCGCGCTCGAGCATCTCCGATTGGTCTGATGTTCTTGATGCACAATGCAGAAAGCCCAGGGAACGCATTCCCTGGGCTTCTGTGTTTCGATGCAGATCGTATCCGTTACTTGAACCGATACTCTTCATTCGTTTTGGTGAAATCGGCATCGGCCAGTTGCTGACGGAATTCCACCTCGGTGAAGGTGTAGTATTCGATCAACGTGGCTTCGTCCAACGCGTCACCGGTCGCCGTTTCATGCGCGGTCGGCCAACCGAAGTTCTGTGTGTAAATCGGCACGTTCCATTCCTGATCGATGAACGTGATCGACTTGCGATAGGTGGGCGAGGTCTTGGCGTCGGCATACTCCACGACGAACACCGAGCACATGCGGGTATCGAATTTCTGATCTTCCAGCTTTTCGCACTTCGCAAGACGACGGGACTGCACATCTTCACGATGGCATTCCAGCATGATCTCGACCGTGCCAAGGATGCCCGCCTTCGTCACCGGATACCGCGATTCGGCCATGGCCAGCGGGCTGTTGGGTGAAATCGAGAGTGAGGGCAAGCGGGCTTTCCAGCCGCCGCCATGCACCAGCATCTCGCCGTTGTTGGCACCATCGGTGTAAAGGACTTCTCGGCCTTCATCACCCGAGAGCCACCGCAGATAGACGCTGAACGGCTGATGCCGGCATTTGAGGTAGATGTCTTGCAGGTCGAGCAGTTCACCACCGACCAGTTCCTGCTTGCTGAAGACCGCCGTGTAGTCGGGCGTCTCTTGCAGGAACTTGCGGCCTTGTTCCAGTTGTTGCACCTTCAGTTTCAAGGCGTCGTAAACCGGATCGGCCGGAGTGGCGACGAGCCCTTCTGTAGCTGGTAGAGGCACGATGGGTTCACTGATGCTGGCCATCACCTGGGCGGCAGGTTTCGCCGGTTGCAGAATGACTGCGCGAGATTTCAAGGCCATGAGCCGCGTGGTTTCAGAGCCCGCGGGTATGGGAGGCGCTTCCAGGTAGAGCAGCCCCAAGGCGGCGAAAGAGATCAGTCCGGCCAATCCATTGGCGCGTTGTTCGGGTGTCCAATCCATGCGACGGCGCAGCCAACGCAACATACACAGAGCCCTCTCAACGATGCGATGTCAGTGCGATGTGGGGGAGAAGCCATCAGCGTCAGGGATCGGGAACGGACACCGACCACGCGATCCCGGAAGCCTGTTGCTTGCGAGCATCGGTTGAACGAGGGCGACATCCTGACGCGGGCTGTTGGATGCGTACATGCATCTAAAGAATTCATTCGGCGGTAGGGAAATCGCCGCGCCAGCGATTCTGGCAGGTTCTGACGACATCGCAAAATCGCCTCGCCCCAGTCGCGATGTCAGTCATTGTGAGTACGAGAGGGTGAGTCTTCGTAACCGTCAGGGTCCGGCAAAAAAAGACCAGTGTCCAGAGTCGAGAGGCCAGAGCCAGAGCCAGAAGGGATCCTCCAGCCGGACATTCAGCCTATTCGAGAGTCTCAAACAGACGTAACAGGCCCGGAATCAGACGTTCAAAGGCTTTGGCGCGGTGACTGATGTGCCGTTTCACCGCCGGCGCGAGCTCTCCAAATGTGAGGTGATACTCTCGGACTAGAAACAGCGGATCATATCCGAACCCGTTGCTGCCGTGGTACTTCGCGAGAACCTGACCATGACAGCGCCCCTCCGATTCCAGCCGAACCTCTCCCTGGGGATCGGCTAGCACGGCATAGCAGACGTAGTAGGCCCTCCGCCTCTCGGGCGGAAAGTCACCTAACTCCTTCAGCAGCTTCTGATTATTCGCTTCGTCATCACCCTGTTTCCCGGCATAGCGGGCGGAGTAAATACCCGGTGCTCCATGTAGCGCGTCGACGCACAGGCCGCTATCTTCCGCGATGACCCATTGGTTCACCCGACGCGCGGTTTCCTGGGCTTTCTTCCGGGCGTTCTCAGCGAAGGAATTGCCGTCTTCCACAACATCGGGCACGTCGGGGTAGTCCGCCACGCCGACCAAGGTAATCCCATGTGGCAGCAGGAGTTCCGCCATCTCTCCAATTTTCTTCTGGTTCCGGCTACCCAGCACGACGGTCGGATATTTCTTGTCAGGCATCGTGAGACAGACTCCGCGCATAATCGATCTAAGTACGTTGCGAATCGTACCAAGTTCGCGGTCATTTGCCCTGCCCGCTTGATCTTCCCGGTGACACTTCGTAGCGTCCATCAACGCTCGTCGATCTGAACTTCGCCAAGGACTCGTTTGTGTCAGAGCAACCCACCCGCGTGCGCTGGGCGATTCTCGCGGTGACCACCCTGTCGAGCGTGTTGCTCTATCTCGATCGCAACTGTGTTTCCCTGGCGTTGGAATCGATTCGGGTCGATACCGGCGCGACACAGCAGCAGATGAGTTGGTTCCTGAGCGCGTTCTTCTGGTCGTACGCGTTGGGTCAGGTTCCCGCCGGTGGGTTGAGTGACCGCTTCGGCATTCGGATCACGCTGACGTGGTACATCTTGTTGTGGTCACTATTCACCGCCTTACTCGGACTCTCCACGGGCATCACGGCGTTGATCGCCTGTCGACTCGGTTGCGGCCTCGCGCAGGCCGGGGCTTACCCCAGTTGTGCGAAAGCCGTGCGCGACTGGATGCCGTTGACCCAACGTGGCACGGCGAGCAGCATCGTCGCGTTCGGAGGCCGCATCGGGGGAGCCCTCGCCCCGGTCTTAACCGGAGCACTGATGCTCTTTCTGGCGACTTGGAACACGAGTCCCAACTTCAACTCCGACGAATTGCTCTCCCCTCCGCGCATTCTGGAGACGATTTCAGGTACCGCCGAGCCACCACCGCCCTATGCGACGCTGGTCCTTGGATCTCATCTCTCGGACTCAGAACGCGCCTTGATCAGTTCGGATAATGGTGACGGCCTGTCCGTCGGGGAGTTGGCCGACATGCTCAACCGCTGGCGACCTGCCGACTGGTTGCGAGATATTGATGCAAAGCAAATCGCCGAACTCGGCCTCGATCCCAAAACCATCGAATGGGTGACGAAGAACAACCCTGCCACGGAACTGGATCATCGGCAGGCGTGGGAGGCGTTGCTGCCAGGCATGGTGAAGAAGCTCGAATCGCGCGGTTGGCGGGCCACGCTGGTTCTGTATGGAGCCTCCGGCCTGTTTGTCGCGGCCCTGTTCTGGGTGCTCTTTCGCAATACTCCGACGTTGCATCCGTGGGCGAATGCGGCCGAGCAACAGTTGGTCAGTGGAGCCGAGAAGGTGACCCCAGCAACAACGGCGCACACTCCCTTCCCGTGGGCCGCGATTCTCAGCAATGTATCGCTGTGGGGGAACTGTCTTGGTCAGTTTGCGACCAATCTGGGGTGGATGTTTCTGGTCACGTGGCTGCCCCGCTATCTCGATGAAGTTCACAAGGTCCCCGTGCTGGAGCGTGGGTTTCTCGCCTCGGTGCCGATTTTCGCGGGCATGGCGGGGATGCTGGCGGGTGGACCGTGGACCGACGGCCTGACCAAACGCTTCGGGGTGTTATGGGGCCGCCGCTTACCGATTGTGATTTCCCGGATCACGGGGGCGCTGGGCTATGGCCTCTGTATTCTCGTCGCGTTCGACATCGCTGGCCCCCTGGGAACGCGGACGGCGATCTGGACCATCATCGCGGGGTTGTCGATCGTCGCCATCTCGACCGACCTGGGGGTCGCCGCGACCTGGGCCTTCGCGCAGGATATCGCCGGCCGACACACCGCCGCGGTCCTCGGTTGGGGCAACATGTGGGGCAACCTGGGGGCCGCACTCGCTCCGCCTCTGTACAGTTTCATCCTCGGCGAACACGCCACGCTGGCAACATGGAACCTGATGTTCGGGTTCTGTGCTGTCGCGTTTCTCGTCTCGGGAGTCGGTGGCTGCCTGATGGATTCGCGGCAGGTGCTGGAACCCGTGCAGTCAGACGGTTGAAATCCCAAAGAAGCTCCAAATTCGAAAACACAAATCTCAAGGAAATCTCAAATCCGAAATTCCAAGGAATTTCAAAACGCCCAATACTGAGACGGTCGGCATCTTCAGTGGGGCGTTCAACCATGATCGTTTAGCCATTGAGATGTGTGATTTCCTTCGGATTTCGTTTTTCGGATTTCGAGTTTTCACCGCAACAGGACCAACACCATGAAAAATTTCGTCTCGACAACGGCTCTCCTGCTCTGTCTGACCAGTTGGGTGACGGCGGCTGATGTGCCTCCGGAAGATGGCAAGCTGCGGATCATCGTCTTTGGTGCCCATCCCGATGATGCCGAGTTCAAAGCCGGGGGCGTGGCGATCCAATGGGCTCAGCAGGGCCATCATGTGAAACTCGTGTCGGTCACCAATGGCGACATCGGTCACTGGCAGATGGCGGGCGGACCGCTCGCCACGCGCCGGGCCACCGAGGTGCAGGCCGCCGCCCAGGTGATGGGCAGCCATGCCCAGGTGCTCGATATCCACGACGGCGAACTCGAACCCAATCTCGAGAACCGCAAGAAGATCACGCGGCTGATTCGGGAATGGAAAGCCGACATCGTCATTGCCCATCGACCGTGGGACTATCATCCCGACCATCGTTACGTCGGCGTGCTGGTGCAGGACGCCGCGTTCATGGTCACGGTGCCGTTCATCTGTCCCGACACGCCCCATCTGACGAAGAACCCGTTGTTCCTGTATTCGAGCGACCGTTTTCAGAAGCCGTATCCATTCGAGGCCGATATCGCCGTCGCGCTCGATGATGTGTTCGACATCAAGCTGAACGCGGTGCATGAACTGGAATCACAGGTGTATGAGGGGGGCGCAAGTGGCAACGCGGAGTATGTGGCCAAAGTCCCGCCGGCAAGTGCGGTGAATGAACGCAAGGCCTGGCTGCGCGAGCGTTGGGAAGCCCGTCAAAAAGGAGAAGCCGACCGGGCCCGTGATGTGCTCGTCAAGTGGTACGGTGAAGACACAGGGAAAGCTGTGAAGTTCGCGGAAACCTTCGAGATCTGCGAATACGGCCGCCAACCAACCGACGCCGAGATCCGGCAGTTGTTCCCCTTTTTCGGGAAGTAAGAGCCCACGGCCTGCCCTAGCGACTCATCACGGATGCCATCGGAAATCCAAGATGGAATCGTGTTTTGTTGTGAATCGAATTCGCCCCGGATGGGGCGTTTGAAGCATCCCCCAGGTTCACACCTGGGGCTACATTCCGACGCCGCTACCGGGGGGAACTCCGCATGTGCGAGCGCTCGCAACGGCGAATTCTGATCGATCGTCGACCACCAGCGAACGACGGTCCACAGCTCTTGCGTTGACCAGTCTCCGTCACTCGCAGCACTGCTACAACGCCGGTAAAATCAACGCGTCGCTCAACGACTACAGAATCAGGGAGAGACAGACATGGCTGATGCCATTCGCGGATACGCCGTTAAGGCGCCCGGTGCCAAACTGGAACGCTACGACTATGACCCCGGCCCGCTCGCTGTGGACGATGTCGAAATCGCCGTGCAGTACTGCGGCATCTGCCATTCCGATCTCAACATGATCAACAATGATTGGGGCATGTCCACGTTTCCGGTCATCCCTGGTCATGAAGTGGTTGGCAAGATCGTCGCGGTGGGCGGGAAAGTCACGTCTTTGAAAATCGGCCAGACGGTCGGTCTCGGCTGGTTCAGCAGTTCCTGTCGAGCCTGCCAGCCCTGCCTGTCTGGGGATCAGAATCTCTGTCAAACCGCGGGGATGACCATCGTCAACCGACATGGCGGCTTTGCCGATCGCGTGCGGTGTCAGGCGATGTGGGCGATTCCGCTGCCCGAGGGACTCGACGGTTCCAAAGCCGGCCCCCTGTTTTGTGCGGGGCTGACGGTGTTCAATCCGCTGGTGCAATGCGATGTGCGTCCCACGGATCGCGTGGGAGTCATTGGTATCGGAGGCCTGGGTCACATTGCCTTGCAGTTCCTGCGTGCCTGGGGTTGCGAGGTGGTCGCCTTTACCTCGTCGGACAGCAAGCGCGACGAAGCCCTGAAGCTCGGCGCACATCGCACGTTGAATTCCAAAGATGACGCCCAACTGACAGCGGCTCAGGGAACCTTCGATTTCATCTTGAACACCGTCAATGTGAATCTGAACTGGGATCTCTACATGAACTGCCTGTCGACACGGGGTCGACTGCATACGGTGGGCGCCATCACCGAACCGGTGCGCATCTCCGCGATTCCGATCATTTTCAGTCAACGGTCGTTCTCGGGCACACCGCTGGGTAGCCCGGCGACGGCGGCGAAAATGCTCGACTTCGCCGTCCGCCACCAGATTGCCCCCGTGGTCGAAACGTTCCCGCTGACGGAAGTGAACCGAGCCATGCAGCACCTGGAATCGGGACAGGCCCGCTATCGCATCGTCCTGGAAAACGACCTCGGTTGATCTCGTGGTCGAACAGCAACCCGTGATCTATTCCCGCCACAGCCAGACCAGTGACTCCGGCAGGATGACGCCGCCATGGTTGCCATCGTGCCCCCCTGCTCCGCCGACAAACTTGTGGTCGTACTTGGCAAATTTGAGTGCGGCTTCCATTTGCAGATTGCTCAGCCACCAGTTGCCATGAGCGTTATCGAGGTCGTGTGAGCCATCTTGCAGAAAGACTCGAATGGGCTTGGGGTCTGTCTTGCGGATGAGGGCCGGATAGACATGACCGCCACGGATATTGGTGAAGCTGCCGACGTGACTGAGGACTTTGCGAAAGGCGTCGGGCCGTTCCCAGGCCACCGTCCACGCACAAATGCCGCCCGAGGAAATTCCGCAGATCGCGCGGTGCTCGGGATTGTCACTCAGCCGATAGGTCTTGCCGACTTCGGGCAGGATTTCTTCGATGAGGAACCGCGCGTAAGCGTCACTCAGTGTGTCGTATTCAACGCTGCGGTTGTTCGCTTTCCAGGGTGAATCGGGTTGCTTCTCGCCCTTGTGTCCGGGATTGATAAAGATGCCAATGATCGGCGGCAGCTCCTGGCGATGAATCAGGTTGTCCAGGACCACGGGGACACGGAACTGGCCGCCTTCGCCGATGTAGGCATGGCCATCCTGAAAGACCATCACGCGTGCCTGAGTCTGGGCATCGTACTGAGCAGGGACATACACGCTGACTTCCCGTGTCGTGTCGGGAAAGACCTGACTGGTCGACCAGGTGAAGGTTTCGATCTTCCCGCGTGGCACGCCCTCTTGCCGTTGCGAATCAGGCCCCAGGTCATACTTCTGCGCCTGAGCGAAGGCCGAGGTCGTCAGCAGGGAGATCGCAAGCATGGCCGTGAAACAACGTGGCATAGTGGCAGATCCTTGGTGAATGTACGTGGTGAAGAGGTCGTTTCAAAATTCTACGCGAAGCCGGCGGGCACTGCATCGAACAACATCCACGGGCATCAACCCGCCTGCACCATCGCGTTGAGCAAACCCTGCCAGGTGTATTCCCTGGCAATCACATGCACGGGCAAACCGGCCTCTTTCGCGGCCTCGGCAGTCACCGGGCTGATGGCCGCAATGCGGGTGGTCCGACCCAGATGCCCATGTGCGGCAGCGGGCAGCAGTTGCGCGACCCGTTCGGCTATCGAGGGACTCGACAGTCCAATCCAATCGATTTCGCCTGCGTTCAACTGGTCCACAGCATCCACGGGCCACCCCGTCACATCGCGATTCTGATAGACCTGTACCTGATCGACATGCGCCCCCGCGGCGGTCAACTCGCGCGGCAACACATCGCGACCGCGATTGGCCCGCGCCCATAACACTCGACGGCCCACCACATGGTGAGACAGCGCGGCACTTAACGCCTCCGCGCGGTATTCCGCGGGCATCAAATCGCATCGCAATCCATATGGCTGTAATGCGGCCGCCGTACTGGGACCGATCGTGGCGATCTGGCAATGCCCCAGGCGACGGGCATCGCCCCCCTGTTGCCACAAGCGATCAAGCAACCCCGCGACTCCATTCACGCTGGTGAAGACCAGCCAATCGTACTCACCAAGTTTCGGCAAGACTGCATCAACCGCCGTCCAGTTGTCTGGCGGTGAGATTTCGATCGTGGGCAGCGGAATCGGTTGGGCACCCAGTCGCAACGCCAGATCAATCGCCGCATCGGCCTGATCTTCCGGACGCGTGATCACAATCCGCTGGCCGAAGAGCGGCCGGTCTTCAAACCACCGGGCCACTTCGCGCACACGGACACAGCTTCCCACGATGACCAGTGAAGGGGCATGCAGCTTGGCCTGCGTCACGACCGCAGCGATTTCGCTCAATGGAGATTCGACCGTTCGCTGGGACGGTGTGGTCGCGCGGCTCACAACGGCAACCGGTGTATCAGCGGGCTTACCCTGCTCGATCAATTTCGCAGCAATCGTCGGCAGTCGATGCAATCCCATGTAAAAGACCAGCGTTCCCGGAAAGCACGCGAGTGCTCCGTAATCGAGAGCAGACTCTGTTTTCCCAGGATCTTCATGCCCCGTGACAAACGCCACTGCCGAGGCATGATCACGATGCGTTAACGAGATCCCCGTGTAGACCGCTGCTGCCGTCGCCGCGGTGATGCCCGGCACCACTTCAAAGGGAATGCCCGCCGCGGCGAGTGCGGCGGCCTCCTCCGTACCTCGACCAAAGATAAACGGGTCGCCCCCCTTGAGACGCACCACCGTCAAACCCGACAGACCGGCTTCCACCAGTTGTCGGTTGATCTCAGCCTGATCGAGCCGCCGACCTTCCGGCCCTTCCATGCGACAGGTCCGCTGGGCTTTCGCATGCGAGTGCCGCAACAACAGGGGATTGACCAGACCGTCGTATAGCACCAAGTCGGCTTCGGCCAGGCATTCCCGGCCGCGTACCGTAATCAACCCCGGATCACCCGGCCCGGCTCCCACCAGATAGACCTTACCGGGCTTGAGTTTCGGCAACGACTCCAGCTTGGTCGCAGTCATCAACGAGGCCAGTATCTAAGAGTGTTTTCCCGAACGGCTGCGAGACGGACAGTTCGCGGCAGCCACGGACATGATCGAGATGCCAGTATAGCAAGAGATGTGAAGCCAGTCGTTGACCGTCCTATTCTCCCATTGTGGTGAACTGGGAAAACTTTACCGCGTGTAGCGGCCGAAACTCATGCGCAAACCTTGCCGATGTCGACGATACGACGTGAGGGAGTCGCATCACGACTTTCCATGAACAGATTTCGTCGTTTCGATCGGGAGTTTCGTCTCATGGCTGTTGCCGATGCCCTGTCGACCAGCGCTCGTGTCCGCCGTCAGTACGAATATCTTCCGTATCCGCATCGTGATCCGCAGGATGAAAAGAAGCGGTTGCTGCTCACGGGGCTCGATGACCTGAGTTGCATCAACCATTACTGTTTCCGAGGCCGAAAAAATATTTCGGCGGGGATACGCGTGCTGATCGCCGGGGGTGGCACGGGCGACGCCGTCGTTTACCTGGCACATCAACTGCGTCTGATCAAATGCGACATCGTCTACATCGATCTCAGTGAAGCGTCTCAAGCAGTGGCACGCAAACGGCTTGCAGCCCGTGGGCTTGAGAACCGCGTCCGTTGGATTCACGGATCGCTGCTCGATCTGCCCCACATGAATCTGGGCCAGTTCGACTACATCAACTGCTCGGGGGTGCTGCATCATCTGGAAAGCCCGGAAGCGGGTCTGGCGGCGTTACGCGCGGTCCTGAAAGATGATGGTGCCATGGGGTTAATGGTCTACGGACAATACGGCCGCACGGGTGTCTACCAGATGCAGTCGCTGTTCCGCCTGCTCCACGATTCCCAGGCCGATCTGGGATCGCAAGTGGCCGGGGTCCGCGATCTCATGGCGACTCTGCCCGCCACCAACTGGTACCAGCGCGGAGCCGAACTGTTCACACCCACCCCAAAATCCAGCGACAGCGAAGTGCTCGATTTGTTTTTGCACTCGCAAGATCGGGCCTACACCGTACCGCAACTGTACGACTACCTGGCGACCGCGGGTCTCTATCCCAGCGAGTGGTCGTCCGATTCTCGCATCTGGTATCAGCCCAACCTCGCCTTCCGTGACCCGGAGTTACTGGCCCGCATTCAGACTCTGCCCCGACGGGATCAGTCCGCCGCCTGCGAACTCTTCTGGGGCACCATCATCAAACATGCCTTCTGGGCGACTCCCGACCCAGACCCGATTGCCCAATGGACCGACCCCGAAGTCGTCCCCACCTGGACCCGTTCGGCCGATCTGTTCGGCGTTCGCAACAACATGCTGAAAACCACCAGTCCCGAATGGTGTTTCAGCCTGCAGCATGTCGGAGGCACCAAGGTTCAGATTCGGATCAAGGTGGACGAAGTCACCCGCAAGCAAATCGAACTGATGGACGGCTTCCGTACCGTTAACACGATTATGGCGGACATTTTGGGAACCTATTCAGACCGCAGTCCGGAGCAACTTCACGCGGAATGTGCCGACGTCTTCCGTCTGCTCAACTCCCACGACCTGCTGGTGTTAAGACATCACTCCGTGCGTCCGATGCCGCAGTAACCGCCCTCCCGTAACAAAAAACCGATCTGCCCTGCCCCCAGACTCCATCCGCTCGACCCAGTACCGGAATTCGTGGTAGAGTTGCCGGTCATCCGCAGCCGATGTAGAATAGGTTTAGACCGCCCTTGTAGCTCAACTGGCAGAGCAGCTGACTCTTAATCAGCGGGTTGTAGGTTCGAGTCCTACCGGGGGCAATCGCGTCAGAAGATGACGCAAAGCCAGTCGAAGTAAGCACTTGCGATTCCTGCCGACGGTCGGCAGTGCGGCTAAATCCTGAATGTTGTCCGTAAGAACTACGGACGAATCAAGGATTCCGCACGATGCCGCCACGCAAGATGCCCTCTCCTCCGACGTATCGACTGCACAAGGCCAGTGGCCAAGCGGTTTGCTATGTGAATCGTCGGGAGGTCTATCTCGGGAAATACAATTCCGCTGAGTCTCTCAGGAAGTACGCGGAATTGATTGCTGCTCAAACGGCAGCGGCTTCCGCACCGTCCCCTGCTCCGCAGTCAGAGACTCCAACGGCACGCCCGCGCGTCATCACGCTGAACGACGTGCTCCTGAAATTCGCCACTGAGCGAATGCCGAAGTACCTCACCAGCGATGGGAAGCCGTCAAAGGAACAGGATTGCTTCGCGGCCGTGATCAAGATTCTCCGCGAATACTTCGGTGGCGTCGATGTGGCAACCTTCGGGCCCCTGGCGTTCCGCACCTGTCGGGACGCGATGGTACGCAAGGGCTGGTCCCGTCGGTACGTCAACAAGCAGTGCATCCGGTTGCGGCACCTGATCCGGTATGGCGTCTCGTTCGAGATGGTCCCTCAGTCTGTTGCCGATGCCCTGCGTTCCGTCATGCCCTTGAAGCCCGGGGAAACGCCCGCACCAGAGCGGCCGAAGCGAAAGCCCGTTGATCAGGATCGGATCGACAAGACCAAAGCCCGCATGCGTCAGCGGAACCGTGATATTATCGATCTGTTGCTGTTCTCTGGCGCTCGACCATCGGAGTTGCTTTCCCTGCGGACCTGCGACATCACCACAACCGGCGGCGTGTGGGAAGCCTAGCTGGACCGTCATAAGAACGCCCACCGAGATCAGGACCGGACGCTCTATTTCGGGCCGAAAGCCCAAGCGATTCTGTCAAACTATCTCAATGCCAACTCGCCGAACGATCTGCTCTTCCCTGCTCCTGTCGGGACGTTGACGAAAGCCATTCGCTCTGCCTGCGAACGGGCTGGAGTTGCCCACTGGACCGCGTACCAACTCCGGCATTCATGCGCGACAACGCTGGTTGATGAAATCGGCATCGATGCCGCAAGGAGCGTGCTGGGGCACAAGACGTTATCCCAGACGCTGCACTACTCGGCAACCGCCAAGAAGCATGCCCGCGACGCTGTCACCAAGCATGGCTAAAGCGGCCGTTCCGGCGCTGGGACGGGGTGGCGTCGTTTCCCCGTCTCTCAGCCGAAGCGGCTGCGTTGTGCGGCTGCAAAACGACCGACCATGAGTGACGAAAACACTCACGGACGGTCTGACCAATCGGTTCCCTTCTCATGAAAGGGTCTCTCATGGCTACTGCGTATTCTACAGCAACGCCCCCGAATTTGGAGCACATCTCCAAGCCACCGCCTTATGTCCGGGCCGGTCTGGTGGAACGTCGCCTTTACTTCCCTGAATCGATCCTGAAACGGATTGAGCACAAACCCGGCGATCTGGTGGAACTGCTCACCATGCTCCTGTCCGATCACCTGAAAGGGGGTGCGAAATGAACTACGCACTCAACTGGAGCGAACGCGAACAACGGGTACGGCAGCGACGGATTGCGTCGTTCAAGCGCACCGAACGCCAGAAGCGGCTACGGCAGCAACTCCTGGCCGTGAAGCCGTTCTGCTGTGTCTGCGGTGCCAAGCTCCAAGGTCTCGACCGTAACGGCGAACGATACGCCAACGTGGTCGGTGGTGATCGTCTGGCGTGCGCCGGATGCGTTCCCGTGGCAGATGCACAGCGACAGATTGAAAGCGGGGTGGACCAATGATGGAACTCCCGATCCTGCACGACCTGTCGACTCCGATCCCCGAGGAACTGAATCGCGTGCAACGTCGGCAACTGCGGTTGCTGCTCTGGCGAGAGGATCCGCGCTGTCGGTACTGCAATCGCAAGTTGGGGTACAAGCATTACACCCTCGATCACCTGAAGCCGATCAGCCTGGGCGGACGGCACGTGGAATCGAATCTGGTGCTCTGCTGTGAACTTTGCAACCGGGCGAAAGCTGGCCAGAGCACAGAGACGTTTCTCAAGCGGCTGGAAATGGCGCTCAGCACGGTACGACGCCTGATCGAAGCCGATGCCGGATTCCCGGCGACGAACTGATTGACACGTCTGGTACAGTGTGCGAGCACGCGCCTAGCTTTAGCGGGCGAACGGCGGAATCCTGAACCGCCTGGCGCGTTGCTCTTTTCTTTCAGGAACCCAGCAAGTTCAGGGGCTGGTGAATGATGGGCATCGATGAGATTCTACGATTCGGGGATGCGGTACCACATTCCCCCACTCTTCCCGTCGTTAAAGTGCCACGAGTCTGGCCGAATTTCGACGAAGACGAAGACCGCGATTCGCTGCGGTCTATTTGCAACGAAATAGATTCACTCTGGTCGCGCATCACCAATGCCGCAGAATGCCGCATTGATGACCCGAAGTTCCACGGACCAACGGCCGAATTCTGGTTCAGTAATGACGAGGTATTTAACATCTACAGCGACCACTATGGTGATGCTCGTGTCGCGCTGGCAAACCTCAATCATCTCCGTGAATCACTCGAAACGGAATTCAATAGACCTGCGATACAGAAGGTGGACACAGAACCCAAGGCAAAAACTCTCTGGCTGCTGCTGGAATCTCAGATGCGAGTTTTGGACGCCACGCGGGCGTTGAATGCTCTTGAGACAGACCACGATCATCCGAAAGCGATCACGCTGCTATCCTCCATCCTGGAATCGACGGCGAACAAACTACGCGCGGAAGTCGAAAAGTTCCTCGTGACGCTCGATCATCTTGCGTTGAATGGTAAGGATGAACCCGCGCATCTTAACATCATCGCAAGACATGATTCCTACACATTTGAACGACTTGGAAAGACAACCGGGCCGATTCCGCCGAAAACATTTCGGCTCGCCTGCAAGATTATGGATGCAGGGGAAGACGGACTGGATATTGAAGGATTTGCGGCTGCCGCCGGTGGTTGTGGGATTGAAGTTGGCGGAAACGCCAAGGCACCTCATCTCACGAAACTTAGAAGGCTACTTCCGCCAATAGGGGTTACAATCCCCAACGACGTTAAGACCACAAAACGGTATCGATTCGTTAATCTAAGCAATAACTTAGATTGAGCTAAAATCGACCACTCACCTGACTCCCGCTATTTTTTGGATCGTGTCGCAACGATTCAATTTTTCGCGGGAGTTTTTTCATGTCTGCAACGCATACGCTAGACGCGCTCGAACACGCAAAACCGCTTCGCTCGATCAAAATTCCGGGCAACCCCTCGAACCCGACCCGGACGCGGTGGGTGTTGGGCGGAGTGCTCAACTCTCGCGGCGAACGGGTGAAGCTGCGAGCTTGGAAGGTCGGCGGTCGACTGATGACGACTGACCTCGCTGTCGATCAATTTCTGTCGCAACTCAACTGCGATCACGTCGACGATCACGAGACACCCGACGACGTCGCCCGACGCGGACGTGATGCGGGGGCGGCTCTCGCGAGCATGGGCTACTAACGACACAACCGCGCGTCACGACTCGCGCGGCTGCGTCTCATTTTCTTCATCAGCAAAGTGAGTGCTGACATGCAAGATTCTAACACGCATCGACGAAACGAAAAGACTTCATTTCGTCTCGTGCTCGAAGCAAGTTCACGCGATTCGCTCAATCGTGATGCTGCAACGCGACTGCGAGCGTTCTTGAAAATGGCGCTGCGTGCGTTCAATTTCAAATGCGTCGAAGTCGCTGAAGTGCCCTCGCCGGGCGCGGAGGTGCAGCAGTGATCACAGCAGAGATCGCAGACCAATATCTATCGATGTATCGCATCGCCCCGCCGCGATGGGAGCGAGTGCCATGCCCGCAAACCGTCGAGCAGTGCCAGTCGCTCTTCGACCGTCACGGCGACGAGGTGCTACATCTGCTGCCACCTCGCCGCGACTGGGCATCGCTAGGCATTGTGCCTGCTGCCGAGCCGTTCTCACAGGAGTGGCGGCGGCGGTTTATCCAGACGTTGCGCGTCGATGAAGACTTCGCGGATGCCTGCCGATTTTTGATCGGGGGTGGCCAGTGAGCAGCAACCCCTACCTCCGCGACTTGTCACGCAATGGTCACAAGCCGCACGAACCTGAACCCGTCGCGGAACCCGAAGTCCTGCTACCGCACCTGAAGCTGCGGCGTATGTCCGACGTGGAAGCTGAACCCGTCCAGTGGCTCTGGACGAACCGTTTTCCGTTGGGCAAGTTCAACTTGCTCGGGGGCGACCCCGGCAAGGGGAAGTCGCATTTCTCCCTCGACCTGTCGGCTCGGGTGACGACCGGCAACGTGTTTCCTGATGGCTCCGGGCGTTGCCCAATGGGTTCGGTTCTGATCCTGAGTGCCGAGGACGATGCCGAAGATACCATCGCTCCGCGACTCCTGCGGGCCGGGGCCGACGTGTCGAAAGTCTATGAGATTCAAGCTACGCGGATGCCGGAAACAAAATCGGGCGACATGAAAGACCGCGTATTCTCTCTCGAAGCCGACCTGCCATTACTTGACCAATCCTTGACCGACATCGGAGACGTGAAACTCCTGATCATCGATCCCATTTCCAGCTATCTCGGCAAGACCGACAGCCACAAGAACAGTGAGGTACGCGGCCTGATTGCTCCCGTCGCCGAACTGGCTCGAAGGCATCACGTCTGCATTCTCGGCATCACGCACATGAACAAGGGCACCGGGAACAAGTCGTCTTACCGGATGACGGGCAGTTTGGCATTCGCGGCGGCGGCAAGATCGGTCTGGCTCTGGGCTGAAGACACCCAGCAACCCGGACGGCTCTTGCTCCTGCCGGGCAAGAACAATCTTGCGGCGAGACAGGATGCTCTGGCCTGCAAGATCATGAGCGACGAGCGAGGCACGTTCCTGGCGTGGGAAGCTGATCCCGTCGCGTTGACGGCCGATGGCTACCTCGAACAGGAAGCCAATCATTCAGCCGATGGCGATGATGGCAAGATGCGGGAAGCGATTGAGTTCCTGCATGAATCGCTGGCAGATGGTCCGATGCTGTCCAGCGAACTCGAAGAGACCGCACGTCAGCACGGAATCACAAAACGGACGTTAGACCGCGCAAGAAAACAACTCAACTGCAAACCTTCCAAGAGGTTAAGTGACAAGAAATGGCAAGTATCACTACCTACAGAGAGTAACCATGCCATTAAGCAAAGTAATGGCAATGTTGGCTATGTTGGCAATGTTGGCACGGTTGGTGAGTGGTAAGGCTGCCAAGGTTGCCAAGGATGCCAACATTTCCAAGGTAGCCAACGTGGCAGAGTTGATGACCAGCGACCAAAGGCTCCAAAACTCCACGGTTTTTACGCGCGGCGTGCTGTGCGGTTTGACGCAAGCGGCCACGAATCCCGACCTACCCCCTACCCATCTTAACATGTTGCGTTTTGCTACAGCAGACGGGGGGGGTGGGTGAAAAATCTAGGGGTGTGTCTCCCAAACCGCACAGCAAGCCGCGCACAAACTAAGCCAAAACTTTCATAGGGGGGTAACCATGTCCCGACCACGCAAGCCAGTTGAACAACATCTCCGCGACGGGACGTATCGCCCTGGCCGTCA
>Ga0164290_1001343_pt1 | contig 39219 bp, 40 predicted proteins | sample Micstemetagenome_FD_108782 | JGI IMG/M metagenome (GOLD analysis project Ga0164290, IMG submission 108782) | Contaminated culture microbial community from soil near Moab, Utah, USA - Microcoleus steenstrupii SON62 (Illumina Assembly) | ecosystem: Environmental > Terrestrial > Soil > Soil crust...
CTATCAGGGCCTCATCGTCACCGGCCTGCTGTCGATCCCCGCCGTCTGGTGGGTCGTCCACCAGCTGGTCCCGGCTCCGATCACCGCCGGCGGCGTCACCTACACCGCTGACGCGCTCGCCTACTGCGGCTTCGCCGGCCTCGCCGTCACCGCCCTGATCGTGATGATCACCGAGTACTACACGGGCACCAACTTCCGCCCGGTCCGCTCGGTTGCTCAAGCCAGCGTTTCCGGCCATGGCACCAACGTCATCCAGGGCCTGGCCATGAGCCTCGAGTCCACCGCGCTTCCCGCGCTGGTGATCATCGTCGGCATCATCGTCACCTACACGCTGGGCGGCCTGTTCGGCATCGCCATCGCCACCACCACCATGCTGTCGCTCGCCGGCTTCATCGTGGCGCTGGACGCCTTCGGCCCGGTTACCGACAACGCCGGCGGCATCGCCGAAATGGCCGGGCTTCCCCCGGAAGTCCGCGTCACCACCGACGCCCTGGACGCCGTCGGCAACACCACCAAGGCCGTCACCAAGGGCTACGCCATCGGCTCCGCCGGTCTCGGCGCCTTGGTGCTGTTCGCCGCCTACACCGAGGACCTGAAGTTCTTCGCGGCCAACGCCGTCGACGGCTCCTTCTTCTTCGGCCTGGGCGCCGTCGCCTTCGACCTCTCCAACCCCTACGTCGTGGTCGGCCTGCTGTTCGGGGGGCTGCTGCCCTTCCTGTTCGGCGGCATGTCGATGACCGCCGTGGGCCGCGCCGCCGAAGCGGTGGTGCATGAGGTCCGCCGTCAGTTCCGGGAAAACCCCGGCATCATGACCGGCGAGGTGAAGCCCGAGTACGGCCGCGCCGTCGACATCCTGACCAAGGCCGCGATCCGCGAGATGATCGTGCCGTCGCTGCTGCCGGTCGTGTCGCCCATCGCCCTGTTCTTCATCCTCGACGCCATCACCACCCGCCAGAACGCCTTCGCCGGCCTCGGCGCGATGCTGATGGGCGTGATCGTCACCGGCCTGTTCGTCGCCATCTCGATGACCAGCGGCGGCGGCGCCTGGGACAACGCCAAGAAGATCATCGAGGAGGGCTTCACCGACAAGGACGGGGTCACCCATGGCAAGGGTTCGGAGGCTCACAAGGCCGCCGTCACCGGCGACACCGTCGGCGACCCCTACAAGGACACCTCGGGTCCCGCCGTGAACCCGATGATCAAGATCACCAACATCGTCGCCCTGCTGCTGCTGGCCATCCTGGCGCACTAGGCTTCGAATTTGGGTTGAGTAGCGGACGCCCCGGAGGGAACCCTCCGGGGCGTTTGTACTCGGGGGATGTGTTGTGAAGCCTGTTCGATTGCTGACCCTGGCCGGCCTGCTGCCGGTCCTGCTTGTCATGCTCACCGCGGCCAGGGCCCCGGAGCCGAGCCCGCGCTGGCCGTTGGCCGACGAGGCGCTGGTCTATGTCTACCACGTCAAGACGCCCGAGCGGGACGGCCGCGTCTACTGGATGAAGATCGACGGCCGGAACGTCGCAAAGCTCGACGTCAGCGAGCACAGCTGGGTCTATGTCAAGCCGGGCGCCCATGTGGTCACCAGCCGCGCACCGCTCGACCCCGGGGTCGGCGAATCGGGAACGACCTGGCCGCTCGAATTCGAAGGCGGCAAGGTCTACTATCTGCGCTTCACATCCTCGGCCAAGCCGCCGCTGGCTGTGAATGGGCAGTTCACCGGGCGAGCGTTTGCCCCGGCTATCCCGGTCCTGATCGAGATGACGCGGGAAAATGCGCGGATCGAACTGCTGCGGTCCCACTACCGCGCGCCGGAAGCCGGGTGGCCGCTGACGAGATAGCTTTGCCGAGCATGGCGCCCAACGCCCGGCAAATCCGCTAGAAGGGGCCATGTCCGACCTCTTCGCCGCCGCCGGCCTCACGCCCCATGCCCCGGCGCCGCTTCCCGAACGCCTGCGTCCCCAGACCCTCGACGACGTCGTCGGCCAGGAGCACCTGCTCGGCCCCGGCGGTCCGATCCGCCGCATGGTCGAGGGCGGCCGGCTGGCCTCGATGATCCTCTGGGGCCCGCCCGGCACCGGCAAGACCACCATCGCCCGCCTGCTGGCCAAGGCCGCCGGCTATGAGTACCAGCAGCTTTCAGCGGTCTTTTCCGGCGTCGCCGACCTCAAGAAGGCCTTCGAACAGGCCCGCATGCGCCGCAGCGCCGGCCAGTCGACCCTGCTGTTCGTCGCCGAGATCCACCGCTTCAACCGCGCCCAGCAGGACGGCTTCCTGCCCTTCGTCGAGGAGGGCATCGTCACCCTGGTCGGCGCCACCACCGAAAACCCCAGCTTCGAGCTCAACGGCGCTCTGCTGTCGCGCAGCCAGGTCTTCGTCCTCCGACGTCTTGACGACGACGCCCAGCGCAATCTGCTGACCAAGGCCGAAGCCGTCGAGGGCCGCAGCCTTCCGGTCGACGACAATGCCCGTGAAGCCCTGATCGCCATGGCCGATGGCGACGGCCGCTACCTGCTGACCCTGGCCGACACCCTGCTGGGCCTCGACTTCCCCCAGCCCCTCGATATCGCCGGCCTGTCCCAAGTCCTGCAGAAACGCAGCCCGGCCTACGACAAGGACCGCGAGGGCCACTACAACCTCATCTCCGCCCTGCATAAGTCGGTGCGCGGCAGCGATCCTGACGCCGCCCTCTACTGGCTGGCCCGCATGCTGGAGGGCGGCGAGAACCCGCTGTTCCTGGCCCGCCGCATCGTCCGCATGGCCTCCGAAGACATCGGCGAGGCCGACCCCCTGGCCCTGGTCATCGCCAACGCCGCCAAGGACACCTACGACTTCCTGGGCAGCCCGGAGGGCGACCTGGCCCTGGCCCAGGCCGTGGTGCATCTGGCCGCCGCGCCCAAGTCCAACGCCGTCTACAAGGCCTTCGGCGAGGCCCGCAAAGCCGCCAAGGAGACCGGCTCCCTGATGCCGCCGGCCCATATCCTCACCGCCCCGACCCGGCTGATGAAGGACATCGGCTACGGCAAGGGCTACGCCTACGATCCGGACACCGAGCGCGGCTTCTCGGGCCAGAACTACTTCCCGGACGGCATGGAGCGCCGCACCTTCTACCGCCCGAAAGGCGAGGGCGCCGAAGCCCGCATCAAGGAGCGTCTCGACCGCTGGGCGGCGATGCGGGAGGAGGGCGAGTGAGCGGTCCTCTCACCGAGGACGACGTCGCCTTCGTCAAATCCCTCGTCATCCACGAGGACGCCGCCATCATCGCCCTGAATAAGCCGTCCGGCCTGTCCAGCCAGGGCGGCCGCATCCAGGCCCACACCCTGGACGACCTCCTGGCCGCTTTCGCCAAATCCAGCGGCAACCGCCCGCGGCTGGTCCACCGCCTCGACCGCGACACCAGCGGCGTCATCCTCACCGCCCGCACCAAGCCGGCCGCCGGCTTCCTCGGCAAGGCGATGATGGCCCGCCGCTTCCGCAAGACCTATCTGGCCGTTGTCACCCCCGGCGCGCCGGATCCGACCGGCGGCACGATCGAACACGCCCTGCGCCGCGAGGAGATCGGTCGCGAGAGCTACATGCGCATCGCCAGGGCCGATGAGGCGGGCGCCGAGACCGCCCTGACCCGCTACCGCACCCTGGCGAAGACCGACGGCGCCGCGCTCGTCGAATGCAGCCCCCAGACCGGCCGCATGCATCAGCTGCGCGTACACCTGGCCAGCATCGGCCGGCCGATCGCCGGCGACGTTCGCTACGGCGGGGCGCTGACGGTGAATGGCGTGGCCGTTCCGAGGCTGATGCTGCACGCGGCGCGCCTGAGCTTCCCGCATCCGGAAGGCGGGACCACGACCATCGAGGCGCCCATGCCGGCGGACATGCGTGAGCTGGCGGAGGCCCTGGGCCTGGCGGTCCCCACGCCTGCATCGCTGTAGAGTTCCTTCTCCCCCAAGGGGAGAAGGAAACGCGACTATACCCTCAACGCCGCGTCCGTCGCCCGGATCAGCCCGTCGATGATCCCCGGCTCGGTCGACGCATGCCCGGCGTCCCAGACGATCTCGAACTTCGCCTCGGGCCAGGCCTTGTGCAGCGCGTAGGCGGTCTCCAGCGGCGTCACCACGTCGAACCGCCCCTGGACGATCCAGCCCGGAATATGCCGGATCGCCGGCACGTTCTTCAGCAGCCAGCCGTCCTCCTCGAAGAACCCCCGGTTGGCGAAGAAGTGGTTCTCGATCCGCGCAAAGGCGATCGCGAAATCGGTCTCGTTGAACTTCGGCGGCCGCGCTTCCGGCCCCCGGATCGAGATGGTGTCGCCTTCCCACTGGCTCCAGGCCGCCGCCGCCAGCCCCTGCACCCGGCGGTCCGGATCGGTCAGGCGGCGGTGATAGGCGGCGATCAGGTCGCTGCGCTCGGCCTCCGGAATCGGGGCCTTGAACTTCTCGAAGGCGTCGGGGAACAGCATCCCGGCCCCGTCCTGATAGAACCACTTCAGCTCGCGCTGGGTGACCAGGAAGATGCCGCGCAGCACCAGCCCCATGACCCGCTCGGGATGGGTGATCGCGTAGGCCAGCGCCAGGGTCGAGCCCCAGCTCCCCCCGAACACCACCCACTTCTCGATGCCCAGATGCACCCGCAGCCGCTCGATGTCCTCGATCAGCGTCCAGGTGGTGTTGTCGTCCAGGCTGGCGTTGGGGCGGCTCTTGCCGCAACCGCGCTGGTCGAACAGCGCCACCCGGTACTTCTGCGGGTCGAAGAACCGCCGCATGGTCGGGTTGATCGCCCCGCCCGGGCCGCCGTGCAGCACTACGGCCGGCACGCCGCCGGGATTGCCGCATTCCTCGAAGAAGATCTCGTGCGGCCCGTCGGTCTTCAGCCAGCCGAAGTTGTACGGGTCGATCTCGGGATACAGCCCACGACGGCCGTGGCTCTGGCCGACGGAGGGATTCTGGGAAGCACGGTCCATGAGGGGTTTCTACGCCGCCGCGCAAAACCCCGCCAGTGACGTTGCGTTCAGGCTAACGGAAAGCGCTTGTCCAGCCACGCCAGCAGCGCCCGGTTCACCTCTTCCGGCTTCTCCTGCTGCGTCCAATGCCCACTTCCTTCGATCAGCACCTTTTCCAGATCGTCGCAGATCGCCTCCATGCCGTCGGCGGAGGAGGGCGGCAGCACCGCGTCCTTCTCGGCCATGACCATCAGCGACGGCTGGCGCACCCGGTGCTCGACATGCTCGGCGGCATGCCAGTTGCGGGTGAAGTTGCGGTACCAGTTGATGCCGCCGGTGAAGCCCGTCCGCTCGAAGGTCTCGACATAGGCCTCGAACTCGTCGTCGGTCAGGAAGAAGGGCCGGGGATCGACCTCGGGGCTCCACAGCTCCAGCATGTCGACCATGGCGAACAGCGAGGGGTCGCCCTCCCTGCGCTCCGCCGAGAACCCGCCGGAGGCCGGCATCGGCATATCCAGCGGCCGGCGCAGGAAGAAGTCCATCACCTTGCGCGGGTTCTTGCCCAGCGCCTCGTCGGCCTCGCCGGGGGTCTGGAAGTGGACGATGTACATCCGCTCGCCCAGCCGCTTGCGCATGATCTCGATGGGATCGGCGGGGGCGCGGGGGCTGAACGGCGTGTTCAGGCTGATCACCCCGGCCACCCGGTCGGGATGGCGCACCGACATGTACCAGACCACGAAGCCACCCCAGTCGTGACCGCAGAAGATCGCCTTCGGGATCTTCAGGTGATCCATCAGCGCAACCAGGTCGCCACACAGGTGCTCCAGGTCATAGCTCTCGACCTCAACCGGCTGCTCGGTCAGGCCATAGCCGCGCTGGTCCGGCGCGATCACCCAGCGGCCATGATCGCTCAGCGCCTTGACCTGGTGACGCCAGCTGAAGGCCAGTTCCGGGAACCCGTGGCTGAAGATGATCGGCACGCCCTTCTTCGGCCCGGCTTCGTAGTAGGCCATGCTGATGCCGTTGACGTCGGTGTACTGCACCGGCGGCATCATGGTCTCGATGGCGGACATGCGGGAGCTCCCTTGACTTGTTTTGAGGCTAGCTGAACCGCCCGCCGCCACGGAAGGCAACCCCCGGAATACGGGTCCGGGCAGCACGATTGAAAGCCCTCCCCCATTGAGGGGAAGGGCACCTCGCGCCTGTCGCGATTACCGGGCCTGGGCGTTTGCGATCTCCGTACAACCGGCCTAGGTAACCGCCACCTTGTCCAGCACCCCCGAAACCCTGCCGCCTCCCGCACCGACCCCGTGGGGCCTGGTGATCCTCCTCGGCGCGATGACGGCCTTCGCGCCGATGTCGATCGACATGTACCTGCCGGCCCAGACCGCCATCGTCGGGGCGCTCAAGGCCAGCCAGTCCCAGGTCGAGCTGACCCTGTCGACCTTCCTGGCCGGCATGGCCATCGGCCAGTTCTTCTACGGCAGCGCCTCTGACCGCTTCGGCCGCCGCATCCCCATCCTCGTCGGTTGCGGCGTCTACACCGTAGCCTCGGTCATCTGCGCGCTCAGCAACGACATCAACGCCCTGATCGCCGCCCGCTTCCTGCAGGCGCTGGGCGGTTGCGCCGGCGGGGTCGTCGCCCGCGCCATCGTGCGCGACAACTTCGACCATCGCGACACCGCCCGCATCCTGTCGCTGCTGATGCTGGTCATGGGTCTCGCCCCCATCCTCGCTCCGGCCGCCGGCAGCCTGGTGCTGCAGGTCGCCGACTGGCGCGCCATCTTCTGGTGCCTGGCCGGGTTCGGCATCCTCGTCGCCCTGGCGGTGGCTTTCCGCCTGCCCGAATCCCGCTCGGAGGAGACCGCCGCCCAGGCCCGTTCGGAAAACCCGATCCAGGCCTACCTGGCCCTGCTGACCCAGCCGAAGCTGATCGGCTACCTGCTGGCCGGGTCGCTGAACGGGGCAGTGCTCTTCACCTACATCAGCGCCTCGCCCGGCCTGATCATGGGCATCTACGGGGTCAGCCCGGTCGCCTACGCCTGGCTGTTCGGCTTCAACGCCGTCGGCATCATCGGCGCCAACCAGGTCAACCGCATCCTGCTGCGCACCTACAGCCCCGACACGGTTCTGAAGGCCGCCAGTATCGCGGGCGTCGGCTTCGGCCTGCTGCTGCTGGTCGCCGCCATGTCCGGCCTCGGCGGCCCCTGGACCGTCCTGCCGCTGCTCTTCATCACCCTGACCACCTACGCCCTGATGGCCGGCAACACGACGGCCGGAGCGCTCAACTGCGACCCTCGCCGGGCCGGCTCGATCTCGGCCCTGAGCGGCGGCCTGTCATTCGGGGCAGGGGCCGTGGCCTCGGCCCTCGGCGGCCTCATGCACAACGGCACGCCGACCCCGATGGCGGCGGTCATGCTGGGCTGCCTGGTCGGGTCGGCGCTGTCCCTACGGCTGTTGGCTCTCAAGCGCTGATCCGATCGGAAGCGGGAGAGTCAGGCGCGAGACCGCAACGCCCCGACCATCACCAGCACCCAGCCCACCATAAACGCCACCCCGCCGATCGGCGTGATCGCCCCGAACCAGCGCGGCGCCCCGAAGGCCATCGCCACAAGCGACCCGCTGAACACCAGCACCCCGACCAGAAAGGCGGCGCTCGTGCCGCGCAACGGCCGAAACCCGCCCCGCGCCAGAGCCGCCACCGCCAGCACGGCCAGCGCATGAACGGCCGCATACTGGCTCGCCGTCTTCAGCCATTCGACGGCTTTCGCGTCCTCGATCCCGTGCGCCGCGAAGGCGCCGAACCCGACCGACAGAAGTCCGACCAGCGCCGCCGCCGCCACATCCCAATTCCGCGTCAATTGACCCTCCGTCACGGTTGCGTCTGGCTGCCGTCCGCGTAACCTGAACGCTGATAAGGCATCCGCGCCCATCAAGAGGCGCAGGCTTGTTCTAGGGAAGGAATACGGCATGGCGCTGACTCGTGGCGACGACTATCCGATTCACCAGACACCGGAGCCCATCGCCTACGGCGGCACCGACCGGAATTTCTACGACCGCTACTTCTTCAACGGCTATCACCCCTCGGAGGGCGAGGACTTCTTCGCCGCCGCCTTCGGGGTCTACCCGCACCTCAACGTCACGGACGGGGCGTTCGTTGTGGTCCGCAACGGCGTCGAGACCGCGCTCCACGTTTCGGGACAACTCGGCGACCGCATGGACATCGCCTGCGGGCCCCTGCGCATCGAGATCGTCGAGCCGCTCCACCGGCTGAAGATCCACGTCAACGCCCCGGACCAGGGCCTGAAGGCCGAGATCGAGTTCACCAGCCGCTCGGGGCCCATCGAGGAGCCGCGCTTCATCCGCCGCATCGGCACCCGCGCCTTCATGGACTACACCCGCCTGACCCAGAACGGTCGCTATACCGGCTGGATCGAACTGGATGGCGAGCGCCGCAGCGTCGATGGCTTCGTCGGCACCCGCGACCGCAGCTGGGGCATCCGCCCGGTCGGGGCCCGCGACAGCCAGGAGATCATCCCGGCCCCGGCCCCGCAGTTCTACTGGCTCTGGTCGCCCAGCAGCTTCGAGTCCGGCTCCTTCTTCTTCTACTCCAACGAGGACGCCGTCGGCCGCGCCTGGAACACCCGCGCCGTCTGGGCCCCTGACCAGGCGCTGGAGGAAGACTTCGAACACCTCAACGGCCAGGCCCAGGTCAACTGGAAGCCCGGCACCCGCCACGCCACCGACGCCGTGGTCGAACTGACCGACGACTGGGGCAAGCAGGCCGGCAAGGTCGAGTTCAAGCCGATCTATAATTTCCAGATGAACGGCCTCGGCTACACCCATCCCAAATGGAACCACGGCCTTCTGCATGGCGTGCTGGAGGTCGAGCGCGAGGATATCGTCCTGGCCGACGTCGACCCGACCCTGCCCTGGAACCTGCACGTCCAGGCCCTCAGCGAGGTGATCTACACCGACGCTGACGGCGGCGTTCGCAAGGGCAGGGGCGTGCTCGAACAGCTGGTCATGGGCCCGCACAAGCCCAGCGGTTTCGCCGACATCCTGGACATGGCCAAATGAGCCTGCAGGACCAGCTGGAAGCCTATCTGACCCGCACCGGCGGCAAGCCGGCGCGCGTCCACGACCTCTTCCGCATTCCTGGCGGCGCCAGCCGCGAAACCTACAGGTTCGACATCGAGGTCGATGGGACCCGGCGCGGCATGATCCTGCGTCGCGATCCGACCGGCAGCCTGATCGACACCGACCGCCGCGTCGAATTCCTCGCCTTCCGCTCCTTCTTCGACAAGGGCCTGCCGGTGCCGGAAGCCCTGGCCCTGGAAGAGGAGGGGGCCGAACTGGAACGCCCCTTCTTCATCATGGGCCGCATCGACGGCGGCAAGGCCCAGAGCCCCTTCACCCTGCCGCCTTATGGCGAGCACGCGGCGACCCTGGGCGAACAGTTCTTCAGCCACCTCGGCAAGATCGCCGCCGCCGACCCCGCCACCCTGCCGATCAGCGAGGCGGCGCCGTCGCCCGCGCTGGACGCCTGCTGGGCCAAGGAGCTCGACTACTGGGAAGGCGTCATCAACGAGGATGAGGAACATCCCCAGATGATCGTCCGGGCGGCCATCCGCCGCCTGCGCCGAAATCCCCCGCCGCCGGCCCAGAAGCTCAGCGTCGTCCACGGCGACTACCGCACCGGCAACTTCATGCACGACGGGGCGGGCAAGATCATCGCCCTGCTCGACTGGGAAATGGCCCACATCGGCGACCCGCTGGAGGACCTCGGCTGGGCGATCGAGCCCCTTTGGTGCTACCGGGAGACGGACCGCGTCTCCGGCATGGTCCCGCGCGAAAAAGCCATCGCCCTCTGGGAAGCGGCCAGCGGGCTCAAGGTCGATCCCGCCGCCTTTGCCTGGTGGGAACTGTTCGCCTCGGTGAAGGGCGCCGCCATCTGGATCTCCTCGGCCAAGGAATACCGGGCCGGCGGCATGAAGGACCCGGTGCTCGGCCTCAGCGGCTGGTACACGGCCCGCCGCCAGGACGAGATCATCGCAGGCGTCCTCGCCAAACTGGAGGGCCTGGCATGACCCCGACCGTCTCCGAACTGCTGCTCGGCAACTTCATCGCCCTGACGGACCCGCCGCCGCCCGAGGCGCTGGGCGACTTCATGGCCGGAAAGGTCGCCGTCACCGGCATGATCGCCATGCTCGCCGCCCAGGAAGCCGAACGCGGCGCCGAGGCCCGCATCTGGGAAAACCAGGCCATCCGCGACCTGCTGGTCCGCGGCGGCGCGCCCATCCCGGCCGGCGCCGAGACGGAAAAGGACTACGCCATCGGCGGCCTCGACCGCGTCAATGCGACCCTGCGCACGGCCCTGATCGCCCTGCACACCGAGGTAGAGGAGGCCGGCAACCGCGACCTCGACCACGCCATCCTCCGCTTCTACGTCAAGAGCGCGGACATGCGCCGCCTCGACATGCCGCCGATGCCGGGGAACTGAGACTCGGGTAGGAGAGGGCGCATGGCCAAACCCATCGCCCTCGACCGCCAGACGTCCGACATTCTCGAACGCAAGCTGCGCAAGCACCTGTCGGACGAGTACGGCTTCGAGCTCTGCCAGTTCGAGGCCCTCGACCTTCTCGACTACCTCGCCGAAAACCTCGGGCCCCTCTACTACAACCAGGCCCTCTACGACGCCCAGACGGTCCTGCGGAAACGCGCCGACGACCTGATCGAGGCGGTGTCCGCCATCGAGAAGCCGGTCAAGCTTTGAGCCCGTTCGAGTTCTTCTTCAGCTTCTACGGCCTGCTGCTCGGCCTGTCCGTGGCCGTGCTGGCCACCGGCGCCGCCCGCGCCTTCAAGCATCGCAGGACCCGGCCCGTCGGCTGGCTCACCCCGCTGCTCGCCGTCTTTGTCGCCCTCGACATCGCCACCTTCTTGGAAGCGGCCTGGGTCAACTACCGGGCCCTGCCGGTCAGCTACGGCCTGCTGGTCGGCGGTCTGGTCGTCGCCGTGGTCTATTTCATCGCCGCCGCCCTGGTCTTTCCCGACGACAGCGACAGGCCGGCGCCGCTCGACGAGCACTTCTGAGCCAACCGCCGGGCCAGCCTCTGCCTGCTCATCCTGGCCAACCTGCTCAGCGTCAGCGCCCAGCTGGCCATCAACCTGACCCGCGAGAACGGCCTGGGCCTGGCGATCGCCTACGCGCAAAACATGGGCATCTACATCGTCCTCATCGGCGCGGCCGCCTGGACGAAGCGGCGCTGGCTGTTCGCCATCGCCATCGGCCTGCATACCTTGCTGTACCTCTACATCGCCGTCGTCTCGATCCTGTCGCCGCCCGCCGCCTGAAAACCCAACCTGGACCGGTCTGGACATCTCCAATCCCGGCCTTGTCCGGCGCCTCTGAAGGCCGCGCCCGATTAACGCGATCGCGGGTCTATCTGTGTTGGGGTTTTGTTGCTCGCCGGACTGAAAACTGTCGTCTCAAGGTTGGCTTTTTGGCGTAAGAATGTTGGCCTTAGTCGATTGAAACTGTTCAATAAAAACGGCTGACTATAAGACTCGAAACGGCTGTAATCGCTTCGCCCCGCAAATCCACCCTGTAAGTCCACGCCAGCCGGCGACTCCTGCTAACGGAAGCCATGCCGACCAACCTCCGCCTTGGCCTCTACTACTGCGCCATCTTCATCGGCACGGGGGCCAGCCTGCCTTACATGCCGGTGTGGTTCCGCAGCCAGGGGCTCAGCGGGGCCGAGATCGGCATCATCCTGGCCGCGCCCTCGCTGGCCCGCATCGTCATCTCACCGATGGCTGCCCTCTGGGCCGACGGCTTCCGCCTCCGCCGCACGCCGCTGATCATCATCGGAACCGTCGCCGCCCTGGCCTATGGCGTCATCGGTCTGGTTCACGGCTTCACCGCCTGGCTGCTGGCCTGGACCATCGCCGCCGCCATGCTGGGCACCCTGCCGTCGCTGGCCGACGTCATGGGCCTGCGCCTGTCCCGCCGGGAAGGCTTTTCCTATCCCTTCGCCCGGGGCCTCGGCTCCATCGCCTTCATCGTCGGCAACCTCGCGGTCGGCGCCTTGCTGGGGGTCCTGACCCCGGACCTGGTGCTGTTCTGGACCATCGCCGCCGCGGCCCTCGCCGCGGTCTTCGCAAGGGCGCTGCTGCCGCCGGAACCGGTCCACGAACACGGCGAGGCGCCGCCCAGGTCTTCCCGCGGGCGGGGCCTCTCCGACCTGCTGCGCAATCGGGGCTTCATGATCGCCGTCGTGGGCTCCGGGATCATCCAGGCCAGCCACGGCTTCTACTACGCCTTCTCGGCCCTGCTCTGGCGCAAACAGGAGATCGGGGAGGCGTGGATCGGCGTCCTGTGGGCCATTGGCGTCATCCTCGAGGTGATCTTCATGTGGTTCGCCGAGGGCTGGCGTCGCCGCGTCCGGCCCGAAGTGATGGTCGCCATCGGCGGGTTGGCGGCCGTGGTCCGCTGGACAGCCCTGGCCTTCTCGCCGCCGCTCTGGCTGCTGTTCCCGCTGCAGGGCCTGCATTCCCTCAGCTTCACCGCCACCTTCCTCGGCTCCCTGGCCCTGATCGAGCGCTACGCCCCGCCGCACACCGCCAGCGCCGCCCAGACGGTGAGCTCCTCCCTGTCCGGCGGCCTGGTCATTGGCCTGGCGACCCTGGCGTCGGGTCCGCTGTTCGACGCCTTCGGCGCCTTCGGCTACCTGGGCATGACGCTGATGACCCTGTCCGGCCTGGCCGTCATCGCTCTGCTCATCCGCCGCGCCTGAACGCCCGCTAGGCGACAACCTGTCCAATTGTTCATGTTCGGACATATTGCCACAGTGGGGAACCCGATGGATAACCGGGATATCTGGTTCCGGGGAGGGACGCCCCATGCAAGCCATTCTGGAGTTGATCGTCGCTGTCATCGTCTGGATGGCCGTCGCCAGCCTCAATCAGCTTGGTCTGAAGGTCGATTTTCCTGAGCCGCCGGCCAAGGCCGAGCGGGTGATTGAGCGCGAATCGGCGCCGCCCGAGAAGGCCGACGCCCGCGCCGCAACCGACTGCCCCGACGCCGTGAAGGTCGCCAAACCGACAGCGACCGCCGCCTGATTCCGGGAATAATCGCCGGCCAGCGGGACCAATCGCGCCCCAGCGTCTGCTTGAGTCGGTCATCCGACTGCGAACCTTAACGAAATCGTTGCAAGCCGCTTAACGCGCAGCACTTTCCCGTCTAGGTTTCCCCCGTTGCGCGAGGCAGGGGTCGGGGCCTTGGCGCAGGTTGGAAGTCCGGCCCCAGGACGACGCTAAGCGCATGGCCAAGAAGCGCCCGACGCTCGATTTCACTCGCATCGCGCCGGAGGGAGTTGTCCCGCGTTTCGAGCCCGCCCCGGATCAGCGCCTTGATGCGCCGCCGGTGCTTGAGGCCGAGCTGGAAATCGTCGAAGCCCCCGCCGTCCAGATGGCGGCAGAGCCCCTGCGCCGGGAGCCGGACGCGGCGCTGATCCCGCCGACGCCGGAGCAGAGCCTCAAGCCCGTCGCCGAGCCGCCGCTGCCGCCGGCCGTCCTGCAACGGGCGCCCAAAATCAAGGAGCCCAGCTTCGCGCCGGTGCTGGCCCTGGCCTGTGTCGCCTCGGCCGTCTGGGCCGCCGCGCCCATCGCCTACGCTTTCGGCTACCGTCAGAACATCGCCCCGCTGCAGAATGATCCGATGGCCATGGTGGTCTTCGGCCTGCTGGCCATCGGGCCGCTGGCCCTGATCTGGCTCGTCGCCTACTTCGCCGCCCAGGGTCGCAAGCTGACCGTCGAGATCCGCCGCACCCGTGACCTGGCCCAGACCATGGTCGGGCCGGCCGCCCTGGCCGCCGCCGAGGCCGGGAGCGCCGTCGAGGCGATCCGCGGCCAGATCGACGCCGCAGCGGCGTCCGCCACCGAAGCGCGGGAAACCATGCTGGCCCTGCGCCACGCTCTGGCCGACGAGACCGAACGCCTCGCCGCGGCCGCCGCCACGGCGGAACGGACGTCGAAGGATCTGGCTGAAACCCTTGGCCGCCAAAGGGAAGCGCTGAGCGCCCTGTCGGGAGAACTCGACAACCGCGCCATGGCGGTCTCCGACAGCATCTCGATGCAGGCCCGCATGGTCGCCGAGGCCTCCGACCTCGCAGAGACCCAGCTGCGCGAAGCCGAGGCCACCCTGACCGCCCGCGCCGCCGACCTGGCAGCCGCCGCCGGCGAGGCCAGCGACGCCGCCCGTGTCGCCGGTGAGGACCTGGCCCGCCAGGTCGCCCGGCTGGAAACCGCCGGGGTCGGCGTTGGCGACCAGATGCGTCTGGTCGAGGCCGGTCTGTCGCAACAGCGCGCCAGCCTGGTCACCGTCAGCCACGCCATCCGCGCCGACCAGGAAGACTTCGCCGCCCAGGCCGAGACCCGCGCCGCCCAGCTGTCCGAATTCATGGCCCAGGCGACGATGAGCGCCAGCGAGCTTGGCGACACGGCCGCCCGGGGCGGCGAGGCCCTGCGCCACCTGATCGGGGAGGCCGCCAGCCAGATGTCGGCCCTGCTGGAAACCGCCGCCGCCGAGCGCGAGGCCCTGACCGGCGAGAGCCAGAACGCCCTCAACCTGCTCAGCGACGCCGCCGCCGGCGAGCGCCAGCGCATGGAGCGCGACCTGCGCGAGTCCATCGGCCGGCTGACCCAGTCCGCGCTGGAGGCCAAATCGGCCGCCGAGGGCCATGCCGGCGCCGCCCAGAGCCGCGTCGATCAACTGAACGAAGCGGCCTTCGCCGCGCACCAGAAGGCCGACGCCATCTTCCAGGCCCGCCTCGACGAGGCCCGCGACCTGATCGAGTCCTCGGCCCAGATGGTTGAACAGGCCGGCGCCCAGACCGCCCAGCGGCTGGAGCAGGGGGCCGCCTCGGCCAAGGCCACGCTGTCGGAGCTGCAGGCTCTGCTCGCGGACCTCGAGACCCGCACCCGCGCCCTGCCTGAACAGGCCCGCGTCCAGACCCAGCAGGTCAAGGCCGCCGTCGACCAGGGCATGGAAGACCTGATGGATTCCGCCCGCCGCACGGCCTAGGAAACCCAAGCCATCGACTCTGCCTTCCAGGATCGCGTCCGCCGCAACTACGACATGCTGACCGACGCGGTGAAGCTGATGGGCGTCGTCGCCGGCGCTGCCGGTCAGGCCGCGCCCGCGCCCCACGTCACCCCGCCGCGGGCCTCCCTGCGCAGCCGTGAGATCAGCGGCGATGCCGTCAGCCGCGAGGCGGGACTGCGTCCGCGCCTCCGCCTGACCCCGACCGCAACCGACGAGGAATTCCGCAGCGTCTTCGAAGCGGCCGGAGGTCGCGCGCCTCCCGAACCGGCGCCGGCCGGCGAGCCTGGGGCCTGGAGCTGGAAGGACCTGCTTTCCACCATCGATGGCGATGACAGCGACGCCGAGGGTCTGGCCGAGCGCCTGCTTGGCGAGATCGAGGCCATGGGTATCGACCCCACGGCTCTCTTGCCGAGGAACCGCCTGGATGAACTGGCCGCCGCGGTGCAGACCCGCGACTACGGCGGCGCCCGCGAGGTGGTCCGACGCCTGGCCCCGGCCGCCATCCGGCGCCTGGTCCGCCGCCTGTTCTCCGACGCCGCCCTGCGTGGCCAGGCCGAACGCTACCTGCGCCGCTTCACCGGCATGCTCGACGAGGCGGCGGAGCGCGATCGCGGCGGTATGCTGGTCTCCAGCCTGTTGTCCTCCGACGCCGGCCGCGCCTGGCTCCTGCTCGACGCGGCCCACGGCGACCTGGTCTGAGTCTGGATGCCGCCTCGCAAGCCATTGTCCGAGAATGAAACCGATTTCTCGCGCAAGCGGGCGACCATCAACGACGTCGCCCGGCTGGCCGGCGTCTCCAAGAAAACCGTCAGCCGGGTCATCAACGACAGCCCCTCGGTGCAGCAGGAAACCCGCGAGCGCATCGAGGCGGTCATCAAGCAGACCGGCTATGTCCCCGACCCGCAGGCCCGGGGCCTGGCCTTCCGCCGCTCCTTCCTGATTGGTCTGATCTACGACAACCCCAACCCGCAGTACGTCGTGAACATGCAGCTCGGCCTGCTCGACGCCATGCGCGGCAGCGGCTTCGAACTGGTCGTCCACCCCTGCGACCGCGCCCACCCGCCGCTGGTCGACGACATCCGCAACTTCATCGAGCGCCAGAAGCTGTACGGCGTCGTTCTCACGCCTTCGGTCTCGGAGGACGAGCGCATCGCGCAGATGCTGCGCGAGATCGACTGCGCCTACATCCGTGTTGCCTCGGTCGCCCTTGATGCGCCGGGCCACATGATCGAGACCCAGGACCGGCTTGGCGGCCTGGCCGCAGCCCGTCACCTTGCCGAGCTCGGCCACCGCCGCGTCGGCTTCATCTCCGGCGTTCCCAGCTTCCGCTCCAGCGCCGAGCGCCGCTCGGGCCTGGAAGAGGGGTTGGCTGAAAACGGCCTCGCGCTCGATCCGGCCCTGGTCGCCGAGGGCGCCTATACCTTCGAGTCCGGTCTGGAATGCGCTCGCGCCCTGCTGTCGAAGCCGGATCGCCCGACGGCCATCTTCGCCGGCAACGACGAGATGGCCGCCGGGGCCCTGCACGCCGCCCGCGAGCTGGGCCTGAAGGTGCCGGACGACGTCTCCATCGTCGGCTACGATGACTTCCAGATCGCCAGCCGCGTCTGGCCGCCGCTGACCACGGTCCGCACCCCGACCCGCCGCATCGGCCAGATGGCGGCCGAGAAACTGATGGGCAAGGAGACGGCCGAGCCGGCTCCCGAGGACCGCCTGCCGATGATCGTTGTCAGGCAATCCAGCGGCCCACCGCCGCGATAACGTAAATGCCTGTTCCACTCTTTGACGCCGCACACTAGATACGCCGCATGAAGAGCCTGAACGACATCCGCGCCACCTTCCTCGACTACTTCGGCAGCACGGGTCACACCGTTACGCCGTCAGCTCCGCTCGTTCCGCAGAACGATCCGACGCTGCTGTTCGTCAACGCCGGCATGGTGCCGTTCAAGAACGTCTTCACGGGCGCCGAGACGCCGGTCAGCCCGCGCGCCGCGTCGTCGCAAAAGTGCGTCCGCGCCGGGGGCAAGCACAACGACCTCGACAACGTCGGCTACACCGCCCGCCACCACACCTTCTTCGAGATGCTGGGCAACTTCTCGTTCGGCGACTACTTCAAGGAACAGGCGATCGAACACGCCTGGACCCTGCTGACCCGCGACTTCGGCCTTCCGAAGGACAAGCTGACGGTCACCGTCTACCACACCGACGACGAGGCGGCGGCGCTGTGGAAGTCCATCGCCGGCATGCCGGAAGACCGGATCATCCGCATCGCGACCAACGACAATTTCTGGTCGATGGGCGACACCGGTCCCTGCGGGCCCTGCTCGGAAATCTTCTACGATCACGGCGACAAGATCTGAGGCGGCCCGCCCGGCAGCCCTGAGGAAGACGGCGACCGCTTCGTCGAGATCTGGAATCTCGTCTTCATGCAGTTCGAACAGCATGCCGACGGCACGCGGACCAGCCTGCCCAAGCCCTCCATCGACACCGGCATGGGGCTGGAGCGGATCGCCGCCGTCATGCAGGGCGTGCACGACAACTATGACACCGACCTGTTCAAGACCCTGATCGCCGCCTCCGTTGACCTGACCGGCGTCAAGGCGGAGGGCGACCGCGCCCCCAGCCACCGGGTCATCGCCGACCACCTGCGCACCAGCGCCTTCCTGATCGCCGACGGCGTCACGCCCTCCAACGAGGGCCGGGGCTACGTCCTGCGCCGTATCATGCGCCGGGCCATGCGCCACGCCCACCTGCTGGGTGCGGAAGACCCGCTGATGCACCGCCTGGTCCCGACCCTGACCGCCGAGATGGGCGGCGCCTACAGCGAGCTGCGCCGGGCCGAACCAGCCATCATCGACACCCTGCGTCAGGAAGAGGAGCGGTTCCGCCGCACCCTCGGCCGCGGCATGGGTCTGCTTGACGAAGCGACCGAGGGCCTCAGTGAAGGCGGCGTGTTATCCGGCGATGTGGCCTTCAAGCTCTACGACACCTATGGCTTCCCCCTCGACCTGACCCAGGACGCCGTGCGCGCCAAGGGCATCACGGTCGACACCGACGGCTTCGACGCCGCCATGAAGGACCAACAGGACAACAGCCGCGCCAACTGGAAGGGCTCGGGCCAGAAATCGGCCGGGGCCGCCTGGTTCACCGTCCGTGACGAGGTCGGCGCGACCGAGTTCAGTGGCTACGACAGCGTCGACGGAACCGGCAAGGTCCAGGCCCTGCTGATCGACGGCGCGGCCGTCGAAACGGCCGCCTCGGGAGAGACGGTCCAGGCTGTCTTCGACCGCACCCCCTTCTACGCCGAGAGCGGCGGTCAGGCCGGCGACAAGGGCGTTGTCGAATGGGACGGTGGCTCGGGAGAGGTGCTCGACGTCCAGAAGCAGGCCGGCGATCTCTTCGTCCATGACATCAAGGTGCTCAGCGGTTCACTGACCGTCGGCGCGTCCGCCGCCCTGCACGTCGATCCGCCGGCCCGCCAGGCGACCCGCGCCAACCACTCGGCCACCCACCTGCTGCACGCGGCGCTCCGCCATGTCCTCGGCCCGCACGTCAGCCAGAAGGGCCAGATGGTCGACGGCGACCGCATCCGCTTCGACTTCAGCCACGGCGGGCCGGTGACGGCCGCCGAAATGGCCGCCATCGAGGATGAGGTGAACACCGTCGTCCTGCAGACCCGCGCCGCCGAGACCAAGCTGATGAAGCCGGAGCAGGCCATCGAGGCCGGGGCCATGGCGCTGTTCGGCGAAAAGTACGGCGACGAGGTCCGCGTGCTGGCGCTGGGCAAGGCGCTGGACGGGGAGGGCGACTACTCGGTCGAACTCTGCGGCGGCACCCACGTCTCGCGCACCGGAGACATCGGCCTGTTCAAGGTCGTCTCGGAAGGCGGCGTTGCCGCCGGCATCCGTCGCATAGAGGCGCTGACCGGGGATGCGGCCCGCAAGTGGCTGGAAGGCCAGGCGGGCGTCGCAACGGGTCTGGCCGAAAAGTTCAAGGTGCCGGTGGCCGAAGTCGCTGCCCGCGTCGAGGCCCTCGAGAGCCAGCGCAAGGCGCTCGAAAAGGCTCTGGCCGACGCCAAGAAGGCGCTGGCGCTGGGCGGTGGCGGTGCGGCCGCCTCCGGTCCGGAAGACGTCGGCGGCGTGGCCTTCATCGGCCGGGTGCTGGATGGCGTCGGCGGCAAGGACCTGCGGGGCCTGGTCGAGGACTTCAAGAAGCAGGTCGGCTCGGGCGTCGTCGCTCTGGTCGGTGTCTCTGACGGCAAGGCGGCGGTCGCCGTCGCGGTGACGTCCGATCTCGTCGGCCGCTTCAACGCCGCCGAGCTCGCCAAGGCCGCCGTCATCGCCATGGGCGGCCAGGGCGCCGGCGGCAAACCCGACTTCGCCCAGGGCGGCGCCCCGGACGACAGCAAGGCCACTGACGGCGTCGCCGCCGTGAAGGCGACGTTGGCCGGCTAGCTAGGGGTCGGCCTTGAAGAAGGCCGACAGCTTGTTACCGGTCGGGTCGCGAACGTAGGCGAGGTAGTAGCCTTCGCCGTAGGACGCTCGCGGCCCCGGCGGTCCTTCGCAGGACCCGCCGTTGGCCAGAGCCGCCGCGTGGAAGGCGTCCACCTCGGACTGCGTCTCCGCATGCAGCCCGATCATCATCCCGTTCCCCGCCCGGGCCGGCTGTTCGTCGTAGGGCGGACAGAGGAGGATGGTCCCGTGATCGTCCCCCTCGGGGCCGTAACCCGCCCAGCCGTTCTGCATCCAGATGCGGCCCAGACCCAGCGCCGCCAGCACCGGATCATAGAAGGCCACCGCCTGGTCCAGATCGTTGCAGCCGATGGTGAGGTAGCTGACAACCTTGCGCATCGCTACGCCGCCGCGAAGAGGGCGATCTTGTTGCCTGTCGGGTCCCGCAGGTAGGCCCCATAGAACCCCGGCGTCCCCGGTGGCCGATGCCCCGGCGCCCCCTCGTCAGTCCCACCGGCCGCCAGGCCGGCTGCATGGGCCGCGTCAACCTCGGCGGCCGTCTGGGCCTGGTAGGCGATCATGATGCCGTTGCCGGGCCGGGCCGGCTGGCCGTCGAAGGGTGGGCAGAGGGCGGTGTGACAGTCGGCGAAGCCCTGGCCGCCGTCCTTGGGGCCATAGCCGATCCAGCCGCCGCCTTCGGTGCGGCGGTCATGGCCGAGCGCGCCGAACACCGCGTCGTAGAATTTGCCCGATTGTTCGCTGTCGAGGGCGCCGATGGTGACGTAGCCGATCATGACATTCTCCCGTCTATGAGGAGACAATAGTACGCCAGGAAAGGAACAAAACAAGAACTATCGATCGCCATCGGGCAGCTGCACATGCACCAGTTTCCAGACAAACAGGCTGCGGCGCTCGAATGTCAGGGTGGTGATCTTCTCCGGCGCGTTCGGCCGCTTGACCGCCAGGCGAACCCGCTCCAGCCCGAAGTAGGTGACACCCGGCCACGGTCCGCTGACCAGTCCCCTGGCGCCGCTCATGAAGCTGCCGTCGGGCTTGGCCTCGGGCGGCGCGGTTCCCGGCGCATAGCCGCGCAGGATGTCGCCCAGACCCGCGACGGTGACATAGCGGTCGATCTTCGGGGGTTGCGGCGCGACGTCCTTCCAGGCCCGCTTGATGGCTCCGATCGGGTCCTGCCAGATGGTCGGCGGTTCGGCGGTGCGGGTAGTGTCCGGGTCGAGCTGGCCGGCGAGGCTCTTGCGCACGGCCGGGAAGTCGACGAGCTGGCTCATGGCCTGCACGTCCTCGGCGACGGTCGCCGCCCTCAGGGCCCGGTAGCTGTAGAAGGGCGCCGCCACGAAGGCGATGGCGAACAGCGCCAGGGCGAGGAGGACGAGCCGGAAAAGGTTGTTGCGCATGGCGGCATGTGAGCACGAAACCCCGCGCCTGTCGCGCCTGCTCCACCGGCGCGGGAAGCGGTCAGTCCGGCTCGGTCGCTTCCGTGAGGGTCCGGGCGACCAGGTCGGCATGGCTCATCACCATCAGCCGTGAGCCGTCCTCTACCCAATCAAACCGGGCCTCCGGCAGGATCGACCGCCAGACCTCGAACGTGCGGTCAGGGTCGTGCAGGAAATCATGGCGGCTGAGCAGGACGCGCCAATGGCCTGCGCCGGTCAGGGGAGGGCAGGTCCAACTATGGATGGCGGACTGTTCGGCGACGTAGCCGGCGGTGCGGCCGGTCGAGAACAGACGAAACCCTCGCCGATAGTCGGCCATGTTGCGCGGGTCGGCAAAGATGGCCGTGTCCAACGGGCTGCTCTCGACGGACTTCAACATGATCCGCCGCGACTGGCTGCTCGACAGGTTCGAAGCCACCAGCCTGACCAGCCCCTCGATCAGGTCCGGATGGCGCATATAGGCTTCCTGCAGCGCCCCCACCGGGCCGCTCCGGCGATTGTGCGAGGCGGTGGCCGGGTCCGGATTGACCAGCACCACCCGGCCCATGATCTCCGGCGCGGTCTGCGCCGTCGCCGTCGCAACCTGGGCCCCGCCGCGCGCGACGATGTCGATGCGCTTCAGCTTCAGGTGGGCCAGAAACAGTTTCATGTCGTCGACCGCCGCCAGGAAGGGATGGTTTCGCGCCCAGGCCCTGTCGGGATGCAGGTCGGTCAGGCCAAAGCCGGGCCGGTCGAGGCTGAGCGGTCGAAAGCCCCTGGCCTGGAGGGCGATCACCAGGCGACTGGGCGCCGGCCTGGAGGCTGAACTGGAATGCAGGATCAGAACAGGCGGGCCTGACCGGGGGCCATAGTCACTGTAGGCGACCTGGGATCCGTCCGGCCGCCGGAACAGACTGAGCGGCTCGACCATGTCACTGTCGATCTGGGCTTCGCCGTGGGTGGCGTCGGTAATCAGCGCCAGCGCCCGCGCCTCGGTCACGGCGCGCGCCAGGGCTCCCGCCGATCGCACGCCCATGACGTCGAAGATGAGGTCCAGTTCCTTCTTGGCCGTCGCTTCGGAGAGGCCGGAAGCGGCCGCCGCTTCCGGCCGGGTCATTCCTTCGGCGATCCGCAGCGCCAGGCTGGCCTGACGCGCCGACAAGCCCCAGATGTCCGTCAGTTCCGCCGCCCCGGCCTCTCCCTGCGGCCAGACGCCGAAGGACAGCCGCACCAGCCGTTCGATGAAACCGGCGATACGGGGCGCCCCGACCCGTCGCATGGCGTCGAAGGCCACCTTGCGGGCCGTCTGATAGGAGACGCCGGCATGCTGCGCCGCGCCGCGCACATCACCGGTCCGCACCAGACCGATGGCGATACGGGTCTGAAGGTCTGTCAGTCCGAAGGCCTTGCACACGTCAGCCAGCACCTGCGCCGCCGATAGCGGCCCGACCACGATGATCACAGCCGCGGCGCGCGCATCCTCCAGAGTGGCCATCGCCTCAAGGGGCAGAGCGCAGTCGCGCGCCAGGGAAGCAGCGGCGTACAGGGCGGTAGAGCGACCTGTTGCGGCGTCTCCGTGGTCGATCAGCACGGTGCGGCGGCCGCCCTCGGCGATGACTTCGGCCAGAACCTTGCGGTCCGCCGGCGCGGCCTCGAACACCTGGCGCCAGGCGGGGTTGGCGAACAACGGCGCGCCCAGGCGGTCGACGACCGCCACCCCCATTCGCTCGGTCCTGAGCAGGGCGAAAGCCGGCGTCGGCCCGCCGAGACCCTCTGCGAAGTCGCGCGAGCCGGAACGCATCAGTTCGGTGAGGGCGGCGGATTCGTGGAGCCACGGCTCAAGGGAACGGCCAGGCAGGGTCTGGTCATCCGCGAAATGAGTTCGTTGATCCACCTGACGCCCTTAAAAAAAACTTTAACGCGTTTTCATGACTACTTAACGCAGAGTAGTTCAGCGCTGCCGATGATCAGTGTTAGATGAAATAGTGTGATAGTGGCCGTGACAAGGATCACGCCGGTTTCTTTTTGACGGCGTTAGTTTCGGTGATGAATAAACCCCAGGTTACACGCCACCTTGTCCTGGAGCGACCAGGGCGAACAGTGGCTCGGCGGGATCCAGCAGGCGGCGAAATGTGGCCTCGCTGACCTCGTCCGGTCCGCTGGCGCTTTAGAAGTCGAGATGGCCGGCCCACAGCCGGTCCCGGGCCGGGCGGTTGGCGGCGGTCAGGTCGCGGAGGTTTCCGGAAAATCTCATAGCCTCGAAATCGCACATGAGGTGGAAAGAGTCAGGACCGGCAGCGGGCCTCGGTCGTGCCGTCGCCGCAGAGGTAGATGCCACTGGTCAGGTAGGTGTTCGCTTCGCCTTCAGCCTTGAACAGGGCCAACGCCTCCTCTTTCCGCTCGGGCGGGAAGGCAAGGGCGCCGGGCGTGGTCGTTGCCGGGGTGCGGAACTCGCGGTTGATGACGTAAAGCGCCTCCCGCCCCTGGATGATCTTGAAGAAGATGTGCAGGCCATAGGACTTGCCGTTCTGCTGGCCGCAATAGGCCTGGCCGTAAGCGACCTTGAAACCGTCTTCCTTCCGCTCGACCGGCCCGTTGACCAGCACCGCCGAGCAGGCTTGGTTGACCCCGCCAAGCAGGCCCCTGAGAAAATCGGCCGGCGGGACCTGCTGCATGCCCGGGAAGGTCAGGACGCTCAGGATGTCCTTGTGGTCCTCGAGCGTCTGACCGACGGGAATGAACTCCTGAATTGGCCCGACCTGACTCATCCCGTCGTTTGCCAGCACCCAGGCCGGATCGGCCGGGTATGGCTTGACCACCAGCCGCTCGGCGGCAGAAGCGACAGCGGGCAGCAGAACGGCCAACGCGGTCAGCATCGCGGAGTCCGTCTTCATGGTGGCAAGCCCCCAACAATCGGCTGCCCAACCTACCGCGACCGGATGACAAAGAAAAAGGGCGGAGGTTTCCCTCCGCCCTCGATCTTCGGAAATGGTGGGGCCGATCAGGCCTTGGCCATCGCCGCGTTGAGGTTCTCGTCGACCTTGTCGAGGAAGCCTTCGGTGGTCAGCCAGCTCTGCTTGTCGCCGACCAGCAGCGCCAGGTCCTTGGTCATGAAGCCGGCCTCGACGGTGTCGATGCAGACCTTTTCCAGGGTGTCGGCGAAGGTGGCCAGGTCGCCGTTGCCGTCCAGCTTGGCGCGGTGGGCGAGGCCACGGGTCCAGGCGAAGATCGAGGCGATCGAGTTGGTCGAGGTCGACTGGCCCTTCTGGTGTTGACGGTAGTGGCGGGTGACGGTGCCGTGGGCGGCCTCGGCCTCGACGGTCTGGCCATCGGGGGTCAGCAGCACCGAGGTCATCAGGCCCAGCGAGCCGAAGCCCTGGGCGACGATGTCCGACTGCACGTCACCATCATAGTTCTTGCAGGCCCAGACGTAGCCGCCCGACCACTTGAGGGCCGAGGCCACCATGTCGTCGATCAGGCGGTGCTCATAGGTCAGGCCAAGCGCCTCGAACTGGCTCTTGTACTCGGCGTCGAAGATCTCCTGGAAGATGTCCTTGAAGCGGCCGTCGTAGTATTTGAGGATGGTGTTCTTGGTCGACAGATAGACCGGATACTTGCGCGACAGGCCGTAGTCGAAGCTGGCGTGGGCGAAGTCGCGGATCGAGTCGTCGAGGTTGTACATGGCCATGGCCACGCCGGCGCCGGGGGCGTCGAACACCTCATGCTCGATCACCTGGCCGTCGTCGCCGACGAACTTGATGCTCAGCTTGCCCTTGCCGGGGAACAGGAAGTCGGTGGCGCGGTACTGGTCGCCGAAGGCATGGCGGCCGACGATGATCGGCTGGGTCCAGCCGGGCACCAGGCGCGGCACGTTCTGGCAGATGATCGGCTCGCGGAAGATGACGCCGCCGAGGATGTTGCGGATGGTGCCGTTGGGGCTCTTCCACATCTTCTTGAGGCCGAATTCCTCGACCCGCTGCTCGTCCGGGGTGATGGTCGCGCACTTCACCGCAACGCCGTGGCGTTTGGTGGCGTTGGCGGCGTCGATGGTCACCTGGTCGTTGGTGGCGTCGCGGTGCTCGATCGAGAGGTCGTAGTAGTCCAGCTCGAGGTCGAGGTATGGGAAGATCAGCTTGTCCTTGATGAGCTTCCAGATGATGCGGGTCATTTCGTCGCCGTCCATGTCGACGACGGGATTGGCGACCTTGATCTTGGCCATGGTGTTGGGGGTCTCCCAAAGGGGTTGAGCGCGCTGATGTCGGGGGGACACAGGCCCGTCCGCACCGCGCGAGGTGCGGTGGCTATAGACCCGATTGCCGCTCGGTCCAACAGTCGCTTGCGCGCCCGCTCCGGCCGGGTATGAACAAACGATGCCCCTGGACCAGCAGACCGCCGCCGACGACGACCAGAGGGTGCTGGAGGCCGCACGCTCCGCCTTCGCCGAGGTCGGCTTCGAGGCCGCCGACATGGGCGCCATCGCCGAGGGCGCGGGCGCCACGACGGCGGCGCTTGCCGAGCGCTACCCCGACAAGAAGGCGCTGTTCACCGCTGTTCTGATCTCGCTGGAGCAGGCCTTTGACGCCCATTGCCGGGCCGCTTCATCGGGGCCGCTGGGCGCGCCGACGGATCTGTTCCTGGCCGGTTGCAGGGCGGCGCTGGAATTCGGCAGACGGCGTGACTACGCCCGGATCGTCCTGATCGAGGGGCCAGGGGTGCTGGGCCAGGCCGAGTGGGAACGGATCGATCATCGCCTCGGCCTGCCGACCATCCGCCAGGGCCTGCGCAATCTGGCGCCGCAAGCCGGCGATGCAGCGGTGCGGCCGATGGCGGTGATGATCATGGGCGCGCTGAACGAACTGATGCTCGCCCTGGCGCGGCGGGAGCAGGGCGTGGAGGTTGATGACAGCCTGGCGGTTCTGGAACGCCTGCTCCGGGCCTGGGCCGCCCGTTAGTCGAAGCTGGCGGGCAGCAGCCGCTCATAGATGCCGCGCACCGCGCCGTAGCATTCGCAGGCCGCGAGCTCGAGACTTTCGCGATCAAGGATGTCGACCACCCCGCGCCGGTAGAGGATCAGGCCCTTGTCCTGCAAACTGCCGGCCACGGCGGTGACGGTGGTGCGCTGCACGCCCAGCATGTCGGCCAGGAATTCCTGCGTCAGGCCGACCGTATTGCTGTCGATCCGGTCGTGGCAGGTCAGCAGCCAGCGACAGAAGCGCGCCTCGACCGAATGCAGCGCGTTGCAGGCCACCGAATGCACGGCGTGACCGAACAGGGCATCGTTGTGCCGGTCAATCAGGCTGAGCAGGGCCGGGCTGCGTTTGCAGCACTGCTGGAAGGCGCTGGCGGAAATGCGGGAGGCGGAGCCCGGAACCTGGATGATGGCGCGGGACAGGGAAGCGCGCGGGCCGAGTGCGGTCATCAGGCCAAAGGCGCCCTCGCGGCCGATGGTCACCGACTCGATCGCGGCGCCGCTGTGCATGAGGGTCATCAGGGAGATGACGCAGTCCTGCGGGAAGTATACCGTCTCGATCGGGTCGCCGGGGTCGAAGAGCAGGCGGCCCTTTTCCAAATCCACTGGAAACATCTGAGCCGAGAGAAGGGCAAAATCCTCAGCCGGCAGACTGGCAATAAGGCGGTTTTTCAAGCGCGTTGAACTCATCATGACGAATCGAAACGCCGTTACTGCGGCGAGGTTGCAAGCTAACGGGGTGCAGCCCCAAGCACCGTCAGTTGGCCGACATAGGTCTTCGGGGTATCGGCGTTTGATTTGGAGATACAGAATCCGGGCCGTCAGCTTTGGCCTCTGGACAGTTCATGGGCCTGGCGGGGAGCCGACATAGCCTGCAATCTTTTGCACTCGTTTCGGGTCAAAATCGGAGAATAGTGATGAAGTACCGCCGACTGGGCCGCACCGGCCTCTATGTTTCCGAGATCTGCCTCGGCGCCATGACCTTCGCCGAAGATGCGGCCGGCATGTGGGGCGCCATCGGCGCGGTGGCCCAGCCCGGCGTCGACGCCATGATCGAGCGCGCCATGGCCGCCGGGGTCAACTTCATCGACACCGCCGACGTCTATTCGGCCGGACAGTCCGAAAAGCTGGTCGGCCAGGCGTTGCGCAACCTCGGGGTCAAGCGCAGCGATGTGGTCATCGCCACCAAGGTCTATGGCGAGATGGGCCGGGGTCCCAACGACCGCGGCGCCTCGCGCGGCCACATCATGGACGGGGTCAAGGCAAGCCTCGACCGCATGGGGCTGGACCATATCGACCTCTTCCAGATCCACGCGGACGACCCGATCACCCCGGTGGAGGAGACGCTGCGCGCCCTGGACGATCTCGTGAGCCAGGGGCTGGTCCGTTACATCGGCTGCTCCAACTGGCAGGCATGGAAGATGATGAAGGCCCACGGAATCAGCGATCGCATGGGTTACGCCAGGTTCGAGAGCGTGCAGGCCTACTATTCCATCGCCGGCCGCGACCTGGAGCGCGATATCGTGCCCATGCTGGAGGACCAGCAGATGGGGCTGATGGTCTGGTCGCCGCTGGCCGGTGGTCTGCTGTCGGGCAAGTTCGGGCCGGATGACAGCCCGCAAGGGTCGCGCCGGGCCTCCTTCGACTTCCCGCCGGTCAACCGCGACCGCGCCTGGCCCTGCGTGTCGGCCATGCGCGAGATCGCGGAGGCGCGGGGGGTGTCGGTGGCGCGGATCGCCCTGGCCTATGTGCTCAGCCGGCCGTTCGTCACCACGGTGATCATCGGCGCCAAGACCAATGAACAGCTGGACGACAATCTGGCCGCGGCCGAGATCGAGTTGACTGCCGACGAACTGAAGGTCCTGGACGAGGTGTCGGCCCTGCCTCCCGAGTACCCCGGCTGGATGCTTGCCCGTCAGGGGCCCAACCGCGCGCCCAAGCCGCTCAAGCCTCACACTTAGCCGCGACTAGTTCAGCGTCACGTCCGTGCGCCCGCCGAGATCGGGTGTGCGGCCGGTGGCGTTGGCCCTGGCCACTTCCCAGAGATACCGCACCGGGCCGGCGTCGCTGATCCAGACGCGGGCCTCGTGGCATTTGACGCGCAGCAGCCGCAGGTCCTGTTCGTCCTTGCCCTTGGGGTACCAGGCGGCGACCATCGGGCTCCACCACCTGGCGATCCTGTCGCGGTCCATCTCGACGGTCATCTCTCCGTCGACGCAGGCCTGGAAGTCACCGTTGCTGGCCTGGACGATGAACATCACCTGGCGAGCGCCATGGCTGGCGTCGCGGGCCAGGTCGGTTTCCGCCCGGGTGAAAAACCAGATCTCGCCGTCGGCGGGCACGGTGAACGCGGTCATCGGCTGGAAATGCTGCGGGTCGCTGTCGACGATGGCCACCATCCCTGTGCGGGCCCTGTCGATCTCGTCCCAGAGGCGCTCTTCGACGGCGGCTTGATCGTTGGTGTCAGTCGACATGGAGTTTCCTGCGAAGTGTCGCAGGAGAATGCCGGTGGCCGGTCAGATGTTCCCGAAGACTATCAATCCTTGGGGGCGGGCAGGGCGACCTGCTGGTCGACCAGGATCGACCATGTCCTGCCGCTGAGCACCCAGACCCGCAGGTAGTGGCCGCGTCGCGGCTTGCCGCCTTCGGTCCAGCGGTTTTCGCCCTAGCTGTAGGCGAAGTCGCCGCTCTTCGACAGGGCGCCGCCCAGCCAGGTCGTCTCGAGACGGGCCGGATCTGCGTTCAGCAAAGTCCGGATTTCGTCTGCCGTCGTGGCGGGCGCATGGCCGGCGCGGATCACCCGCCCGGCCCGGTTCATCCGGCCGCGGAGGGTGGCGGCGGAATCGCGGGACAGGCCGTCGGCCAGCACCGCTTCAAGCCCGGCGGGCGTCGCCTTGCCGGCCTCGTCGGCGGCGGGCACGAAAAGGCGCGGACCGGTCGGCGGGCCGCCATAGAGGTTGGGCGTCCCCGGCGTGCCGCGGTCGAGCGCGAACTTCCAGGTCCCGTCGGCCTGCCTGGCCCAGACGGTGAGGTAGTAGCCGGGATCGACCTCGTTCTTGACCGTCCACTGCGACGGCCCGGACGCGAAGGCCAGGTCGCCGGCCGCCGAGACGGCCACGAAGTCCGGCCGCCATTCGATCAGGCCCGGCCAGTCGGCGCGGGCCAGATAGTCGGTCGCCACCATGGGTTCGGGCAGGAACATGATGACGCCCGGGGCGGCGTACTCGCGGAAGGCGGGGATGTTGCCGATCTCGACCGCCCGCCTTGCAAAGGCGGCCTCGGCGGCGATGACGCCGTCGATATTGGCCCGTTGCTCCGGCGTCGGGTCGGCGGCGAGGGCGCCATGGGTCAGCAGAAAACCGGCGGCGAGGACCGCCAGGCCGGTCCTGATCATCGTTCCGCCGGTCATGGCTCTTCCCGTTCCTTTGTCTAGCGCGGACTCGCGAAGGCGCTGCTCATCCAGCCGCGGTTGCCGTTCTCGTCGTCGACTTCCATCCAGACGCCGTTGCGGGCGCCGGTCGGGTAGACCAGCGTGCCCTGCTTCAGCGTGTAGAGGATCGGGGCGGTCGGGGCAGGGGCCTTGCGCAGCTTGACCTCGGCGGTGGTCACCTGGGCGACCGGGCCGGCGTTGTACTTGGCGTCCTCGCCCGACTGCACGCCGCCGGCCTGGATATGGTCAACCAGATCGACGAAGGCGTTGAAGTAGGCGGCGCTGATGATCTTGCCGATGTCGGTGTCGGAATAGCCGCCGCCGACTGCGCCGATCAGGGCGCCCAGGCCGACCCCGCCGCCGCCGGCCGCGAAGGCGATGTCACGCTTCTTGGCGGTGCCCTCGGCGACATAGACCTGCTCGGTGGTGCGGGCGTCGACCAGGGTGATCAGCGCCTGGGCCTCAAGGTTCTTGGTGCGCAGGCCGCCGACGACACCGCCGACCGTGCCGCCGATCAGGCCGCCGGCGATACCGGCGACATTGCCGCCGCCGGTGTTCTCGTCAGCATTGGCGAGATCGGGGATGATGAAGTAGTCGGCCGCCTTGACCGTGCCGCGGCCGATGCCGCTGTCACGGCGCAGCTCGCCGCTTTCGGCCAGGGCCCGCTCGCCCTTACGCATCTCCATGCCGGCGCCGCGATCGACCACCCGCAGGCAGTTGGAGCGCGAGGCGAACAGCTTGATCAGCTTTTCCGGGTTGGACAGTCCGTAGGACCGCCACCACTGGGTTTCCGGCTCCTGGATGGCCACGGTGGCGATGGGCGCGGCGCAGCGCGGCAGCTCCGGCGTCGCCGCCTTGGGGGCCGGTTTGGCGCCGTACTGGGCATAGGCCGGCGCCGACAGGGCGGCGGTCATGCCGATGGCCAGGAGGGTGGCGATGATCTTGCGCATGGAAGTTCCCCGAAGTGGTTCCGCGAACGGTAGTCTTCGACTCGTCCCGGAGCAATCGGCGAGCGGATTGCTGGCGAACAAGAAATCGCGAAATCAGCAGTCGTAGCGGGCGCGGAAGGCCGCCATGGCCGCGGTCGCCTCGCGGGTGAAGTCCTCCAGCACCTCCGCCTCGTCGGGGCCGTTGGTGAAGATGAAGAAGCTGCCGGCCTCGACCTGGTCGACAATTCTCTGGCCGGCCACCTGCCAGGACAGGCCCCTGGCGTTGGTGTCGCCAAAGGCTTCCGGCGCCTGGCGAGGGCCGCCGAACTCCGGCTGGCGGTTGCGGAAGGCGTTCCAGATGTCGCTCTGCACCAGGCCCGGGCAGACGATGCCGGCGGCGATGTTGCTGCCCGCGAAGTCGCGGCGCATGCACAGGCTGTAGCCCATGACCGCATGCTTGGCCGCCGTGTAGGGAGCCAGAATCCCGCCGCGCCCGGTCGGCGGCAGTCCCAGGGCGTGTTCGGAGCCGGTGTTGATGATGACGCTCGGCAGGCCATGGGCCAGCATGCGCGGCGCGAAGGTGGTGACCCCGTTGTAGGGCCCGATGACATTGACCGAGAAGATCCAGTCCCAGGTTCGGCGCGGTGTGGTGTGGACCAGACCGCCGGCCCCGACTCCCGCGTTGTTGAACAGCAGGCTGACCGGCTGATCCCACAGGCTGTCGGCGAGCTCGGCCAGGGCGGACCAGGCGTCCGGATCGATGACGTCCAGGGTCAGGCCACGGGCCTCGCCGCCGGAGGTGCGGATGGCCTGCGCCACCGCGTCGGCGCGATCGCCCTCAATATCGGCGACCACGACCCGCACCCCGCGCGCGGCCAGCGCCTCGCAGATGCCGCGGCCGATGCCGGATGCGCCGCCGGTGACGACCGCGACCTGGCCGGCTTGCAGGGCCATCTAGAAGCCCAGGACCTTCGCATAGCGGTCCTTGTGGAACCCCGCCCCGCCGAACAGCTGCTCGGTGACCCGGGCGCGCTTCATGTAGAGGCCGGCGTCGTGGACGTCGGTCATGCCGATGCCGCCGTGCATCTGGACCATCTCGTTGGAGACCAGATGGATCAGTTCGCTGGCCTTGAACTTGGCGAGCGAGGCGGCGGCGCGGATGTCCGGCGCGCCGGCGTCCAGGGCTTCCAGGGCGGCCTCGATGGCCGAGCGGGCCATCTCCAGGTCGGTGAACATCTTGGCGGCGCGGTGCTGCAGCGACTGGAAGGTGCCGATCACCTGGCCGAACTGGGTGCGGACCTTCAGGTAGTCGAGGGTGATCTCGAAGGCCTGCAGGGCGCTGCCCAGCATCTCGGCCGAGAGGCCGATGCGGGCGCGGTCGAGGATGGCCTCCAGCGGCTCCCAGCCCTGGCCTTCGGCGCCGAGCAGGTCGCCGGGCGTGCCGTCGAAGGTGATTTCAGCCGCCCCGCGGCTGTCGGCCAGGGCAAGATGCTTCACGGTCAGGCCGGGGGCGCCCTTGGGCACCAGGTAGAGGGTGATGCCGCCCGTCTCGCCGGCCTTGCCCGACGTGCGGGCGGCGACGATGAACAGGTCGGCGACGTCGCCGTCGACCACGAATGTCTTGCGGCCGGTCAGCTTGCCGCCCGAGGCGGACATCGCCGTGCGGGCCGGGTTGTGGTGCGGGCCTTCATCGACGGCCAGGGCGGTGACGACGGCGCCCTCGGCGATCTTCGGCAGCCATTCCGCCTTCTGGGCGTCGGAGCCGTACAGCGACAGGGCGCCGGCGCCGATCAGGGCGGTGGAGATGAGGGGAGAGGCGGTCAGGGTGCGGCCGGTCTCCTCGAGGATGAGGCCGAGGCTCAGATAGCCGAAGGCCGAGCCGCCGTGCTCTTCCGGGACAATGACCCCGGCCCAGCCCATGGCCCCCATCTCGGCCCAGGCGGCGGCGTCGAACGGCGCATGGCTGCCGCTGTCGCGCAGGGCGCGCAGCTTCGTGGTCGGCGATTCCGTCTGCGTCCAGGCCTTGGCCCCGTCGCGCAGCATGGTCTGTTCTTCGTTCAGGACGGCCATCAGGCGGTCTCCATCTTGGCGTGGTGCAGAGCCCAGTCGAGGGCGGATTCGAGACGGTCGTTGCCCCAGAAGAGCTCGCCGTCGGCGGTGAGAAAGCTGGGCGAGCCGAACAGGCCGCGCTCGCGGGCCTGGGTCACATGGTCCTTGAGCCGGGCCTTGGTCGCATCGGAGCCGGCGGCGTCGAACACCGCGCCGGGTGAGGCGCCGACCTCGGCCAACAGGGGCTCGAGCACCTCGAGTTTTGAGATATCGAGGTCGGCGACGAAATTGGCCTGATAGACGGCCCGGCTGAAGGCCGGCGTCCAGCCGTCGTCCAGGCCGACGATGGCGCAGCGGGCCGGCAGGATGGTTTGGCGCGGGAACTGGCTGGGGTGGGTGAGGGGCAGGCCCTCTTCCTGGCAGACCCGCTCCATGTCGCGCCACATGTAGGCGCCCTTGACCGGCACCACGTTGAACGGGCTGTCGGTCATGCCCTGGTGCTCATGCAGCAGCGGCCCGAGCAGGAAGGGGCGCCAGGCGACCGCGACGCCCCGCTCGGCGGCCAGCGCCTCGATCCGCATGGCGGCCGGGTAGCTGTAGGTGGAGGCGAACTCGTACCAGAACTCAAGCATGGGGCGTGCCCCATGCGCCCTTCTCCCGCTTGCCGGGAGAAGGTGGCCGCGAAGCGGACGGATGAGGGCAGCGCCGGCCTCTGAAGGCTTGGCTTGCCGTGCCATCGCTGACGCTGGTGTTCATGTTCATCCTGATAAGCCGGTGCTGCCCTCATCCGACCCTGCTGCGCCAAGGCTCCGCGGGGCCATCTTCTCCCGGCAAGCGGGAGAAGGGCGCTTCGCTTCGCTCCGCCCTACTGGTGGTCCAGCAGCCCAAGCACCCGCTTGGCGATGACGTTGAGGTTCACCTCGCTGGTGCCGCCTTCGATGCTGTTGGCCTTGGCCCGCAGCATCGAGCGGATCGAGCCCAGTTCCTCGTTCGAGAAACCTTCGCCTTCCCAGCCCAGGCCCTGCAGCCCCAGGCTCTCGACCAGCAGCTCGGTGCGCTCCTGGTTCAGCTTGGCGGCGGCGTACTTGATGATCGAGGTGGCGGCGCTGGGGCCGGCGCCCTGTTTGCTCTCGGCCTCGGCCCGCTTGATGGTCAGGGTGAAGCAGGCCTGGTCCATCTTGTGGGCGGCGATGCGGCCGCGCAGATCGGGGTCCTCGATACGGCCGGCCTCGTCGGTCCCGACATACTTCTTGGCCGCGTCGGCGACGTCCAGCCCGGCTCCGCCGCCGAAGCCGCCGAAGCCGCCGGCCGAGATGTTCTGGCGCTCGTACTGCAGCAGGCGCTTGGCGATTTCCCAGCCGCCGTTCAGCCGGCCGACCAGCTGTTCCTTGGGCACCTTCACGTCGGTGAAGAAGGTCTCGCAGAAGGGCGAGGAGCCGCTGATCAGCTTGATCGGCCGGGTTTCGACGCCGGGGCTGGTCATGTCGAACAGCACGAAGCTGATGCCCTCATGCTTCTTCGAGGTATCGGTGCGCACCAGGCAGAAGATCCAGTCGGCCTGGTCGGCGTAGGAGGTCCACACCTTCTGGCCGTTGATCAGGTAGTGGTCGCCCTGGTCCTCGCAGCGGGTCTGCAGGCCGGCGAGGTCGCTGCCGGCGCCGGGTTCGGAATAACCCTGACACCAACGGGTCTTGCCCTTGATGATGTCGGGCAGGAAGCGCTGCTTCTGTTCCTCGGTGGCGTACTCCAGCAGCACCGGGCCCAGCATCCAGATGCCGAAGCTGGACAGGGCCGGACGCGCCTTGATGCGGCGCAGTTCGCTTTCGAGGACGCGGTTCTGCTCCTTGCTCAGCCCGCCGCCGCCATAGGCCGCCGGCCACATCGGCGCGGTCCAGCCCTTCGCGGCCATGCGGTCCATCCAGACCTGGATATCCGGGTTGGGATAGTTGGCCTTGCGCCCGCCCCAGGGCGTCTCGTCCTCGGACTTCATCGGGGCGTTCAGCGAGGCCGGATAGTTGGCCTCCAGCCAGGCCCGGGTCTCGGCCCGGAAGGTATCGAGCTCGGTAGCGCCGAAGTCGGCCATGGCGTGGTCTCCCGCGAAATGTTGGCGTCCGGCGTTGGCGGCCGGTTCGGACGGGAGATTAGCGGGGGAGGCGGGGAGGGGGAAGGGGATTCAAACGGATGTTTGGTCTTGGAGTGTTTAGATTGTGCGGCGCCCCGGCATCGGCGATATCCCCAAGGCGGCAGCGCCGTGTCCTAGCCGGAACGGAGTGGGCGCTCTCGCTCTGGCGGGCCGCTTGGGCTATGGTAGCCGCCTGTTCCCGAAAGCTTACCTCCCCCATGACCGACCAGGACGACCCCACCGGCCTGCTCGCCACGCCCGACCTCGCGCAGGTCCTCGAGTCCGACCGCTTCCGCCAGTTCCTCGACCAGGTGCCGATCGCCATCGCCGTCGCTGACCTGCGGCCGGACGAGCGGATCTGTTACGCCAATATCGAGTTCGAGCGTCTCACCGGCCTCGCCGCCGCCGACCTGCAGAACCAGACCTGGGCGGCGCTGGCCGGTACCGCTACGCGGGACGGGCGCGGGCTGGCCGAGGCGGTGACCGGGGAGAGCGACTATCTGGGCGTCTTCGCCTTTGAGCCGGCCGGGGCGGCGGCGTCGGTGGATGTGTGGAGCAACCTGATCCAGGACGAGGCCGGCGAGGCGGTGTTCCGGATGATCGCCCTGGTCGGGGCCGACGAGCGCGGCGAGCTCGACCTGACCGCCTATGAACAGCGCATCCAGGACAAGGACACCCAGCTGCGCGAGCTGCAGCACCGGGTGGCCAACAATCTGCAGATGGTCACCGCCCTGATCCGCATCGAGGCGCGCAACGTGTCGCAGGCCACGGCCGACGGCGCGCATGACGACCGCTTCGACCGGCTGGCCGGGCGGATCGCGGCCATGGGGCTGCTCTATCGCCTGCTGTCAGGCGAGGAGGCCAGGGAGACGGTGGATCTGGGCAGCTATCTGTCCGGCATCGCCTCGTCGGTGATGCAGGCCCATGCGGTGGAGGGCATCCACCTGAACCTGCAGGTCGACGCCTGGCCGGTGTCGATCAATGTGGCCATGCCGGCCGGGCTGGTGGTCAACGAGCTGCTGACCAATGCGCTGAAGCACGCCTTCGAGGGGCGCGACGGGGGGACGATCACCCTGCGGTGCCTGGTGGAGACGGACGGCGGTTGCCGCGTGGTGGTGGCGGACGACGGGGTGGGGCTGGCCGAGGGCGTGGTCTGGCCACGGCTGGGCAAGCTGAGCAATCTGATCGTGCAGTCGCTGCGCCAGAACGCCCGGGCGCGCGTCGAGGTCGAGACGGCGCCCGGCGAGGGGATGCGGGTGACGGCCTGGTTCAGCCGTGAGGACGGGTTGCGGTAACTCTGGACCTAAGGCGCTCCCAGCGGCGCGCCGCCAGGGCCGACGGGGACCATGTTCTCGTAGGGCGTTGTCGGTTCCTGGCCGGGCGGCACGACGGCCGGCATGGCTTCGCCGGCCGGACCCAGGGACTTGAAGTAGTCGTAGAGCGCCGCCTTGTTGGCCGGGCTCAGGGCCTTGACGTTCTGCCACGGCATCGGCGGCAGGCCTTGGCGCGTATCCAGCATCTCGACAAAGGCCTCCCTCGACATCGTGTTGACCAGCAGGCGCAGGTTGCTGGCGTAACTGGTGCCCCAGGGACCGCGATAGCCGATCGGGTTGCCCAGCAGCCATTGGGCCTCCGGCACCTTGCCGGCGTTCTGGGCATAGCCGGCGGTGTGGCAGTCATTGCAGCCGGCGACCATTGAAATGTAGCGGCCGACCTCGATGGAATTGGCCCCGACGACTTCCGTCACCGCCGGCGGCTTGGCCACCCCACAGGACGCCAGTCCCAGGGCGGCAAGCCCGATCATTCCAAAACGCAGCATGGTTATTCCCCTTGTCCCTGCCCCGATCTGGGGCGGAATCGCGCGCGGGCGTCAAGGAGTTTCGGATAGCGCCGGTCGCTGGGGGAGCGCTGCGCGAAGGGTCAGGCCGGCTTCGGCGCCCGAGCGGCCGCGCAGCCCTTGACCAGGTCAGCCTTCATCAGGTGAACGGTGGTGTCCAGGGCGCGGTTCAGCAGGCCCTGGGTTTCCTCGCGGGTGCTGGCCCAGTTCACCGACTCGCGATGGCCCCGGTAGATGTTCTCGCCCAGCGGGCCGCCGACGTGGCTGTAACGGACGCGCAGCACGAGGTTGGCCGATTTGCTGGTCGTGACGGGGAAGATGTAGCTCTTGAGGATCTCGACATCGAAGATGACGTCGGCGTCTTCCGGCCGCTCGGCCAGGGACCAGCGGCGATCAGCCTGCAGCGTGACGAGCCCCGTGCGAACCCAGCCGGCCGCGTCCGAAGACGTCACCATGCCGCCCATGTAGCCCATGGTGGTGGTGTCCGGCCGCTTGTCGGCGACGCCGGCGATGTACAGGCGGCAGGGCGGGGGATCCTTCTCGCGGAGCGTGGCCGGGGCGGGGGCCGCGAGCCCCGTGCTGGCGTTCATGTCCAGATAGAGCTTGGGCTCGGCGGGGGCAGCGGCCGGGGCTGGAGCCTGAGCTGGCGCCGGAGCCGGGGCCTCCGCCGGAGCCTGGGCCCGGGCGGCCGGGCTGGCCAGGACAAGCGACAGGGCGAGAAGACCGGCGGACGCATGTCGGGCCGGGCGGATCATGCGGATGGTCATCGGGCGGCTCCGTCGGCGCGAAGAGAAGAATGGCCAGGGAGGCTGCCCTCCCTGGCCATCAATGACGCTTATTTCTTCTTCTTCGCAGCGGGCGGCGGCGGCGCGCGCTGGATGTCTTCGGCCAGCTTGCTCGCGACGGCGGCGGAACCGGCGTCAAGGGCGTCGCGGATGGCCTTGCCCTTGTCGGCCGACCATTTGGCGATGTTCTCGTCGCGCTTGGTCGTGGAGCCCGCCAGCGGCTGCGCATAGGTGAAGGTGTTGCGGTAGATGGAGTTGCCCGGATAGGCGACCAGCTTGGCGTTGGCGGTCTTGGTCGGCTTGTAGCCGGCCAGGGCTGGGTCCTTGGCGTAGAGGTCGGCCGTCATGGTGATGGTCAGCGAAGTGGCGTCGCCGTTGAACTCGTACTTGGCAATGGTCATCAGCACGACCCCGGCCGAGGAGTTCGTGACGCTGTTGTCGAGGGAGACCTGGGCGATGTCCTTGGTGGCGCGAACGCCCTGGACCTTGAGGAAGCCGACTTCGCTCAGCGACTTCTGCAGGTCGGCGGTCAGGACGCCATCGAAGTTGTAGTCGACGATGGCGTCGCGGGCCGGTTTGACATCGCCTTCGGCGGCCTTGGTGTTGGCGGCGTTGACGGAGGCGTCGATGGCAACGCCGGCCAGGGCCCCGACGATGCCGAAGCCGCCGCCGACGGCGGCCCCCGCGGTCGAGGGCACGACGTAGACGTAGATTTCGTTCTGGGCGATCGGCGCCACCACCTCGGTGGAGGTGATCGCGTCGCGGGCGCCGGTGGCCAGCGGCAGGTTAGCCGGGATCGGCGTGACGCAGGCGGTCAAGGACGCGCCGCCGAGCACGAGCGCGCAGGCGGTCAGGACCGATTTGAAGGTGATGGTTCGCATGGAGGCCCCCCGGCCGGATAAGCTGTTACAGATGAGGGCGCGGTTGGCCCTGGCTGGGAAGTAGCACCCGGCCCGGAGAAGGCAAGTGACGTTGGTGCGGCGCCGGGGCGCCGCCGGGAGTGGCCTAACGTCGCGCCTTGCGAGCCGCGTATTTGGCGTCTCGGGCGGCCTGGGCCTCGGCCTTGGTCAGGGCCTTGCGTTCCTTGCGCTCGCCGCGCTTGGCGTCGAGGGCGGCGGCTTCATCGGCGAGACGGGCGGCTTCGGCGTTGGCGGCGGCGTCGGCCTGGGCCTGCTTCTTGGCGGCCTTCTCGGCGATGCGCTCTTCGCGGACGCGGGCCAGCTCCTCGGCCTTCTTTTCGGCGCGGGGTTTCAGGGCCGGGTCGGTGACGGTGGGCTTGGGCTTGAAACGGGCAAGCAGGGCGGCCTTGGCTTCGGCGGCGGTCTTCTGGCGGTCGGCGAAAGTATCGCCCAGGGCGTTTTTCATCAGGGTCCTTGAGAGGGATATGGCAGCGGGCGGGGGGATAAAACCTCACGCCATCAACGTAACGCGCCAGAAAATCAGAAGGTCCAGCCGGCGAAACGAAGTCGTTTTCAGATCATCGATCCGAAAAACTGGATCGACATGCGAAGACACAGGGTGCGTTTTTCACAGCCCAAAAGCAAGAAATATTGGCGGTGGCCTGCATATAGGCCCTGAAATCTTGGCGAAAATTGACCCGTGCGCGGCGCTTTTCGGATGGCCGCGCCGCCCCTATACGAAGGCGCATGATCCCCTGGATTCACCTCGACACCGCGACCATGCCCGGCGGCGGCGGCAGCCTGCGCCTCATGCAGCGCGGCCATGAATTTTCGATCATGGCCGAGGGCGGCATCGAGCTGATGAACAGCCGCCTCAGCGGCTCTGAGGAGGCGCTGGCCGAGTTGGCGGCCGAGCGGCTGGCGGGGCGGCCGGGACAGCGGGTGCTGATCGGCGGGCTGGGGATGGGCTTCACCCTGCGGGCGGCGCTGGCCGCCTGGCCGGCGGAGGCGCGGATCGTCGTCGGAGAGCTTGTGCCCCAGGTCGTGGACTGGGCGCGGGGACCGATGGCGGCGGTCTATGGCGGTTGCCTGGATGATGCGCGGGTGAGCGTCGCGGTCGGCGACGTGCGCGAGCAGATCCGCGGGGAGGGGGTTTGGGCCGCCATCCTGCTCGACGTCGACAATGGACCCGAGGGCCTGACCCGGCGGGCCAATGACAGTCTCTACGACAACGCGGGACTGGCGGCGGCGCGGGCGGCGCTCAAGGTGGGCGGCGTGCTGGC
>Ga0164290_1001344_pt1 | contig 39084 bp, 27 predicted proteins | sample Micstemetagenome_FD_108782 | JGI IMG/M metagenome (GOLD analysis project Ga0164290, IMG submission 108782) | Contaminated culture microbial community from soil near Moab, Utah, USA - Microcoleus steenstrupii SON62 (Illumina Assembly) | ecosystem: Environmental > Terrestrial > Soil > Soil crust...
GCAGCGTGCGTGCTGGAAGACATCGGCCAACGCCAGAACCTCCTCCGCTCGTTCTTCCAAGCCACGCCCCTGACCATCCCGGGAGTCACCTGATGCGTCAGGGATTTATGCAGCGCTCAGTAACGACTTCGATGAGTTCGTCACCGCGTTCGAAGGCGGCGCCGCCACGGCCGACTTCACCCGCGATGGTTTCCTCACGTTCGAAGACTTTGACGCTTTCGTCAGCGCGTTTGAACTCGGATGCTGAGGGAAAGAAGCATTGGCATCGGGCATTGCGCCGTTGTGCTGCTTTCGGACCAACTTGTCCCGCGACACGGGTCACAAAACCTGTTAGTTTTCGCGACTCATGTCTACACCATCCCCGACGCCCAGCCATCCATCCGACCCCACGCCCACCTCAGAGAATCCCGCGACCGGCGTCGCGCGGGGTTCATTGCTCGATGTGCTCGAGCGTCTGGGCAACAAGCTCCCCGAACCCGCGCTGCTCTTTGCCATCCTCGCCGCGCTGGTCGTGATGGTCAGCGCGATCGGCTCGGCGGCGGGCTGGAAAGTCCAGCCCATCGAGCCCAAGGTGACGCTCATTCCCGCCGTGGACGGCGTGGGCAGGCCCATCCTGCACGCCGACGGCACGCCCAAACTCACCCCCCAACTCGGCAAAGACGGCAGACCATTGGTGACGCTCGCGGAGACGGGTGACCCGATCTCGCCACGGAGCCTGCTGACGCGCGAGGGCGCGTACTGGATGTTCTCGTCCATGCTCCGCAACTTCACAGGCTTGCCCGCGCTGGGGCTCATCTTCGTCGCGATGCTCGGGATTGGTCTGGCCGAGAAGTTCGGCTTCTTCAGCGCGCTGATGCGGTGGCTGGCGATCGCCACGCCGCGCAAACTGCTCACGCCGATGATCGTGCTGCTGGGCGCGAACAGCTCGGTCGCCAGCGACGCGGGATACATCATTTTGCCGCCACTCGCCGCCGCGTTGTATCTCGCCATGGGTCGTCCGCCGATCGCGGGTCTGGCCGCGGCGTTCTGCGGCGTGGCGGGCGGGTTCGGCGGCGGATTCTTTCCCACCGGCAGCGACGGCTTCCTCGCCGGCGTCGCCACCACCGCCGCCCACATCATCGACCCCGACTACACCGTCAACGCCACGCACAACATCTACTTCAAGATGGGCAGCGCGATCGTCGTCACGCTCGGCGGCTGGTTCGTCACAGATCGCATCGTCGAGCCGCGTTTGCGTCGCGCCGGCGACACGGCCGAGGGCGCCGCGTCGCACGACACGTCCGCCGTCACCGATCTCTCGCTCAACTCGACCGAGAAGAAAGCCCTCGCGACGGCGATGGGCGTGATGGCGCTCGTGCTGAGCGTCTTCGCCGCCCTCATCTTGATCCCCGGCGCGCCGCTGCACGGCACGGGCACGCCGCTGCTGGCCGACGGAAAGCCAGCGCCCGGCGAACGGGCTGGAGATCGCTGGTCGCAGGTCATCGTCCCCATCATCTTCTTCGCGTTCCTGCTGCCGGGCATGGCCTATGGCCGGCTCACCGGCGGCCTGCGCTCGCAGCGTGACTTCATGGACGGCATCTACCACGGCATTCGCACCATCGTCCCCGTGCTCGCCATCGCCTTCTTCATGGGCCAGTTCGTCAACTACTTCACCTACACCGGTCTTGACAAAATGCTCGCCTACTCGGGCGGCGCTCTGCTCGTGAAGGCCGACCTCCCCGCCCCGCTCCTCATCGTGCTCTTCATCATGCTGGTCATCGCCGGCGACTTCTGCATCAGCGGCATGCTCAGCAAGTTCGGCGTGCTCTGCCCCATCTTTGTCCCGATGTTCATGATGGTGGGCATCAGCCCGGAGCTGACGACGGCGGCGTATCGGATCGGCGACTCGGTCGTCAACATCATCACGCCGCTCAACTCGTACCTGCTCATCATTCTGGTGGTGCTGCAGAGATACAAGCCCAAGGCGGGACTGGGGAGCCTCATCTCGCTCATGCTGCCCTACTCGGTGGTGCTGGCGGTGCTGTGGACGCTGTTCCTGCTGCTGTGGTATGTGAGCGGCGCGGACCTTGGCCCCAAGAGCCCGCTGCATTACACGCCGGGTTGAGTGGGTGTGCGGTTCGCCCGACTTTCCGCTCTACGGACGATTGATGGCGAATCTTGCCAGGCCAGAAGGCATCGCCGTCGCGAGGCTTTGATCGCCGCGGCCAGGGAATGCCAGTCTGGAGTTCTTCGAACGCGTCGTGTGGCGTCAGCGGCGGCTTCGCGTCGCTTGTTGTGCGCGGGCGCGTCACTCACGTCGGTGGCGAGACCGACAGGATGAACATCTCTGCACGAGAACAAAGCGACCCCTCGTGAGGAGGGGTCGCGTGTGAAACAAGGGAATGTCAGAATCAGAGCAAAATCACTTGCCCGCAGGGGCGGGGGCGGGCGACGGAGTGGGCATGGGCACCTTCTCGTTGGTCGCATCCATCGAAGCGCCCGCTTCGACGTTCGGGGTCACCACGACGCGGATGGTGTTGTCCTTGCTGAAGTACTTGTTGAACGCGGTCTTGATCTGCTCGGCGGTGACCTTCTGGTACTCGGCGGGGTCGGCGGCAACATCGTCGAGTTTCGTGCCGCGGTAGTCCATGGTCTGCGTGGCGCGGGTCCAGAAGCCGGGGTCCTTCATGGTCTCGTCGAGGGTATTGGCCCGCTGCTTCTTGGCGGTGACGAGTTCTTCCTCGGTGGGACCGGTTTTGGCGAAGTCCTCGTACATGCCGTTGATGACGACGGCGAGTTCATCCGCAGTCTCGGGCTTGGTGGGGGCGACGGCGAAGAAGACGCCGAAGCCGGGGAAGTTGGCGGCGGGCTGGTTGCGGGCACCGATGCTGTAGACAAGGTTGCGCTTTTCGCGGATTTCGGCGACCATGCGGGTGCTGATGATCTGCTGGGCCAGGTTCATCGCTCGCACGTCGGCGACGTTGTCGGCGTCACAGGTGTAGAAACCTGACAACGCGACGGCCTGCGGCGTCTTGGTGTCGATCTTGGCGCTGGCCTCGCGAGGACCGGCGGGGCGCTTCAGGGTCCGCTTGTCGTCGTTGGTCTTGTCGCTGATGCGCTCGCGGGTTGGGAGCGAGCCGAGGTACTTGGTGGCCAGGTCCATCGCCTGCTCGAGTTTGATGTCGCCGACGATTGTCACTTCGATGGGTGCGGCGGATATCTGCTGCTCGAGCCACGCCTGAGCCGGGGCGAGAGCGACGGCCTTCACTTCGGCGGCGTTGATGGGACGGGTGCGGACTTCACCCTCGGGGAAGACGGCCTGGGGAATGAGACGGCTGAGCACACCCTGGGGCATCTTCTCCATCATCTCGATGCGTTGCAGGGCTTCGGTCTGCCACTGTGTGAACGCGGCTTCCTCGATCTTGGGCTGGGTGAGGAGGAGGTAGGCGAGTTGCATCCCGGTTTCGAGTTCGGCTGGGTTGCCGCCGACTGCGACCATCATGGCGTCGGGTTGGGCGTTGCCGCCGACGGAGACCTTCTTGCCGGTCATCAGGTCGCGGACCTGAGTGCTGGTGAGGTTCTTGGTGGCGGGCTTGGTCCACGCGATGGCGGCGGCTTCGGTGAGGCCGCGGGTCTGGGCGTTCTCGAGAAGTTCGCCGCCGGCGAGGGAAATGAGGACAGAGGCGGTGTCCTTCTTGTAGTCCATGAAGCGGTGGTGGACGCGCACGCCGTTGCTGAGCCACGCGCTGGTGACGCCGGTGGCGGCGTGTGAGCTCTGCTCCATGACCGTGCCGGGGGTGGGGAGTTTTTCAAGCATCGCGGTGGCGCGGGCTTCATCCTTCTCGGCCTCGGGGGTGACGCTGAAGGCCTTGGTGCCGAGTTCAACGAGTTGGTCTTCGGTGGGGACTTCGGCGGTGCTGGGCAGCGAGGCGATGAAGGTGACCTTGGAGGGGTCGAAGCCAGCGGCGAAGACCTTGCTGACTTCCTCGGCGGTGATGCCGCTGACCTGCTGGTTGAAGAAGTCGAGTTCCTGCTGGGCGGACATGATCGTCTCGCCGCGGTTCACCTGGCTGTTGAGGATGCGGATGACCTGCGAGGCCTGGCGGGTGCTCTCGGTTTTGACGGCCTGCTCGAAGCTGGCCTTGAACTCGGACTTGACGTCGTCGAGTTCCTGCGTGGTGAAGCCGTGGACGCGGGCGCGTTGCACTTCGGTGCCCAGGTCGGCGAGTATCTGCTTCCACTTCGAGGGTTCGCCGCTGGCTTCGACATCGAAGTTCTGGAAGGAGTTGAAGAGGTTGCTGGCGCTGGCGCCCGCGTTGAGGAAGGCGACCTTCCCCTGGCTGACCTTTTTCTCGATGCGGCGGTTGAAGGCCGAGGTGGCCATCTGATCGACGAGTTCGGCGCGGGCGGTTTCGACGGTGGTGGCGGGTGGGCGGACCGGACCAACGCGCATGAATGAGATATTGGCTTCGGTGAGTTCGGCGTCGGTGGCGACGATGGCACGCGACTTGTCGAAGGGCTTGACGTTGGTGTCGCGGTCCACGGGGCGGGCGACCTTCTGGCCCTCGTCGAAGTTCTTTTTGGCCATCTCGATGAGCGGCTTGGGATCGCCGTCGGCGACGATGATGAGCGTCATGTTCGAGGGCGTGTACCAGGTGGAGTAGTACTGCTGGAACTGGGCCTGCTGCACGCCGTTGATGGTGTCTTCGGTGCCGATGGGGAGCCACTCGCCGATCGATGAACCCGGGAGCATGCGTTTGAAGATGTATTCCTGGACGCGCTGCGAGGCACCGAGGCGGGTGCGTTTCTCCTGCAGGATGATGCCGCGCTCGGCGTCGATCTCTTCAGGGAGGAAGGAGAGGCGGAGGGCGACGTCGGAGAGGAAGAGCATGCCCTTCTCGAGCGTCTCGGTCTTGTTGTCGGGGAGTTCGAGCTGGTAGAACGTCTGGTCAAGGCTGGTGCCGGCGTTTTGGTGGCGGCCGAAGGTGAGGCCCATGCTCTCAAAGAACTTGATGACCGAGTTGGGGGCGAAGTTCTTGGAGCCGTTGAAGGCCATGTGCTCGAGGTAGTGGGAGATGCCGGCGATGTCGCGGGTCTCGTTGAGCGAGCCGGTGCTGACGTGGAGGTAGATGCACGCGCGGCCCGGGGGCGTGGCGTGGTTGAGGACGATGTACTTCATCCCGTTGCCGAACTCGCCCGTGACGAGGCGCGGGTCGGTGGGGAGCGGGGTGTCGGCGAGGAGGACGGCGGGTGAAAGCATGGCGGCGAAAGAGATCGCGAGTGCTTGCGTGAGTCGACGCATGATGAGGGCATCTCCGTTTCGCTGCAACGGCGGTCTAGGCCGCAGGCGAGAGTGAAAAAGCGGGCGCGACAACGCCCGCCGTCCTTGCGGAAGTGTATGCGGAGTTTGACCCGCTCCCCGGGGGTCCGGTTCCCTGACCGATGAACGCGGGAACAGGAAATCCGTACGAACAAGGTGAGTGATCTGTCGTTTCGTTCGGAAGGCGATTGGAGTTGGGGTCTGGTGCTGGCGTGTGGCTGGTGAAACGGGTCGCTACGCTGGCGGGACGTGCGGCGCGTATATCCAATCCGGGGATGAAGAACGAGTCACACGCGTCAGCGGTGCCGCGAGGCCGCAAGTTGAGGAACGCCATGAACCTGTTGATGCTGGTGATCTGGATGATGGTGGCGATGCACGCGCAGCCGACAACAGCGAGCGATCCGGCGGCGCCCGGTGGCGTGCTAGAGGGCAAGACACAGGTGCTGCCGGAGTCGGGCAAGAGCGCGGCCGTCGAGAGCGGAACGTTCAAAGACGCCGACGCGTTGCTCGATGCGCTCGAGACTGCGGACGCGGACTTGCGTCGCCTGAGCGCGAAGATCCGCTATGACCGCACGTTTGCGCTTGCTGGCGATCGCCAGGTGCGGATGGGTGAGCTGAACTTCATCAGCGGTGAGAAGCGCGAGGGGCGGAAGTTCGCGGTGCGCTTCGACACGATGCAGGTGGGCGAGTCGCTGCGCGAGGAAGTGAAGCAGTATGTGTTCGATGGGCAGTGGCTCGTGGAGAAGACGCCGAGCGAGAAGCGGTTTGTGAAGCGGCAGGTTGTGCCGCCGGGGGAGAAGTTTGACCCGCTGCGGGTGGGCGAAGGGTTCATGCCGATCCCGATCGGGCAGAAGAAGGCGGACATTCTGGCGCGGTATACGGCGACGATCGCGCCGGCGGAGGAAGGGCTAGACGATGACGGGCTGAAGAAGCAGGTGATCGGATGCACGCAGTTGAAGCTCACGCCGCGTGCGGATTTGGCGGAGGAAGATCAGTTTGCGGAGATTCGGTTGTGGTATCGCTCGTCAGAGGGGAAGGCCAAAGGCGTGAAGTTGGTGCCGCTGCTGACGCGGGCCGTCAACATCGCGGAGGACGTGTCACTGGTGTGGCTGATTGACGTGCGGACGAACGCGGACGCGGAGATCGCGACCGACGCTCTGGATACGACGACGCCGAGCGCGAAGGACGGATGGGAAGTGATCGTGCGCGACTATCGCGAGGGGCTCAGGAATTCTTCGGGTGCGCCCGCTGCGACCGTGGAGCCTCAGTCGCGCCCGGAAACAAATGTGAAGAACGACGCCAAGTAACGATGACGCCACGGCACGGAGGCACGGCGTGAAGCACGCAACAACACGAATCGGACGTTGGACACGCAGGACGTGCATGATCGTCGTGGTCGCGGGCGCGGCGTGCGTCGCGAAGGCTGATGATCCGCCGTCGTCGGCGGAAGAGCAATCACCCGTCGCCGCGCCGACTGACGGGGGTGGGGTCAAGTCGGTGCCGGTGCCTCCGGCGGTGGCGCGTCTGCTTGCGCAGCCGTATCTGACCCAAGACGAGCATCGCGATCTGCGGGTGCGGTTCGGCGTGTGGACACCAGAGGACCTCAACACGCCATTGCGGCGGGCAAAGGCGGCACTGATCGCAGGCGCGTATGGCGATGCATCGCTCGACGATCCGGCGGCGGATGCGCTGGATCGAGCAGAGGCACGCCTGAATCGCGGCGAGGCGAACGCGGCGATCGAGTTGCTCGCGTCGATCACGCCGAAGACAGATGCGCCCTTGCGAGCCGTGCGCCTGCATGCGCAGGCATTGATGGACATTGGAAAGGCGAAGGATGCGCTGTCGCTTCTGGACGGACTGGCGAAGCGGTTGATCGCGACCAGACTCGACAACGCTGATGAACTGGTCGAGGGCGTGCGCGGCATGATGCTGCGGACACGCCTGACGGACACGAACGACGCCGACTCGCGATCGATGTTGTCGATGCTCGCTCGGGCACGCGAAGAACTCGATCGACTCTGCTGGCCCGCGCTGCTTGTTGAAGCGCAGTTGCTGGAGGAACGCGACAACACGGCACAGGCGATCGAAGCGTTGATGCAGGCGATGACGCTGAATCCTTCGGTGGCGGAAGGGTGGTCGCTGTCGGGAAAGATCGCCGTCGATAGTTTCAACTTCAAGAACGCGACGGGAGCGGCGGTGCAACTGCGCGGATGGGGGGCGTTGCTGCCGGGCGGCGGCGAGGGGCAGGCGGAGAAGGGCGGCGCGATCTCGTGGCGAGCGGATGTGATCGAGGCGCGTGCCGCGTTGCGCCAGCGCGATGCGGAGGCGGCCGCGAAGGCACTCGCGCCTTCGCTGGAGAAGTTTACGAATGTGATTGAAGTGAAGGCGATGAACGCGGCGATTGCGGCGGCATCGTTTGACACCGATCGCACGATGCGATTGCTCTCGCTGATGGACACCGCGACGCCGGAGGGAGCGGCGGGCTTTCATCTGGTGGGCAAGACGCTGGCCGAGATGCGGCAGTATGAGGATGCGCTGGCGTACTTGAGTGAGGCGGTGCGACGTGCTCCCAAGTGGGCCGAGCCATGGAACGACCTCGGACTCATGCTGGTGCAGGCGGGCAAGGATGAAGCCGCGCTGGGCGCACTGGAGACGGCGGCGTCGCTGGACCCGTTCAACACCAGTGTCGCGAACAGTCTGACGCTGGTGCGTGAGCTGCGGACGTACGCGAGGATTGAGAGCGAACACTACATCATCCGCTGCAAGCCGGGCGTGGACGAGATTCTCGCTCGCGAAATGGTCGAACCGCTGGAGGCAAACTACGCGCGGGTGACGGGCGACGGGCCCGGCGGCATTCGCTGGCCAATGAAGAGCAAGACGGTGATCGAGTTGTATCCGGATCACCACTGGTTCAGCGTGCGGGTGACGGGTATGCCGCAGGTGCACACGATCGCGGCGGCGACGGGCCCGGTGATCGCGATGGAAGCGCCGCGCGACGGACCCGGACACCTGGTGGGGCCGTATGACTGGGTTCGCGTGCTGCGGCATGAGTTCACGCACACCGTGACGTTGGCGCGGACGAAGAATCGCCTGCCGCACTGGTTCACGGAAGCGGCGGCGGTGTATCTGGAGGATGCGCCGCGCGACTACAGCGCCTGCCAACTCGTGGCGCGGGCGGTCGACACCGACACGCTGTTTGACTTTGACGAGATCAACAACGCGTTTGTGCGACCGAAGAAGGCGACTGATCGCTCGCAGGCGTATGCGCAGGGCCACTTGATGTACGAGTATCTGGTGCAGCGATTCGGTCCCGAGGCGCCGCTGAAGTTGATGGACCAGTATGCGATCGGGCGCACCGAGGCTCAGGCATTCCAGAGCGAACTCGGCACGACGCGTGAGGAGTTCATGAGCGAGTTCTCGCGGTTTGCTCGCGATCAGGCCGAGGCATGGGGGCTGGTGCGGCCGCAGGGCGCGCCGAGTTATCGAGAGTTGATGGTGGGTGCAATCCGCGAGATGGCATCGGCGATCAAGAACGAAGGCGAGAAGGAGAGCGACAAGCAGGACGAGAATGCGAACGACGCGATCATCAAGGCCGAACCGGGTGCGAAGGGTGACGATGAAGATCTGGCCGCCGGGGCCGCGGTGATCGACAAGATGCTCCAGCAGCATCCGAAGCATCCGGACGTGCTTGAGTCGAAACTGCAGATGGAGTTGAAGGCGGCGGGCGGGAAGCCGACGCCAGCCATGGTGGAGTTGATCGAACGCTACGCGGCGGCGCGGCCGGTAGATCCCTTGCCGCACAAGTTGATGGCGATGCTCGCGCTGACCGGCGGCATCGACGGTGCGTTGGTGGTGAGGCATCTGGAGTGGCTGGACGCGCGCGAGCAACATTCACCGGCGTTCGCGGTGGAACTGGCGCGGCGCGCGGCGGCCGCGAGCGACTGGCCCAAGGCGTGGGCGCACATCCGTCGCGCGACGCAGATCGCGCCCTATGACGCGACGATCCGCGAGCAGGCGGCGAGTGTGGCGATCAAGGCGGGCGATCTGGCGGCGGCGGAGCGGATGATTGTCGCGCTCGTCGCGCTGGAACCCGATCGCCCCCAGCACCCAAAGCGGTTGGAGGCGATTCGAGGCAAGCGCGGAGGAAAGTGACGCCGCGGGTCAGACTGTCGCCGTCCCAAAGGGGGCGTCTCGGGGTGGCCCGAGACTCATCGGCGATCCGTCTCAGACGCCGAGAAGGGCAAGTCGCGGTCGCGCGTGCGAGGCCATGAGGCTGGTGGCGAGTTCGATGGCGTGATTCGCGGTTTGGGTCGCGGTTTCGGTCCCGACGAGGCCGGCGAGTGGCGCGCCGGGCGTAAATGTAAATCGTGCAGGGTCGATGTGAAGCGCGGCGGCCCCAGACGTGGTGATCATTCCGAGCAGAGCGCGGGGGTCGGTGGCGTCGCGGGCGAAGAGGCGGCGAGCCTCGTCGAGCGTGGACATGCCGACAGCGTCGGTGCCGGCTTGGGACGGCAGGTTGATGACCGAGTCGGTGCCGAGCGCGACATCGACGCCCGCCGCGAGCAAATCGCGATAGCGGTGCGGGCCGAAGTGCTCGTGGTTGCCGAAGTACTCGCTGGAGCGCGGGCAATATGCGGCGGTGGCGCGACTCGCGGCGAGCGCGGCGATGTCGGCGTCGCTCAGGTCGTTGAGGTGAACGGCAAGCATGGGGCGACGCGCGAGCAACGCGCCGAGGTGGGCGACAGGAGACTGGCCGCGACCGATGAACTCCAGCTCGCTGTCGTCCCAGATGCCGATGTCTTCGAGCATGGTGCGCTTGGGCCCGTCGCCGCAGGCGATGAAACGCCGCTCTTCGGGCGTCTCGGCGAGATGGGTGGCGAGCGGCAGTTTGGAGCGGGCGGCTTGGGCGACGGCGAACTCATACCCGCGGAGCGAGACAGAGTACGGCGCGTGCGGCTGAAGACCGACCCGGACCGGGAGCGTGGGCGAGAGCGAGCCGTTGCGATCAAGATCGGCGATGACGCGGGTCATCACGTCGATTGCGGCTTGTTCGCCCTTGCCGATGCCGAAGTATTCGAGAAAGCCGACGCCAAGAACGGGACAGTTGGCAAGGGCTCTCCACGCGGCGGCGGTGGGTCCGGTGCGGGTCTGTCCGCAGATGTCGCCGATCGCGACGACGCCGCCCGCGAGGGAGAGTTCAACGCCGCGTCGGACGGAGTCGGCGATGCCTTGTTCGTCCTGTCGGCGGTTGAAGACAACGAGTTTGACGAACGGCGAGAAGCCCAGACGCGGGTCGTGCGGCGTGGGGCCGATGTGGGTCAGATCGAGGTGCGTGTGGGCGTTGACGAACGCGGGCGTAAGCGTGCCTCCGACGCGGATGCGACGTTCGCTGTTAGATGTGCCGAGGTGGGATGACGCGGCGTCGACGATGGCGGGCGATCCGGCGGCGAGGACGGTGATGTGGGCGCGGCGGACGTTGTTGAAGAGACGATCCGAAGCGGGCTCGCGCGGTTGGAGTCGCAGCAACAGCGAGCCCGGAGCGGCGGCCATGCCCTGGGCGTCGAGGATCGCGTCGGCATCGAGGCGGAGCGTGACCGACTCACTGACGGGGGACAGAAGATCGATCGCGGGCTTGCCGTGGTGGTGGTGCATAGTGAACTCCGACGAACGGAGAGAAGAGCGTTGGATGTCGTCCCGAGGAGCGGAGGGCATCGTAGAAGTGGCCGCGAGGACGCGGTTCGCTCACCTATCCTGTGCGACCATGGCTTCTCAGCATTCGTTCCAGACTCCGACCGGCACGCGCGATCTGTACCCGCTGGACGCCGCCAAGCGACGGTTCATCACTGAGTCGTGGCGGCAGACTTCGCTCCGCCACGGGTTTGAGGAGGTCGATGGGCCGACGTTTGAGCACCTCGAGTTGTACACGGTCAAATCGGGTGAGGGGATCATCTCGGAGTTGTTCTCGTTTCAGCGCGCGGGTGGCGAGAAGACGTATGCGCTCCGACCCGAGTTCACGCCGACGCTCGCCCGCCTGTTCGCGTCGAAGGCGGGGAGTTTGCCCAAGCCGAGTCGATGGTTCACCGCCGGGCCATTCTTTCGAGCGGAGCGTCCGCAGCGCGGGAGGCTGCGCGAGTTCTTGCAATGGAACGCGGACATCATCGGCGATCCCTCTCCCACCGCCGACGCCGAGGTGATTGGGTGTTGCGTGGGTTTGCTGGAGTCAATGGGGCTGACGCCCACGCACTGTCGCGTGCGAATCAGCCATCGCGGATTGATGAAAGACCTCTCGCTGCACTGCGGTCTGCCAGAGGACAAACTCGACGCCTGGTTCGCGTATCTCGACGGCGAGGCGAAGCGGAGCGGGCCAGAGAACGATGCTTTCCTCGTGCATCGCGGCGTGCCGCTCTTTGTTCGCGAGAAGTTCGACGCGATCATCGAGAAGGCAAAGAACGTCACCGACCCCGACAACTTCACGCCCGAGTCGATCGGGCTGAAAAGCGAGACGCTGGAACAGCATCGCGCGGTGCTGCTGGAGCTGCGCGCGATGGGGTTGCTGGCGTGGTGTCAGCCGCCGCTGGACCTGCGCGTCGTGCGCGGCTTGGCGTATTACACCGGCATGGTGTTCGAAGTCCACGAGATCAGCGGCGGCGAACGCGCGCTCGCGGGCGGTGGGCGCTATGACAACTTGATTGAGTTGTTCGGCGGGCCGAGCACGCCAGCGGTTGGCTTTGGCATGGGCGACGTCGTGCTGTCGCTGGTATTGCAGGACAACGCACTTCTACCCGGCGATGAAGAGATGCTGGAGCGGGCCGGGCTGAGGCCCGATGTGTTCGTGATCAGCAATGGCACGCCGCAGGCCGATGCGGCCGTGCAGCCGCTGCTGGCGTTCCTGCGGCGGCACCAGTTGCACGCGCGGCGCACCGGCAAGACGACCAAGAACATCGGCAAACTGCTGCATGACGCGAGCAATCAGCGGGCCCGCGTCGCGATCATTCTGGAGTCGGATCAGGTCGGGCAGATGAAGGACATGAGCAGCGGCACGCAGATCGCGATCAATCTGCGCGAGGTGCTGGGACATCTCGCGACGCTGGGGATTCGCGGGATCGCGAAGATTGAGAAGTGAACAGCATCGGCGGATCGGTTTCTATACTTGGCATCTTGGTCGCGCCCCGCGTCGCGCGACGCTCGCTCCGCGTTTCGCTTTTGCCCATCGCGTTTGGAGTTCGGCGTGCAGATTTGGCAAGCCATCGTTCTCGGCCTGGTCGAGGGGATCACGGAGTATCTGCCGATCTCGTCGACCGGGCACCTGATTTTGGCCGCCCATTTCATGGGGCTGGCCAAAGACCCGCAGACGAAGCACGCGGTGGACGCGTTCAACATCGTGATTCAGGGCGGCGCGATTCTCGCGGTGCTGGGGCTGTATTGGCCTCGAGTAGTACAGATGGTGCGCGGCGTGCTGGGACGCGATCCGGCGGGGCTGCGGCTGGTGGTCGCGCTGGTGTGCGCGTTCCTGCCCGCGGCGGTGCTCGGCAAACTGCTCAAAGAGCACATCGAGAGCGCGCTGTTCTATGCCGGGCCGGTGACGGCGGCGATGATTCTCGGCGGCGCGTACATGATGGTCGTCGATGAATGGCGCAAGGGGCGCTTTGGCATGGTACCGGGGCCCGGCGCGACAGAGATGGATGTGACCGACGTGACGCCTCGACAGGCGGTGGCGATCGGGCTGATGCAGTGCATCGCGATGTGGCCGGGGACGAGCCGCAGCATGATGACGATCACGGGCGGGATGTTCGTGGGGCTGCGCCCGAAGCAGGCGGCGGAGTTCAGTTTCCTGCTGGGCCTGCCGACGCTGACGGCGGCAACGGGATACTCGCTCTACAAGAACCTGAGCCACGCGAAGCAGACGGGCACGCCGAACTTGTTTGAACTGCTCGGCGCGACGAACTGCGCGGTGGGCATCGCGGTGGCGGCGGTGTCGGCGGCGATCGCCGTGAAGTGGTTGGTGGGGTTCCTGAATCGTCACGGCTTGACGCCGTTCGGCTGGTATCGCATCGCGCTGGGCATCGTGATCTTCGCGTTGTCAATGGCGGGGGCGATGACGATCGCGCCCAAGTGAGGCGGGCGGCTACTTCGCCTCGGACCATTTGAAACTCAGCACGCCAACGACGAAGCCGACGACGCCGAAGGCGAGCAGCGCGGCGCATGGCAGGAGCATCTGCTGGAGCGTGAACGCGCGCCAGAGCCCGCCTTCGAAGGCGATGAGGGCCCACTTGAACGGGCTGATGCTGCTGATGTTCTGAATGGTCTGGGGCAGGACGAACAGAGGGATGGTGCCGCCGCCGACCATCGCGAGGATGATGACGATGGCGCGGCCGATGCCACCGGCTCCGGCTTCGCTCTTGCTCAGTCCCGCGAGGGCCATCATGATGCCGACGAAGCCGAGTGATGAGAAGAGGATGGCGAGCAGCATGATGAGCCATGAGGAAACGACGACGCCGAAGACGACGACCGCCATCGCGAGCAGCAGAACCTGGACGAGCACGCAGGCGATGAAGCAACCGCTGGCCTTGCCGACGATGATCGCGGCGCGGCCGACGGGCGCGGTGTTGAGACGGAGCAGCGTGCCGCGTTGACGCTCGCTTGCGAGGGCGGTGCCGAAGGCGGTGACGCAGCCCATGAGCCCCCACACGACGCCCTGCGGGAACGTAAACTCGAAACTTTTGCGGGGCATGCCGCCGCCGGTGCGCTCGATGCTCGTGGTCTTGAACTCCAGCGGCTTGAAGGTGAAGCTCGAATCGGCGGCAGCGTCCTTCGCGGGATTGGCGGCGGCCTCGGCGGCCTCTTCCTTCTTCCACTCATCGAGCCTGGCGTTGAAGGAGTCAAGGCTGTTGAACAGGCTGCCGAAGACGCGCTGGTCATCGGGGTCGGTGGTGGTGGCGAGCCAGTCGCGCCCGCGCGAAAGGTACCTCTTCAGGCGCGTCGGATCGGCGAAGCCACTGAAGATGTGCTTGAAGGCAAGTTCACTGAGGCGGCCGGTCAGTAGGCCCGCTTCCGACGTGCGCGTCGGATCGGTGAACATTTCGAGCGTGGTGGGCTTGCCGGTGATGATTGCTTCGCCCGCGTCGCCGAAGCCGGGCGGCACGATCACGCACGCGACCGCCTTGCCCGAGCGGACGAGGGCGGCGCCGGCGTCGCGGTCGGGGGACGTTGTGACCTGCACGCCGTCGGTGGCGGCGAACTCCTTGACGAACGCGGCGGCCATTTCAGAGGAATCCTCATTCACAATGGCGACGGGCATCTTGCCGCGAGGGCCGTCACCGCCGAAGACCATGCCGAAGAAGATCGCGAGCAGGGCGGGGAAGATGAAGGTGAAGAACATCGCGCCGCGATCGCGTGAGAGAATGCGCAGGTCGTTGAGGGCCATCGCGAGCACGGGTGTGAGCAAGCGTCGCATTCGTGTGCCTTGTTCGTGTGGCGTTCAGTCGCGCAGTCGGCGACCCGTGAGACCGAGGAAGACGCCTTCGAGGTCGGGGCGATCAATTCGCACGCTGATGACGTCGCCAGCGGCGAGGGCCTGCTGGAGCGAGGCGACGGGATCGCGGGTGCGGACCGTCTCTTCGTACTCGCCGCGACGAAGCGTAACGACGCTATCGCCGCCGTGGGCATGAAGGAGTTCATCGACTGTGCCGAGCGCCAGGATGCGACCCTTGTCGATGATCGCGACGCGATCGCATATCTTCTGGGCCTCTTCCATGTAGTGCGTGGTGTAGACAATGGTCTTGCCGGCGGCGGACATGCGCTTCACCATGTCGAGGATGTTGTTGCGGGACTGCGGATCGACGCCGGCGGTCGGCTCATCGAGCAGCACCAGCGGCGGGTCATGGACGATGGCGGCGGCGAGGTTTAAGCGTCGCTTCATGCCGCCCGAGTAGCCCGCGACGCGATCGCGACGGCGATCCGCGAGACCGACTTCATCGAGCACGGCGGCGACGCGTGAGCGCAGCGCAGCGCCGGAAAGGCCTTGCATGCGACCGAAGAAAAACAGGTTTTCTTCGCCGCTGAGTTCGTCGTAGAGCGCAAGTGCCTGCGGGGCCACGCCGATCGCGGCGCGAACGCTTGGTTCGGAGGGCGAGCCGCGGCCTTCAAGTTCAACGCGGCCTGTGTCGGGCGCGAGCAGGCCGATCGCCATCGCGATGGTTGTGGATTTGCCCGCGCCGTTGGGCCCGAGCAGACCGAAGACCTCGCCGGGTGCGACGTCGAGCGAGATGCCGTCGACCGCGACAAGCGAGCCGAACGATTTGCGCAGTTCGGTGAGGCGGAGCATGGGGCGTCCTGTTCTGGTCACCGCGAGCGTATCGGGTCTGGGCGTTTCTCGCACGCGGCGGACGGGGCACTACGCTTGGGTCATGAATCGAGGCTGCACCGTCGGGAACATCACGATCGCCACCGGCAAGCCGCTCGCCATCATCGGCGGGCCGTGCGTGCTTGAGTCGCTGGAGATGGGCTTGCGGATCGGGACGCTGGTGCGCGATGCCTGCCGCGAACTCGGGCTGGCGTATGTGTTCAAGGCATCGTTCGACAAGGCGAATCGCAGCAGCATCCGCTCGCCGCGCGGCCCGGGGCTGGAGAAGGGGCTGGCGTGGATCCGCGAGATCGGCCAGAAACTCGACGTGCCGACGACAACGGACATCCATGAGCCGGAACAGGCCGAACTGGTTGCGAGAGCGATCGACCTGATTCAGATTCCCGCGTTTCTGTGCCGCCAGACGGATTTGTTGCTCGCGGCGGGCGAGGCGGCGGCGAAACACCAGCGCGGCGTGAACGTCAAGAAAGGGCAGTTCCTATCGCCGGTCGAGATGGGCGGCGCGGTGCGCAAACTCACCGAGACGGGATGCACGAATCTGATGCTCACGGAGCGCGGCACGTTTTTCGGCTATCACCGGCTCGTGAACGACTTTCTTGGGCTTGGCGATCTGATGGAACTCAAGGCAGAGGGCGACCCGCCGCCGGTGTGCTTTGACTGCACGCACTCGACACAGTTGCCCGGAGCAGGCGAGCAAACGGGCGGCCGGCCGGATCGCGCCCCGCTGCTGGCGCGGGCGGCCACCGCGGCGGGTGTGCAGGCTCTGTTCATCGAGTGTCACCCGGACCCCGCGAAGAGTATGAGCGATGCGAGCACGGTGCTGCCGCTGGAGTCGATGCCGGGACTGCTGAAGAGTGTCGCGGCAATTCGCGGAGCGATGTGAACGCATTTGATCCGTCGATGCTATTCGACGCAGATAGCTTGATAGCCTCGTGCCGCCGATGTCCATGCGCGAGAGCGGTTTCGGATGCAAAGAAGGCATGAGGCATCAGGCACGCGGCATCAAGGGGTAAGCGTGGCGATGCACGCTCACGCTCCTACCCTTGGCCCATGTCGTCCTCTCTCCCCCATGTTGCGATTGTCGGTGCGACCGGCGCGGTCGGCGTCGAGTTCCTGCACATCCTCGAACAGCGGCGTTTTCCGCACGCTTCGCTGCGACTTCTCGCCTCGCCGCGCTCGTCTGGCAAGAAACTGCACTTCGCCGGGGCACAGTTGCCCGTCGAGCCGCTGACGCCCGAATCGTTCAAGGGCATCGACATCGCGTTGTTCAGCGCGGGCGGTTCGATCAGCAAGGAGTATGGACCGATCGCGACGGCGGCGGGCGCGAGCGTGGTCGATAACTCGTCGGCGTTCCGCATGACACAAGGCGTGCCGCTCGTGATTCCCGAGGTGAATCCTGATGCGATGCCGACGACGATTGGACCGCGCGGGAATGGGGCCGGGATCATCGCCAACCCCAACTGCACGACAATCATCCTGCTGATGGCCCTGACGCCGCTGCGGCGTGCGTTCGGCGTGTCGCGTGCGGTGGTCTCGACGTATCAAGCGGCGTCGGGCGCGGGGGCGAAGGGCATGGACGAACTGCTCAGCCAGACCGACGCGGCGTTGCATGGGCGCGAGGTTGTGCCGGGCATGTTCCCGGAGCCGTATGCGTTCAATCTCTTCAGTCACAACACGGCGATTGATCCGGTAACGGGGCTGAACGTGGAAGAGAGCAAGGTCATCCATGAGACGCATAAGATCTGGAGCGATGCGAGCGTGCGCATCAGCCCGACGTGCATCCGCGTACCCGTGCTGCGAGCCCATGCTGAGAGCGCGAACGTGACGCTGTCGCGCCCGGCGATGCTGGGCGAAGTGCGGGCCGCGCTGGAGAACGCGGCGGGCGTGACGGTGGTCGACGATCGCGCGAACAACAAGTTCCCGACGCCACTGAAGGCCAGCGGCGGCGATGACGTGCTGGTCGGACGTCTGCGCGCGGACCTGTCGCAGTTGGAGGCGGGCGCGAGCCCGGAGGGTCCGACGCGCGGGTTTGACTTGTTCATCTGTGGCGATCAGTTGCGAAAGGGCGCGGCATTGAACGCCGTGCAGATCGCGGAGATGCTGCTGGCGCGTGCGGGACGGTAATCCGCGGTGTTCGAGGGCTCTGCGAACGAATCCGGGCGTGCATCGGCGACGAAACGCCGGAGCGCGAGTGCGTGCCAAGGATTCGTCATGCCCAGAACGCTGAAGTCAACGCGTGTGAAGTCGAGCCGACCGCGAGCCGCGGGCGAGCAACCCGAATCGCGGCCGCCGCGCCCGCGCCGGTTTGTCGTGGGTATTTCGGGGGCTTCGGGTGCGGCCTACGCGCGCCGCCTACTGGAGATGCTGCTGCTCTCGGGCGCGGAGGTCCATCTGGTCGTGAGCGACTACGGCAAACGGCTGCTGTGGGATGAACTGGGCGTCAAGACGATTGACCTCGCGAGCATGGTGCCGTCACTGGCCAAGGACAAGACGCGGGCGTCGGAGTTTTCGCGTCGACTGGTCATCCATCCGAACAAGGACGTGGGCGCGGTGATCGCGAGCGGGAGTTTCCTGCACGACGGCATGGTGGTCCTGCCGTGCAGTTCGACAAGCCTTGGCGCGCTGGCGAGCGGCTCGGGGTCGAATCTGCTGACGCGCGCGGCGATGGTGACGCTGAAGGAGCGCCGCCCGCTCGTCGTGTGCCATCGCGAGTCGCCGCTGAATCTGATTGACATCGAAGCGATGCGGACGCTGACGCTGGCCGGGGCGATCATCGCGCCGACGAATCCGGGCTTTTACTTGCTGCCGACGTCGATTCATGAGATCATCGACTTTGTGGTGGGCAAGGTGCTCGACCTTCTGAAGGTGGAGCATGATCTGAAGACGCGGTGGGAACACGCGGTGCAATAGTCGTCATGTCGCTTCGATGATGTCGTAGATGGCTTCTGCGACCCAGACGCGGCCGTAGTTGTTGCCGGTAATCTCGCGCAAGATTTTTTTCTTGGCTAGATGGTCGACGTGCTTCTGGGCCGCGGGAGCACTGATGCTCAGTTTCTTGGTCAATATGGATATCGATACGGCAGGGGAAGAGAAGAGCATGTCGATGACGCTGAGTAGCAAGCTGCTCGTGCGTTTGCCGGTGGCGAGCTCGCGGTACTTATCGCGAAGAGCTGCAAGCTGCCGCAGCCGGGCCGCGTCGTCTCTGCAGTCCTCGACGATCGCGCGACAGAAGAACTCGATCCACGGCACCCATGCCCCGTTTGTGCTGACATCGAGCATGAGGTCGCAGTACTCACGCCGATTTCGCGAAAGATAGCGACTGACATTCGGCACTGCGAATCGCAACTGATTTCGCTTCATGCCGACGAGTGGGATGAGTAGTCGCCCCATTCGACCGTTGCCGTCCGCGAATGGGTGAATCGTTTCGAATTGGTAGTGGATGAGAGCGAGATCGATCGGAAGCCGCGGTGTGGATGAGTCTGCGCGGTTGATGTATCGCTCGAATGTGTCCAAACACGCTGCCAGAACAGGTCCGGCCGGCGGCGGCACGAATCGCGCGGTCGCGAGTGTGTCGCCGATGTGGACTTGTCCCTTGCGAAACTCACCAGGACGCTTGCTGGTTGGTGCGCCAACGAGGAGCAAGCGATGCGTCTCCCGCATCAGCCGCAGACTCAGAGGGAGCGGCGAGGTCGTCGCGAAGCGGATGGCGCGGTAGTTGTTCTGGACCTCGGTGACGTCGTTTCTCGTGATCGGCACCCCCGCGTGGGCCGCGTCGATTTCACGGACGGACGCGGTCGTATTCTCGATCTTGGATGAGTAGCTTGCCTCTCGCTTCTGCATCTGGGAGTGAAGCAGATCGAAGTTCGGCAGCGAACCCAGAAGCTCGTCCAGCCGAGCGAGTTCGCTCTGAGCGTCGATCGCTGCGGAAAGCGCGCGGGCCAGATCATCGCCGGCCAATGGCGGCGGAAGTGGGGCGGGCACGAACGCGTGGGCCTTGACTGGCTGAAGGGTCGGCCGACCGTTGATTGTGACCTCAACGTTGGCGGAGATGGCCTCAAGCCGCCCAGGCATTTGGGTTTGGAACTTCGCCGGGTCCATCAGATTGAAACTGTAGTTCCCATCCTCAGGCTAGATTGAAACGAAAGACCGAATTCGCTTCAATCTCAACAGAGAACGCCAACTTCCGCTTCAATCCCACCACGAATTGTGTTCGGATCGGATCGTGCCCCAACTGGAGGGGTAAGAACGCGGCTACCGGACCTCAGTACGGGTTTCCGCCGCCGGAATCCGCCCGCGCAGGCCGCTCGCACGCTTCATCAGCCCCGACTCAAACTCGCTCTGGCTGCCGACGCTCTCGTCCTTCGGGGCCAGCACATAGTGCCACTTCACATCGGTCTTGATCCGCGCCGGGACAGCCGTTGCGACCAGGTCAGGCCCCGGGAACTCGTAGAGCGGCGGGTTCGCTTCGCCCTTGGTGATCAGCGGTTCGAACCCGTCCTTGCGCATGCGTACGTCGTAGTTGCCGAAGTACGTGAACGACACGCTCGTCGGTGTGCGACCCGCCTCCACGTCATTCACCCACACCGTCGCGCCCGGCGGCTCGGACGTGATGTAGATGCGACGCTCGATGCAACCGGAGATCGTGGCGAGCAGGAAGGCGGCGCACAGCAGCGCGGCGGCGCGTGAAACCCGATTTCTCATCGCATCGCTCCCGGGCCGAACGACCCCACGCGGGTGGACGGGACATCGTCGAACTCGTCGCCGCGGAACAGCGACCCCAGATACACCTGCTTCACGCGTTCATCGTTGATGAGCGCCTGCGGCGTGCCCTCGGCGAACTTCCGCCCGGCGTCGATGATGTACGCCCGGTCGCACACGCGTAGCGTCTGCTGGACGTTGTGGTCGGTGATGAGGAACGCGATGCCGCGATCGGCGAGCGAGCGAATCTCACGCTGCAGGTCTTCGACGGCGATGGGGTCCACGCCGCTGAACGGCTCATCGAGCAGCACAAGGCGCGGATTGGTGACGAGCGAACGAGCGATCTCGAGCTTGCGGCGTTCGCCGCCGCTGCAGGTCCGGGCGAGGTGCTTGGCCTTGTGCGCAAGCCCGAACTCGGCGAGGAGTTCGGCGGCCCGGCGCTTGCGCTCGGCGCGACCGAGGCCCTGCGTCTCCAGAATCGCGAGCAGATTATCCTCGCAACTCAGGCGACCGAAGATGCTCGGTTCCTGGCTCAGATAGCCCATGCCGCGGCGGGCCCGGCGGTACATCGGCAGGTGGCTGATGTCCTTGCCGTCGAAGTGAACCGTGCCGCCGTCGGCGTCGATCATGCCGATGGTCATGCGGAAGGAGGTGGTCTTGCCGGCGCCGTTGCGACCGAGCAGCCCGACGACCTCGGCGCGCTCGACGTGGAAGGACACGCCGTCGACCACGACGCGCTCGGCGTAGGACTTGCGAAGTTGGTTGGCTTCAAGGAGGGACACAGCAGACGAGTGTAGGGCCGACGACGAACGCCGCACGACGATGCATGTCATGTGCGCGGCTCTTTCCGAACGCGAGATCGGCCGGAACCTGATCAGCCCGGGTTGGTCGCGACGGCGAACAACTGACGCCGGTTCTTCACGACGGCGAACGCCCTGAAGACCAGCGGCGAGAGGCCGAGCTTGATCGACCAGAACAGTTTGGGATGCCAAGCGAGAGTGAGCACACGTGACTCGTTCACTTCAAAGCCGCACTCGTAGAGGACGTTGGCGAACAGACGCGGCGTCCACGTCTGGATGTGATAGTCGGTATCGCCGCGACCCCAGCCGCGCTGATGCGAGGCACGCCAGTCGTCGAGCGGAAGTTTGACGATGATCTTGGCCCCGGGCTTCATGCACTTGCGCACGCGCTCGAGCGTGGCGCACACGTCGCGGACATGCTCGAGCACATGGTTGGTAACGACGAGGTCGTACGTCGGCGTCTCGGGCAGTTCGTCGAGCGATGCATAGACCTTCTGGCCAAACCCCTGCGCCACTTCGCGGGCGGCGGGGTTCACTTCAAGGCCGTCGGCGCGGGCGACGAGCGGCGGCAGCAGTCGGAGCATGCCGCCATTGCCGCACCCGAAATCGAGCGTGATTTGCGACTTGTTGAGATAGGGCTTGAACGACTCGAGATTGATCCCATAGCCGGGCCAGTTGGGGTTGTGCTGGCGCTGCTTGACGTATTCCTTGCCGGCGTCGCCGGTGTAGTGCGTGCTGACAACCGTGCTTGAGTTCCCGCTCATCGCCGCAATCCTCCCGAGTTCGACGACCTCGTTCGTGTCGCCGCCACCATCGCCGCCCCCTCCGGTTGGGGGAAACAGGACAGACCATAGCAGATCGGCGTGTCCGAACAAGGGGAACGAACCGATCGGTTCACGGGCGGGTACCCTCGGACTGGATGATCGCCCAAGCCGTGTCTGCAAACCCATGGACGGCATGGTGCTTGGTCCTAAAACCGCACTTGTGGATTGCGAGAACGAAAACACGTGCCCGAACTTCCTGAAGTCGAATCCGTCCGCCGGGGCCTTGAGCCGCACGTCGTGGGCCGAGTGGTCGCGCGTGTGCGGTCGGTCCGGCTCGATTTCGCGCTCCGCGAAAGCGGCGAGCCCGCGTCCCCTCGCGATTTGCTGCAAGGCACAACGATCGAATCGCTGCATCGGCGCGGCAAACTGATGTGGGCCGTCGGTGGCAACGGGGGCGTGGTTGCGATGCATCTCGGAATGAGCGGTGAGATGCGGATCGTGCCGCCGGAGCAGGCGGTCCCCGCAGAGTTTCGCGGCCCGCGATCGCACGTTCACGTCATGTGGGCACTCGACGACAGCACGCGATGGCTTTTTCGCGATCCGCGCCGCTTTGGCGGGGTGTGGTGCTACGCGTCGCACGCGGCGTTCGAAGCGGCGCACCTCTCGCGGCTGGGGCCCGATGCCCTGGATATTACACCGGAGGAACTTGCCGGGGGATTGGCGGGCTCGCGCCGCGCGGGGTCGACACGCGCGATCAAGGCCGCGCTCCTGGACCAGAGCGTGGTGGCGGGGGTTGGAAACATCTACGCCGACGAAGCGTTGTTCGAGGTCGCGATGCACCCGGCGCGCCGCGCGGGGTCGCTTCGCACGGACGACATCGGGCGACTGACTGCGGCGATTCACGGCGTGCTTGGGCGCGCCCTCGTGTCCGGCGGATCGACGCTGCGGGACTATCGCGACGCGAGCGGCGGTGCCGGAAACGCGCAACTTGGGCATCGTGCCTATGGCCGCGTAGGCTTGCCCTGTGTTCGCTGTGGTGCCACGATGAAGCAAACGACCATCGCGCAACGCACGACAACGTATTGCGCAACATGCCAGCACAAACAATGACGCTCGCTCACGGCCGGCGATCGCTTGATGGATTGATGCGGATGCGATCGCTGCCTCGGGGGACTTGGCCCTCGAGTCGGCGGAGGATGGCGTCCTGCGCGGAGGGCTGCGCGCCGAAGACACGCCCAAGGAAGGCGCGGGTTTCGCGGAACTGCTGCAGGGAGACCTGTGGCTCACCGAGCGTGCCGCCGACGGTGGTTGTCACGAGTTCGTTGCGCAGCCCTTCGAGAAACCAACTGACAACCGGGACGCGGCCCTGGGCTCGCGAGTTGAAGAGCAGGTCGAGTCTGAGATCTGGCCACGACAGAGTACCGAAGCCGAGAATTTCGACGTCGTCAGAAAAGACGGAGACCTCTTCGAGGAAGACGGTCGGTCCCTGGAGATAGAACGACGACTGAGCAAGGTGAAGTTTCTGGCCGGTGGGAATGCGCAAGTTGGAAACTTGAATGAGCGGCAGCAGCACGGGGAGCGAGAGCACTTCACCGCCGCCGACGTTGGCGAAGCCTCGGCCGCGCCGGGTGGTGTCGTCGCCGACGAGTCCGCCGAGCGTGAGGCCCGCGTCAACTTTGGCGGAATCGTCACGGTTGGGGTCGCGCGGCGCGGGCTCCTTGCCCGCGGCCTTGGCGAGGTTGGAGGTGATATCGTCGAGCATCGGATTGAGCCGCACTCCCGACATCTGCAGCCTGGCGTTATAGCGGCGCGGCTGGCCGGCGGCGGTCGGACGCACTTCAAACTCCCCCACCACGCGCCCGTCGTGACAGTCGGCGCTGAGCAGCGGCACGAAGGTCTCTTCCTCGCGCGTGCCGCTCTCAATGCGAAGCCGCGCGCCGGTCATCATGACGTTGGCAGCACGCACCGAGTCGAACGCGCCAAGGAACTGGTACGACATCGGCGTGCGGGGGCCGACGCGCTGGATGCGAAAGTCAAGCAGGCCGTCGGCGTCGACGACGGGCACGCCGACCTCGGACTTCATGCCTTTCATGTCCAGCGCACCCGTGACGAGCACTTGATCCGGCGCTCGCACACTCGCGCTCGCGGAGGCGGGCGTGCCGATCGTCGTACCGGTGCTGGCGGCGGGCTTCTCCCACGACGCTTCGACGTACAACTGTGGGAGTTTGAAGTCGCGTTCGATGTCGAACTTGAGTTCCGTCAGTGTCTCGTCGACGTTTGCGGGGAGGAGTGCGCGCAAATCGGGCGTGAGTTGTTGACCTCGGATCGCGGCTTCGACTTTGAGAGCCGCGCTGCCGTCGCCGGGGACATACCACGTGCCGGTGGCGACGGCAGACCAGAGGGGCGCGACGAGTCGCATGTTCTGAAACGAGCCGCTGACGCTGTCGAACTCGATGAGCCCTTCGATGCGATCAAAGGCGACAGACTTGCCACCGGCGTCGAAGGCGAGGCTGGTCGGAAGGAACGAACCGGTGACGTTCCATGTTGAATGAACGTCCGGACGGAGCAGCGCGAGTTCGAGGCCGAAGGTGCCGCGCGGGTTGCGCTCGCGGATCGCCGTCTCGACGGGTCTGCCGAGTCGGCCCGAGGCCAGAGCACGTACAAGGGGCGACTCGAACGGGGCATCGACCCAGCGCACCTTGAGCCCCAGATCATCACCAGAAAGGAAAAGTTCGCCCGCGGGTGCGTCGTCGCAGCGGAGGACGCCTTGAAACTCGCGATAGTGCATCGTGGGCGAAGCACCACGCTCGATCACGCTGCTCGCGACGCCACGGATGGGTCCAAGCGTGACGCGCGGCAGAGTTTCGCGGTCGACACCGGGCACAAGAACTGAGGGAGTATTGAAGCGCAGGGCGTCGGCCCCGAGCAGGTCAACGGCGACGCGCACGCCAGTTTCGACCGGGCCGGTGATCGTCGTCGTCAGGTCGGCGCGTCCCTCGGGTTGATAGTCGGCTCGCAGCGACTGGATGCCCTCGGCGGCCTTGGCGGAGACCACGCGCACAACGTCCTCGACTCGCGCGGCGGCGTCGAGGGCGGTGGCGTCGAGACGCAGGTTCACGCGTGATGTGGTCGGCGCGTCGGGCTGCTCGCGATGGAGATCAATGGTGCCGCGCATGAGTACGCGCCCGGCGTCGGGAACCTGTGCCGTGCGCAATGTCGCGAGCAGGTCGAGGCGAGATTGGGCGTCGCTGGCGAGCACTTCGCCGGTGATGCTGGCAAGACCTGCGGCGGCGTGGTCGGGCGACGCGGTTGCGTCCTTAATCGTGAGGCGTGCCGCGAACGCGGTGTCATCGGAGGCCATCCACGGCGCGGTTGGTGGCACATCCTCAGTCTTGCTGGCGTCGAACTCGCCGCTCAATCCGCGCGGATAGAAGACATTGCCCGTCGAGGCGACGTGCACATCGGCATCGATGCTGCCCCCCAGTCGCAGATCGGAGAGCACGCGCCTGAGTTCGTCGCTGCCGTCGGCACGCGGCCCGGGGAGGGCGTGGATGAGGAGCGGATCAATCTCGGCGTCGCGCACCGCGATTCGGATGTCGGGTTCGAAGCGCGCGTCGGGATCGGACCAACGGCCGAAGTTCGCGCGGGCGATGACCTCGCCCTGCCCGCCGCTGGGAAGCGTAAAGGTGCCACCGCTGACGCTCATGGCGTCGTCCTGAACGACGACCCTCACGCCCTCGGCCACGACGGGAACGCCGAAGGCCTGCGGCACAAGGCCCAGTCGCGGCAGCGTCACCGCGATCGTCTCATTCCAGATGCTCTCGGGGCCGATTTGCCGGATGATCTTGATGTCGACATCGCCCTTGCCGCCCAGTTCGAATGTTGGGCGTCCGGGTGTGTTGATGAGCCCGAGATCGTTGAGTTTGGCGAACTTGTCGCGATCACAGAGACGGTCAATGACGCGACGTCGCACCGGGCCCATCGCGGCGATGAGCGTGTCATCGATGGGGATGCCGCGGCTGACGATGTCGAGATCGACGCCGGCTTCGGCGGTGAGGGGGGCGATGCGGCCGTTGGCGATGATGGTCGCGCCGGAGGGTGCGGTGCCGGTGATGCCTTCAAGGAGCACTTCGCTGTCAGTGAAGCGAACCGTGCCTCGCATGTCCCGGAACTCGTAGGGGAATCGCTTGAAGGCGGCGCGGGTGTCGCGGAAACGCATGACGCCGCCGACGCGCACCTCGGCCGCACCAGCGCTGGTCGGCGGGTCGCGTGAGATTGTCACTTCGCTGTCGACGATGCCGGTGGGCTCGCTGAAGAGATTGAGACGTGCGGCGACGATCGGCTTGGCGAAGCGGAAAAGTTGTGGGTGCTTGCCGAGCACGAAGCCGTTGGAGACCAGCACGCAGCGGAAGGGCGCGTCGCGAGAGACGCCCTGGTAGTCGAGAGTGACGCTGTACGGGAACTCTTCGAGCAGACCGCGGAGGTCGGCTTTGATCGCGCCGCCCTCGTAACGAATCTGCCCACTCACACCGGTCATGCGCAGCGGGCCCGTCGGCGGCAGCCGGGCGGCGATCTCGTCGGGTTCGTCGCTGGCATCGGGCGGGGGCGGCTCCACGGGCAGACTCAAACCCACGCCCTCAAGGAACAGCGCCGCGGTCAGAGCATCGCGCGGATTGAGTTTCTCATCACTGGAGTAGTGCAGCGTCGCGCGGGTGATCCGTCCCTCAACGCGGAGATCGCGCACGAAGGACCGCAGCGGGCTGGGCGCGCTGGCGGGCTGCCACTGGTCGAGCGTGAGGCCTGTGAGTTCCATGTCGAGCCCGTCGGGCGCGAGCGTGCCGCGCACGCGCACCGCTTCGCCAGGCAAGGCGGGCATGCCGTCGTGCTTTACCTCGTCAAACGTGATGCTGTACTCGTCAACGACGCCGCTGGGCTGAAAACTGCCGCGCACGGCGATGACCTTCAGGGGCGTGTAGTCGTCGCCTTTGTGTTCTCCGATCTCGAGTCGCCCGGAGTTGATAAGGATCGCGGGGAGCGTGCTCCGCGCGCCGCCCTGGGCCTTGACCACGAGTTTGGACGAGTTCAGCGTGGCATCGTCGTCGGACTGGCTCAGACGCGAGACAAGGCCGTCGGCAGAGAGGAGGATGATCCGTGGGCCGTCGGCGAGTGCGCGACGCCAGCCGATCTCGGCGTGCAAATGCGCGAACTCAACAACATTGGCCGCGGGACCGCGCACGTCGGCGGCAACCACCCTGGCGTCGAAGAGATCGACGGAGCCATCAAAGTTGATCGACACGCCTCCGGCGCGGAGGTCGAGCCCGGTGCGGTCGTGGACGATGCGCTGGATCGCCCAGCGTGCCGGAAAGCCGCGGGTGCAGAGCCACCAAGTGCCAAGCAACGCCGCGGCGGTGAGAATGACCTTGCGCCGGCGCTTGCGCGAGCGCGGGCCAGCGCGAGAGTCGGAAGTCGGGCCGGGTTGTGCCACAGGGTCGGGCATGAGCGTCAAGCGGTCGAGGTCGCCGCTGCACTTTACGCCGCGTTCGCCTCGTCCGATTCGCCCATCTCTCACCGCCTCTGCCACGTCTGCTGCTGGGGAGTCGGCTCTTCGCATCCGCCCGCCGGGGCGTACCCTTGGCTCATGCCACAACTGGGCGTCAACATCGACCATGTCGCCACTGTTCGCCAGGCCCGACGCGGCGATGAGCCGGATCCGGTTCGCGCCGCCCACGAGGCGGAACTCGGCGGTGCCGACGGCATCACCGTTCACCTGCGAGAGGATCGCCGGCACATCCAGGATCGCGATGTGCGACTGCTCCGCGAACTGGTGAAAGTAAAGTTCAATCTCGAGATGGCGGCCACCGACGAAATGGTGCGGATCGCCCGCGAACTCAAGCCCCACACGGCGATGCTCGTGCCCGAGGGACGTCAGGAGATCACCACCGAAGGCGGGCTGAACGTCGCGGCCGACCTGCCGCGTTTGACGCCGATCGTTCGCACGCTCAAGGGCGAGGGAATCATCGTGTCTGCGTTCATCGAGCCATCGCCCGAACAGGTCGAGGCGTGCCACGCGGCGGGCTTTGACGTGTGCGAGGTGCACACGGGGCCGTACGCGCACGCGTTCGCCGCGGCGGGCGGAGATTTTCGGCGCGGGCACCTGAAGCATGAACTGCAACGAGTGCTGGCCGCGGGCGAGGCGATTCGGGATCGCGGAATGCGCTTCAATGCAGGGCACGCGCTGAACTATTACAACGTGACACCAATCGCGTCGCTGCCTGGTGTGGAGGAGTTGCACATCGGGCACGCGATCGTCAGCCGGGCGATCTACATCGGGCTGCGGAGCGCGGTGAGCGAGATGAAGAGCCTTCTGACGCAGTCGGAGTACGGAGCGCTGCCATGAGCGACACCTCGGCCGCGGTCCATGCCGCCCGCCTTGCGCACTTCCAGGTGATGCTGCGTTACGAGAGCGAGGCGAACGGTCGCGTGATCAAGTCGCTCGATGATGTCCCGCCGCCAGGGCGCGGCGAGCCCGCGTTCAACAAGGCACTGGGCATCTTCGCGCACGTTCAGATCGCGCGGCGCGTCTGGCTTGGGCGACTCAACGGCACGCCGATCAGGCCCGATGAATGGTTCCCGTCGTGGAACCCCGATCGCCTGCGCTTCGAAGCCCGCGATCTTGATCGACTCTGGACATCGTACTTTGAGCGCATGGACCCGGGGACGCTCGATGCTTGGCTGGAGTATGCCAACAGCGAAGGGAAGCGGTTCGCCAGTCGCGTCAGCGAAGTGCTCACTCATGTGTTCAACCACTCGACCTATCACCGCGGTCAGGTGGCGAGTCTGGTGACGCAGTGCGGCGGGACGCGCGCGGTCACGGACTTTGTGGCCGTGACGCGCACGGTGTTGGATGAGCCGCTCGCATAGGCTCACGCATGTGTTTCACCGATCCCCGCACCGATGACCCTCGCCCGATGCTGACGCTGGCACACTCGCCCGACCCGGACGACGCGTTCATGTGGTGGCCGATCACGGGCAAGATCACGCCGACAGGGGACGCCGTCGAGCGGCCCCGAATCGACACGGGACGCTTTCGCTTTCGCGCGCTTCCAGCGGACATCGAGGCCCTCAACAAGCGTGCCGTCGCGGTCGGCGATCTGGACATCACGGCGCTCTCTTTCCGCTGCTGGGCGGATGTGCAGGATCGTTACGCGCTCACGCGTTGCGGCTCGTCGTTTGGCGATGGCTTCGGACCCAAGGTCGTCTGTCGACGCAAGCCCAACTCGCGCAACGACGGCGAGCCCGCGCTCTCGCTGGACGAACTCCGCGACCCACGCACGCGCATCGCCATTCCCGGGACGCGGACCACGGCGTTTCTGCTGCTCAACATGCTGCTGGGGCCCGACGCCGCTCGAAGGCCGGGACACGCCGAGCGATTCATCGAACTGCCGTTTCACCATGTGATTCCCGCGGTCGTCGACGGCCGGGCCGACGCGGGGCTTGTCATCCATGAAGGGCAACTCACCTTCGTCGACGCGGGCTTGGCGATGCTGGTCGATCTCGGCGCGTGGTGGAAGCACGAGACAGGCCTGCCGCTGCCGCTGGGGTGCAACGCGATCCGGCGCGACTTGGATGCTCGCTTCGGGGCTGGATCATGCGCCGAGGTGGCGCGCACGCTCCACGCTTCGGTACTCTACGCGCTGGAGCATCGCGAAGAGTCGGTGAACTACACGCTGCCGTTCGCGCTGGCGAACACGGCCGCGTCGGGCGATGGATCGCGGCCCGATCTCGACCGCATCAACCGCTACATCGACATGTATGTGAGTCGGTGGACGATCGACATGGGTGATGAGGGGCTCGAAGCGGTCCGCCGCGTGCTGGAGGCAGGGGCGGCTGCGGGCTTGTGCCCGCCGGCCAAAACGCTGGATGCGTACTGATCGTCGATGTGACTCGGCTTGTGTTCCCTTGGTGTCGACATGCTTCACTTCGCCGCGTCACGCGCAAACTTCACGCCGCCCGAAAAGAACGACTCGTCCTCGGCACGCGTCGCAAGGAACTCTCGCAGGCGCGAAGTCTCGGCGGTCAGAACGATGTTGCTGTCCGGCACCTTTGTGTGCGCGATCGTCTCGGGGTTCTTCTCGATCGCTTCGTTCACGCCGCCGCCTTTCATCGGCGTCACCGTGAGCGTGTCACCATCGAGCATCACGACGCAGAACACATGCGCCGGCACGAGGTAGTCGCCGTAGGCCTTCAGCGTCGGCTCGCGATCGAAGTCCGCCGCCGCATCCGCGAACAGCGTCCCGTCGATCCGCGTGAATCCGACCACCAGGCGCTGCACGGCCGGATCATTGTTCTGCGGCTTCAAGAACTTCAAGTCCACGTTGTACAGGCCGTCCTTGCCCTGCGTGACCTCGAGCGCAAACTCGGGCTCTCTGGCCTTGCCGTCCGCGCCCGGCGCGTCGGGCACCTGGGTCCATGTTCCCTCAATCCGCGCTGGGCGTTCGAGCGTCGTCGCCGTGTACGCCGGATTCAGACTCGGCGTGGTACACGCGGCGGGGAACAACGCCGCCAATGCCGCCACGCACAGACCCAGGAACTTCGCCGCGGACCGCATCCAACCGGTGGTCGTGCTTGCCATGATCGCGCTCCTGAATGGCGTCGGCTCGTGGGGCGGGCTGTGCCGCGAACGCGAACCAGCGATTGTGTTAGTGAATACTAGCACCCACTCCGGGCTGTGTCAACCCGATCACCGTGCCGCGCCGTCCGCGCTCGCCGCACCCACCCACTATCATCGCCCCATGGCCTACGCGGACGTCCTTCAACATGTCGTTGCACTGCGGCACAAGGGCGAGTACGACCAGGCCCGCCAGTACATTCAGCGGCACTTGCAGCGCTCCCCCAAGGACGCCGGATCGTGGTTGCTGCTCAGCGCGCTCATGATGGAGGCTCGCCAAGTCGAACAGGCGGAGTTCGCCGCTCGCAAAGCCGTGGAGTTTGCGCCCAACGCTCCGCAGACGCTCAGCGGCCTCGCGCAAGCACTCGGACAGCAGAAGGGGAAGGAGCAGGAATCGATCGCGCTTAGCAGGCGAGCGCTCGCGATTGATCCGCGCCACGCCGCATCGTTCAGTTCACTCACCATGGCCCTGCATCGCATGGGCGATCTGCACGCGACACGGGCCGAACTGGAAACGGCGTGCCGCGTCCTTCCCAACCCGGGCGAGTTGCGGCACAACTACGCGCGTTTGCTGCTTGAACTGGGGCGCGGCCCGGCCGCGCTCGAGCAGGTCGATATCTCGCTCCGCGAAACGCCCTCGCACCCTGAACTCATCCGATTCGCCGCGATGGCGTCGCACTACAGCGATCGCATTCCCGCGACCGAGGTCGCGCAGTTGCATCGCGTGGCGGGGCAGTTTGCCGATCGCGCCCCGCTGATGACGCCCGTCGAACACGACGACGCGCTGCGCACCGGCACGCGTCGCATCCGCGTCGGATTCGTCTCCGGCGACCTCCGCTCTCACTCGGTGGCGGCGTTCCTCGAACCGCTGCTGCGAGGGATCGATCGCGCCCGATTTGAAACCTCACTATGGTGGACCGGCGACAAGCAGGACGACATCACGGCGCGACTGCGCTCGCTCACAGACTCGTGGCACGACCTGGTCCCCGTCAGCGATGTGCAAGGCGCGCAGATGGTCCGCGAGCAGAAGATCGATGTGTTCTGCGATCTGGCGACGTACACCGCAGGCGGACGCCCCGGCCTTTTTGCCCGCAGACCCGCGCGACTGCATGTGACCATGATCGGCTATCCGGCCACGACCGGCTCGACGCGCATGGACGCCCGCATCGTCGATGAAGTCACCGACCCGCGCACGCCCGAGATCGACGCGCTCGCCACTGAACAACTCATCCGACTGCGTGGATGTTTCCTGTGCTACCAACCGCCGAGGCATGACGTGCCGATCGTGCCCCGGCGCGGTGGACCGATTGTCTTCGGCTCGTTCAACAACGCGGCCAAGATCAGCGCGAGCACGGCCCGACTCTGGCAGTCCGCACTGGACGCCGTGCCCGGCTCGCGCCTGCTGCTCAAGGTCAAAGGCGTCGGGACGTCGATCGGAGAAGGATTCTGCCGCGAGGGTTTGGCGTCGCTGGGCATGGATGTGTCGCGCGTCGATCTCACGCCATACGCCGACAGCGTTGCGGAACACTTGGCCCAGTACGCGCGGGTCGACATCGCGCTGGACACGTTTCCTTACCACGGCACCACCACGACGTGTGAAGCCCTGTGGATGGGTGTACCAGTCGTGACACGGCTCGGCGACGTACACGCTGCCCGCGTCAGCGCGAGCCTCTTGCACGCCGTCGGTCTCGATGAACTCGTTGCGCCGGACGATGCCGCCTATACGCGCATCGCGAAGGAACTCGCGAGCGACGCGGCCCGTCTCGCCTCTCTGCGCTCGTCATTGCGTTCGCGTGTCGAGTCGAGTGAGTTGTGCGACGCCGCGTCCTACGCCGCACGCTGGTCGGCGGCGATTGAGCGACTGCTCGGCATCACCCGCTAGGCTCTGTCTGATGGATCGTTTTGGTGGCCCGGATCTCCGAGCCGGGCCGTTGGGCACTCGATTTCTCAAGAATCATGGCACGATTCGGAGACTCGTGCCACCACTGTCCGGATCCGTGAGACAAAGCCCATTTCCAGCGGTGCCCACGAGGCGCTGTGAGGCCGCGCCTTTCTCGCGGCATCGTCGCAGACGACGCGCAGCATGTTGTTCTTGAGCGCCGCTCGCGCCATGGGTTCGCGAGACCTCGACCAGCTCCTCCTCCCGAACGCCGATGTCGAATGCATCGATTGGCATTTGGCATCCGGCGCGCGGGCCCCAACAATCGCCCGATGCCCTTCTCCACCATCGAAGCCGTGCTCGCCGATCTCCGCCAGGGACGCATGGTCGTGCTGACCGACGATGAGAATCGTGAGAACGAGGGCGATCTAATCGTGCCGGCGCAGTTCGCGACGCCCGAAGCCATCACCTTCATGTTGACGGTGGCGCGCGGCTACCTCTGCCTTTCGCTCACCGAGGCCGACTGCGATCGTCTCGATCTGCACCCCCAGGCCGCCGTCAACACATCGGTGCGAGGGACGGCGTTCACCATCTCGATCGACGGGCATCCGCGCCACGGCTTCACCACCGGTGTCTCGGCACGCGAGCGGGCCAGGTGCATCCAGATGGCGATCGACCCGGCGTATCGCGCCGACGACTTCGTGCGCCCGGGGCACATCAACCCTTTGCGGGCCCGCGACGGCGGCGTGCTGGTGCGCACCGGCCAGACCGAGGGCTCGATTGATCTGTGTCGACTGGCGGGACTCAAGCCCGCGGCGTGCATCATCGAAGTGATGCGCGATGACGGCGAGATGGCCCGCCTACCCGACCTGAAGAAGCTCTGCGAGCAGCACAGTCTCAAGATGTGCTCCGTCGCGCAGATCATCGAGTATCGGTTGGCGCGAGAGAGCCTCGTCAAGCGACTCGAGCCCGTCGAAGGCGCGCTGCTGCGAACAACCGAGGGAGAGTTCCGGGCCCACCTCTTCCAGAGCATCGTCGATCCGCTGCCACACTTGGTGCTGACCGTGGGCGATGTGGGGGCAAGGCCGCAAATTGATGAACCCGTGCTGGTGCGGATGCACCGGCGGCACCTCTTGGGCGATGTGTTTGGCGATCTGGAGTCGAGTACCGACGGGCCGAGCGGCGAGGCCTTGCGGTGCGCGATGCGTCACATCCAGCGCGAGGCACGCGGCGCGATCGTGTATCTGCGCACCAACGCCGGCACCGAATCCACCGACCTCGAGTCGCGCTTGCAGATACTGCGACACGCCGAGCTAACCGCGGCCCAGATCGCCGGGAGCGACAGCCCGATGCTCACGCATCCGGGCGGCAAGGCCCACTCCGGCAACAGCATCCCTGCCTCGCAGCGCGACTTCGGCGTCGGTGGGCAGATCCTGAGACAACTGGGGCTGTCAAAACTGCGACTGCTTACCAACAGCAACAAGGCTCTGCCGGGGTTGGAGGCGTTCGGACTGCAGATCATCGAACGGGTGCCGATCGGGCGGGAGTGATCCGATTTCGCGCTTTGGTTCGTGAGTGGCCGACGCGGCGTGCGTTGTCATGCTGTGCGTGCGGGCCTGATCGCGCGTTCTCGGGCGTTCAACAACACCCCACATCGCGCCCCGAGGGTTGCGACAGGCCCGCACGCCACCTCGATGCTGCCCCACCGCATTTCAGAGCAAGGTTCGGTGTGCGAACCGCAACTCTGATTGGCCCAGCGAGCCTTGTCGCTCGCGTGTCTTGCTGAATCAGGAGTTCACGTCATGCGTTTCTCCCTCTGCGCGAGTGCGACTTCTTCCCTCCCGCGCGTGATCGCTCTGCTCGCCTGCGTCGCGGCGTCTGCGGTCGTTCACGCCGCTCCTCCCACGATCATCAACCTCGGCGTGCTGCCCGGCGGCGTGTCCTCCAACGGCTCGGCGGTGAGCAACGACGGCACGGTCGTCACCGGCTACTCCAGCGTCATCGTCGGCAACACGCTGCCCGCATACGCCTTCCGCTGGACGAGCAGCGGCGGCATGGTGAACCTCGGCGTGCCGTTTGGACTGCAAACGTCGGCCGCCAACTCGATGGACTTCGCCGGGCTCGCGGTCGCGGGCAACGCCAGCAATCGCCAGTTCCGATGGACGATCTCGGGCGGCATGCAGAACCTTGGCATTCTTCCCGGTGGCACATTCGGCCTCGCGACGGGCGTCAGCGGCGACGGGTCCATCGTCTGCGGCTGGTCCAACGCCCTCGACGGCAACGTCTACGCCACGCGCTGGACCAGCAGCGGCGGCATGGTCAACATCGGCGTCCTGCCCGGCGGCACGCAAGGCGCGTCCGCCTACGGCATCAGCAGCGATGGCAGCATCATCGTCGGCGGCAGCACCTGGACCGGCGCGGGCTATCGCGCCTGCCGCTGGCTGCCCGGCAATGTCATCCAGAACATCAACACGATTCCGACCGTCACCGACTCGCGCGCGTTCGCGATCAGCAGGAACAACGCCGTGATCGTCGGTACGGCCACCATCGGCGGCGTGGAGCGCGTGTTCCGCTACACCAACGTCATGTCCGACCTCGGCTGGCCCGCGGGCACGCTCAGTTCCTCGCCGCGCCTGACCAACTATGACGGCAAGGTGATCACGGGTCGCGCCAGCGTCGGGACGAACCAGTGGCGGGCGATCTACTGGTCGACCAACACGGGCATGCAGAATCTCAACACCTACCTCGCTTCGCTGGGCACCAGCATGGCGGGCTGGGTGCTCAATGAGTCGTGGGGCGTCTCGGGCGACGGCAGCGCGATCGCTGGCACGGGCGAGTTTTTCGGCCAGACCCGCGCGTTTCTCATTCAGGGCCTGCCGTGCCCCAGCGTGCCGATCATCGTCGCCGATCCAACCGCGATGACCGTCTGCCGCGCGCCGGGATCCAGCGCGACGCTCTCGGTCGGCGTCGATGCGCCGGACTCGGTGCAGTATCAGTGGTTCGTCGCGATGCCGGGCACGGCGGGCGGCATTCCGATCACGCAACCTTTCTTCGCGGATCCGGTCACGGGCGTCACGTTCAACGCCGCCGGCTTCAACGGACCGGACCTGACGATCTCGGACATGCGGGCGGCGGGGCCGTACAAGGACGTCACGGTGTATGTGGAAACCGGCAACCCGTGCGGCAACACGATCAGCGCGCAGGCGCGCGTGACGCTGTGCGAGGCCGACTTCAACTGCGACGCGTTCCTCGACTTCACCGACTTTGATTCGTATGTGAGTGCGTTCGAGGTCGGTGATGAGGCGGCGGACTTCAACAGCGACGGCTTCCTCGACTTCACCGACTTTGACGGCTTTGTCGGAGCGTTCGAGCAGGGGTGCTGAGGTTCGAGCCAGGCGGACGTGCGGGGCTCGCCGACAACCATCGGGCGCGGGGATTTGGAGATGGTTCGCATCTTGATGCGCCCCGCGATTCCACGCATTTGTGATGGCTTCACGCGAAATTCACTTCCACGCGACCCGGACTTCTGTCACAATCGTGCAATCGGCGAGGCGCCGTGCCGCGCCGATCTTTGCGTCTCGTGTCGATGTGGGGAGGGGATATGCAACCGACGAATCTGGGTGTGATGACGCTTGCGCTGACGGCTGGCACTGCGATCGCCGCGACGACCTTTGAACGCGCTGGCGGCACCCTCGGGGCCGTCGAGCACGCCAAAGACATCATCCGGCTCGCCAGCCTCGACTTCTACCTGGTCGGGAGTCGCTTCCCGGATGCGCCGCCGTACTACAACATGGCGCTTGGACAACGCTGGGACAGCAATGGCAACGTTCTCTCGCAGACGCACATCGACAGCCCCGACAACGACGTCGCGTTCGGCATCACCGAGTACTTCGACGGCCTGAGCGACGATCGGGTGTGGGCGATTCACACGTCAACGTTCAACTCCGGGTCGCACGAACTCGCGCTGGTGCGCGTCGACGACACCACGGGCATTGTGTGGGCCAAACGCTTCGCCGGCCGCGCCTATGGCTACGCGGGTGATGGCGGCGCGATCCGCAACGTCGCCGACACCGGCTTTGTCGTCGCCTCCAACGCGCCCTCGCCGCTCTCCCCATTTGCGTCGGCGGGCAATCTGCTCCGCACCGATCCGGACGGCGTGATCACGTTCCAAAAAGCGTACACACTCAACGCGCAGGACATCCACGCCGTCGACTTCGCTGATGTCGCCTACCACGCGCCCAGCGATGAGTTCGTCGTGGTTGGCACGGTGACGCAAACCGAGGGTGACCCGATCGTCGCGTCGGACATCGTGGTCGCGCGACTGAACTCGAGCGGCACGGTTCTGTGGGCCACAACGTTCGACATCTCCTCGCCCGACTGGAGCAACGGCGAACAGTCCTACGACTATGGCAAGGGACTCACCATCCGCTTGGACGGCAACATCGTCGTCGCCGCGCAGTGCGATGTTGGAAGCAGCGGCTATTCATCGACGGCGCTCCTGTTGCTCTCGCCGTCGGGCGGGCTGCTGGGCTCCACGGCGGTCCGCGAGTTCCAGGCCGCCAATGCCGCCGTCCGCTATTCATGGATCGACAACGACGTCGTGATCGGCGGCTCGTACAACTTCGGCGACGGCGGAAGCATGGCCTCGATGATGCTCGTCGACAATCTGCTCAACTTGAAATGGCGTCACACCTATTCGGACACGTCGCGCGGCGAGGCCGTCTACTTCCTCGACGATGACACCGATCCGACGTTGCTCCTCGCAGGCGGCAACGTCAACTACACCAACGGGTTCGAAGGAGAGGCATACGTCGCGCGGGCCGACTACAACGGCAAGACCGGCTGCGAGGCGCCGTGGAACGACGTCATCCCGATCATTGTCACGCCGACCAGTGTGACGCTCGCGTCGCACGCGCTGCCCGAACCGCTCGTGTGGCAGCCGACCCTGACCGAAGTCGTGCCCACGGGCTCAGTGGTCTGCTCGCCCGTCAACCCGTGCCCGGCGGACTTCAACGGCGACGGCTTCCTCGACTTCACCGACTTTGACGACTTCGTCACCGCGTTTGAGAACGGCGACGCGAGTGCCGACTTCAACGGCGACGGCTTCCTCGACTTCACCGACTTTGACGACTTTGTCGCGGCGTTCGAACAAGGTTGCTGACGCGATTGGCCCGGGCTCGCCGCGTCGCGAACCTATGATCGCCGCGTGAATGCCTCACGCGGCAAAGTTCTGGTGGCGATGTCGGGCGGCGTGGATTCCTCCGTCGCCGCCGCCCTCCTGCAGCGCGACGGCTGGGACGTCGTCGGCTGCTTCATGCGCCTGGGCTCGCCGGGCGAGACGCTCGATGAACTGATGCCCGCCGACGTGGCGTGCGCGGTGCCAAGTGGTCACGGCACGAAGCCCGACGTGAAGATCAAGATCGGGCATCAGGGGTGTTGCTCGATCAACGATGCGGCCGACGCCCGGCAGGTGGCGGCGAAACTCGGCATTCCGTTCTACGTCTGCAACTTCAAGAAGGACTTCGGACGAATCATCGACTACTTCGTGGATGAGTACGCCGCCGGGCGCACGCCGAACCCGTGCGTGCGCTGCAACGACTGGCTGAAGTTCGGCAAGCTGCACGAGTACGCGCGGCAGATCGGCGCGACGCACGTCGCCAGCGGGCATTACGCGCGCCTCGGTCGAGATGACGCGGGCGAACCAACGCTGATGCGCGGCGTCGACGCGAGCAAGGACCAGTCGTATGTGCTCTTCGGCGCGCCGCGCGAACGCCTCCGCGAGATGCTCTTCCCTGTCGGCGAGATGCCAAAGACACAGGTTCGAGAACTCGCTCGCGAGTTTGATCTGCCCGTGTTCGACAAGCCCGACAGCCAGGAAATCTGCTTCGTCCCCGACAACGACTACGCGGGGCTGGTAGAGCGCAAGCGTGCGGACGTGGCCAAGCCGGGCGAGATCGTCTATACCGATGGGCGCGTCGTCGGCGAGCACGGCGGGCAGCACCAGTTCACGGTCGGGCAGCGGCGCGGCTTGTCGCTCGCGCTGGGATATCCGGTGTATGTGGTGAGCAAGGACGCCAAGAACAATCGCGTCGTCGTGGGCCCGCGCGACATGCTGATGTCGGGCGGATGCACGGCGATGGAGGCGAACTGGCTGGTGGATCCGGCCCGGTTCAGCGCGTGGACGCCGGTGCTGGCGAAGTATCGGTACAACTCGCAGCCGGTCGCGGCGAACGTGAAGGTCGGTCCCGACTGGCCTGAGCCCACGCCGTCGGGTCGCGCGGGCACGTTTCATGTGACGTTTGATGAGCCCCAGTCGGCGGTCGCGCCCGGGCAGGCGGTGGTGCTGTTGGATGTGCAGAACCCGGCGTGGGTGCTGGGCGGCGGATGGATCGGAACGACGCGGCCGTCCGAGTGACCTCGGCCATCCGCTCAACCACGTCTGCCGCCGCGGCCTGCGGTTCGCACACCGCGATCCGCCGCGTACATGTTCTACGGATCACCGTCCAAAAGGAGGTGTCTCGTGGTGGCCCGAACCTCCGGGGCGGGCCGCTGAGCCCATGAAAACAGGCGATTTCGGCCCGGCTCGGAGATCCGGGCCACCAAAGGCACGCCC